>Ga0306921_10002483_pt1 | contig 18490 bp, 8 predicted proteins | sample sta12Cox44000080_FD_203760 | JGI IMG/M metagenome (GOLD analysis project Ga0306921, IMG submission 203760) | Lab enrichment of tropical soil microbial communities from Luquillo Experimental Forest, Puerto Rico - statoxic.12C.oxic.44.000.080 (v2)... | ecosystem: Environmental > Terrestrial > Soil... | reverse complement strand
GCTGTCGTCGTCTTCGAGTTGCTCTGGCCTGACGATGACCACGTCCGTCTTGAACCCGCCTATCTCTGCAGGAATCAACTCTCCGGGAGGCACGGCCGCAGCGGGCTTCTTTTCCTCGACGTAGACGCGGAATACGGGCTCACCGGTGAGCTGCCCGTTGGTCTCTTTGATGCCGATGCCAACTTTGACGACCCCGGGAATGCGAAGCAAGGTCTGCAGTACCTGAGGGTAGGCAGCCTGCATCTGCTTCTGGGTGTCGATCATCTGCTGTCGGGTTCTGATCGATGAAGTGTCGGCCATCGCGCGGACTCCTCGATGAGAATTGGAGCTGCGGGATCAGGTCTGGACAGCGAACAACGAGACTCAACAGCTTGAGGAGGATCTTTTTCCTGCCCGACTGCGGCACGTAAGGGCTGTTAATATTAATATCTGCGCTACGATACTGTTGACGGGCCCGCCAGTGTCAAGCGAATTGTCGCCATGCCTGATCAGACAGCCGGGGTTCGCGTTCCCCTGCGCTGAAAGAAGCGCCTCGAGCGCGATGTGACAGTGCGCATACGCATCAGCACAGGGGGGTCGCCGCACGCGCGGCAACTTACTGCTCCGCCGAAGTCCGCGCCGCACAATATGAGCCGTATCGGACAGGCTGCGGTTGTACTGACCGCTGGCCTGCTGCTCGTTGCCGTTCTGGCAGCAGCCTTTGTGCTCGGATCCCTTATTGCCGTGGGCATCCTGCTGGCGTTTCTCTTCTCGCTCATCGCGTTGGTGGTGCGGATTCTTGTAGGGAAGCGCCGAGGTTCCTTGCGATTACCTCGCGAGTGAGCGGGGGTCGCCAATGTTCATTGCAGCAATCGACGGTGGCACAGGTGCGCGCAACGGAAAGTTGCCGCACGCCAATCCGCGAGGCTGGCCGCAGTACTACTGGCGCCATCCGTGCAGGTGCTCTCACCCTGCCGGGTCGCTGGCAGCGCCGCCTTGACCTTTACCGCTACGTAAGTGCTGCGGCAGGTCGTGCCGTGCCAGTGCTGATCACCAGAGAAAGAACGTCAACGCGAAGCCCGCGAAGCCGCCCGCTGCTGCTATCTGGACGTCGTTCATCACTGGAATCTTTCCTTCGAGCCGCAGTGCCCCGGTGAAGAGTCCGGAAATCACTCCAACCAGGACCGACGCGAGGATTCGCAGCAACTTCTGTTGTTGGTCACTGAACTGAACTTGCGGCTTGAACCAGACTATCGCCATGAAGAACAAGACCAGCAACCCCCCAAACACCCATGCCGGCCAGTTCACGTGGGTGCTGCCGGTGGGGTTCTTCGCACCGAGGGCTCCGGGCTCACGCCTGGACGCATCGTTGCGCAACGGACCTACCGCTTCTTTTCCTTCGACGGGGGCGCCCGGTGTGTTCTCACGCATAGTCGGCTCGGGCGAAGAAATGCTCTGAGGTGAAACGGGCTGCAGGCGAGATGTCGGCGACGAGGCGGCCCCCTGACCCTCGGTGGCGACTGGACTGAGAATCACGTTCATGAACTCGGCGAGCAACTCCGACTGGTTGACCTGCGTAAACAGCCGGCCGCCCTCGTCAAGCTTCCATCCGTACTCCTTGAGGTAGAAGTAGAACGGAGACCCGTTTGGGATCACCGACGCACACTCGAACATCAACTTGGCCGCATCTGGCCAATCCCGCGGCGCCGTGCCATAGATGTGCCTGGGTTCCGCGACATCCGCACCGGTCACGAAACAGGAGACGACAAAAACCCCGGCCGCCTTGAGCTCACTGGCGATCCCGACTATCTCCTGGGCGCTGCAGTCGGTGGGCTCACCATCAGAAAGAACGAAGAGGATCCTGGCAACTCCCGGTGGTGCCGATTCTCTGCTGAAACGCTCACGCGCCGTGCGAAATCCCTCTCCCATGGGGGTATCGCCAAACATCTGTGTAGCGAGACCCTCCACGTGAGACCTGTACCGCGGCCACTGCTTCGCCAGATGCACGATATCGACCGTTGAAGCAGCCTCGCCCGGTAGCTCAAACAGGTCATGAACAGACGGGATTTTACGACCCAACAGCTGTGACAGAGGATTTCCGAATCCGAAGCCATAGGCAAAGATACTGACCCGACCTTGGCCGGGTCGCGACTCTCGCTCAATGGTGTTCGCGTAGTTGCGAACGAGGCCCTCCAGTGCGTCACGGAAACTCTCAAGCCGATTCTGCGACGTCCTCGCGTTCCGGATCGACGAGGTCATCGACCCGGAGACGTCAACCATGATGCCGACCAAGATAGGAGTGTCAGTTGCAGGCGTATTCATCCCGGCCTCCCTATGCTGAATGACCGAGAGCTGGCGTACATCCGATGAGAATCGCCTCCCGCAGTTTATCTGCGCGATCAAGTTCTTCGAGGAGATCCTTGGCGATGGCAGCGCTCTTACCGCAGTCGCCGTCTGCGACGAGCAGGCGTGCTACGTCGTGAGCCCATGTCAGCAGCGGAGTGTCCTCACCCCAAGCGTCGCGCGCCGAGAGCACCAGGAGGAGTCTCAGCCCAATCCGATGTGCAATTTCAGGCCCGAATTCGAGCGCAGCGTGCAAGATCGCGTCGGCTAGTGCCGAACCCGAGAACGTCTCTTCCATACCGTCGGTGGCTTTCTCGATGAGACGTGCTCCTTCATCACGCGCGCCGATCGCCAGAAGAACCTCGCTCGATTGAGCCAGAACCAGCCCGAGCCGCGCGTCCTCCACTGCACCGCCGCGAGCCGCGACCAACACGCTCTCGACTATGCTCTGCGCGCTTGAATTGTCTACGCCAACGCAGTCTCTCGCGATCCCCAACAGCGCCTCGAGCTTGTCCTCAGCGTCGCCGACGCGATTCGCTTCCGAGCGGGCGGTGGAAAGGAGTGCCTGGGACCGAGCTTGGTCGCTTGCTGCGAACACTCTCGCCAGACGGGAATATCCCAGGGCGCGATGCTCGGGCTCACTATCCTGAATCGAGTCATCTAGCCAGGACAAGGCGATGTCGGGTGCGTGCGGAGCGAGTCCCCTCACTGCCGCAAGAACTCCCACAGACCGGAAACCCCGGGTCACAAAGCTCTTTGAGCGGTACGCCGCGCAGGCCGTCTTGGCGAGGTCAATGGCCAATGCGGCGTCGGATTTGCCGATGTGGTCGATTGCCTCCTCGATCCGCGAGTGCTCCCCGTCCAGCTGAGCAAGTACGGCTCTCAGCATGCACGCGGCGGTTCGCGGGGAGCTCGACACGAGATGACTGCTCACTATCGCCAGCGTGTCACACACCACGTCAGAAGCCCCTATGACCCACCTTTCGGAGACGAACTCGCCCAAGAGGACTTCCAATTCATCGAGGCTTTCAGGAGGCCCCGAGGCCTTCGCTCCCGAAGTCTTGAACAAGCGTCCCAACAGAAGGCACAGCGGCTCCACGGCCTGCCGGCGTGCTGCCTCGACCGCAAGGTGTGCGATACAGGAAATGCTGGTGCGCCAATCCGAGTCCGACAGTCGGTCGAGCAATGTCATTGCCCTTGGTAGATCCGACTGACCGCACACCTCTATAATGGCTGCTAGTGCTTCCGCCCCACCCACCGGCGATTCGTCCACGAGCGCAATGGCTTTGTTCAGATCCGACCGCGCCAAGACGCGGAGCAACTCGACAACAAGCCGCGTGCGCCACCCAGAACTCGAGGACGTTAGCGTCGAATGAACTCGGGCCTGAAGAAGCTCGAGCGCGTCTTGTTTACGACCTCTAGAGAGACATGCGACTACTCTGTCAACGAACAGTGGGTCATTCGATGGATCTTCCATCGCTGTGCTGATGCCTCTTAGCAGCGCCTCCTCGGGCTGCTTCGATTCGCCGCGAAACAATGAGAGCATCAACTCTTCGGGCTCGACACTCGGAGGCGCGACTTCCCCTGCGGCGATCCGCGGTAACTCCCCCCTGACTTCGCCCAAGACCTCTTCTGCTTTGCGTATCCAGGAGTAGCCTTCAACTCTCGCAATACTGATGAAACGAGATTCTTGAACGGCCTCTTCCAGCAAAGCTTCCGCTTCCTGCAGGCTGCTGGCCGCCACCAGGCGCGCAGCGCTGGCCAATCCGATGCAGCGACTGAATCGGTCCTGGAACGTGCGGCTGCGGTGCAGCGCGTCCGGCAGGTCCATTGAAGCAAGCTTTGTGATCAATCTACCGAATTCCTTCGCCCGCCATTCTCCTTCATCGACTTTCTCCAGCGCGTCGAGTGACCTGCCGAGCAGGTAAGCAGCCTCCTGCGGATTGCCCTTCGCACGAACTTCGGAGAGCCGCAAGAGGGCGAGGCATCGTTGCTGCGGGTCGCCTATCTGTGTTGCGCGCGCAACGCCCTGCGCAAACACGGAATTGGCCTGCTCACCCGAGACTCGCTCGAGGGCGACGACCAAGTCCCTATAGATCAGGCACTGCCACGCGGGATTACTGCTGCTGAGTTCCGCGAGTCCGATGATCTGCTGCGCAAGCGTGAGGCATTCCTCGACAGACCGGCGGTTTTCCAAGTACGCGAGTAGAACCAGGACCAGGCTTTCGCATTGCCCCTCAGTCGAAACTTGCCGCTTGGCTACTTGCAGTGCGCTCTCAGGGTCGCGAGCGCCAATCGCAGCCACGATATTGCGAAGCGCGACTGTTCGTACCCAGTCGGCAGCGGCGATCTCCGCAAGATCGATTGCGCGCTCGACTTCGCCCGCAAGCGCGTAGAGCGGCGCGATTTCCCGTGGAAGGTCTGTGCCGAAGTGGTATCGCATCAGATCCATGGCCATGCCAAGTCGAAATGCTGCTCGAGCGTCCTCATGGCCACTTGCTGCCGTCATCCCCTTCCTCAAGTCCTCCCGGATCAACCGGTAGTCGTGAAAACGGTCCGCCTTCTGCGTCAGGAAGCTCCCTGAGACCAGAGCAGGAATCTCGCCGTCGCGGCCGGCTTCGGCGAGATGAAACGGAAGATGCCGCAGGCCGTAGTCGTCGATGTCCTCGCTGTCGATTCCGGAGACGCCTTGCGAAAGGTAGTACCGCAGAAAGCCCTCGTGGCACTGGCACACTTCCAGGAAATAAGGGTTGAGGATCGTGACATTGGCATCAGTCGAAAGGTTTCTGAGCCTGAGGAAGTCGCGGAATGACTGATGAAACAATGCATAGACGGCCGCGCCGTTCGGTGTCGCTGCCCGGGAAATCAGCGGCGCAAAAGTGAGCAAAAACTGCAATAGTGTGGACGGCGGGACTGTCAGGACACGTTGAATCTGTTCCTGTGAGAGCGGTTCACGTGCAACAGCGAGCAACCCAAAGACTGGACCGCTTGAGGAACTCCACGCGCCATCCATCGACTGCACGCCCCGCTTGACGCTCTGGTAGAAGTACGCGTCGAGGCCAGTCGGCAGAGAGTCGATCGAATCTAATGACAGTCTGCCGGCCTCGACGTCATCGAGGAAGAGCTTGGCGTAAAGGAAGTTTCCTGCCGCGCGCCCCGCGACCACAGAGGCCGCTTGCTCCACGTCGATCGCTGCACGTTGGTGCGCGGAATCACCGAGACGCAGTCGTATGTACTGCAGCAAGTCCTGCGCATTTTCCTGTTCTGTGCCCGACGACGACAGCGAGAGCGTTCGCTGTATAAGAAGGTCAGCGAAGAGATCGTCATAGGGCCTACTCGTTACAAGGATCTTGACCCAAGGCGGGAGGTCGTCGGTGCTCGCGAGTAAGTCGGTGATCGACGGGCTCTCGACACTGCGACTTTCATCGAGGCCATCGACGACGAGCAGCATAGGCTCGACGCGCGGAGCGTTCGCCTGCATGATCTGCAACGGCGCGACAACCGCGCATGTGAATGCGCGTCGAGGTGAGAGTCCGGACAGGACGATATTGTTGACATACACGCCGGTTACATGGTGTGCGGTAGTGACGTTTTGTACGACTTTAATCTCCATGTTTCCCTCGGATGACTGCAGCAGCGCCTCGCGAAAATGTTCATCGCAATTAGCGAGTTGCTTGGAGATTGAGCGCACGAAGGTCATCGGCTCAATGGAGGTGCTCCTGCGCGCCGTGCAGAAGTGAACCGCGCTCACCGCGGACTCGAGCCGTGGATAGACTTTATTCTCGCCGTCGCGTGAACGGCACTGTTCAAGCTCGCGAATGAAGGCGGTCTTTCCGCTGCCCGGCGCGCCAGCAATAAGGAAGAACCGCGGCACACCGGTATCGGCGATCCATGTTTCGAGGCTCCGAAACACCCAGTTTCGGCCAACGAACGGCTCCTGCGCTGTCGCCACTTTCTCCATGTGCTAGTGGTTCTTACGCCTCCGAGCGTACCTTCTTCGCAGCCCGCCATCTAGCTGTCCAGGCGCTTGTCGTCTCCAAACCGCGGTCGGAAAACCCCCTACCGTACGGGTAATATTGGACGGCCCCACTTCAGATTTGAGCGGAAACTAACAACATGTGAGATTCCGGGACCGTAGGCGGAGGGCGACCGGGGGCATCTATGCTTGAGACAGCTCGCACGGATCTCTTCTACGAAGACATTATCCGAGCATACGTTGAGGCGCCGAGATTCCTGCGTCGAGACTGGCTCGCGTCCGAACTTAACGCCCGCCTCGCCCGGCCGGATACCCGGTTCGTGCTGCTCGTGGCGGAGCCCGGCGCCGGCAAGAGCTCCTTCGTTGCCCAGCTCGCAAACGATCAGCCGGACTGGCTGCGCTTCTTCATCCGGCGCGATCAGCGCACCTCATTGGGCGAAACCGGCGCACGCTCGTTCCTGCTGCGTGCGGGTCTGCAGCTCGCGGCGCGCCGGCCGGCGTTGTTCGATGTGGAGCAGATCCGTATCGACGTGCAGCAGCGCATCGGCGAGGCGGATGGGGAAGTCGTTGGCGCGAGCATCAAGCGCATCCGCGCATCGCCTTTCCATCAAACCGTGGTCCGCATCACACAGGACGTCGCGAAGGCTAAAGGCTCCGTAGCAGGCCTTCAGGTCGGCGAATGGATCACGGAGCCGCGGCTCATCGATGTGGACGACCTGCAGCAGATGGCCCTCTATGCCCCGGCGCGAGCCTCGCTGCGGCTCGACCCGCCGGCACGCATCGTGATCTTGATCGATGCGCTCGACGAGCTGCGCTTCGGCGAAGAGGGCCGCAACCTCCTGGACTGGCTCACGCGCTGCCCGCCGCTGCCTGACAACGTGCGCATCGTCGCGACCTCGCGGCCGGGCACCGCACAGCTCGACGAGTTCATCAGGAGCCGCCAGGCATCGCTCACCGAGCTGCACATCGACGCTAACGACGAGCGCGTGCGAAATGATACGCGCGTCTATTCCATGGCACTCGTCGAACCCGCCGCGGTCGCGTCGGCATTGAGGGAGGCGGGTCGCACGGTGGACTCGTTCGTCGAAGAGCTGACGACCCGGTCCGACGGGAACCTCGGCTATCTGGCCGCGCTCGGGCGCGCGTTCGACCAAGCTCTCAGCCGTCCCGAACGGCGGCTCGTGCTGCAGGAACTGCTCAAACTTGAGCAGCTGCCCGACGACACGCGCGAGCTCTTCGCCTTCTTTCTGCGGCTGATCCAGAACAACCCCGGCAGGACGAAATTCCCCGTCACCGATCCGCAGGATGGGTCGGTTGTGTTCATGGAAGCCTGGCCGCAGCTGTATCGTCCCATCCTCGCGCTGCTGTCCGTGGCACTGGAGCCACTCACGCTCGACCAGATCCATGCGCTGACCCGCTCGCCTGCGGATCGGGATCAGATCGCGCAAGCGGTCGGCTGGCTGGAGCAGTTCCTCGACTGCATCGGCGGCCGCTACCGGCTGTATCACGCCACCCTCGCCTCCTTCCTCACGGGGACGGAAACCCGCAGCAACGCCACGACGTCAGATCTCTGGGTGGACTCCAGCCGGGAGCACCGGCGTATCGCGACCGTTCTCGAAGGCCCCGGCCGGCTGCAAGAGATCTGGCAGGACTCAGAGGATGCGCAAGAAGAAGCTCGGCGCAGCTACGCTCGATACCACTATGTCAGCCACCTCTATCTGGGAGCCGACTGGAATCGCCTGAGCGCCGTCATCGAGACCGGCGACTACGGACGAGGCAAGTTGGACTTCGACCCGAGCACCTATCTCTACTCGCGCGACCTGGATCTCGCCATCCGCGCAACTACGCGTGGTGAGCTGGATGAAGCCGGCCGCCTCGCCGAGATGCCTCGGCTGTGGACGTTCAGGTTTCTGCGCTGTGCGATGTCGAGCTACGCGGACCGTCTTCGGCCGTCCACGTTTGCCGCGCTCACGCTGGTGGGACGGGAGCGCGAAGCGACGGACCTGATCGAGCTGGTGCCCGAGCCTGTGCAAAGGGCGCGCGCGTGTCTCGCAATCGCGGGGTCGCTGAGCGATGACCCGAAGGCTCGCGAACGTGCGAGAACGATGGCGCTGCGGGCCTGCGAGCTGGCAACGCGCATGCAGGACGCCGGCAAGAACCAGATATTCGCGGAAATTCAGCAGAGAGTGTGGCCGCTGATACCTCAGCCGCTGCAACAAACAGACTCGTTGTTCGATGGCCTTCTGGCGCTCGCCCGCAGTCACTCCAAACCCTCAGAGAAGGCCGACGCACTGGCCGAGATAGCCGAAGTGCTGAGGAGTCGCGGCGATGTCGGTTCCGTCCGCGAGCTGCTGCAAGAACTTGCGTTGATGGTCGACGACACCCCGGAGGGCGAGCAGAGGCAGCAAGTGTGCTACACCTTCAGCACGCTAAGCGGCATCCTCGGGGATTTCAAAGCCGCGGGCTTGGCAGCCGATATGCTTGCAGACCCCGGCGTGCGGATCGCGGCTCTGACTGCGCTTGTGAGTGCGCAACACGCATCACAGTCGCCCGACATGACAGGTCCTGCTGAAAAACTATCCGTCGCGATTTCGGAGCTCGGCGATGCTGGAAGCGCGCGCATCGACGCAAGCGCGTCACGGGCGGACATCTATATCTCGACCGGGGACAACGTCTCCGCGCTGGGGATTCTCCACGGAGCGCTGGAGCTGCTGCGTTCGGACGCATCCTGTCGATCGAACATGGGCTCGATGCTTCATCTTGCTCAAACCCTGCACGCGGCGGATGACGCGGCCGGTTTCGCAGAAGCGATCGGCATCATGGAGAGTGAGGCGGTCGCGAGGATCGAAGCCTCGAAAGGAAAGGCGGGCTACTCCTTCTCGATGTGGGAATCGGATGCGGTACGAGCGCTGGCCGGGTTCGGCGAGCTCGACCGCGCGTTGAACGTCGTTCGCCGGATGAACTACTACGAGCGCGGCAGCCTCCTGCTGGCGGTGCTCCGCGGCTACTTGCGGCAGAAGAAGTTCGACGAAGCGCTCGGAATCGCGAGGGAGATTACGCAGGCAAATGAGGCAGGTCCCGTGAGGATCAGCACTGGCCAGGTGCCGGGAGGCTCGTACCCGGACGACATCCAGGGCCTTTTCAGTATCACCGCTGGGCTCGCCGCGGAGGAAGAGTGGCAGAAGGCGCTCGCACTCGCAGACCGGCTCGGGTCTTCGCCCGCCGGCATCGATGCCCTGAGCGTGATCGCGATTTACCGGTTCGAAGCAGGCGGACGTGACGAGGCCACCGACCTCGTGCAGAGGATCATGAGCACCGTCCGCGCCGGGGATATTCGCGCGAACCGCGACGAAGCGCTTGAGAGCAACGTGGAGCTCTTTGTCCGGGGACGCCAGCTCGCCGAAGCCCGATCCGTCGCGCGCGAGATCGGTGTTCCATGGAGACAGGCGGAAGCTCAGACACGGATCATCAAGGTACTCATCGAGGCGCACGAATTCGACACGGCACAGTCTATGTTGAGCGAGATCCAGTCCGGCGCCACACGCGCTCGCCGCCTGCTGGATCTGCTGAAAGAAGTGTACGCCGTCGGAGGCACGCCCGGCAGGCCCGTCGACAACCTCTCAATGACCAGGATGCTGCGCGTCGCACAGGGTTACGCGGAGGCTGACCCAGACAAGATCGGGAGCGCGGAAGCCCTCCGCTCGATTGCGCTTGCTCATGTCGATCTCTACACCGGTGCGATCGATGATGCGATCGGGGCGATGATGGCCGCCGTCGAGGCGCTGAACAACGCACCGCGCTTCCTGTTCGTGCCGACGCCCTGGTGCGACACTGCGGTTGCCTTCGCCAGGCTCGGGAAGTGGGACATGGCGATGAGGATCGCCACGGGTCTCGTCGATCACGACGCTTTAGATGGGTGCTGCGCGCATCGGGATCTCGCCAAGGTAGCAGCAACGAATGGCGATATCGAGCGAGTGAAGAGCCTGTTGTCGCAGGCTGAAGCGGCCGCACCCCGCATAGCCATTCCTCCGCAACGAACCGAAGTTCTCGCCAGCGTCGCGGGAGAGTATGCGCGCGCCGGGCTGCTTGACGAGGCGAGGCGGGTTGCGGCTTCTTCCGGTGCACCCGCAGCGGCGGGGTCGTGGATCGCAGCGGCACTACTGGAGTCGGGCAAACCGGAGGAAGCTTTTGCAGCGATCGACACCTTGCAAGGCGATCTCGGGGATGACGCTCGCAGGAGACTGGTAGACAAGCTGCTCAAAAGCGGCAACGTCGCGCAGGCAGCCCCTTTGGCGGAGGCGATCGGCGACGCGCCGGCGCGCGCCGATCAGCTCATCGCGGTGGCCCGGCGTCTGGTCACCAGTGGGGGAAAACGCGAGACTCGCGATATGACATCGCGAGCGCTCGGCCTATTAGATGAGGCACGGCAACGCAATCCGTGGCGGGCCGCGACGCTCTTGGCAGATGCTGCTTCGATCTATGTCGAGCTTGGCGACGAGGCTGAGGCACGGCGCCTGATCGAGCAGCACTGGCTTGGCGCTGCCACGCAGGGCGAGTTGATGTCGCTGATGCCCATGGCAGGGGCGCTGGTGACTCGGCAGCCGGAGCTGGCCACGAAGATCTATGAGTCGTTCGGATGGGTTGAGCGGAACCTGTCGGCCGGAGGAACGCCTGCAATCACCCACTGAATTTCTGCTCAGGTGTTCTTGATCTAAGACGAGGTTACCAGGACGTTTTCGCAAAGCCAGCGCAACGTCAGCCTCGTCTCACCGGTCGCCGAAGTCTCAGCCTCTTGAGATGCAATGGCTAGAAAAGTGCTCCGGTCGCACAACCGATCGATGTTCAGCTCTCCGGCAGACGGACGAGGGTAGTTGCCGTAAAGCACTGCCTTGGCCACTTGGTCAGCCAGGCTCGCCGCGGCTAGCCAGTCGCGCCTTACAAAACGCGGATTCTCGATGTAGCCGCGGATGACGGAGCCGAACGAGAGGTCGTCAGGCTCGCAGAAGACCGCTGCGCTCACATGGAGCACCTCTCACAACCACCTCAGAGGCCGCAAATCGTGGCGGCGGACACGTGACTCAAAGTTGCGGGAGCGCCTCCACGTACGCCTTCGCGTATTTCTCCAAGCGACGCGAAACGTCCTCTCTCACGCTCGCAAGCACCTCGGGATTGATCGTCACCTTTCCTGACACATGCCTCAACGTAGCGCCGTTCGATCGCACCTTGAAGATCAGAAGCTGGGTCAGATTCGTTTCCGCGGTCAGGGCGAACGCCATCAGCGACACGAGGAACTGGTCCCCTTGTCCAGGATCCGCAAGCGTGACCTGAAACTTGGCGGTTTTGGCGGACTGGCTCTCTCGCGTGAACAGCGTCAGCCACGGCCCGTCGGTCTTCAACGCCTCCAGGGTGGTCTTGACGAGTGCCAACGCCGTGGGCGCAGCACCGAGAAGCGTGGTCGCGATGCTGATGATTGCTTTTTGAGCCTCGAAATCTGCACTTTGCTCCCTGTATTCGGCGAACTGCCGATCCTGGATGGCGAATCCTAAGTTGGTCAGAACCTGGAAATAGGTGTCGTACCAGGCTTGCAGGTTCGTTGGGTCAGGCACCTCCTTGGTCGCGACGAGTTGCGCAAGCAGGGAAGCGTTAACGAGATCCTGTCGCCTTTCGGTGGTAACGCCCTGCACAAAGGACATCACGTCGGATCCGACGATCAGTGCTTGCGTCTTGTCCTTGACCAACTGAAGCGGCTCGGCCGCCTCTCGTGCCCGCGAGATGTGCGGCGCGGGTGGCAGCTCCACGGTTGCCACAAAGTTGCGCGCGTCTGCTACCGATACCTTCTTCATATGTACCTCCTGTTCATGCTCTACTCGGCTTCGAGGCTCTTGGCGGGCCCGATACGCGAGAGCGTGACTCCGTGCATCCGAGCTTTAGAGGCTGTCGAAGTCAGCTCCGACAATCTTGCTTTCCGGGCCTGCGGTTTCGATCTCCTGTTCAACCACGATGCTCGCATCCGCTCCGGCACCGCCTGCCTTGATGCCAGTGATCTCTCCTCTCGCTTCCTTGACCTTCTGCACGATCTTCACTCCATTTTGAATGAGCCGGACCTTTACGCCCGTCATCGTCCCGTCTTGAATACCCGTGACGGTCTGGCTGAACACCTTGCGGAAGGCTTCTGCTGCTGGCCCAGCCCCTGACTCCTCGATGCGCTCGGGGAATAGCGCCCCGTTGGGCAGACGGCTGTAAAGGACGGGCACACCCCACTCGACGTTGGCGACGGTCCCTGGGTCGACGTTGCTCGTCTCGAGCATCGCGACGCGGCCGCTCCACACGGCTTCGTCGAGCGACAACCCAAGAACCAGGGCGCCATAGAGTGCGCGGGAGAACGCTTCTGCCGCCAAATGCTCCACCTTGAACTGCATTGCCAGGACGGCAGGGATCTCACTTGCAGTCAGCGCGCTCGCGATGCCGCTCCACGGATACGCGGCAGTCCGAGTGCCGGAGTAACAAGCATTGAGTACGGCCAGCCGGGTTCCCGCACCTTTCAGCTCCCTCGAGAGAGCTTCTGCGCTCAGCGACTCCTTCTGGCGGCTGGCACGGTCTGCCAGTAACAGAACGTAACCCTCTCCCTTCGGAACGCCGCTGTTAAAATCGTCGCGTCTGACACCCACGCTGCCGTGGCCTGCGAAATGGAAGATCAGTGCGCTCTGCGTGCCCAGGAGAGCTTGGCTCAAGTCCTGTTTAGTGGCGTCTCGAAGAACCCTCGGTACGATTTTCACACCTGCGAGATCGAAGCTGGCGACTGCCGTTTCGATGGTTCGAACCTCTCCCTCCAGATCGAGTGGTTCCTCCCCTTGTGGTGAAGCCGCGGCAACCAGCAGCGACAGTTCCTTGAGGCCTTTAGGAACCGGCCTAAGTGCAGGATGCGGGAAGGGCAACGGTTCGTGGCGGACAATGGACACGGCCTTATCGAGCACCAGGAAACCGCGCATTGAGTCCGGCGCGCCACCCAGGAGATCGACGTAGAAATACTCCCAAGGAATCTGCTTCAGCGCGTGATCCGCGATGATCAGCCGAAGCCGTACCCCTCGGTTTTCTCCAGCTCGTCGGTAGGCGTCGTGAAAGAGATCTCGCGCCGGGCCTGTCGGCAGCAGACACTCGGCTAGCTGCTTGCCGAGCACTGCGAGGTTGCCAAGGGTAATGCTCTTGCTCGCCAACTGTGCGCATAGATCGGCTCGAGGAGCATTGTCGAGACTCACCATCACAGGCATGATGGCCTCGCCTACTTCTGGTGTGGGCAGAACCGCGACCTGGCAAAAACCCTTGCCCTCCGGAGCGCCGGTCATATAGAGCTTGAAGTCTATATAGTCACGTTCTGCCATAACGAGTCCTGTTGCAGCTCTTTGAATCCGGGGTGAAGACGCCTGCCCTCGCTCGTTCCAATGGATTCATTGCCTGGTCACGCAGACGAGCGTCGCCCAAGTGGCTCGCCCGGGAGAGTGCTTACACGGGGATAACATCCGGCCCGACCTGCGCTACTGGCGCTGCCACGATCTGAAGCTCTGGCGGCCCCACTTCCTTCTCGATCTCGCCAAGCAGATCGGCGTCATCAGTGGTCGCAGCGACCAACAGGTAGCTCAACACCGTATCCAGCGCGGTCGCGTTGGTCACCGTTAGTGGGACCAGCGAGCGGATGAGGCCCATGCGTTCGGCTTCGAGCGAGTCATCGGCCAGTACTCGGGCCGACAGGTGGATCGCAAGTAGCGGCGGCAGACCCGGATCGGGAACACGGACGATCGTATCAGGGGCGAGCGTCGCGGATAAATTGCATCCTGGGTTCACGCGCAGGAACTCGAGCGCGGGACGCTGGAACACATCAACCAACTGCTCGAGCGTATTCGCCTGCCTTGCTGGGTCCACCGACAGCGTCTGCGGATCGCCTTCGTCACGGTAGGCGAAAGGCTCGCCCACTTTATGATCTGCAGCGAACTCCACATCGCTCGCTGACGCCGCAAGGCGCTTGACCGCATCGGCTAGATCGGCGCCCTTCAACACGCTCCGGTGCCAACGCGCCAGCGTGTTGCAGCGCGCTGTGACCCGTGCGCAGAAGTGATAATCCTGGATCCGATGGGCCAACTTCACAGACTCCAGGAGAGTCTGGTCAAGTAGTGCCGGTGTATCGAGGCGACTGGCTCGCAGTCCATCGGCAAGGCGCAGGCTCGCAGGCGCCTGGAAGCCAGCGAAGCCACCCGGCAAGTCGCCGATCGATTGAAACCATTGCCTCGCAGCAGCTTCGTCGCCGGCGATCAAACGCTGCAATTCCATCATTGCGATGAAACGCCGCTTGTGCGTGCCCCAGGAGTCGTTTGCGCTCTGCTGCCCCAGTGCGCCCGCCGCATCGCCTGCGCTGGCGCCCCAGACCGGAAGGATCGAGCCAGCGTCTGCACCATGATGCGGCGCGCCCATCGTCGCTGCTGCCAGAGGCAGCATCTCCTCGAAATCGGCACCGCCTCCGCTGAGCGCCACCGAGAGAATCAACCTGAGCCGCCGCTTCACCCAGTCCTGGCTGGGGTGATTACCCAGAGCCGCAGATAGAATCAGCCACAGCGACTGGTTGCGGTACTCGACATAGTTGTAGCCCCCGTGGGCACTTACGTACTCATCGAAGAGCGCTGCCCCTTCCTCTTCCTGCCCGGCTACGCGAGCCGCGTGGACCAGCATCACGCCGTCGACCGCGCTGGCGTAGCCCTTCTGGTCGCTCAGCATTTCCCCGTGGATCATCATCAGACTGGGATTGACGGCGGTCAGGAGCTCACGATTGAACGCCTGGCCGCTGATTCGCTTGACGCGCTCGCGGGCATCGGCGAGATCGACGGGCGCCGGAGGCGGACAAGGGAATTCGGGCTGTTGCTCGAGCGCCAGTCGTACCCTCTCGCTGAGCAACGCCAATGGCTCCGGCGCCGATAAGGCATGCGAGACACCCTCGTACAGCGCCCGCGCCGCATCGGGCGCCTTTTCGAACGCCAACCATGCGAGGATCAGACGGCCGGCGGTCTGCCAGTCTTGCGATACGTCGACGAACATGGCCAGGCGTTTCTGCGCCCCGTCGAGCCCACCCTTCTCCGCCAGGGCTAGAACCGGTTCCGCATCGAGAAAATCGCGGCGAAAACGCACGCAGGCTTTGGCCGACCGTACGACCCACAGCAACATTGCCGCCTTGGCGTTCATCGCGGCCACCTCGGTTGCGCGCAGCAGCAACTGCTGCAGTTGCAGGAGCTCGCCGATGCACCGCTCGAACTGACGCTGATAGGGAACCTGGCTGGTCAGCGCGATGAGCTGCTGTGTACGCGCAGCGCGCTTCGATTCCGTCACCGCACCGGCCGCGGCCTCGGCCCAGTGCAGCGGTGCATAGCGCAGCGCGTACTCGTCGCTGCAGGTTCCCCAGTTCGATGCGTATAGGTCCTGGAAGTACCTGCCAACTGCGGCGTGGCGCTCGGCGGGAAAAACGTTGTATTTCCTGTCGTTCAGAAGAAAGTCGCGGAAAGACTGGTGATAAATGCGCCATGGCCGTCCATCTGTCTCGCTACCCACTAGGTACTGCTCGCATACGCCCAGCACGTCATTGGCCGTATCCTCTTCCAAGTCTGTGATGCCGATCAGCTGCTCCCGCGTAAGCCCTTCGCCGTGCGCCACGGCGATCGCGCCCAGCAGGGGTCGATAGACACCGTTCCAACGAGCGCTGTAATCCAGCTCGCGCTCCAGGAACTTGCGGTAAACGTCCTCCAGTTCATCGGGTAGCTCGTTCTTGGGAATGCCTTCAGCTATGGAGCCGGCGCGGAGCAGGTCGTTCAGCACATGGAACGCATACAGAAAGTTGCCTTTGCTCTTGGCGGCGATGGCCTCGGCTATCTCGCCCTGGACGGGTTTCGGCGAATCGTGCAGCCGCACGAGGGCGTATTGCTTGACCTCATCGAGCCCCGGTGGCGCATCGTCTACCAGATCGAGCGTGGGCCTGCCCACCAGGTCAAAGACGCGCTCGCTCTTCGAGCGGCAGGTCAGGACGAGAAGTACCTGCGAGGGGAAGTCGTTGGTCAGTCGAAGCAACTGCACGATGTTATTGCTCACGTGGAACGACAGGGCTTCATCCAGCGAGTCGATCAGCAACACAATGCGTTCGTTCGGCTGCTGCCCGCATAGCTTGACGAGGGGCTGGCGCACAGCCTCATCGAATAGCGTGCGTGCGTCACCGCCCGTTAATTGCAGGCGGAGCTGGACGCCGATCATTTGTCCGCCAGCTATTTGATCGGCCCTCTGATTCACGGTGATGGTGACGTGGCGCGGGCTTGCTGCCTGCAACGCCTCCTGAAAGGCCCGATAGCGATTGGCCAGAGCTTCGGACAAGGACTGGACGAAGGTCGTTGGTGATAGCGTACTGTCCAAGCCCGCTTGACAGAAATGGTCATGAACGAGGAACCCCGATCGTAAGCACGGCCAGCTCCCCGCGACTTGGCCCTCGCTGAGCTGGACAAGACGGGCGGCGATCGCCGATTTCCCGCTGCCAGGTGGACCCGCTAGCAAGAACGTGCGCGGCCCCGAGCCGCTCGCCAGCCAGGCATCAACGCGATCGAAGACCCAGCCACGGCCGACGAAATTCTCGGTGCGTTCGGCTATAAAGGACTGGAAGTCAGGGGCCGTTGAGAGGTCGTCGAAGGCCATGGTCTGCGCACTCAGGCGACTCATGTAACGGTCGAGGTGATTCAGACAGACCGCAATCAGGGCTTAATGCGGAAGACCGTTCTGGGCGAGCGCATTCGCGAAGCGTTCTAGTTCCGGCGACGGCTCGCCTCACTTGGATCATACTCGCAGAGGATTCGCGCTTCTCGCAATAAATCGGGGACGCGACCCGCAGCGCGACTCAAAATTCCTGTCCGACGCCGAGTATGAAATCCGAGGTCCTCTGAAAGTGCTGAGAACCGACCGCCGGGGCTGACGGTGCTCGGGCACGAAAGCAGTCGTGAAGACGGTCAGGTTACAGGTCCCGCTCGCACCGAGCCCCAGCGTGCCGGAAGAGCCCGACGAGGCACCGCACAGGCATCAATAATCGATAACCTCGTGCGCTTCTTGTAGTAGCGATGGTTCCCCTACCGCCAATTTGGACCAATTCAAATTAGAGTGACGCCGTCCATTGCGGTTCCCCGGTATCAGGAGAGGACGACCGTATGAAGCGATCGAGGTTCAACGAGGAGCAGGTAAAGCAGGGCTCTGCGAGAAGTCGAAGCAGGCGTACCGGTTGCGGATGTGTGCCGCAAGTTGGGCATCAGCGAAGCAACCCTTTATGTCTGGAAGGACGGCGAGCTCTCAACGAGCGAACTGCGCAAGATGCGGCGACTTGAGGAGGAGAACGCACGGCTGAAGCGCCTGGTGGCCGACCTGACGCACGATAAAGTGATGCTGCAGGACCTGTTGTCCTGAAAATCTTGACAGCGGCGTGTAAACGCGCCGGCGTTCGGTATTTGCTGGGTCGTTACGCAGTGAGCCTACGTCGGGCGTGCAGCTTGGTGCGATTGCACGGCGCGGGCTGACAATCCCGGATGTTATCTAAGACCTCAGTCCGCGCAGACGGGATGACATCGCATGAGAGTGCCCGTCAGCCCCGCGCTTTTCGGCGCGGGGCTCACTCTTCCGCGTATGCGATTTGGAAGAACTCGTGGGAGATGTAGTACTGCGGCTTTGACTGGCGGGTTGATTCCCTGAGGATTCCCAACTCAATCAGGCGCTGGACATCCTTCTGCGCGGTCGGGAACGTAACCTTGAGCTGCCTCGCAAGTGCGGGGATTGTGATGAGCGGCGAGGCCAGCAGATGGGAGACGATCGGCTGCAGACGGTGAGAGATCCGTGACGAGCTCGCAAGCTTCTTCTCGTATTTCGCCTTCAGAGCGAGTAATCGATCGATGCGGCGCAGTCCGTCGTTGGCCTCGGCAACCGTGCCACGCAGGCAGAAGGCGACCCAACCCGCCCAATCCCCACGCGTGCTGACCGCAAACAGCCGATTGATGTATTCGTCCTTGTAGCGCTCGAAATAAGGGCTCAAGTAGAGCCACGGCGACTGCAGGCCACACTTGGCGTAGACCATCAGGGAAAGCAACAAGCGCCCTACCCGTCCGTTGCCGTCCATGAATGGATGAATGGTTTCAA
>Ga0306921_10002481_pt1 | contig 18496 bp, 20 predicted proteins | sample sta12Cox44000080_FD_203760 | JGI IMG/M metagenome (GOLD analysis project Ga0306921, IMG submission 203760) | Lab enrichment of tropical soil microbial communities from Luquillo Experimental Forest, Puerto Rico - statoxic.12C.oxic.44.000.080 (v2)... | ecosystem: Environmental > Terrestrial >... | reverse complement strand
CGGTTCGGAAGTGCGCGGCTCGAAGCAGTCGAGGTTCGGCATCGAACCGCCGGCGCCGCGCTGGCTGAGGATGATCACGTCGCGGCGGCGGCGGATCGTGGCGGTGTCGTTCCACCAGTCGCCCTCGGCCAGCGGATCGGCGCCGGCGGTGGACGCGACCAGCGGCGCATCGCCCGGGCCGCCGGCGAGATAGATCACCGGATCGGCCGCGATCGGCCGCTTGGCCTTGAGGATGGCGACCTTGAGCTGGACGTCGCGGCTGTTCTGCGGCTGGGCGTGGTTCTCCGACACGATCAGCGTGTAGCACTCGATCTTGTCGCCGCGCGGCGGCTTGAACACGCAGCGCTCGCGCTCCAGCCGCGGCACGGCGGCGGAGGCGGCGCCTGCCAAAAACAGCAGGATTACTGCCAGCCCGGCAAAAACCCCCAGTCGCATCGGCTCTTTGTGCCACATCGCAGCTTGGGAGGGCATGAAGTAATTCTATGCGCGGCAACGGCTCGGACACCCTAAATTCGGGCATGACCTCCCGTTCCTACTGGACCGCCGTGTGGTGCGGCTTCCTCGTTCTGACCATTGGCTTGGGCGTGCGCCAGAGCTTTGGCATCTTCCTCAAGCCGGTCTCGGCCGAGCTGCATGTCGGCCGCGAGCTGTTCTCGTTTGGCACCGCCGTCTCGATGCTGCTGATGGGCGCCTTCGCCCCCTTCGCCGGCCGGCTGTGCGACCGCTTCGGCTCGGCCCTCACCATCGCCGGCGGCGGTGTGGTCTACGTGCTGGGCATGGTCGTGACCGCCCTCATGCATGACGGCACCATGCTGATCCTGGGCAACATCCTGGTCGGCATCGGCCTGTCGGCCGCCACATTCGGGCCGGTGCTGGGCGTGATCCTGCGCGTGGCGCCGCCGGCCAAGGCCGCCCTCGCCGTCGGCATCTGTTCGGCCGGCGGCTCGTTCGGCCAGTTCTTCATCGTGCCGCTGGCCGCGGTGCTGCAGAACTGGTTCGGCGACTGGCGACCCACCATGTGGGCGCTGACGGCGCTCGCCGTCGTCATGATCCTGCTGCCGATCGGACTGAACGACAGCAAGGAGATCGCCGCCGCGCGCAAGGCAAGCGGTGGCCGGCAAACTTCGGGCGAGGCGCTGAGCGAGGCGTTCAGCCAGCGGAGCTACGTCCTCCTGGTGATCGGCTACTTCGTCTGCGGCTTCCATGTCGCCTTCGTCGGCGGCCATCTGCCGGCCTACATCTCCGACAAGGGCATCGGGCTCTCGCTGTTCGGCCTAAAACTGTCGCCGGCCGAGCTCGGCGGTTGGAGCATCGGCATGGTCGGCCTGTTCAACATCGCCGGCTCCATCCTGTGGGGCTCGCTGGGCGGCCGCTACCGGCGCAAGAACCTGCTGGCGCTGCTCTATCTCCTGCGCTCGGTGGTGTTCCTGGTCTTCGTCCTGGTGCCGGTGTCGGCCGCCTCGGTGCTGATCTTTGCCGCGGCGCTCGGCTTTTTGTGGCTGGGCACGGTGCCGCTCACCACATCGCTGGTCGGCTATATCTTCGGCCCGGTGCATCTCACCATGCTGAACGGCATCGTGTTCTTCGGCCACCAGGTCGGCAGCTTCTTCGGTGGCTGGGGCGGCGGCAAGCTGTTCGATCTGCAGGGCAACTACGACATGATGTGGTGGCTCTCGATCGCGCTCGGCGTGATCGCCGCCCTGCTGCACTGGCCGATCGTCGAGAAGCCGGTGGCGCGACCGCAGTTCGCGGCAGCTCCCGCGTGACGACCCGGTCATGATGGGCGGCTGGCGCCCGCTCTTGCTGTGGGGCGCCGCCGCGCTGGTGATCGCCGTGATCGCCGTGACCTTCGTGCTGTGGGGCGTCAACGGCCCCGCCTATCTGGTCGACCTGATCGCGGCCTACTGTTTCTAGAGCACGAACTTCGACAGATCGGCGTTCTTGGCGAGCGCGGCCACGCGGTCGCGCACGTAGGCCGCGTCGATCATGATCTTCTGGCCGGGCTTGTCGGAGGCGGTGAAGCTGATCTCTTCCAAGAGCTTCTCCATCACCGTGTGCAACCGCCGGGCGCCGATATTCTCGACCGATTCGTTGATGTCGGCCGACAGGCGCGCCAGCTCGTCGATTGAGTCGGCGGTGAAGTCGAGCTCGACCTTCTCGGTCGCTAGCAACGCCTTGTATTGCTTGACCAGGCTCGCCTCGGGCTCGGTCAGGATGCGCTTGAAGTCCTCCTGGTTGAGCGAGGCCAGGCTGACGCGGATCGGCAGGCGGCCCTGCAGCTCGGGCAGCATGTCCGACGGCTTGGCGAGGTGGAAGGCGCCCGAGCAGATGAACAGCACATGGTCGGTCTTCACCGGCCCGTGCTTGGTGTTCACCGTCGTGCCCTCGATCAGCGGCAGCAGATCGCGCTGCACGCCCTCGCGGCTGACGTCGCCGCCGCCGCGGAACTCCGAGCGCGCGGTGATCTTGTCGATCTCGTCGATGAACACGATGCCGTTCTGCTCGACCGCGTCGCGCGCCTCGCGCACCACCTTCTCCTGGTCGAGGAGCTTGTCGCTCTCCTCGCGCAGCAGCGTCTGGTGGCTCTCGGCCACCGTCATCTTGCGCTTCTTGGTGCGCCCGCCGAACGCCTTGCCCAGCATGTCGCCGATATTGATCATGCCGACCGACGCGCCGGGCTGGCCCGGCACCTCGAATTGCATCGGCGCACCTGAATCCGCGACCTCGATCTCGATCTCGCGGGCGTTCAGCTCGCCGTCGCGCAGCTTGTGGCGGAAGCGCAGCCGCGTCTCCTCGCTGGCGCCCGAGCCGCACAGCGCGTCGAGCACGCGGTTCTCGGCGGCGAGCTCGGCCTTGGCGCGCACGTCCTTGCGCAGGCGCTCGCGCGCCATGTCGAGCGCGGCTTCCATCAGGTCGCGGGCGATCTGCTCGACGTCGCGGCCGACATAGCCGACCTCGGTGAACTTGGTCGCCTCGACCTTGAGGAAGGGCGCGTTGGCGAGCTTGGCCAGCCGGCGCGCGATCTCGGTCTTGCCGCAGCCGGTCGGCCCGATCATCAGGATGTTCTTGGGTAGCACTTCCTCGCGCAGGTCCTCGGGCAGCTGCAGGCGGCGCCAGCGGTTGCGCAGCGCGATGGCCACCGCGCGCTTGGCGTCCTGCTGGCCGACGATGTGCTTGTCGAGCTCGGATACGATCTCACGGGGGGAAAAGTCGTTGCCCATCACACTGCTCAGAGCTTCTCGATGACGAGGTTGTGGTTGGTGTAGACGCAGATGTCGGCGGCGATATCCATCGCCTTGCGCGCGATCGCTTCGGCATCGAGCCCGTCCACGTCGACGAGCGCGCGCGCCGCGGCCAGCGCATAGTTGCCGCCCGAGCCGATGGCGATGATGCCGCCTTCGGGCTCCAGCACATCGCCCGACCCGGACAGCAGCAGCGACACGTCCTTGTCGGCCACCGCCATCATGGCTTCGAGCCGCCGCAGGTAGCGGTCGGTGCGCCAGTCCTTGGCGAGCTCGATGCAGGCGCGCAGCAGCTGGCCGGGATGACGCTCGAGCTTGGCCTCGAGCCGCTCGAACAAGGTGAAGGCATCGGCGGTCGAGCCGGCAAAGCCCGCCACGATCTGGCCGTTGCCGAGCCGCCGTACTTTCTTGGCGTTGGCCTTGACCACGGTCTGGCCCATCGAGACCTGGCCGTCGCCTGCCATCACGACCTGCCCGCCCTTGCGGACCGACAGGATGGTGGTAGCGTGCCAGCCCGGCACGGAAGAGTCGGATTGTGGAGACATGAGCGCCTAAATAGTCATTGTTTGACGCAAATCAATGCAGGTTTTGGAATGCAACGCTCCGCCACACCACTGGACAGCGAACCCCTGCACGATATCGCTCATCTGGGCAGCGTCGAGCTGTTCACGCCCGCGCCGGACCGCAGTCTTTGGTATTTCCGTGACATCCTAGGAATGACCCCGGTTCACCAATCGGACAGCAGTGTCTATCTGCGCGGCTGGGGCGACTATGCCGTGAGCACGCTCAAGCTCACCGCCGCCAAAGCGGCCGGCGTGGGCTGCGTCGCCTGGCGGGCGACGAGCCCGGCCGCGCTGGAGCGACGAGCGGCCGCCCTCGAATCGGCCGGTCTCGGCGTCGGCTGGAGCAACGGCGACTTCGGGCGCGGCCGATCCTACCGCTTCCACGACCCCGACGGCCACGCGATGGAGATCTACTTCGAGGAGCAGCGTTACGAAGCGCCGGCCATCGAGCGCTCGGCGCTCAAGAACCAGCCGCAGAAATACGTCGGACGGGGCGTCGGCGTGCGACGCGTCGATCATCTCGCCCTGATGGCATCGGATGTGTCGGCCAATCGCCGCTTTGCCACCGATCTGCTGGGCTTCCAGCTGCGCGAGCAGGTGATCTTCGACCAGGGCAAGACCGAGATCGGCTCGTGGATGAGCCCCACGGCCATCCATCACCAGCTCGCCTACGTGGTCGACGTGAAGGGCGGCCACGGGCGGCTGCACCACTTCTCGCTGTGGGTCGACAATCGCGAGGACGTGCTGCGCGCCGCCGACATTCTGAGCGAGAACGGCATCTTCATCGAAGCCGGTCCCGCCAAGCACAACAACGGGCAGGGCTTCTATCTCTACTCCTACGAACCCGGCGGCAACCGCGTCGAGGTCTATTCTGGCAGCTACCTGGTGCTCGCGCCCGACTGGCAGCCGGTCGTCTGGAACGAGGCCGAGCGTGCCAGCGGAAATCATTGGGGCGGCGCCTTGCCCGACAGCTTCATCCAGTACGCCACGCCGGACATCGAGAGCAGCGAGCCGCCCGCCAAAACACCCAAGCTGCCCGTTTTCTTTTGAACCGGCTAAGCTCGCGGCATGAGCGAGCAAGATCCTGTCATCGTCATTGGCGCCGGCATCGTCGGCACCGCCACCGCCCGCGCCCTGCAGCGCGCCGGCCATGCCGTCACGCTGGTCGACAGCGACGAGCCGGGCAAGGCGACGTCCTACGGCAATGCCGGCTTCATCGCCATCGACCATGTCCTGCCGCTGGCCCGGCCGTCGACCCTGAAGCGCGTGCCGCAGATGCTGATGGACCGCAACGGCCCGCTCACCGTGCACCCACCCAGCATCCCGGCCCTGCTGCCCTGGATGGCGCGCTTTGCACTCGCCGCCTACAGCACGGCCGAGGTCAGGAAGGGCGTCGATTCGTTCGGCCCGCTGATGGCCGAGGCCAACATCGCCTGGCAGGCCGAGATCCAGGCCTCGGGCCTGGGCGAGCTCTTCCTCAGCAAGGGCGCGCTCTATGTCTATGAGAGCGAGCAGTCGTTCGCCGACGGCGCCGAGGAGCGCGAGCTGCAAAAGGCCAAGGGCACGGTGTTCGAGATCGTCGACGGCAATCGCGCGCGCGAGCTGGCACCGGGGCTCTCCAGCCACATCGTGCGCGGCGTCTACTACCCGCACGGCATGCACACCATCAATCCCTACCGGGTGGTGGCGACGCTCGCCGAGCGCTTCATCGCTGACGGCGGCACGGTCCGGCGCGGCCGCGTGCGTGGCTTTGCCCGCGACGGCAACCACGTCACGTCGGTGAAGCTCACCGACTCCGAGCTGCCGGCCAAGGCGGTGGTGATCGCGGCCGGCCGCGCCTCGGGCGAGCTGACGCGGCTCCTGGGCTTCAATGCGCCGCTGGTCGCCGAGCGTGGCTATCACGTCATGCTGGCGCCCGACAACGTGCGGTTCGAGCTGCCGGTCAGTCCGGCCGGCCGCGGCTTCTTCATCACGCCCATGCAGGAGGGGCTACGCCTTGCCGGCACCGTCGAGCTCGCCGCCCCGCACCAGCCGCCGTCGTGGCATCGCGCCGATCTTTTGGTGCGACATCTCAAGGACATCTTCCCCGGCGTCGGCGGCGAGGAGCGCAGCCGCTGGATCGGCGAGCGGCCGAGCCTGCCCGACTTCCGTCCCGCCATCGGCCGCGCGCCGCGGCTCGCCAACGTCTATTGCGGCTACGGCCATCAGCACGTCGGCCTGACGCTCGCCACTGCGACCGCGCGCCTGATCGCCCGCCAGATGGACGGCGAGGAGATGCCGGAGCCGCTCAAGGCCTGCGATCCCGGACGGTTCGGCTGATGCCGGTTCGCGCGGATGAACGTCGTTCGCGACCATTACGCACTCACTGAACTGGCATGATCGTTATCGCCAGTTGAAATTCGAGCGACGTTGCGCCCGCCGGCTCACCGGTCTAGCGTTCCTGGCCCTGTGACCTCGGAGGCAAGCATGAGTTCTCATCGCAGTCCCTCGGAAGTACGCGCCAGTCTCAAGCATCCCATCATCGACGGTGACGGCCACTGGGTTGAGTACAACCCGGTCTTCGCCGAACGCATGCGCAAGCTCGCAGGCGACAAGGCCGCCGACGGCTTCCTCCTGAGCCAGCGGCGCATTCCCGACGCGCTGAAACTCTCGATCGCCCAGCGCAAAGAGCGCGGCATCGCTATGGAAGGCTACTGGACTCGGCAATCGACCAACACGCGCGATCGCGCGACGGCGATGATGCCACGCATGCTGTACGACCGGCTCGACGAGCTCGGCATCGATTTCGGCATCATCTATCCGACCGCCGGCCTGAGCGTGCCGCGCATCCAGGACGATGCGACGCGACGCGCGGTGTGCCGCGGCTTCAACCTCGTCACCGCCGAGTATTTCGGCAAGCTGAGCGATAGGCTGACGCCCGCCGCGGTGATCCCGATGTTCACGCCCGAGGAGGCGATCGAGGAGCTCGAGTTCTGCGTCAAGCAGCTCGGCGCCAAGGTCGGCATGTTCGGCAATGCCGCCCGCCGCATGGCCAAGGCCAAGGACGTCGATCCTGACCTCGCCCGCCACACCGTGACCTTCGAGCGGTTCGCCATCGACAGCGACCATGACTATGACCCGGTCTGGCAGAAGTGCCGCGAGCTTGGCGTGGCGCCCACCTTCCATGCCGGCGGCCGCGGCTTTGGCTTGCGCAACTCGCCCTCGAACTTCACCTACAACCATATCGGCCACTTCGCCGCTGCCGGCCACTCCATCGCCAAGGGTCTGTTCCTGGGCGGCGTGACGCGGCGCTTCCCCGACGTCAACTTCGCCTTCCTCGAAGGTGGCGTCGGCTGGGGCTGCCAGCTGTTCGCCGACCTGATCGAGCATTGGGAACGGCGCGGCGCCAAGGGCATCGCCTACATGGATCCCAAGAAGCTCGACCGCGCTTTGCTCAAGAGCCTGGTCGACAAGTACGGCGACAGCGACATGATCGCCGAGCTCGCCAAGCGCGACGGCTGGCCCTCCAAGGAGGAGGACGAGCCGACCGGCGGCGTGCCGGAGCTCGACGACTTCGCGGCCTGCAAGATCACCCGCAAGCAGGACTGGATCGACCTCTACGCCAAGCCCTACTACTTCGGCTGCGAGGCCGACGACCGCATGAACGTGACGGCGTTCGGCAAAGCCAACCCGTTCGGCGCCAAGATCAACGCCATCTTCAGCTCCGACATCGGCCATTTCGACGTGCCGGACATGCTCTCGCCCGTGCCCGAAGCCTACGAGCTGGTCGAGGACGAGCTGATCACGTCCGACGACTTCCGCGACTTCACCTTCGCCAACGCCGTGCGCCTGTGGGGCCAGCAGAACCCGCGCTTCTTCGAGGGCACGCGGGTGGCCAAGGAGGCCGCCGCGTTGCTGAACGAGACGCCCGCGGCGAAGGTCGCGGCGGAATAGTCAGGCGCCGTACTGCAGCAGCGTTTCGCCGTGGGCCTTGAGCCAGGCCTGCGGCGCCTCGATCGGGCCATCGCACAGCGTGCGGGCGAGCGCCCAGAAGCGTGGGCCATGGTTCATGTGCACGAGATGCGCGACCTCGTGGGCGACGAGGTAGTCCAGCACCTCGGCCGGCGCGAACACCAGCCGCCAGGAAAACGACATGCCGCCGTCGGGCCCGCAGCTGCCCCAGCGCGAGCGGCTGTCGCGCACCGTGATGCGTTTCACGGCTCGCTCGACGCGTGTCGCTTTGGCGCGAACCAGCGGCATCAATCTTCGGCGCATCTCGGCCGTCAACCAGTCGCGCAGACGGCGCGCCAGATGCTCGGGCCGGCCGGCAACATGGATCTCGGCGCCCTCGAGCCACACCGTGCCACGCGCGTCGGGCCGGTGGCGCACCACATGCGGCGTACCGAACAGGGGCAGCTCCGCCCCGTCGACGAACGGCCGGCGCGCCGGCAGGCGTTTTAGCCGGGCGGCGATCCAGCCGGCCTGCTGATGGGCGAATTCGACCGCCACGGCGCGCGACATGCGCATCGGTGCGGTGAGCACGATCCGCCGATGCGCGGGATCGACCCGCAGTGACGCCCGCCGGGCGCGGGCGCTGCGCAGGAAGGTTACCGGCAGAAGGTCGCCAGCATGGGCGACGACGAGTTGTTCCGTCACCTATTCGGCCGCAACCCCCAGTCCGATCGGGCAGCTCACGCCGGTACCGCCCAGGCCGCAATAGCCGCCGGGGTTCTTGGCGAGATACTGCTGGTGATAGTCCTCGGCGTAATAGAACGGCGGCGCGTCGACGATCTCGGTGGTGATGGCGCCCATGCTGTTCTTGGCCAGCTCCTTCTGGAACATCGCCAGCGACGCCTCGGCCTTCGTCTTCTGCTCGGCCGAGAAGGTGTAGATGCCCGAGCGGTATTGCGTGCCGACGTCGTTGCCCTGGCGCATGCCCTGGGTCGGGTCGTGGCCTTCCCAGAACACCTTGAGCAGCGCTTCGTACGAGGTCTTCTTCGGGTCGAACCACACCATCACCACCTCGTTGTGGCCGGTGTAGCCCGAGCAGACTTCCTCGTAGGTCGGGTTGGGCGTGAGGCCCGCGGCATAGCCGACGGCCGTCGAATAAACGCCCGGCACCTTCCAGAACATGCGCTCGGCGCCCCAGAAGCAGCCGAGGCCGAACATCGCCTGCTCGAGCCCGGCCGGGAACGGCGGCTGGATGCGGTTGTGATTGACGAAATGCTCGGCCGGCACGGCGAAGGCCGGCTTGGCGCGACCCGGCAGGGCTTTGTCGGCCGTCGGCATTTCGGCTTTCTTCCGCAGGATCTGCCACATGGCGCGCCTCCTATGCTTTGGTTCGTTGCCAATATGGCCATAGAATGCCGGCAAATCGAGGGGGACGCCGGCAATGATGAGCTTTTTCGTGTGTGCAGGCCTGTTGGGCCTGCTGGGCGTGGCGCTGTTGTCCAATGTCGGCCGGGTGCGCAGCAGGGCCGGGGTCTTCATCGGCGACGGCGGCAACACCGAGCTGATCACCGCCATGCGCGTGCAGGCCAACTTCGTCGAGAACGTGCCGCTCGGCCTGATCCTGATCTGGCTGGTCAGCACCTTCTACGGGCCCCCCACCATAGCGACGCTGTCCATCCTGCTGGTCGTGGCGCGCGTGCTGCACGCCGCCGGCATGCTGGGTTACCTGCCCTACGGCCGGCCGGCCGGCGCCACCCTCACCTTGCTGGTGCTGGTGGTCTCCTCGATCTGGATCTTGCTCGCGGGCTTGGGCGTCAAGCTCTACTGATGCGGTAGCGGCGGGCGATGGGCGAGCCGGTCAGCGTCCCGCTCTGGCTGTTCCTGCCGATCGCGGCGTTCGCGCTGTGGTCGCTGATCGACCGGCTGTTGATCCCGAGTGGCCGCTGGCTCCTGCGGCGCCGCCTCAACCGGCTGATCGACAGCGTCAACCGCCGGCTCGACGTCGAGATCAAGCCGTTCCAGCTCACCAAGCGCCAGGTGCTGATCGACCGCCTGGTCTATGACCCGCAGGTCGTGGCCGCCGCCAACGACTACGCCCGCGCCAACAACCTGCCGCGCGAAGTGGCGATGACCGAGGTCTACCGCTACGTCCGCGAGATCGTGCCGGCCTTCAACGCCTACGTCTATTTCCGGGTCGGCTACTCGATCGCCCGCGCCATCGCCCGCTTCCTCTATCGCGTGCGGCTGGGCTTCGCCGACGAACGCACATTGGCGGGCGTGCCGCCGGGCACCGCCGTGGTGTTCGTCATGAACCACCGCAGCAACATGGACTATGTGCTGGTGGCCTTCCTTGCCGCCGAGCGCACGGCGCTGAGCTACGCCGTCGGCGAATGGGCGCGCATCTGGCCGCTGCAGCAGCTGATCCGCGCCATGGGCGCCTATTTCGTGCGCCGCAACTCCAACAACCCGCTCTATCGCCGCGTGCTCGAGCGTTACGTCCACATGGCGACCGAAGCGGGTGTGGCGCAGGCGATGTATCCCGAGGGCGGGCTGTCGCGCGACGGCCGCCTGCGCGAGCCGAGACTCGGCCTGTTCGACTACATGCTGAAATCCTTCGACCCCGCCGGTGACCATGACATCGTGTTCGTGCCGGTGGCGCTGAACTACGACCGCGTGCTGGAGGACCGCACGCTGCTGCGCTCGCTCGACAAGGAAGCGCCGCGGCGCAGCGCCTGGTTCGCCGCCCACACCACGCTCAGCTTCTGGCTCGGCCAACTCGGCCTGATGCTGCGCGGCCGCTGGTTCCGCTTCGGCTATGCCTGCGTCAATTTCGGGCCGCTGGTGTCGGCGCGCGACTGGCTGGCGGCCAACGCCCGCGAAGCCGGCGGCGATCTCCGCCGCCTCGACAAAGACAAGCGCTTCGAGATCATCGGCCGGCTGGCGCGCGACGTGATGGGCGAGATCGCCCGCCTGGTGCCGGTGCTGCCGGTGTCGCTGATCGCCACCGTCCTCAGCGAGGCCGAGGCGCCGATCGACGAGCTCGAGCTCAAGGTGCGGGCGGGCGAGCTGATGGCGCATCTGGAAGGCAAGGGCGCCAAGCTCTACTTGCCGCGCGACGACCGCGACTATGCCATCCATGTCGGCCTGCGCATGCTGGTGCTGCGCCATCTGGTCGAGGAAAAGGCCGGCCGGTTCGGCGCCGTGGCGGTCGAGCGGCCGTTGCTCGCCTACTACGCCAACGCCGTGGCACACTTGCGCTAGGATTAGGCGCTAGGATTGGGCCGCCAGGATTGCCACCGATGATCGTCAAGAAGCTCTGGCAGATCGCCTACGATGCCGGCACCGGTTTCTTCACCAACCGGCTGTCGACGGCGGCCGCGGCGATGGCTTTCTACACCATGTTCGCGCTCGGCCCGATCCTGATCTTCGTCATCGCCATTGCCGAGCCGTTCGTCGGCAAGCTGATGGCGCAGCAGGCGGTGTTCGATGCGATGGGCACCATCGTCGATCCCAAGCATCTCAAGGGCATCCAGCGCTTCGCCTCGGAGGATCTGTTCCAGGGCAGCGGCATCGCCGCCATTGTCGGCGCCATGGTACTGGTCTTCAGCGGCAGCCGGGTGTTCGTCGAGCTCGACGACAGTTTCGACGTGATCTGGCGCGGCCATCGGCCGATGCGGATGCATCCCATCATGGCGACGGTCAAATCGCGCCTGCTCGCTTTGCTGCTGATGGTGCTGCTGGGCGTGATGATGATCGCCGTGATCATGAGCAGCGTGGTGCTGTCGGCCTATGCCCACGTGCTCACCAGCTTTCCGGTGCTGGGCTACTGGATCGGCCCGGCAATCTCGGGCTTCACTCACTACGGCATCCTGACGATCTTCTTCACCCTGCTCTACAAGTGGCTGCCGACCGGCGGCGTGCCGTGGCGCTTCGCCCTGGTGAGCGGGGCGGTGAACTCGCTGCTGTTCGCCGTCGGCAACCGCGCGCTGGTCTACTACTTCGAGGTCACCAAGCTCACCTCGGCATTCGGCGCCACGGCGGGCTTCGCCGCCATCATGGTGTGGATGTACTGGACCTCGCTCACCATCCTGGTCGGCGCGCAGGTCGGCCGCGCCACGCGCGACGTGTTCGAGGCTGATCCACCACCACCCGAAGCGGCAAAGGCAAACGCCGGCGGGCAGCACTAGATCCTTCGCTGCGCTCAGGATGACAGATATCGCGCAAGGCGCGCTATCTGTCAGAACATCGTCGCCAGGACGCGGTCGGGCGGTTTGTGGCCGTCGGCGAAGGTCTTGATGTTGATCAGCACCTTCTCGCCCATCTCGATGCGGCCCTCGAGCGTGGCCGAGCCCATGTGCGGCAGCAGCACGACGCTGTCGAGCTCGAACAGCTTGGGATTGATCTGCGGCTCGTGCTCGTAGACATCGAGCCCGGCGCCGGCGAGCTCGCCGGCCTTGAGCATGCGCACCATCGCGTTCTCGTCGATCACCTCGCCGCGCGCGGTGTTGACGATGATGGCGCTCGGCTTCATCAGCTTCAGCCGGCGTGCCGAGAGCAGATGGTAGGTCGCGGGCGTGTGCGGACAATTGACCGAGACGATGTCCATGCGCGCCAGCATCTGGTCGAGGCTTTCCCAATAGGTGGCATCGAGCTCGCGCTCGATATCGCCATGCAGGCGCTTGCGGTTGTGATAGTGGATGGCAAGCCCGAAGCCGCGCGCCCGCTTGGCCAGCGCCTGGCCGATGCGGCCCATGCCGACGATGCCCATGCGCTTGCCCAAGAGGCGCGCGCCCAGCATCGATGTCGGACTCCAGCCGCCCCATTTGTTGGCCCGCACCATGCGCTCGCCCGCGCCCATGCGCCGCGCCGTGGCCAGCACCAGCGCCATCGACATGTCGGCAGTGTCCTCGGTCAGCACGCCCGGCGTGTTGGTGACGGTGATGCCGCGGTGGCGTGCAGTGTCGAGGTCGATGTGATCGACGCCGGTGCCGAACGAGGCGATCAGCTTGAGCTGCGGACCGGCCTGGCTGAGCACCCGGCTGTCGATGCGGTCGGTCACGGTCGGCACCAGCACGTCGGCCGTCTTCACGGCGTCGACCAGCTGCGCGGCGGTCAGCGGCTTGTCGTCGGCGTTCAGCCTGGTGTCAAACAGCTCCATCAGCCGCGTTTCGATCGCATCGGGCAGCGTGCGGGTGACGATCACCAGCGGCTTCTTCTTCGGACCAGACGGCATGCCTGCCCGATTAGCAATTCCCCTCGTTGCTTGTCCAGCCGGCCGGCCGGCCGCGCGAGGGCACCGAAAGCTGCGCCTTTTCAAGAGCTTGTCGTCTCTTGCTGAGAAATGCTGTATAACGGCATCCAATGCGAATTCGACCGTCCGCTCCCCTCTGGGCGGCCTTAGTTGCCTTGGCGACCCTCAGCCTCTTTATCGTGGCTCCCGGCGGCAACGCCTATGCCGCGGACCCTCCCGCCAACAACCAGCGCAAGGGCTCGGGCCTGCCGCTGCCGCGCTTCGCGTCGCTGCGATCCGACGAGGTCAACGTCCGCACCGGACCGGGCACGCGCTACCCCGTCGACTGGGTGTTCAAGCGCAAGGGCATGCCGGTCGAAATCGTCGCCGAATACGAGAATTGGCGGAAAATCAGGGATTGGCAGGGGGCCAGCGGCTGGGTCCATCAGAGCCTGCTGACCGGCAAGCGGAGCTTCATCATCGCCGCCAAGCCCGCCAGCCTGCACAAGACTCCGGCCGCCGCCGCCGAGGTGGTGGCCAAGCTCGAGCCCGAGGTGATGGGCGAAATCCGTTCCTGTTCGGGCGATTGGTGCCGGGTCAGGGTCTCCAGCGGCGGCGTCAGTGGCTGGCTGGAACGGACGGCATTCTGGGGCGTCTATAAGTCCGAGCCCATAAACTAGCGGCCAGGGCCGCCGCGCCGTAGAACGGGGTCACCGTGGCCCACGCCATCAGCTCCTCGACGCTTCGCTTCGAGCACATGTCGCCCACCGCGGCCGGCCTGGCGTTGACGCTGCATGGCCTCGTCGCGGCCTTGTTGCTATGGGGAACGACCATCAAGAACTTCGAGGTGCCCGAGCAGGCGATCGAAGTAACGATGGAGGAGCCGACGCCACCGAAGGCCGAGACGCCGCCCCCGCCACCGCCGCTGCCCCCACCAGCCGCGCAGGCCCAGCCTGCGCCACAACCGACCCCGCCGCCCGCCGCCCAGCGCCAGCCGCCGCCAGCATCAGACAAGAGCGCAAACAAGCCGCTGGGCGTGCCGCCGCCGGGCCCCGCCACGCCCGAGCCGCCGCAGGAAGCGGCCGCCAAGCCGCCGCCGTCGCCAAAACCGGCGCCGCCGCCCGAGCCGGCGCCTCCGGCCGAAACCAAGCTGCCCGACGTCGATGTTCCGGCCGCGCCGCTCAGCATGCAGGATTTCGTCCGGGCGGCACCGCCGCCGCCGCCGCAGGAAATCATCAGGCCGTTGTCGCACCTGCAGCCGGCGCCGCCGCCCGCCATCGTGCAGCAGCAACAGCCGCCCCACCTGCAACCGTCGCCGCTCCATAACCCGCAGCCTGAGCGTGCACCGTCGGATTCACAGGCGAGCGCCACCGCGACCTTGACCAATCCGGCGCAGGCCGCCGCCCGCAGCCGAGCGTCCGATGAGTATGTCTGGGCGGTGATCCGCAAGTTCGCGCAGTACCTGCCCGATCTGCGCGAGAAGAACCAGGGCGGCACCGTGGTGATACGCGCCATCATCGCGCGCGACGGGCGGCTGCTCGAGTCCGGCATCGTCCACTCCAGCGGCGTTGCGGCCCTCGACAAGGGGATGCTCGAGGCGCTGCGCGCTGCCGCGCCCTATCCGCCGCTGCCCCCCGAGATCCCGGGCGACCGCATCGTCTTCACCCAGCCGATAACGGCCAAACGCTAGCTAGGCGAAGTCCTGCGCCAGCGCCTGGCGCACCGCGGCCGGCATCACCGCCATATGGCCGTAGTTGGGATGGTCGAAGCCCACGATGACGTCGCCGGCGGCGCCGCGGAAAGCCGCGATCTGCGGGGCGGTGAAGGCAAAGCGGATGAACTGCACCGACGAGGCCTTGCCGTCGTCGCGCGAGCGCTCCTGGTCTTCCTCCGGCACGCCGCGGATGGTGTCGCCGCCGACGCGCAGGAACGCCTTGTGCTCGACGCCGCCCAGATTGGCCAGCACGCGGGCGCGGCGCAGCGGATCGTCGATCTCGAACATCACGGTGGCCACCAGCTCGGCGCCCTGCGGGATCAGCGGATTGTAGGCGGCGAGCTCGTCGGGCAGCTGCGCGGCGCCGCCCTTCTCGATGAACAGCATCTCGTGCACCTGATGCAGCATCGTGTCGTAGGACTCGAAATAGAAGGTCGCGAACGGCCCGACCTCGAGCCGGCGGTTCTTCTTCAGCTCTGCCATGTGCTTGCGCCGCTCGGCGCGCTCGCCGGTGTATTGCGGCAACGGAATGATGGCCGAGGGCTCGATCTTGCGCGGGGTCATGACGGCGTCTCCATCAATCCGTAGGCGCGGGCCAGGATCTCGATCGGATGGTCGGCGCGGAACGGCCTGGGTTTCTGCTCGGGCTGCTGCTCGCCGGCCGCCATTTCCATCACCTGCATCAGGTGCTCGGCCGCCAGCGGGCATTCCGACGCGACATGGCCAGTGTCGTTCTTGAGGGCGGCCTGGGCGGCGGGCTTGCCGACCTTCACCGCGACCTCGAAGTTCTCGGTCCGCGCACCCCAGAGGCCGCCATGGCCGCTGCAGCGCTCGATCACCGCCACCCGCGTCTTGGGAATGAGCCGCAGCATCTCGGCGCCCTTGGCGCCCATGTTCTGCGCCCGGGCATGGCAGGCGAGATGGAGGCTGATACCGCCCTCGACCGGTTGCAGCCCCTCGGCGAGGCCGTGCGTCTTGGCGATGTCGACGATGTATTCGGAAAGATCGAAGGTCGCCTGCGCCAGCCGCTCGATGGCGGGATCCTTGGGCAGGATCAGCGGCCATTCGAACTTCAGCATCAGCGCGCAGGACGGGGTAAGCGCCACGACGTCGTATCCCTTGTCGACCCAGGGCAACAGCGCCGCCGAGACCGTGCGGGCCGCGTCAGCCACCGCCGCGAGATCGCCCAGCTCGAGCTTGGGCATGCCGCAGCAGGCCGGATGCACGACCTCGGTCTCGACGCCGTTCTTGGCCAGCACCGCGCGCGTGGCGGCGCCGATGTCGGTCGAGTGGAAATTGACGAAGCAAGTGGCGTAGAGCACGGCCTTGCGCTTGCCGAAAGCAGGGGCTGCTTCGTTCAATGGCGCGCCCTCGCGCTCGGCGCGCAACTCGAAGGTCTCGCCGGCCTGGCGCGGCAGGCGCGCGCCGTGATGGAGCCCGGTGACCTTCTCCAGAGTGCGGCGCATCGGCTGGTTGCGCTCGTCGGTCGCCCAGTTGATCAGGCTGGCGGCGAAAGTGCCGAGCCGGCCGGACCGGTCGGTGTCGGCGAGCTGGCGTTGCACGAAATCGATGCCGTGCTTGCGGGCCTGCACGGCGCGATGGCGCAGCATCAGGTGCGGGAAATCGACCGCCCATTCGTGCGGCGGCACGTAAGGGCACTTGGTCATGAAGCACATGTCGCACAGCGTGCAGGCTTCCTCGACGTCGGCGTATTTCTCCTTGGCCACGCCGTCGACCTCGCCCGTCGCGCCGTTGTCGACCAGGTCGAACAGGCGCGGAAAGGAATCGCAGAGATTGAAGCAGCGCCGGCAGCCGTGGCAGATCTCGAAGACCCGCTCCATCTCCTTCTCGAGCGCCTTCTCATCCCAGAACCACGGGTTCTGCCAGTCCAGGGGGAAACGAGTGGGGGCTTCGAGGCTGCCTTCGCGCATGGCTCTGTTCGCTCAAGTATCGATCGGATGAAAAAAGGGGACCCGCCTGGGTCCCCCTTTGGGAAGACCGATCGCCCTAGGCCATCGTGTCGAGGGCCTTCTGGAAGCGGCCGGCATGGCTCTTCTCGGCCTTGGCCAAGGTCTCGAACCAGTCGGCGATCTCGGTGAAGCCCTCTTCGCGCGCGGTGCGCGCCATGCCCGGATACATGTCGGTGTATTCGTGCGTCTCGCCCGCGATCGCCGCCTTCAGGTTGGCGTTGGTCGCGCCGATCGGCAGGCCGGTCGCCGGATCGCCGCTCACTTCGAGGAACTCAAGATGGCCGTGCGCATGGCCGGTCTCGCCTTCGGCGGTCGAGCGGAAGACGGCCGCGACATCGTTGTAGCCTTCGACGTCGGCCTTCTGAGCGAAGTAGAGGTAACGGCGGTTGGCCTGGCTTTCACCGGCGAACGCCGCCTTCAGGTTACCTTCGGTCTTTGATCCTTTGAGGTTGGCCATGGTCCTTCTCCCTAATTAGAGGGAAGGATATTGGTCAGCCGGTCCGGGGCCGTCAAGTACTTTAGAATCGTTCTAAACTTGCAAACGACTCGCAATCGGCCCGGAAATCGGGAAAGGAAACTAGCGGCGCACCCGTACGATGACGTCGACGCGCGACAGGCGGGTCCCCTTGGGCGGCGCCGGTAGACCGGCAATGGTCACCTTGTCGGAGGGGAAATCGTGCAGTTCGCCGTCGGTTTCCACGAAAAAATGGTGGTGGTGGCCGGTGTTAGTGTCGAAATAGGACCGCCCGGGCGCGACCACGACCTCGCGCAGCAGGCCGGCGTCGCGGAACTGGTTCAGCGCGTTGTAGACCGTGGCCAGGGACACCGGGATGCGCGTGGCTTTGACCTCGGCATGCAGGCTTTCGGCGGTGACATGGCGGTGTCCACCCTCGAACAGCACGCGCGCCAAGGCCACCCGCTGGCGGGTCGGCCGCAGGCCGGCGGCCCGCAGACGGTCGGCAAAATCAGGGGTGGTAGCGCTCATGGTTCGCGCCATATGTAAGCGTGGAAAGACGGCAAGGAAAGGGCCAAGAGAGGCGGATTCGGCGGTTTGCGCAACGCTGCGGCCCTCCCTATTCTCAGCCCGGCCGTGGACTGAGACACCCGCGGGACGGTGAGTAGTGAGCGAAAAGAAGCAGAGTTACACCTTCGAGGACCTGATCGAATGCGCCAAGGGCCGCCTGTTCGGACCCGGGAACGCGCAGCTGCCTCTGCCGCCCATGCTCATGTTCGACCGCATCGTGAAGATCACCGACACTGGCGGCAAGTACGGCAAGGGCGAGATCGTGGCCGAGCTCGACGTGAAGCCCGACCTGTGGTTCTTCGCCTGCCATTTCAAGGGCGACCCGGTGATGCCGGGCTGCCTGGGCCTCGATGCCATGTGGCAGCTGCTGGGCTTCTTCCTCGGCTGGATGAAGGCGCCGGGCCGCGGCCGGGCGCTCGGCGTGGGCGAGGTCAAGCTGACCGCCATGGTGGTGCCGACGGTCAAGAAGCTCACCTATCACGTGCACCTGAAGCGGGTGATCCTGCGCCGCCTGGTCCTCGGCATCGCCGACGGCGTGATGCATGCCGACGGCAACCTGGCCTACGAGGCGAACGACCTGCGGGTCGGGCTGTTCAAGGACGCGACCGCGCCGGTGGCTGCGGCGGTGGCGAGCTGACCATGCGCCGCGTCGTAGTCACGGGTCTGGGCGTGGTGTCGTCGATCGGCAACAACGCCGGTGAGGTCACGCAGTCGCTGAAGGACGGCAAGTCCGGCATCGAGTTCGTGCCGCAATACCGCGAGCTCGGCTTCCGCAGCCAGGTCGCCGGCACGCTGAAGCTCAACCCCGAGGAGCTGATCGACC
>Ga0306921_10002478_pt1 | contig 18508 bp, 15 predicted proteins | sample sta12Cox44000080_FD_203760 | JGI IMG/M metagenome (GOLD analysis project Ga0306921, IMG submission 203760) | Lab enrichment of tropical soil microbial communities from Luquillo Experimental Forest, Puerto Rico - statoxic.12C.oxic.44.000.080 (v2)... | ecosystem: Environmental > Terrestrial >... | reverse complement strand
GGCCTGATCGCCGAGGCCGAAACCGTCCTAGACGAGGCGGTGCGGTTGGTCGGCCCCGGCCGACGTGACATGGCCGCCGCCGCCATGGTCGACCACGCCGCCCAGGTCCTGGTGACCTACGGGTGGAAGCGAGCCGCGCCGCTGGCCGCCAGGGCCCGTGAGCTGGCCGCCGGGGCCAGCGTGCCGGTGCGCGCCGCGGCCGCGGGCATCTGGGCGGTGGGCGCCTATTTCTCCGGCGACCCAGCCGCGCTCGACGTCGCGGAGGCGGCCGCCCGCAGCGCCGCGGCCGCGCCGACGTGGCGGCTGGCCGGCGCTCCCTGGTGGGACACGGTGACGCAGTACGGCGCCCTGGCCCTGTCCGCGGAGCGGTTCGGCGACGCGCAGCGACTGCTCGACAGCGTCATCGCGGCGGCCGAGCGGCGATCGGACCCGATGGCCGCGGCGATCGCCCTGCTATTCCGGGCCAGGGTCAGCTGGCGGCTCGGCCGACTCGACGAGGCGCTGGCCCTGTCCATGCGGCTAACCGGCTACATCGACCTAGTCCCGGTGCTCACCCCGATGGCGGCCGCCTGGCACGCGGTGATCCTGGCCGATGTCGGCCGACCCGCCGAGGCGGCGGACTGGTCCGCCCGCGCCGATGAGGCGGTCGGCCGTGGCGACAGGGTCGGCTACAGCGTGGTGACCACCCTGCTGCCGCGCGGGCTCCTCGCCCTTCGCTGCGGTGACCCGCAGGCCGCGGCGGTCGCGTTCGCCACGGCGTGGCAGACCGCCGACGCGCTCGGGCACCGCGATCCCGGGGCGGTCGGGTGGGCGGCCGACGCGATCGCCGCCTTCCTGGCCTGCGGGCGAGACAACGACGCCAGGCGGCTGATCGGCTGGCTGGCGCCGGCCGCCCGGGCGCTGCCCGCCCGGTGGCCCAAGGTCGTCGTCGCCGCGGGACGCGCAGCGCTGGCCGAGCGCGACAACGATCCCGACCAGGCCCGGTCCTGCTACGGCGAGGCGCTCGCCGTAGCGCGGGACATGCCGATCCCGCTGGCCAGATCCCAGCTGCTTACCGAGCACGGCAGGTTCCTGTACCGCCACGGAGAGGTCCGACACGCCAGACAGACGCTAGCCGAGGCGCTGCGGCTGGCCGAGACCTGCGGTGCTGCCTGGCACGCTGAGCAGGCCCGCGTCGCGTATCGCCGCGCCGGAGGGCGCGCCGGGGTCACCCCGGCCGGCGAGCTCACCCCGGCCGAGGCGGCGGTCGCCCGCCTGGCCAGGGCCGGGAAGACCAACCGGGAGATCGCCGCCCAGCTGTACCTGACCGTCAACACGGTGGAAACCCACCTGCGGCACGTCTATGCCAAGCTCGGCATTCACCGCCGTGTCGAGCTGACGTCCCTCCCGGACGCGTAGCATCCCGTGATGCCCGCGTCATCCAGATGCCCGCTCCGGCTCTGGCCGTAGCCCGGGCACCGGCCGCTCACGCATGCCCAGAGGCCCGCGCTCGCACCCGGTTCTGCATGGCGCTCCCTGGAAGTAGCCAGATCTCACCGGTTTCCGTGACGACGCGTGGCCCGGTCCCGCGGTGTGCTTGCTCGTAGAAATCCTCTCGTGACCGGAGAAAACCCGATGACACAACGCCAGTGGCTGCGCGGCCCCGGAATCGCATCCCGGGCCCGGCAGAAGGTGTACTTTTCCAGCGGCGGCACCGAGTGCGCCGCCTGGTTCTACCCCGGAACCAACGGCGGCTGCGTGATCATGGCCGGCGGTCTCGCGGTGACCAAGGAGCCCGGCACAGACCTGTTCGCCGGCCGCTTCCACGACGCCGGGTTCGCGGTGCTCGCTTTCGACTACCGCTGCTTCGGGGAAAGCGGAGGTCGCCCGCGCCAGGTTGCGCGGATCCGCGACCAGGTCGCCGACTGGCGCGCCGCGATCGCATACGCAGCGTCGCTGCCGGGGGTGGACCCGGCCATGTTGGCGATCTGGGGCTTCTCCGCGTCCGGCGGTCACGTCTTCCGCGTCGCGGCCCGCAACCTGCGGCTCGCTGCGGCGATCGCGCAGACCCCTACCGCCGACGGCCCGGCTGCCGCGCGCAACGCCGCCCGCTATCAGAAGCCGCTAGCGATGGCCCGCTTCACCGGCCGCGGCATCCTCGACGCGGCGGGCGGCTTGGTCGGCCGGCCGCCGCTGCTGGTCCCGCCGGCCGGTGAGCCGGGCACAGTCGCGCTGCTAACCACGCCGGACTCCCTGGACGGCGACTGGGCCCTGCACGCGGAAAGCTACCCGGGCTGGCGGCGGGAGGTGGCCGCCCGCTCGGCGCTGCGGGTCGCCTTCTACCGGCCGGGCCGGGCCGCGCCCCGGGTGAGGTGTCCGCTGCTGGTCGTGGTCTGCGACCAGGACACCTCCGCGCTGCCCGAGCCCGCGGGCCGGGGGGCGCGCCGCGCGCCCCGCGGCGAGCTGGTCCGGCTGTCCGGCGGGCACTACGCCACGTTCCTCGGCGCCCATGAACAGGCCGTGCAGGCCGAACTGTCCTTCCTGCGCCACAACCTGCTGGAGGCGTGAAGATGCCGCAGATCGAGCTGTCCGCCGGGACCATCGCCTACAGCGACACCGGCGGCGGGGGCCCGGTGATCGTACTGCTGCATGGCCTGCTGATGGACGCCAGCTTGTGGGACGAGGTGACCGCCGACCTGTCGCCCGGTCACCGCTGCGTGGTGCCGACACTGCCACTAGGGGCGCACACGCAGGCCATCAAGCCTGGCGCCGACCTGTCGCTGCCCGGGATCGCGAAGCTGGTCGCGGAATTCCTCGACCGGCTCGGCCTGGACGACGTCACGCTGGTCGGCAACGACACCGGCGGCGCCGTGGTCCAGCTGCTGGCCGCTGACGGCGCCCCGCGCATAGGCAGGGTCGTGCTGGCCTCCTGCGATGCGTTCGGTAACTTCCCGCCCGGGCTGACCGGCAGGACACTCGCCCTGGCCGGCAAGCTCCCACCCCCGCTGTTCTCGCTGGCCATGCAGCAGATGCGGCTCCGGCCGCTGCGGCGGCTCCCTGTCGCGTTCGGCTGGCTCACCAAGCGCGGCGATGCCGCGACCGCCCGCTGGATCAGGCCGGTGCTGACCCAGCCGGAGATCCGCCGGGACACGGCGCGCATGCTGCGCTCCGTGTTCGCCGACAAGCGCCTGCTGCTGCGCACCGCCGAGGCGCTGCCCGCCTTCGACCGTCCTGCACTCGTCGTCTGGGCGGCCGACGACCGCGTGATGCCCCCCGAACACGGCCGCCGCCTCGCCACCCTTCTCCCGAACGCCCGCCTGTTCGAGATTCCCGACAGCTACACCCTTATCCCTCTCGACCAGCCCGCTCAGCTGGCCGAGGCCATCCGCAAGTTCACCTCTTTCTAGAGGAGATGATCTTTCGCTCTCGCGGTCGCATTGGCCGCACGCCACCAGGGCCAGGACAAGCCTCAGAGCAGTCGATGCCGTCGCACGCTAATGCTGACCGCCGGTACCCGCTCGCCCTTCCAGGTGCGCTCGGCGCGTGCGGCGGTCGTGGTCATAAGCGTGTCAACCGCCGCGTGCAGGGCCTTCGAGCTTTCACGGGGCTGTGGCCCTGACGCTCACCGTTGTCCTGCGCCCGCCGCCGTGCTGGTTCGTCGTGATGCCGGTGAAGCCGTGCGCACTGCAGCGGTCTGCGAATGCGCTGGCCTGCTCGGCTGTCCAGCCATGACTGGCCAGGCCGGTGGCACCCGGCCGGGTCAGCCGTTCGATGGCCACCAGCCGGCCGCCGGGCTTGAGGACCCGCCGGGCCTCCCGCAGGCCTGCGTCCAGGTCGGCCCAGTGGTGCACACAGGCGACCGACCAGGCGACCGAGACCGACGAGCCGGGCAACGGCAGGGCCTCCGCACTGCCCTGGACGTAGCGCACCGCCTTAGCGGACCGCCGGGTAAGCAGCCGGGCGAGCCGCAGCATCACCGGCGCGGGATCGACCCCGGTGACCGAAGCGCCGAGCCTGGCCGCATGGCGTGCGGCGGTCCCCGGCCCGCATCCGATGTCGGCCACTGTGTCGCCCGCAGCCAGGTCGCTGAGGCGCCCGGCTAGGTGGGCGTTGTCCTTGCCGCCCAGCACCATGCTGGCTGCGGCGAGGAATCCGGCCGGCCCAGCGAAGCCCGGATAGTGCGCGTGGTGATTCGGGGCGAGAGGCTGGCTGGTCGTCATGCCAAGACCTTGACAGTTGAACCTGGCTTCAAGTCAAGTGGCCCTGTGCCCGAACTGATGACGATCGGCGAGGTGGCCCGCCGCGCCGGTGTCGCTACCTCCACCATCCGCTACTACGAGCGACGCGGCCTGCTGAGCGCTGATGCGTGGCAGTCAGGGCAGCGCCGGTACCGGACCGGAACGCTCCGCCGCCTCGTCTTCATCGGCATGATGCAGGACATAGGCCTGACCCTCGACGAAGTCAGCGGAATCCTGAACGCCGCCACCGCGGCCGAGTGGAAGCCGATCGCTGGCCAGCGCCTTGCGGCTCTCGACGGGCAGATCGCTCAGCTGCAGCACGCCCGCGCCCTGCTGGCCGCCGCGCTGTGGTGCCGGTTCGACCACCCGGCAACCGACTGCAATGTCATGGGCGCCGAGATCGACCGCAGGCTCGACGGGGCCAGCGTCCCGTAGCCGACCGCCGAGGACGGCACTTCCCTGCCGGCCAGCTGCTCCCATCCGGCAGATCGCTGGAGACAGGACACTCTCCGCCACGCTATGCGGTCAGCCCGTCCATAGTTTGCCTAGCGAGAGGCCGGCTGGCTGGAGGTGCTCGTCCCGGCGATCCGGAAGGCGACCGGCAGAGGGCCGTCCTGCAACTCCGCGGCGAGTTCGCTGGCGGCCGCGCGGGTAAGGCCCGCGGGAGGGTTACCGGCGATCTGCAGATGCCCGCCGGTTACCGGCCCGCCGGTCTCCGGCGCCGACAGGACGGTGCCGTCGAGGACGGCCGCGACCTGGTCGAGGACCATGTCGTTCTGGTTTCCCGCGGTAGTGCCGGAGTAATACGTGTTGTACAGATGGGTGGTCAGCGCGCTGAACGCGGACGCACCCGCATCGTTGAGCGTCAGGGCGACGGCCCACTGGCCGGAAGGCTGGGATGGCGCGGGCAGGGCCCCCGTCACTTCCTGTCCCAGGACCGTGGCCGCGTCGAGCACGTACTTGGTGCCGCCGCTGCAGGAGACGACCTGCGCCGTCGGGTTGTTCCAGTCCGCGGGCGTCGTGTAGCCAGCCTCCTGCTGCCATGCAGCATCGCTCTCGCCCGGGGTGCAGGCCAGCCTGCGGAAGAGCCTGAGCACCCCCGGCTGCACCAGGCTTGCACCCCCGCTCGCCGCTCCGCCAGCAGGTTCCTCCAGGAGGACATGCCGGAACCGGAGCACCCCCATCCCGGCTAGCCCCTCGAGCGCTGTCTTGTCGGCGGCGAGCCCGGTCAGGACGACGTTCCGCCCGGAGACCGTGGCCGCACCCGGCAGGCCGGATTGGACAACGCGCTCGCTGATCAGCTGGGCCGCCGCGGCCAGCTCAGGTGCGCTGGCCGGCGCTACCGGCGAAAGCGTGATCGAGACCGGAGCTGAGCTGCCGGACAACCCGGTGGGGGCGGCCGGACCACCGCCGTCGATGCTCTTGATGACGACCAGCGAGACGGCCACCGCGAGTACGACGACGGCGGCGGCGAGCGGCGCGAGCCATCCGCCCCAGCGAACGCGCACCAGTCCACGGCCCGGCAAGGAGCGGCGCGACTTAGGCACCTCAACCAGGCGCAGTGGCGGCGCGTCGTTGACCGTGCCTGCGATCGCCCGCATCGCCGCACGGGCCCGGTCTTCGACGGTGATCATGACTCCTCCTGCAGCAGGCGGCCAACCGCGGCGACCGCCCTAGACGTGGCCGACTTGACGGTGCCTTTGCTGACCCCCAGGGCACGGGCGGCCTCGTCCTCGGACATGTCGAGGTAGAACCGCAACACAAGGGCCTCCCGCTGCCGCGAGGGCAGCGCACGGATCGCGTCCAGCACCTGCCGGTGCTCCTCCCCGATGAGCGCTGCCGCCTCCGCCGACTCGACGGCACTTCCCGGCTGGCCGAACCCGGTCGGTCCGCCCCCAGACACCGCCGCCCGTTCCCGGCGCTCGTTCCGGGACCGCTGCCGCAGCACGTTCCGGCACCCGTTGAGCACGCTGGAGCGCACGTAGGCGAGCGCCCGATCCGAATCCGTGAGCCGTCCCCACCCCTGGTACAGCCCGAAAAACGCCTCCTGCACCACGTCTTCGGCCGCCCCCCGGTCGCCAACCATGATCAGGGCAAGCCTGATCATCCCGACCGCGTGCGCCTGGTATAGCGCGGTCACGGCCCCGGCGGCGTCCGCCATCCCGATGACCGTCCCGCGCCCGCCAGGCACTCCGCGCGGGGACGGGGCCGAGGCAGCGTTTGTGTCCATGTGCCAGAGACACCACGAGCGGCGAAAGGTTGCTCTGCCGAGCATGACTTTTCGCGGTGCCTAACCGAGATTGTGCGCTTCGCTGAGGCCCGCGGCGAGCACTAACCAGGAACACCCCGGCCGCTTTACCCACCCGGTCATCTTCCGGCGCTGCCCGAGGCCATGAGCGCAACCGCACAGACTCACTGAGGCTGCAGGTGCTCTAGCTTGGCCGGGTTCCCGATGCCGTGCACAACGGCGATTCCGGCGGCGGTGAACTCGAAGGAGAGCACCGCCACGACCCGGCGGTCCAGCCGGACCACGATGCCGGGTGCGTTGTTGACCTGCGCGACCGCGAAGTCGAGCCGGGCGCCGGCGAACCCGGCCAGCAGTTGCCGGGCGACCGGCCCAGCACCGCACAACTCGCCGGTCGGCGCGCCGGGAATGAGGCCGCCTGAGTCGAAGTCGCCGTGCACGTTATCGCTAAGGACCGCGACGAGCCCGTCCAGGTCACCGTCGGTGCAGGCACGCGCGAACCGCTCGCAAAGCGCTCGCGCTGTCACCGGGTCGGGGGTGAACCGTGCCTGCCCGCTCTCGCGGACTCGCCGGCGGGCGCGGCTGGCGAGCTGGCGGCTGCTGTCGATTGTGTTGCCGAGCACTTCGGCGATGTGCGCGAAGTCCAGCTCGAACACGTCGTGCAGGATGAACGCCGTACGCTCCGCGGGGGTCAACCTCTCGAGCACGACGAGAAGAGCGATCCGCACCGTGTCGTCGAGCGTCACCCGGTCTTCTGGCGGCAGCCGGTCATCAACCACGATCGGGTCGGGCAGCCACGGCCCGGGGTAGGCGCGGCGGGAACGCTCATGGGAGCGCAACCGGTCTACCGCCAGGCGGGAGGCGACCGTAACCAGCCAGGCCCTCGGGTCGTCGATCGCCAGCGGATCCTGGCCCAGGAGCCGTGCATACGCCTCCTGGGTGATGTCCTCGGCGTCAGCCACCGAGCCGACGATCCGGTAGGCAACATCGCGAACCAGGTGGCGGTACTGCGCCCACCAGGCCTCGATCAGGCGGCCGGTCTCACGCGGATCTGAAGCGGTCATGACATACCGACGATCGGGCAGGCCCTGACGTGACCGCAAGCGAGTAGTCACATTCGAGGGCCGTCGGTCGTCTCATCAGCCGATCCCGACACCGGAGGACCGGCATGAACGAGACGGCAACCACCCCGATCACCCGGCCGCGCTGGCTGAGCAACAGGGCATGGCCGTACGACGTGAAAACGTTCGAGCACAACGCAAGCCGCATCGCCTACACCGACACCGGCGCCGGCCGGGCCTTGCTGCTGGTCCACTCCGGCACCTGGACCATCATTTGGCGCGACCTCATCGCCCGACTCGCACCACGGTTCCGCGTCGTCGCGCTGGACCCGCCCGCGATGGGCCTATCCGACACAGGGGCCGGCGCCGGGATCGTCCAGACCGCCGCAGCTGTCAGCGCGCTCGTCACCGCCCTGGATCTGAGGGACCTAACGCTCGTGCTGCACGACCTCGGCGGACCGGCCGGCCTGCAGGCCGCCCGCGACTGGCCCGGCAGGGTCGCGGGTCTGGCCGCGGTGAACTGCTTCGGCTGGCGGCCGGCCGGCGCGGGATTTCGCGGCATGCTCCGCATCGTCGGCAGCGGCGTCCTGCGCGAGTCCGACGTCTGGACAGGCTGGCTGCCTGCACTGTCCTCAACCCGGTACGGAGTCGGACGCCACTTCTCCCGGGCCGACCGGATCGCCTACCGGCGCGGGTTCGGCCGGCGGGGACGACGAAGCTTTCACGAGAACATGCACTCGGCACTCCACCTCGACTTCAGCCACGTGGACGAAGGGCTCACCGCGATCGCGGACCGGCCGATCCTCACCGTGTTCGGGCAGCACAACGATCCCCTGCACTTCCAACCCCGCTGGCGGGCCGTCGGCTCCGACGTCGAACAGGTCGTCGTTCCCCACGGGTACCACTTCCCCATGTGCGACGCACCCGACCTGGTCGCGGCGGCCATCACGGACTGGCACGGGCGCAAGATCGCAAGCGGTCGGTCGGCGGCGCCGATCGGGTCGTTATGCCTGGGCCGCGCCAACGGCGCGATGTTCTAACCCTGACCCGGCAGTGGGCCAACAATCAGGATCGCCATGGTGACTGGTGTAATCATCTTCCTTGGCGGTGTCACAGCGCCGCGCCCATGCCTGGGTTCAGGCGTTCGCCGCGTGCCGCCAGAAGTCCCGCATCAGGGCGGGCGGGGTCGGTCCGGCCGTTTCCAGCTGGCTGAGCAGGATGGTGACCGCGCCGGTGGACGCGGTGATGTGCGCTGCCGTTCCGGTGCCGCCGACCCAGCCGTAGCGTCCGGGCACGTTCCAGGGGTCGATGGCCTCGACGTCGACCGAGCCGCCGAAGCCCCAGCCCTGGCCCTCCAGGAACAACCGGCTGGCATCGCGCTGGGAGCGGGTCAGCTGGTCGGTGGTCATCTGCCGCACCGATGCGGGCGACAGTAGCTGGCGGCCGCCGGCGCTCCCGCCGGCTAGCAGCATCTTGGCGAAGCAGTGCCAGTCACCGGCGGTCGAGACGAGGCCGCCGGCCCCGGAGGGGAAGGCCGGCTGACTGCTCCACTGCCCGCCGGGGGCGTCAACCAGTTCCAGGCCGCCCGCCGGATCGGTCCGGTAGTAGCTGGTGAACCGGTCGAGCTTGGCGGCCGGCACCTCAAACCCGGTATCGGCCATTCCGAGCGGCTCGAACAGCCGCTCAGCTAGGAACTCGGGCAACGGACGCCCCGAGGCCCGGGCGATCAGCACGCCCAGGATGTCAGAGCAGGTGTTGTACAGCCACGCCTCGCCCGGCTGGTACAGCAGCGGAATGCGGGACAGTGCCGCCATCCACTCGTCCGGCGCCGCGACGAGCTGCGGCTGTGGCGGTCCTTGTTTCAGCTCGCTGACCAGCAGTCCGACCGCTGGCAGCGAGAAGTCGGACGGGAAGCCGTACCCCGCACGGAAGGTGAGCAGGTCGAGCACGGTGATCGGCCTGACGGCCGGGACCACATCGCCGACCGGGCTTGCCGGCATGCGGACGACACTCGGTGAGGCCAGCTCGGGCAGCCATTGCCCAACCGGGTCTTCCAGAACGAACCGGCGGTCCTCGACGAGCATCATCACCGCCGCCGCGGTGATGGGCTTGCTGATCGAAGCGATGCGGAAGATCGAATCCCCGGCCAGCGGCGAGGTGCGGCCCGCGTCGGCAAAGCCGGCGGCCTGCACCTCGACCCGATCGCCGCGAGCCACCAGCGCCACCGCTCCGGGCGCCGATCCATTGCTGACATGGGTCTGCAGGATGTCGTGCAGGTTACTCATCGGTCCCTCGTCACTAGAGTGCGTCCGGAAAGAAGACGCCCGGCACCGCGAAAAATCACCGGGCTGCCCCGCCGAACCGGCGAACAGCCGCCGCTCACCCCAGGCAAGGTATCCAGCGACGTCCACACTGCCGCCGCGGCGCTAGCGAGCTCCGAGCTTCCCGCCCTAGCCAAGTGCACACGCGGGCAAGGGCTGCTCTTGAGGTCTTCGGCCGGAAGATCTGAAAGCAGCACAGCCGAATGCCGTTGCGCGGCCGCCCGGCCATCGAGCCGTCGGCCGGTGGCCGGCTAATGAACCGCGACCCTGAGCCAGCTCCAGCCAAGACGATACCCGGCTCCACTTCATCACGCTCCCTGTCGAGTCTTCGGCGCACGTGACGCGCCGGATCCGCCGATCTGTATGTTCGCTGTTGCTAGATGCCAGCCGGGCGGTGGAGCGCAGATCGGGCTATTGTGTCGCACTCTCGGCGGAGCGGGTCCCTCGGCTGCCGCCTGTCTGATGGGCTTGGCTGTCGGGAGCCGCTGGCTGGGGCTGTGGGGTGGTGGATGTCAGCTTGTGGTTCTGGATGGTTTGCTGGACACGTCGCGCGGCGGGGGCGCCGATGCGCCGGTAGATCGTGAGTGCCTGCTGCAGGTGCGTGTCGGCTTGGTCGGGGTGGCCGTCGTGCAGGTGGCTTTGGCCGAGTCCTTCCAGGGCGCGTGCTTCCTCGGGGGCTGCGTTGAGGTCGCGGGCGATGGCCAGGGCTTGGGTGTGGTGCTTGCGGGCCTGCGGGGTGTCCGTGGTCCGGGTCGCTAGCTCGCCGAGGCGGTTGAGTGCCTCGGCCTGGCCGAGCCGGTTGCCGAGGTCAGCGAACAGGGCCAGGGCCTGCTGGTGGCTGGCGGCGGCGGCCGGGTAGTCGCCGGTCTCTTGCTGGACCAGGCCAAGGTCGTTGAGGGCGTGGGCCTGGCCGAGCAGGTGGCCAAGGTCGCGGAACAGCGCCAGGGCCTGCTGCTGGCTGGCGGCGGCGGCCGCGTGGTCGCCGGTCTCTTGCTGCACGACGCCGAGGTCGTTGAGGGCGTAGGCCTGGCCGAGCACGTGGCCAAGGTCGCGGAACAGCGCCAGAGCCTGCTGGTGGCTGGTGGCGGCGGCCGGGTAGTCCCCGGTCAGCACGTGAAGGAAGCCCAGCTCGTTGAGGACGTTGGCCTGGCCAGGCAGGTCACCGGCGTCACCGTAGAGCACAAGTGCCCCGGCCAAGCTGGCAGTGGCGGCCGGGTAGTCGCCGGTTTCCCGTTGCCTGATGCCAAGCTCGGCGAGGGTGTCCGCCTCGCCGAGCCGGTCGCCAGCCCGGCGCGCTGCGGCCAGGGCGGTCCGGTGGAGGGCGACGGACTGGTCCCAGTGACCGCCGACGGCCAGGAAGCCGCTCATCGCGGCGGGTATGGCGAAGGCATGAGGGAAACATGCGCGGCTGGCGGCATAGTCCGCGGCGGTATACAGGTTCGCGCGCTCGGCTTCCAGCCAGGCGGCTGCCTGCCCGAGGGCAGACACGTCCGGAGCATGGGATGGCGGCCGGCCCGGTGGCGGTCGGCGGTAGGCGCTGGGCCAGGGGATGAAGTGCCGGCCGGCGGCCAGGGCGGTGTGCAGGTAATAGTCCAGCAGCCGCCTGGCCGCCTCGTCTGATTCGGCGGGGTCGTCGGCGGCGGCGAGGGCGCGGGCGTGCTCGCGGAGCAGGTCGTGCAGCAGGTATCGGCCGGGAACGGGCTCGGCGAGCAGATGCTGGTCATATAGCTCATCGAGCTGGCGCCGGGCGGTGGCCAGGCTGGTGCCGTCGAGCGCGGCGGCGGCGTAGGCGTCGATGCTGGACCCGGGGACCAGGCCGAGCCGGCGGAACAGCCGCTGCGGGCCGGGGGTGAGGTCGGTGTAGGACAGGCCGAACGCGGCGCCGACCGACAGGTTCTCCGCGTGCATGAGGGCCAGCCGGTCCCGCGCCGCTGCCAGCTCGGCGGCCAGGCCGGTGCTGGTCCGGACGGGGTGGTTGCGGAGCTGGCTGGCCAGCATCCCGATCGCCAGCGGCAGGTAGCCACACAGCCGCGTGATCTGGCCTACCGCGGCGTCCTCAGCGCGCATCTCGGGCCGGGCCGCCAGCCGGGCCAGCAGGGTCGCCGCCTCGGGTGGGGACAGGATGTCCAAGCTGATCTGAGCGGCATCCTCCAGCGCAGCAAGCCGGCGGCGGCTGGTGATTAGCACCAGGCTCCCGGCGGTACCGGGCAGCAGCGGCCGGACCTGCTCGTGCCCGGCCGCGTCGTCGAGCAGCAGCAGAATCTTCTTGCCCGCGACATGATCGCGCCACCGTGCCGCCCGGGCCTGCAGGTCGGGCGGGATATGCCGTGCCGCGACCCCGGCGGTCAGCAGCAAGCTGGCCAGCGCATCGGCCGGATCAACCGGCCGCTGCCCGGGGGTGTGGGCGTGCAGCGGCAAGAAGAACTGCCCATCTGGGAAGCTCCCGGCCAGCCGGTGGGCGGCGTGCACCGCGAGGGTGGTCTTGCCGATCCCCGCCATCCCGTCGATCGCGTGAATGCCCAGCACCACGCCGCCCGCGGCCCCAGGGGTCAGTGTCTCTAGCAGCCGCGCCAGTTCAAGCCCGCGGCCGGTGAAGCTGACGGTATCCCGCGGCAGGGTCCTGGTGGCCACCGCCGTGAACGCTCCTGGCGCCTCTCCCCGCATTGCCGCCAGCACGTCCTTAGGCGCAGCCTTGCCCCGGGCCGCCGCGACAAACGGCGCGCGTACCGGCTCGGCCAGGCCGAGCGCATCGGCCAGCAGCCGCGCGGTGTCCTTATGCGGGGTGCGGCTGATGCCCCGCTCCAGGTCACTGACCGACCGCGGGCTCAGGCCAGCCGCCTCCGCCAGCTCCTCCTGCGTCAGCCGGGCCTCCGCCCGCAGTTGCCGCAGCAACCCGGCGAAAGAAAGCGCAGGCTGCTCCACCACCGCCGCAAAACCCCCTCGCAACCCCGCCCGTGCCCACCGGCCCGGCACCGGCAAGGACCCACCTTCCCAGCCTACGCACGCCTGGTCACCCCCCGCCATTCCCAGCTGCCCGGGCCAGCCGCGCCCGCTGCGGGCGCCTATCACAGCCGACTCACCCTCGTTCACGCCCACAGCGCCACTGACGCGGCGCCAGATGGCCGCAATTTCTGTGGATGGTTCTGTGGGTGGTCCCGTGTGGTCAATCCCCCGTCGTCCCCAGAGGGTGGAACCAGCCGCGATACCAGCCCGCCCGAGTTCATCAGCGGCCGGCATTAGACAAACAACCGCACAAGCCCGGCCACGCCACCCAGGAGACCACGATGGGCCCAGCATTCCTTCGCTACCTGGTGCAGACCCAGGCCGCAGATCCGTACCTGCAGGCCTACTGTGATGCACCGCGCCAGGCCCTGGCACCTGCCGCGACACCCGGAACAGAGACCCGCCATGCCACCGCCCCGCTTACCGGTAACGCCATCACCGGCACCCGTGAGCAGGCAGCAGCACCAGGTACCCGCGCTGCCGCACCGGTGACCTCCGGCCAGGGCCCCCACAAGACCCGGGCGCTGCTCCGCCGCCGCTCCGCCTGTCGTGCGCAGACCGCCCTGCCCGCCGCTGCCCGCTCAGACACGACCGGCAGCGTCTGGGCGGAAACGCGTGGCGATCGCCTGCGGCGCATCGCCGACCTGCTGTGGCGAGTGCCGAAGACCCGCGCCAGCTACCACGACCCGCTGTTCGAGCGGCCAGACCTGATCGAAGACGACTACTACCGCCTCCGGAACCAACCGCACGGCAGGTGAAGGTGCTGGTCCGCGACCTAGCCGATCAGGCCGCCCGCCGGGACATCCTGGTCAACATGGCTGCGCCGGCGCCTCGGGGCCCCGCGGTCCGACGGCATGTCCGCGCACTGTCACCGACGAGACGGCAGCCGCCAAGACCATCCAGCCAACACCGCGGCCAGCCACGGCGATCCGGGCCGCACCGGTCAGCCACCGCCGCCGCCCGCGCGGAATCGGCAGGGAGGATCACCTCCAACGAGCAGCATCACAGTTGGTGACTGCTGCTGCCGCCGGTAATCGACGGCAACCGGTCCTGGACCCAGGCCACAGAACAATGCCCGCCACCCTGGGCGGCACGCGGCCGCCGCTGCCGCTCATCCAGATGCAGGAACGCTAACGGTTTTCCGTCAGCCCGCCTACATAGTTTCCGGGAAGTCCAGTTCCGCCGCTTGGTCCTACGGTTGCCTCAGCTTGCACCTCGCTGAGGAGACCAGCCGATGGCGGGAGCCGCGCCCTGAGTCCCTGAGGATGGCGCGGCCCGACCGGCCGCCTTGTCGGCCCGATCGTCATCGTTCATCGCCGCGTCACAGATGAGACCAACAGATGAAAGACCAAGATAGGAGAGAGACATGCCGGTGGCTTACATCGACGTTCCGACTGGCTTGAACGACAGCGCCAAGAAGAAGATCTTCACAGAGATTTACGAAGCGATCCACGAGGCGTACCCGATTCCTGATACGCGTGTTCTGATCAGGGAGTGGCCGTACGAGACGGTGAGCCAGGATGGGCGGATCGAGAACGGACCGATGCGCCCGATCTGCACCCTTGCCGTCCCGCCCGGGCTCGAGCACGACGCCAAGCTGAGATTGATCAAGCGAATCAGCGACACGATCGGCGAGGCTTGCGGCCGGGAAGTCCAGGAGATCCGCACGCCCAGCGGAACGAAGATCTACACCAACTGGGTGCTCACGTTCTTCTGGGACCTTCCGCTTGACCATGTGGGGCTCGGCGAGCTCCTCGCGGCTGAGAATGCCCTGGTCCTCGAGAGCCTGCCGCCGCGGTAGCTGCCTATATCAGCACGCGGTGCTGAGGCGCCTAGCCAATGTGGGTACTCAAACGCGTCAGACGTGTCAGGGGCCACGGCATCTCCGCAGCACAGGCCGCTGAGCGGTCGACGGGCGGCATCGCCTGGCCAATACCAAGAGGAAGGAACAGTTGTGCCTGAAGAGATCGTTGCCGAGGACCGGTGGAGTCAGATCATCTTTTACGACGAGTGGAACTCCCTCGAGCTGAAGTGGCTGCCGTCGACCGCCGACGCCAGCGACGCAGAAGCCAGGGCAACCATGAAGGTATTCGCCCAGGAATCGGTCAACCGGCGCCCGCACACTCTCATCGTCGATACAACCGAGTTCCGGCACGCCTGGGGTGACGGGTTCACGGAGTGGCGCAACGCCGAGATCATTCCCCGCTACAACCAGGCCGGTGTGGAGAAGTTCGCCTTCATCGCCAGCACCGGCTATCCGGGGCCGACCGTGGAAGCAGGAGCCGAGCCGGCCCCGGAGGGCCCGGCCAACTTCCCAACCGGGTGGTTCAAGACCCGCCAAGCCGCCTACCAATGGCTCGCCACCTCACCCGTCCATGGCCCGGGCCGCGGCTCCGATGGCTGAGTTCCCGGCCCCGGCAGAAGGCGTGCTCCTGACCTATCTGGTCGTATCCAGCAACGTGGACCGTTCACGCCGCTTCTACACCGAGGTGCTCGGCGGGGAGACAGTCCTCGGCGGGAGCGACTTTTCGATCGTGGCCATCGCGAACGGATGGATCACCATCACTGTTGCAGGAGGCCCTACGCCGGACAAGCCGACCGTCACCCTGCAGGCGCCACCCGATCCTGACCGAGTCTCAGGCTTCCTGAACATGCGCGTCGCTGACATTGGAGCCACATATCAGCGCTGGCGAGCGAGCGGGGCGAACTTCCTCACTGCGCCCATCGACCGGGGCGGCGAGATCCGGTGCTACATGCGTGACCCTGACGGACACCTCATCGAAGTCGGCCAGGTCGTCGCCACGGCCGGGTAGGTCGGGCGCCGCCAACCCTCCGGCCAGCGAACCGACGGGCGGATCAGCTCCTTCACTATGCCCGGCGGCGAAAGAGCAACGGCACCGGAGCCGCCCGGCCCGGCCGCAACGTCTTCTGGGTCAGAAGGGCGCAGCCTGCACCTGAAGGGTCGGCCGATTCCCCCGGGCCGGCTGGTTTTCCACCAGGGAAGGCGCGTACTTGAGCGCGCGGGAAACGTCTCGGGTCGCTTTCGGCAGTCCTCGGCCTCCACCAACCAGGCTATAGCGGCCGAGCGGCTGGAATGCCGGACGAGCTAAGTCCGGCCGTAGTGACGTTTGTGACGACGGAGCATTTCGTCTTGCAAGGCGCGCGGTCAGCCGCGATCACCGGAGCGAATGGGCGCGCGAGCGTGTTTCTCGGCGCAGTGTCAGGTGGGTTGATCGCGCTTGGCTTATCGGCCAGGCCTCGCGTCTCGGCACGGCCTTCTACGCGCCTCCTACTTCGATGCCGCCCCTGAGATGGAGCGCTATCTGCCGGAATGGTCGCCGTTATCACCGCGATCCTCGCCGGCTCGGCTGCCGGGGCTGCTGGCAGCGCTCCTATCCAGCCACTCACCACAGGCGGCATTCTCGCCGGCGTTGTGACCGGCCCGGCAACATTTGCTGTCCTGGCGCGCTACCTGCGGGCATGTCGGCTTCGGTCGCCGCCACGGACGGTCGGGGGGGCAACGGCGCCATCTGGGCGTGCATGTTGAGCAGGCGCCGGTCGGGAGATCTGGATCATCTCTGCCGGCAGCGGCGGTGCGGCCGCTGGGATCCTCGATGGTGTGGGTTGGTGTGCGCGCTCCATGAGGCCCCTTTGATCTGGCGCGCCAACCTCCGCTGGCATCGCGTACCTGGGAATGCGCATCCGCTAATACGTAATGCTAGAGTTACATGTATGCGTGACAATGTAGTGCCACTGGAACGGGGGCTGGAAGAAGAGGAGGCCGCCCCGCTGTGGCGGGCGCTGGCCGACCCAACCCGGCGGCGGATCCTGGACCTGCTGCGGCAGCGGCCGCTGATCACCGGCGAGATCGCCGCGCAGTTCCCGATCTCGCGCATCGCGGTGATGCGGCACCTGGAGGTGCTGGGTGAGGCAGGGCTCGTTACCAGCCGCAAGCGCGGACGAGAACGGTGGCACTACCTGAACGCGGTCCCGCTGCAAAGGCTGCAGCGGAGGTGGGCCGAGCCGGTGGCCGCCGGGTTCGCGTCAACGCTGTTGCGGCTCCAAGACACTATCGAGACTGGAGACAGGCACATGGAACCGATCCAGCCGACCATAGACGTGGCGCTAGACATTGAGATCGCCGGCACGCCGACCGCGGTATTCGCCGCGCTGACCAAGGACATCGGCGGCTGGTGGGGACCTCCGTTCGCGACCGCTCGGGCCACCTCCTTGGCCCTGGAGCCCCGGCTCGGCGGGCTGTTCACCGAGCGGTGGGAGACCGGCGGGCTGGTCATCGCGTCGGTGACCGGCTGGGCGCAGGACGAGCACCTGGCGCTGACCGGCTCGTTTCACATGGGCGCCGGAGTCGGCGCAGCCACCTTCGACCTAGCCGAGGCCGACACCGGGACCCTGCTGCGGTTCTCGTTCCGCGCCATCGGCGTCATGGACGCGGCAGTGGCCGGCGATCAGTCGCGCGGATGGGCGGAGCTGGTCGGTACCCGGCTGAAGGAACTGGTGGAAACCGGGACCAGGCTCGGGATGGACCCCGGCGAGCCGCCCACCGTCCGGTCCATCAGGAAGGGGAGCGATCGTGGCTGAGGACGTCACGCGTACGACGGCCCTTTCGGCGAGATCATCGACCATCCCACGACGGATCTTGTCGGGTTGTGCTGGCACAACGCGACCGAAGCCCTGTCCGCCGGGCAGGTCCAGCGCGGACTGGCTGTGTTCGCGCGCCAGGTGACAACACGAGTTGTGACCTGATCATGATCACCCCGTCACGGATAGCCGGCCCCGTGAGCAGCCTGCCCCCCATCAGCTACGCCCGCAGCGCGGATGATGTACGCCTGGCTTTCACAGTCACCGGCGAGGGCCCCGCATTGGTCTTCGTGCCCTGTGTGCCGTTCAGCAACTTGCAGATGGAATGGCGGAACCCGCTTGAGCGCCAAATCTTCGACCAGCTGGCACGGCGGCTCACCCTGATCCACTACGACGGGCGGGGAACCGGGCACTCCCAGCGGGACGTCACCGACCTTTCGCTGGAGGCGATGGTTTCGGACCTAGAAGCCGTCATCGACCAGGCGGACCTGGCCGAGGTCAGCCTCCTGGGCCGGTACCTCTCCTGCCCGCACGCCATCTGCTATGCCGCGCGCCATCCGCAGCGGGTCAAGCGGATGGTCCTGTTCGGCGGCTCGGCCCGCGGCTGGGACACCCTGAGCGCCCGGCGGACCCAGGCGCTGCTGAGCCTGATCGAGCAGGACTGGGACCTGTTCGCCGATACAGCTGCGCACCAGTGGATGGGCTGGTCTGCGGGGGATGCCGGGCGCGCCGAGGCCGACAAGATCCGGGGGGCGGTCACGCCGCAAATCGCCCGCGCCACCATACGGGCGGCCAGCGCGACTGATGTCACCGAGCAGCTGCCGCGGGTGGCCGCGCCGACTTTGGTGCTGCACCGTCGGTGCCTGACCCTGATCCCGGTCGACGTCTCCCGGTCGCTCGCGAGGGGTCTGCCGCGTGGGCGGCTAGTGGTCCTCGACGGCGCGCAGCCGACCCTGTTTAGGCAAGACCCAGGCGAGGTGGTGAGCATGCTCGTGGACTTCTTCCAGGACGGGATCGAACCGGCCGAGGCCGCCCCGCAGCCGGGCGTGGCCGGAGCCGCGG
>Ga0306921_10002477_pt1 | contig 18510 bp, 15 predicted proteins | sample sta12Cox44000080_FD_203760 | JGI IMG/M metagenome (GOLD analysis project Ga0306921, IMG submission 203760) | Lab enrichment of tropical soil microbial communities from Luquillo Experimental Forest, Puerto Rico - statoxic.12C.oxic.44.000.080 (v2)... | ecosystem: Environmental > Terrestrial >... | reverse complement strand
CGGGTGACGCAGCTGGAGCGCTCCCCCGCCCCCGACGACGGGTCCCGACCCGCCTGGCGCTCGCAGATTCGTGAAGAGTCTGAGCGGGCTCTGCCTCCAGGAGTTGAGAACCTCGGAACGGCAGAGCTCAGGTATGCTCGGGCGGTGATCCCGTCCGTGATGGCGGCAGTGGTGTTACTGGCGGCGCTCGTCAAGGGATCCATCGGCTTCGGCTTCCCCTCGCTCGCCACCCCGCTGCTGAGCCTGGTCGTCGACGTCCGGACGGCGGTGGTGGTCCTGATTCTTCCCAACATCATCATGGACACGATCCAATTTGTCCGACGTGGCGCCCCGCTCACCACCATGCGTCGCTTCATTACGCTGCTCGGGGCGGGGGCAGTGGGCACGATGTTGGGCACCCGCCTGCTCACGCTGCTCTCGCCTCGTGCCGCCACCTTCATCCTCGGAGTCTTCGTGCTGATCTTCGTGACGCTCAATGCCACCGGCCTTGCGCCGAAGGTGCCTGGCCACTGGGAGGCCTGGCTCTCTCCCATCGCCGGCTTCGTGGCCGGGGTGATCGGCGGCGTAACCAATGCTCCCGCCACCCCGCTTGTCCTCTACTTCCACGGTATCGGTCTCGCCAAGCACGACTTCATCTCGGCGGTGGCTTTCACGTTCATCTTCTACAAGCTGGTCCAGCTCGGTGCGGTGAGTTGGTACGGTCTCCTCCCCTGGCCGCTGCTCTGGGCCTCGGTCGGGCTGACCGGCGTCGCCCTCCTGGGCTTCGCGGTCGGACTCAAGCTCCAGGACCGGCTCGATCAGCGGGCATTCAACCGCGCAGTGATGGTCTTCCTGGGCGTGCTCGGCGCCTGGCTGGTGCTCCGCGGTCGCGGATGACCCAGGAGCGGGCGATCGAGGCACGACAGCGCTCCTCGAATTCCTCCCGCATCCTTTGGTAGCGTGCCTTTATCTCGGCGACCTTGCGATCCCAATCGAGGTCGGACTGACGGCGTTTCTCGGCCCGACAGACCTCGCGAGCAGGGCCAGCGGGGCAGCGCTGGAGGGCGTGGTCGAGCTCATCTCGATGAATGTCCTCCACTTGCTCAATCTCCGAGAGCTGGGCGTAATCGATGAGCGCCCGAGCGCTCTCCGGCCTCGCGCAATCGAGGTCGAGCTGGGTCAGGCTCCCGAGCAGGAGGAGGGTCAACGTGGCGCCCAGCCACATGGCGTGCGCCATCTTAGCAGAGAGTATGTAAACCCTTGTTACAGTGGGCTAATACTTGACAGCCCTTCCCCCCTCGGCTAGAATCCCAAAACTCCAGCGCTCCGTAGCGCGAAGCAGCAACCTCCGGATGAGTTCGACTCGCAATTGACTCGGCGCCTGGACCCAGGGTATGGAGACGCGCTTCAATGACGTGGGCGTGAAGATTCCCTCGCAGCAGTCGGTGACTCGCGCAGCACGGCGCGATCACCGTCCTCATCAATCCGTCGACTCGCCGCCAGGCCCTTAGATGTCCGCCATCCAGCCGGAGACCGCAGACACCCTTCCCAAGCTCCTGCTGGCCCAGGCTGCGCGATGGGGCGACCGCCGTGTCGCGATCCGTGAGAAGGAATTCGGCATCTGGCAGTCCCACTCCTGGCAGGATGCCGCTCGCCATGTCGAGCGCATCGCCCTGGGACTGGCCTCGCTGGGCTTCCGGCGCGGCGACAAGATCGCGGTGATCGGTGACAACCGTCCCCAACTCTACTGGACCATGTTCGCCGCGCAGGCCCTGGGGGGCGCCCCGGTGCCCGTCTATCAGGATTCCATCGCCGCCGAGATGCACTACGTGATCGACCACTCCGAGTCGCGCATGGTCATCTGCGAGGATCAGGAGCAGGTCGACAAGATCCTCGAGATGAAGGACAAGCTCCCCGCGGTGGAACTGGTCCTCTACGACGATCCCAAGGGCATGCGCCACTACGACTACCCGTTCCTCCTGAGCCTCGACCGCGTGCAGGAGCTCGGCCTGCGCTTCGCCGCCGAGCACGAGGGCTTCTGGGAGGCAGAAGCCGGCAAGGGCCGTGCGAGCGATCTCGCCGTCATCAACTACACCTCGGGGACGACGGGATTCCCCAAGGGCGTGATGATCTCTCACGGCGCCCTCATCAGCACCGCGCGGAGCTTCCTCGAGATCGAGCCGCTCGACGAGCGCGACGAGATCATGGCCTACCTGCCCATGGCCTGGATCGGCGACAGCTTCTTCTCGATGGCCGTGGCCTGCCTGGCCGGGTGCACGGTGAACTGCCCCGAGGATGCCTCCACCGTGCGGCAGGACTTCCGCGAGATCGGCCCCACGATGACCTTCGCCCCCCCGCGCATCTGGGAGAACATCCTCTCGCAGTCCCAGGTGCGCATCGAGGACGCCGACCGTCTCCAGCGCGCCCTCACGAAGTTTTTCCTGCCCCTCGGCATGCGCAAGGCCAGGCTCGAGCTCGAAGGCAAGCCCGTGCCCGGCAGCCTTCGCGCCTTGTGCGCGATCGGCCGCTGGCTCGTCTTCGGGCCGCTGCGCGATCAGCTCGGTTTCCGGCGCATCCGCTCCGCCATCACAGGCGGGGCTGCTCTCGGGCCGGAGATGATGCAGTTCTTTCGCGCCCTCGGCGTTAACTTGAAGCAGCTCTACGGCGCCACCGAGTGCTGCGCCCCCGCCACTCTGCATCGCGACGGACAGGTCAAGCTCGAGACGGTGGGGGCGCCGTTGCCGGGGGTGGAGATCGCGCTCTCGTCGCAGGGCGAGGTGCTGATCCGCTGCGGCGGACTTTTCTCCGGCTACTACAAGAACCCGGAGCAGACGGCGACGACACTCCAGGAAGGGTGGCTTCACACCGGGGACGCCGGGCTCTTCGATCCCGACGGCCACCTCGTCATCATCGACCGCGTGAAGGACGTGGCCAAGCTCAACGACGGCACCGTCTTCGCGCCCCAGTACATCGAGAACAAGCTCAAGTTCAGCGTGTACGTGAAGGAGGCGGTGGCCGTCGGCAATCAGCGCCCTTACGTGGCGGCCATGATCAACATCGACATGGAAGTGCTGGCCAACTGGGCGGAGCGGCGAGGCCTCGCCTACTCGGGATATACCGACCTCGCCCAGAACCCCGCCACCTATCGTCTGATCCACGACGAGATCCGGCGTACCAACGAGACGCTGGCCCCCTCGCAGCGCGTCAAGCGCTTCGCCATCCTCCACAAGGAGCTCGATCCCGACGACGCCGAGATCACGAGAACCCGCAAGCTCCGTCGTGGGTTCATCAATGAGAGGTATGCCTCGATCATCTCCGCCCTCTACGATCCCGCGGCCGCCAGCGTCACCGTGCGCGCCACCGTGACCTACGAGGACGGCCGCACCTCGGAGACGGAGCGCCAGGTGCGGATCATGGACGTCGAAGGCGCCTGATGGCCCGCCCCCGCTCCGAGACGGCGGACGTGGTGGCCGGGCCTCGCACGGAGCCCCTCCTGCGCGTCGAGAGCATCACCGTGCGCTTCGGTGCCGTGCAGGCGTTGAGCGACGTGAGCGTAGACATTCATCATGGCGAGATCGTGGCCATCATCGGCCCCAACGGGGCGGGTAAGACCACGCTCCTCAACGTCATCAGCGGCTTCTACCATCCGCAGCAGGGCCGCATCCTTTTCCAGGGACGAGACCGCACCCAGCTCAAGCCCTTCGACGTGGCCGGCCTCGGCATCGCACGCACCTTCCAGAACGTGGCCCTCTTCAAGGGCATGAGCGTGCTCGACAACATCATGACGGGGCGGCTGCTCAAGATGCGCGGGAACTTCCTCCTCGACGCCCTCTACTGGGGACCGGCGCGGCGGCAGGAGCTCGAGCATCGCGCGGCGGTGGAACGGGTGATCGACTTCCTGGAGATCCAGGCCATCCGCAAGACGCCAGCGGGACGGCTGCCCTACGGGCTCCAGAAGCGGGTGGAGCTGGCGCGGGCGCTGGCCGCCGAGCCCCACCTCCTCCTCCTCGACGAGCCCATGGCAGGGATGAACGTGGAAGAGAAGGAGGACATGTCCCGCTTCATCCTCGACGTGCACGACGAGTTCGGCACCACCATCGCCCTCATCGAGCACGACATGAGCGTGGTCATGGACATTTCCGATCGCGTAGTCGTGCTCGACTACGGCCGGAAGATCGCCGACGGCCCGCCCGAGATCGTGCGCAAGGATCAGGCGGTGATGGACGCTTACCTCGGGGTCGCCCATGATTGAGCTGCTCCACGCGGTGCTGGTGGCGCCCTTCGCCGACATGGCGAGCAACGTCACCTTCCTCGTGGAGGTGTTCATCGGGGGCATCGCGGCCGGCCTCATGTACTCGCTGGTCGCCCTCGGGTTCGTGCTGATCTTCAAGGCCTCGGGCGTCTTCAACTTCGCCCAGGGCGTGATGGTGCTCTTCGCGGCCCTGACCCTGGTCGGCCTCATTGAAAAGGGCGCGCCCGTGCTCATCGCGCTTGCCCTCACCATCCTCGTCATGGTCGCCATGGCCTTCGTCATCGAGCGCGTCGTCCTGCGCCCCCTCGTGAACCAGGAGCACATCATCCTGTTCATGGCCACCATCGGCCTCAACTTCTTTCTAGAAGGCTTCGGGGAGATGGTGTGGGGTGCCAACGTGAAGAAGCTCGACGTGGGCATCCCCGACAGCTCGTTCCTGGTGAAGGGCGTGCAGATCAACCGGCTGGAGATGACGGCGGCGTTGACCGCGGCCGTCCTCGTCACCGTGCTGGCCATCTTCTTCCAGAAGACCAAGATCGGGCGCGCCCTGCGCGCGGTGGCCGACGACCACGAGGCGGCGCTGAGCATCGGCATCCCTCTCAAGACGATCTGGGTCGTGGTGTGGTCAGTGGCGGGGCTGGTGGCCATCGTGGCCGGCATCATGTGGGGGGCAAAGAGCGGCGTGCAGTTCAGCCTCTCCCTCATCGCGCTGAAATCCCTCCCCGTGCTCATCCTGGGCGGCTTCACCTCCGTGCCGGGCGCCATCGTGGGCGGCCTCATCATCGGGGTGGGGGAGAAGCTCGGCGAGGTCTACTGGGGTCCGCTGGTCAACGGCGCCATCGAGAACTGGTTCGCCTACGTCCTCGCTCTCGCCTTCCTCCTGGTGAGACCGCAGGGCCTGTTCGGGGAGCGAATCATTGAGCGCGTGTGAAGGAGCGACGAGAAGGGTCCAGATGCGAGGCGCCGCCCGAAGGCCGCACGCGAGGCGTACTCCCTGTACGTTGAGCGTGCGGCCGAGGGCGGTAACGAAGCAGATGGGCCCTTATCGGCGCTCCGGAGTGGCGGCGTGATTTACCGGGAGACGGGGCAGTTCAAATCGAGCTACGCCAGTGACCAGGCGATCTTTCCCCTCGCCCAGGATCGAATCTTCGTGCTCCACGCGGTGGCCGCGGCCTTCGTGGTGCCCCCCCTGCTCGCGAGCGAATACTGGCTCCAGGCCGTCCTCATCCCGCTCCTCGTCTACGCCCTGGCCGCGCTCGGACTGAACCTGCTCACGGGCTACGCCGGGCAGGTTTCGCTGGGCACGGGCGGGTTCATGGCGGTGGGCGCGTACTCCGCGTTCAAGCTCTCTACCGCCTTCCCCCAGATCAACGTCATCGTCGCGTTCCTGCTGGCCGGTGTCGTGGCCGCGCTGGTGGGGCTCGTCTTCGGCGTGCCCAGTCTGCGCATCAAGGGCTTCTACCTGGCCGTGGCCACCCTGGCCGCCCAGTTCTTCCTGATCTGGCTCTTCAACAAGGTGCCGTGGTTCGTGAACTACTCCTCGTCGGGTACCATCACCGCGCCCACCCGCACCCTGTTCGGGGTGACCATCACAGGTCCCGAGGCCTCGCCGGGCGCACGTTACATGGTCGCCCTGGCCATGGTGGTCATCTTCGCCCTCATCGCCAAGAACCTCGTGCGCGGGCGTGTGGGCCGCTCCTGGATGGCCATCCGCGACCGCGACATCGCCGCGGAGATCATCGGCGTGCGTCCCATGCGCACCAAGCTCCTCGCCTTCGCCATCAGCTCCTTTTACTGCGGGGTGGCGGGGGCGGAGCTGGTCTTCCTCTACCTGGGGAGCGCGGAGACCCTTGCCTTCGACATCAACCTATCCTTCCTCGTGCTCTTCATGATCATCATCGGCGGGCTGGGCAGCGTGCTCGGCTCGTTGCTCGGCGCGGCCTTCATCGTGCTCGTGCCCATCTTCCTGACCAACGCCCCGCACCTCATCGGGCTGCCCTTGCCGGTGGCCCTGCAGAAGCAGATCGAGCTCATGGTTTTCGGAGCGCTCATCGTGTTCTTCCTGATCGTGGAGCCCAATGGGCTCGCCCGGCTGTGGCAGGTCACCAAGGAGAAGCTCCGGCTCTGGCCGTTTCCCCACTAGCATCAAGGAGGATACCCATGTCGAGATTCAGAATCGCGCTGATTGGCCTGGTGGCCCTGGCCGTCGCGCTCGGCCCCCTGGCGGTGGCCGCGTCCGCTCAGCAGTCCATCTTCATTCCCCTCCTCGTGTACCGGACGGGGCCGTACGCGCCGAGCGGAATTCCTATCGCCAACGGCTTCAACGACTACTGGAACCTCGTGAACGAGCGCGACGGCGGCATCAACGGCGTCAAGCTCGTCTGGGAGGAGTGCGAGACCCAGTACGATACCAAGCAGGGCGTGGAGTGCTACGAGCGCCTCAAGGCCAAAAACCCCGTGCTGGTGAATCCCTACAGCACCGGCATCACCTACACGCTGATTCCCAAGGGCGCCGTGGACAAGGTGGTGATCTTCTCGATGGGCTACGGCTCGGCGGCCACGGCCGATGGTCGGTGGTTCCCGTGGGTCTTCACGTTCCCCACCACCTATTGGAGCCAGGCTTCTGCCGTCATCCGCTACATGGGCCAGCAGGAAGGCGGGCTCGAGAAGCTCAAGGGCAAGAAGATCGTCCACATCTATCACAACAGCCCGTACGGCAAGGAAGCCAATCCGACCCTCGAGGATCTTGCGAGGAAGTATGGCTTTGAGCTGACGCTCCTCGCCGTGGATCACCCCGGGCAAGAGCAGAAGGCCACGTGGCTCCAGGTCCGCAAGATCAACCCCGAGTGGATCTTCCTGTCGGGCTGGGGCGTCATGAACCAGGTGGCGGTGAAGGAAGCGGCGGCCATCGGCTTCAAGATGGATCACATCATCGGCAACTGGTGGTCAGCCAACGACTCCGACGTCGTTCCTGCCGGTGACGGCGCCAAGGGCTACAAGGGGTCGACATTCACCGCTCCGGGCATCGACTTCAAGGTGTTCCAGGACATCAAGAAGTACGTGTACGACAAGGGTAAGGGCGCGGCCAAGCCGGAAGACATGGGCGCCCCTCTCTACAACCGGGGCATCGTGAACGCCATGTTCTCGGTGGAAGCCATCCGCACCGCCATGGGCAAGTACGGCAACAAGGTGCTCACGGGCGAGCAGGTGCGGTGGGGCTTCGAGAACTTCAACCTCACCGAGCAGCGGCTGGAGCAGCTCGGGATGAAGGGTTTCACGCACCCGATCAAGGTCTCCTGCGAGGACCACGAGGGGAACGGCCCGGTGCTCATCCAGCAGTGGGACGGCAAGAAGTGGAATGTCATCTCCTCGTGGATCGAGCCCATGCGCGATGTGGTGCGCCCGAAGATCGAGGCGTCCGCCATCGAAGAGGGCAAGAAGTTCAATTACACGCAGCGCGACTGCTCGAAGGAAAAGTAGGGAGGCCGAGTGAGCGACACGCCCGCACCGCTCCTCGCGGTGAACAACGTCGAGGTGATCTACGATCACGTGATCCTCGTGCTGAAGGGCGTGTCGCTCGCCGTGCCCGGTGGAGGCATCGTGGCCCTGCTGGGCGCTAATGGCGCGGGCAAAAGCACCACGCTCAAGGCCATCTCTGGCCTCCTCCGCACGGAGCGCGGCGAAGTGACCAAGGGCAGCATCGAGCTTCAGGGCGTGCCGCTGCGCCGCAAGGACCCCTCCGACGTGGTGCGGCTCGGCATCGTGCAAGTGATGGAGGGCCGCCACGTCTTCGAGCACCTCACGGTGGAGGAGAACCTCCTCACCGGCGCCTACAGCCAGCGCGACGGCCGCGCGGCCAAGCGCGATCTCGAGATGGTGTACGCGTACTTCCCGCGCCTGCGCGAGCGGCGCGGGGTGGGGGCGGGGTACGTGTCGGGCGGCGAGCAGCAGATGGTGGCCATCGGCCGCGCCCTCATGGCGCATCCCAAGCTGATGCTCCTCGACGAGCCGTCCATGGGCCTCGCGCCCATGCTGGTGCATGAAATCTTCGAGATCGTGAGCCGGCTCAATCGCGAGGAAGGCGTGTCCGTGCTCCTCGCCGAGCAGAACGCCTCCATCGCCCTGCGCTTCGCGGACTATGCCTACGTCATGGAGAACGGGCGCGTGGTGTTGGACGGCGACCGCAAGACCATCAGCGAGAATGAGGACATCAAGGAGTTCTACCTCGGCCTCTCCGGAGTCGGACAGCGGCGGAGCTATCGCGACGTGAAGCACTACCGGCGGCGGAAGCGGTGGCTGTCGTGACCCACCAGCTCGAGATCGCGGAGGTCTCCAAGGCCTTCGGGGGCGTGCAGGCGGTGACCCGGGTGAGCCTCGACGTGCGCCGCGGAGAGATCCTCTCCGTCATCGGCCCGAACGGCGCGGGCAAGACCACCTTGCTGAACATGATCAGCGGCTTCTACCATCCCGACTCGGGCCGGATCGCCCTCGACGGCACCGAGATCACCCACGTCAAGCCGAGCCTGGTGGCCGCCCTCGGGGTGGCCCGCACCTTCCAGAACATCGCCCTCTTCCGTGGGATGACCGTCCTGGAAAATTTGATGCTGGGCCGCCACGTGCGAATGAAGTCGGGGGTGGTTTCGTCCTTCCTGTACTGGGGACTCGCCCAGAAGGAAGAAGTCGGTCACCGCAAGCGCGTCGAGGACATCATCGACTTCCTGCGCATTCAGGATCTCCGCCGCCTGCCCACCGGCTCGCTCGCCTATGGGCTTCAGAAGCGGGTGGAGCTCGGCCGCGCCCTCGCCCTCGAGCCCAAGATCCTCCTCCTCGACGAGCCCATGGGCGGCTGCAACCACGAGGAGAAGGAGGACATGGCGCGCTTCATCCTGGACGTGAACCAGGAGTGGGGCACCACCATCATCCTCATCGAGCACGACATGGGCGTGGTCATGGACATCTCGGACCGGGTCGCCGTGCTCGACATGGGGCAGAAGATCGCCGAGGGCACGCCCGACGAGGTGCGGGCCAATCCCCAGGTAATCAAGGCCTATCTCGGAGACGCCAAGGGCGCGACCAATGGAGGCCGACGTGGCTGACCTGACGACGCTTCCCCGCCTGCTTTTGCGCAACGCGCGCGACTTCGCCGACCGCCCCGCCATCCGCGAGAAGGATCGCGGCATCTGGCAGACTTGGACCTGGCGCCAGTATCACGATCAAGTGCGTGACTTCGCCCTCGGACTGGCCACCCTCGGCTTCCGGCGCGGCGACCGTCTCTCCATCATCGGCGACAACCGGCCCCGGCTCTACGCGGCCCAGCTTGCCGCCCAAGCCCTGGGTGGAGTCTCCGTCGCCGTGTATCAGGACTCCATCGCCAAGGAGCTCGCCTACGTGTGGAACCATGCGGAGGTGAGCATGATCGTGGCCGAGGATCAGGAACAGGTCGACAAGATCCTCGCCCTGCGTGCCGAGCTCCTCGCGCTCCGCGTGGTGATCTTCGACGATCCCCGCGGCCTCACCGGCTATCGGCACGACTGGCTCCGGTCCTACTCGGACGTGCAGGAGGCGGGGCGGAAGTTTGGAGCGACCAACGCGGGCTACTTCGAGGCCGAGATCGACAAGGGCAAAGCGGACGATGTCGCCGTCATCTGCTACACCTCGGGCACCACCGGTCATCCCAAGGGCGCCATGATCACCCACGCCAACGCGATCGGAGTGGCGGAGATCTTCTGTCGAGAAGAGCACGTGCGGCCCGAGGACACCTGCCTGGCGTACCTGCCGATGGCGTGGGCGGGCGATGCCGTCTACACGCTCTTCGCGAGCCTGGTCGCCGGCTTCTGCGCTAATTGCCCGGAGAGCCCGGAGACGGTGCAGCGCGATCTCCGCGAGCTGGGTCCCACCACCGTGCTCGCCCCGCCGCGCATCTGGGAGAACATGCTCACGGCCATCCAGGTCCGCGCGAACGACGCCACGCCTCTCAAGCGGCGCACCTTCAATCTCTTCCGCGCAGCCGCGGAGCGGGCGGAGATCCTGCGCTCGGAGGGCAAGAGCGTGCCGGGCGGGCTCCGCCTCGTCACCGCCCTCGGCGAGTTCTTCGTCTACGGCCCCGTGCGCGATCAGCTCGGGCTCCGGAAGGCGAAGTGGGCACTCACGGGCGGAGCGCCTCTCGGGCCCGACACCTTCCGCTTCTTCCGATCCATCGGGGTCAATCTCAAGCAGGTCTACGGATCGACGGAGACGAGCGGCCTCGTCTCCCTGCAGCCGGACACGGAGGCCAATCCCACGACCGCGGGCCGTCCCGTGCCGGGCATGGAGGTGAAGATCGCCGACCGCGGCGAGGTGCTCGTGCGCGGATGCACGGTGTTCAAGGGCTACCTCAAGAACGAGGAGGCCACGCGCGAGGTCATCGACCCCGACGGCTGGTTCCACACGGGCGACGCCGGCTTCTTCGACCCGCGTGGTCACCTGGTCATCATCGACCGCGCCAAGGACGTGGGCGCGCTCGCCGACGGCACCCCTTTCGCTCCGCAGTTCATCGAGAACAAGCTCAAGTTCAGTCCATACATCCGGGAGGCGGTGGGTTTCGGGCACGAGAAGCCCTTCGTGGCCGCCATGGTCGCCATCGATCTGTCCACGGTGGGCAACTGGGCGGAGCGCCGCGGGCTGCCCTACACGTCCTACACGGATCTCTCGCAGAAGCCCGAGGTGCGGGAGCTCATCGCGAACGAGATCGCCAAAGCCAATCAGACCCTGCCTGACAGCACGAAGATCCGCCGCTTCCTCCTCCTCACCAAGGATCTCGAAGCCGACGACGCGGAGATGACGCGCACCCGCAAGGTGCGCCGCCGCTTCGTGGCGGAGAAGTACGCCCCGGTGATCGACGCCTTCTACAACGGCGACACCGAGGTGGAGCTGACCACCACCATCACCTACGAGGATGGACGGCAGGCCTCCATCCAGTCGAGAGCGCGCATCGAGGACGTGGAAGGGGCGCCGGCCCATGTCTGAAGAGTTCGGCTTCTTCCTCCTCCTCCTCTCGAACGGTGTGCTTATCGGCCTCATGTACTCCCTGATCGCGCTGGGATTCGTGCTCGTCTACAAGGCGACCGACGCGGTGAATTTCGCGCAGGGCGAGTTCGTGATGATCGCGGGCCTGGTGGTGGCTCTGGCGATCAGCGCGGCGGGCGCGCCTTTGTGGGTCGCCGTGATGCTCGGGCTCGCCAGCATGATCGTGTTCGGCTTCGCCCTCGAGCGGGTGGTCCTGCGCAAGCTGATCGGTCGCCCAATCATCGCGGTGGTCATGGCCACCATCGGGCTCGCCTCGATCCTGCGCGGCGTGGGCCCCACCTTCTTCGGGGCGGGGACGAAGCCCTTGCCCCTGCCCATCAGCGATGAACCCTTCGTGATCGGCCCCTTGTTCATCCCGCCCATCCAGCTCCTGGGCGCGTCGGTGAGCATCTTCTTCATCCTGGCCTTCGGGTGGTTCTTCCTCTGGTCGCGCAAGGGCATTGCCATGCGCGCGGTGGCGGACAACCAGCAGGTGGCCATGGCCATGGGCATCAACGTGGAGCGCTATTTCGGCCTGGCGTGGGCGATGACCGGGGTGGTCTCGGCGCTGGGCGGCATCATCTGGGGTAACCTGCTCGGCGTCGACGTCAATCTCTCCCTCGTGGGGTTCAAGGTCTTCCCGGTAGTCATCCTGGGCGGGCTCGACTCGATTCCAGGCGCGGTCGTCGGCGGGCTCATCGTGGGCGTGGTGGAGAACATCGTGGCGGGCTACGTCGATCCCTACGTGGGCGGCGGGACGAAGGATTTCGCCCCCTACGTCCTGATGATCCTCGCATTGATGGTCCGCCCGTACGGCATCTTCGGCAAACGGATCATCGAGAGAGTCTGAGCCATGTTTCATCGTGAGTCGGGGGTGCTCAAGACGACGTACGAGGCGGACATGGCGCTGTATCCGCTGCCCATCGCGCGGTGGACAGTGGGCGCCCTCGCCGTCGTCTTCTTCGGGGTGCTTCCGCTCACCCTCGATCAGTACTATCTCTCCCTCGCCAACCTCGTCTGGATCTCCGTGATCGGCGCCCTCGGCCTCAACATCCTCGTGGGTTACACAGGGCAGGTGTCCATCGGGCACGGGGCCTTCATGTCGGTGGGCGCCTACACGGCGGCGAACCTGGCCATCCGCCTGGGCTCGCCTTGGCCCGTCAATCTCCTCGCGGGTGGCCTCATGGCCGCGCTGGTGGGGGCGGTGGTGGGGATCCCCTCCGTGCGGATCAAGGGCCTGTACCTCGCGATCGCCACCCTCGCCGGTCAGCTCATCATCGAGTGGACCATCAACCACGTCACCTTCATCAGCGGCGGCGTGCAGGCCTCCATCGACGTTCCCCGGCCGCGGCTTGGCTCCTACGTCCTCTCGAGCCAGCGCCAGATGTACTTCTTCCTCCTCGTCTTCGTGGTCCTGGCCATCGTGGGCACGCTGAACCTCATCCGGAGCCGGGTGGGACGCGCCTTCATCGCCATCCGCGACCAGGACATCGCCGCGGAGATCATCGGCATCGACATCTTCCGCTACAAGCTCCTCGCCTTCGCCATCTCTTCCTTCTACGCGGGGGTGACGGGGGTCCTCTACACGTACTACCTCGGCATCGCCAACTACGAGCAGTTCCAGATCGGCGTCTCCATCGACTACCTCGCCATGATCATCATCGGGGGGCTCGGCTCCGTGCTCGGCTCCGTGCTCGGGGCCATCTTCGTCACTCTCCTCCCCATCGGCATCCGCTACGCCATGGAGGCCTTCGGCGGTCTCTTCTTCGCGCCCCAGACCGTGCTCAACCTCATCCCCAACCTCCGCCTCATGATGTTCGGCGCCCTCATCATCTTCTTCCTCATCGTCGAGCCCGAGGGACTGAACCGCTTGTGGCGGAATATCCGGAACTACTTCCGCATCTGGCCATTCGCGTACTGAGGTACGCGAGGAAAGGAGCAATACCCATGAGACAGCTTCTGGCCATCTTGACGGCTCTCATCGTGGCGGGCAACCTGGCCGCCCCCGCGCCGTCCCACGCCCAGTCCAAGGGCGACGTCGTCATCGGCATGCAGTGCGACCGGACGGGGCCGACCCAGATCGTGGGCACCGTCCTCTGCCCCGGGTTCCACGACTACATCGCTCTCATCAACAGCAAGGGCGGGGTCGAGGGACACAAGATCAAGGCCCCCGAGATCGACAACGAGTACAAGGTGCCGCCCGCCGTGGAATCCTACGAGCGCCACAAGAAGGAAGGCGCCGTAACCATCTCGGTGTATGGCACGCCGCAGATCTATGCCCTGGCCGCCAAGCTCAATGAGGACCGGATCCCCGGGACATCACCCGGCTTCGGCAGCGCAGCCGCTGCCGATGGCATCCGTTACCCCTACATCTTCCCCATTGCCGCCACCTACTGGTCGCAGGGCGCGGCGGCCGTGGATTTTGTGAAAAAGCAGCTGGGCGGGAGCCTCAAGGGAAAGAAGATCGCCTATATCTTCTACGACAACCCGGCCGGTCGCGAGCCGATCGAGGTCCTCGAGGATCTCTCGACCCGCGAGGGCTTCCAGCTCAAGATCTTCGCCGTGCCGCCTCCGGGGGTGGAGATGGGCGCCCAGGTCCTCGACATCGCGCAGCGTTACCGTCCCGACTTCGTGATCGCGCATCTCTTCGGCGGCGCCCCCGCCGTGTCGATCAAGGAGTTCAAGAGCAAGGGTTATCCCCTGAAGAAGGTCATCTCCCTCGTGTGGGGCTCGGCCGAGGTCAACATCGAGGCCGCGGGCGGCTTCGGCGTGGCCGAGGGCTACTACACCATGCAGTTCGCTGGCGTGGGGCACGACTATCCCGTGCTGAACGAGATCCGGGAGATGTACAAGAAGGAGGGCAAGCCGGAGCCCAAGGAGATGGCCTCGTCCGTGTACTACAACCGGGGAGTGCTGGTGGCAGCGGTTCACGTCGAGGCCATCCGCAATGCCCTCAAGGCCAAGCCGGACGGGAAGATCACCGGAGCGGACGCCAAGGCCGGCTTCGAGAAGATCAACAACTTCACCCTGGGTGGGCTGGTGCCGCCCCTCAAGATCACCTCCACCGACCACGAGGGCGGCGGGCTCGTGCAGATCTGGCAAATCAAGGGAGGCAAGTTCGAGAAGGTGACGGATTGGTTCTCGGCCTATCCCGACGTCGTTGCCAAACACATCAAGGAGGCGGCGGCCAAGTAAGGACGGCCGCGGAGAGGATGCCGGAGGGGGCGTGTGCCCCCTCCGGCACATCACGAGCATGCTGAACCTGAACAACATCGAAGTGATCTACGACGGCGTCATCCTCGTCCTCAAGGGGGTGTCGCTCGAGGTGCGCGAGGGCGGGATCACCACGCTCTTGGGCGCCAACGGCGCGGGCAAGACCACCACCCTCAAGGCGGTGTCGGGCGTGCTCCGCACGGAGCGGGGCGAGGTGACCAAGGGTCACATCGATCTCGCCGGGCAGCGCATCGACCGGCTGCCTCCCTACGAGGTGGTGCGTCGCGGGGTGGTCCAGGTGTTCGAGGGCCGACGCGTGTTCGAGCACCTCACCACGGAGGAGAACCTCGTGGTGGGGGCGCACATCCAGAGCGATCGCCAGCGCATGGCGGGCGGGATCGAGCGCGTCTACGAGTATTTCCCGAGGCTCAAGGAGCGACGGGGAGTCCAGGCCGGCTATCTGTCGGGCGGCGAGCAGCAGATGCTCGTGATCGGCCGCGCCCTCATGTCCGACCCCAAGCTGGTTCTCCTCGACGAGCCGTCGCTCGGCCTCGCTCCCATGCTGGTGGAGGAGATCTTCCAGATCGTGCAGCGGCTGAACCGCGAGCAGAAGCTCACCGTCCTCCTCGTGGAGCAGAACGCCACCCTCGCCCTCGGCATCGCCGATCACGGCTACGTGATGGAGAGCGGGCGCATCGTGCTGGACGGCACCGCGGACCAGCTCCGCGACAACGCCGACATCAAGGAGTTCTATCTCGGGCTGACCGAGGTCGGAGCCCGCAGATCGTACCGCGACGTCAAGCACTACAAGCGCCGCAAACGCTGGCTGAGCTAACCGCGTCTTTCGCCCAGGAGGAGTCCCGATGCGCGCCCTGACCCGCGCCATTCTCGTCCCGATGGCGGCCTTGCTCCTCACCGCCTGCGTTTCCTCATCCCCGGCGGAGACGGCTCCCTCTTCCGGGCCGACGCTCTATCAGCGCCTGGGCGGCCGCGAGAACATCAAGCTCATCGTGGACGACTTCGTGGCGACGATGGCCGCCGATCCCCGGGTGAACAGCGGCTTCAAGGGCCTCGACGCGGCGCGGGTGGCCAAGCTCCAGACCAATCTCGCCGACCAGATCTGCGACGCCACGGGCGGGCCCTGCGCCTATCTCGGCCAGGACATGAAGACAGTGCACAAGGGCATGGGCATTACCGAGGCGGAATGGAACGCCACTGTCGAGGATCTCGTCAAGAGCCTCAACAAATTCAAGGTGGGAGCGAAGGAGCAGGAAGAGCTCCTAGCTGCGCTCGGCGGGATGAAAAAAGACATAGTCGGCCAGTAGCGGAGGGGAAGGCCCCCGGCCATGAGCGTGCAGGGCTTCACCGTCTACGACATGATCGCGCGCGGCGCCGCGCTTCACGGCGCCGCGCCGGCGATCATCCAGGGCGGGTACACGCTGTCCTTTGGTGAGTTCAAGGCCCGCGTGGATGCTTTGGCGGGAGGCCTCGGCGCCCTCGGCATCGGCAAGGGCGACCGCATCGCCATCCTCGCCCAGAACGACGCCGCCTACCTCGCCCTCTACGGCGCCTGCGCGCGGCAAGGCATCCTCGCCTATCCCATCAACTGGCGGCTCACCGGGGAGGAGGTGGCGCGCGTGCTCGAGCGCGCCGCTCCGAAGATGATGGTCGCGGATGCCTCCACGCTCCCGGTGGTGGCGAGCTGGCCCGAGAGCAAGCGCCAGGTGCCGCACTGGTATCAGCTTGGGAGCACGGCGGGGGCGGGCTTCACGCCGTTCGATTCGTTGTTCGCCTCGTCGAAAGATATCGCCTCCGCTGAGGTCTCGCCCGCCGACCCCTTCGCGGCCATCTCCACGGCCGCCGTCGACGTGGTCCCGCGCGGCGCTGTCCTCACCCACGATAACGTCATCATGGCCAACCTCACCGCGATGGCTGCCATGGGGATCTCGGCGGCCGACCGCTACCTGCTCGCCTTGCCGCTCTTCCACATCACCGCGTTGGGTCTGAGCCTGGCCCACCTGCACGCGGGGGGTGCGTGCGTCCTCGTGCCGCGCTTCGACGCCGAGGAGGCCGTTCGCCTCATCGACCGTCACGGCATCACGCACGTCTCGGACTTCCCCCCGGTCCTCCTGAGCCTGCTCGATGCCGCGGCGAAGCGGGGGAGCCGGCTCGAGAGCTTGCGCCACGTGTCGGGACTGGACGCGCCGCAGACCATTGCGCGTCTCCACGCGGAGACAGGCGCCCAGTTCTGGACCGGCTTCGGCCAGTCGGAAACGAGCGGGTTCGTGAGCCTCCAGCGCGTCTCGGAGCGCCCGGGCGCGGCGGGGCGCCCCGTGCCCTTGAGCCAGGTCGCCATCGTGGACGACTACGACCGCACGGTGCCCACGGGCACCGCGGGCGAGATCGTGGTGCGCGGGCCGCTCGTTTTCCAGGGCTACTTCGACCAACCCGACGTCACCGCCTACACCTTCCGCAACGGCTGGCACCACACGGGCGACGTGGGCCGTTTTGATGCCGACGGCTTCCTCCACTACGTGAAGCGCAAGCCCGAGAAGGAATTGATCAAGCCGGGGGGGGAGAACGTCTATCCGGCTGAGGTCGAGACGGTCATTATGCAGATGGACGAGGTGCGCGGGGTGTGCGTGTACGGGATCCCCGACGCGCGGTGGGGCGAAGCCATCAAGGCGGTGGTGGAGGCTCCGCGAAGCCGGTACAGTGCCGAGCAGGTGACCGAGTTCGTGGGCTCGAGGATCGCGCGCTTCAAGCGGCCGCACGTGGTGGTCTTCACGGAGGCCCTGCCGCGCGCGGCGGAGGACAGCGCGGTGGACCGCGAGGCCGTCAAGGCCCAGTGGGGTGACGCGCGATGAAGATCTTCAACGAACAGCACGACATGTTCCGGCAATCCGTGCGGGCCTTCGTGGAGAAGGAAGTGGAGCCGCATATCGAGGAATGGGAGCAGGCGGGCCAGATCCCCAAGTCCATCTGGCTGCGCATGGGCGAGCTCGGCTTTCTCGGGGTGGAGTACGACGAGAAGTACGGTGGGGCGGGAGCAGACTTCCTCACCACCATGGTCCTCTGCGAGGAGATGGCGCGCTCGCGCTCCGGCTCCCTGGCCATGGCGGTGGGGGTGCAGACGGACATGGCCTCTCCGCATCTCTACTGGACGGGGAGCGAGGCCCTCAAGGAGCGCTATCTACCTGGCATCTGCGCGGGGCGAAGCGTGTGCTGCATCGCCGTCACCGAACCGGGTGGCGGCTCCGACGTGGCCGCCATCAAGACGCGCGCGGTGCGCGAGGGCGACCACTACCTCCTCAACGGCTCCAAGATGTTCATCACCAACGGGGTCGTGTCGGATCTCTACTTCGTGGCCGCGCGGCTTCAGCCAGGGGAGACGGACGGCAAGCGGCACCGCGGCATCTCCATGTTCCTCGTGGAGCGCGGCACGCCTGGTCTCACCGTCAGCCGCAAGCTCGACAAGATGGGCATGCGCGCCTCCGACACCGCGGAGCTCGCCTTCCAGGACGTGCGGGTGCCCGAGGAGAACCTCCTCGGCCGCGAGGGGGTGGGCTTCTACGAGGTCATGCGCGTGTTCCAGCGCGAGCGTCTGGTGGCGGGGCTCCACTCGGTCGCCGGGTGCCAGCGCGCCCTCGAGGACACCGTCGCCTACGTGCAGGAGCGCCAGGCCTTCGACTCGCCGCTCTCCAAGAAGCAGGTGGTGCGGCACAAGCTGGCCGACCTCGCCACTCTCATCGAGGCGGGGCGGGCCCTGACCTACGCTGCCTGCCTCAAGTTCGCGGAGGGAGTCGACGCGGTGAAGGAGATCTCCATGGTCAAGCTCTTCACCGCGGACATGGCGCAGAAGGTCGCCTACGACTGCGTGCAGCTCCACGGCGGCTACGGCTACATGCGCGAGTACCCCATCGAGCGGTTCTTCCGCGACACGCGCCTCATGACCATCGGGGGCGGCACCTCCGAGGTCATGAAGGAGATCATTGCCAAGCAGCTCGAGCTCTGAGGTCGCC
>Ga0306921_10002471_pt1 | contig 18528 bp, 18 predicted proteins | sample sta12Cox44000080_FD_203760 | JGI IMG/M metagenome (GOLD analysis project Ga0306921, IMG submission 203760) | Lab enrichment of tropical soil microbial communities from Luquillo Experimental Forest, Puerto Rico - statoxic.12C.oxic.44.000.080 (v2)... | ecosystem: Environmental > Terrestrial >... | reverse complement strand
ATCTCTATGTCCTCAAGGCCTGATCGATGAGCGATATCGCCGCCTCCGCCGAGCTGATGGACCGAATCTATCACCGCCAGCGCCATCTCTACGACTTCACCCGCAAGTACTATCTCCTCGGCCGCGACCGGCTGATCCGCCGCCTGTCGCCGCCGGCCGGCAGCCGTGTGCTGGAGATCGGCTGCGGCACGGCGCGCAACCTTGTGGTGGCGGCGCACGCCTATCCTGACGTGCATTTCTTTGGCATCGACATCTCCGCGGAGATGCTCGACACGGCGCGCGGCGTGATCGAGCGCGAGGGGCTGGCGCCGTACATTCGCCTGGCCCGCGCCGACGCGACGGCGTTCGATCCGGCCCTGCAGTTCGGCGTGCCGGGCTTCTCGCGCATCTTTGTGTCCTACACGCTCAGCATGATCCCGGGCTGGCAGGCGGTGCTGGCCCGCGCGCTCACCTGGCTGGGGCCGGGCGGCGAGCTGCACATCGTCGATTTTGGCGGCCAGGAGCGGCTGCCCGGCTGGTTCCGCCTGGGCTTGCGCGGCTGGCTTGGCCTGTTTCACGTGGCGCCGCGGGATGACTTGGAAGCCGAGCTCAGCCTGCTCGGCCTGCGCGCCGGCGCGCTCACCACCTTCGAGCGGCCGTTCCGCGGATACGCCCAGTACGCCGTCACCCGCCGGCTGCCAGCTTAGTTCCGGCCTAGCTCCCGTTCCGCTGCATGGCCCTCCTGCCGCCTTGGCATTGGCTGGGGCATTGGCAGGTCGCCCCGCGCGATGCTAACCGGGCAGGACCGATCTGCTTGGGAGCCCCCTCGATGACCGAAGCGTTCATTTGCGACGCCATCCGCACGCCCGTCGGGCGCTACAATGGTGGTCTCGCTGCCATGCGCGTGGACGATCTTGCCGCTCATCCCATCAAGGCGCTGATGCAGCGCAACGCCAATGTCGACTGGGGCGCCGTCGACGACGTGGTCTATGGCTGCGTCAACCAGGCGGGCGAGGACAACCGCAACGTCGCCCGCATGGCCGGGCTTCTCGCCGGCCTGCCGGTCGAGGTGGCGGGCGCCACCGTCAATCGGCTGTGCGGCTCGGGCCTCGAAGCCGCCGGCCACGCGGCGCGCGCGGTGAAGCTCGGCGAGGCCGACATGATGATCGCGGGCGGCGTCGAAGGCATGACTCGCTCGCCCTATGTGATGGGCAAGCCCGAGGGCCCGTTCGACCGCTCGATGAAGCTCGAGGACACCGTGCTGGGCTGGCGCTTCGTCAATCCGAAGATGAAGGCGGCCTACGGCATCGACCCGATGGGCCAGACCGCCGAGAACGTCGCCACCGAATACCAGATCAGCCGCACCGACCAGGACGCCTTCGCCTATCGCAGCCAGCGGCGCTGCAAGGCGGCGCAGGACAAGGGCTTCTTCGACAAGGAGATCGTCAAGGTCTGCGTCAAGCTCCGCAAGGGCGAGACCATCGTCGACAAGGACGAGCATCCGCGCGGCGACACCACCATGGAGATCCTGGCCAAGCTGCCGGCGGCGTTCCGCGAGGGCGGCTCGGTGACTGCGGGCAACTCCTCGGGCATCAACGACGGCGCCTGCGCCATGATCATCGCATCCGAAGCCGCCGCCAAGGCCAACGGCCTGACGCCGCGCGCCAGAATCCTTGCCACCGTCTCGGCCGGCGTGCCGCCGCGCGTCATGGGCATCGGCCCGTTGCCGGCGACCAAGAAGCTCTTGGCCAAGCTCGGCATGACAGTGAAGGACTTCGACACCATCGAGCTCAACGAGGCCTTTGCCGCGCAAGCGCTGGCCGTGTTGCGCCAGCTCGGCCTGGCCGACGATGCCGACAAGGTGAACCCCAACGGCGGCGCGATCGCGCTCGGCCATCCGCTCGGCGCCTCGGGCGGCCGGCTGATGATCACCGCGCTCAACCAGCTCGAGGCCACCGGCGGCAAGCGCGCCCTCTGCACCATGTGCATCGGCGTCGGCCAGGGCATCGCGCTGGCGCTGGAGCGGGTTTAGCGACCTCGACTCTTTCTGAACTGTGCGGCGCCCGCGCTTCGGCCCTTACGGGCCTGCAGCGCTACACGCCGCCGGCGCTGCGCTCAGCGCAGCGCCTAAGCCGTGGCGTGTAGGTTGATCCCGCCCTGGCGCATCTCGGTGAGCATGCGCTTGCGGCTGCCGTCGAGGTCGATGGCGGCGGTCGCCTCGACGACCACGGCGACGTCGAAGCCGGCCTGCCGCGCGTCGATCGCCGACCAGGCGACGCAGTAATCGAGCGCCAGGCCGCAGAAGGTGAGCTTGGTGAAGCCGCGCGCCTTGAGGTAGCCGTCGAGCCCGGTGCGGGTCATGCGGTCGTTCTCGCGGAACGCCGAGTAGGAATCGATGCCGGTGTGGAAGCCTTTGCGCACCACCATCTGCGCTTTGTTGGCGTTGAGCTCGGGATGGAAGGCGGCGCCTTTGGTGCCTTGCACGCAGTGCTCGGGCCACAGGGTCTGGGCGCCATAGGGGAACTGCACGCTGGTGAAGGGCTCGGCGTCCTTCCAGGAGCTGGCGAACGAGGCATGGCCCGGCGGATGCCAGTCCTGGGTCAGCACGACGTTGTCGAGGCGGCCGATCAGGCGATTGACCAGCGGAACGATGGCATTGGCCCCCGGAACGGCGAGCGCGCCGCCCTCGCAGAAGTCGTTCTGCATGTCGATCACGATCAACGCCTCGTTCGGCATCCCGATATTCTCCTTCATCGCGCAGGAATGTCTCCGCGCCCTTGTTCAGCGTCGAACGCGGCGATCCAGTCGCCGAGCGAGCCGGCCTCGATGGCGCCGCGCAGGCCGCGCATGATGTCCTGGTAATAATGCACGTTGTGCCATGTCAGAAGCATGGCACCCAGAATCTCCTCGCTGCGGATCAGATGGTGCAGATAGGCGCGGCTATGGTTGCGGCAGGCGGGGCAGGCACAGTGTTCGTCGATCGGCCGAGGATCCTCGCGGTGGCGGGCGTTGCGCAGGTTGAGCTCGCCGCGCCGGGTGAAGGCCTGGGCGGTGCGCCCGGCCCTGGTCGGCATCACGCAGTCGAACATGTCGACGCCGCGCTGCACCGCGCCCACGATATCGGCCGGCCGACCGACACCCATCAGATAGCGCGGCTTGTCGGCCGGGAGCTGTGGCATAGTTGTGTCGAGGGTCGAGAACATCAGCTCCTTGCCCTCGCCGACGGCCAGGCCGCCGATGGCGTAGCCGTCGAAGCCGATCGCCGTGAGCGCCTTGGCGCTCTCCGCGCGCAGCGCCGGAAAGACGCTGCCCTGCACGATGCCGAACAGCCCGTAGCCCTTGCGCTTGACGAACGCCGTGCGGCCGCGCTCGGCCCATTTCATGGAAAGCCGCATGGAATAGGCCGCGGCGGGCTCCTCGACCGGCCAGGTCGTGCACTCGTCGAACGACATGGTGATGTCGGCATCGAGCAGATGCTGGATCTCGATCGAGCGCTCCGGCGTGAGACGATGGGTCGAGCCGTCGATCGGCGACTGGAAGGTGACGCCGTCGGGATCGAGCTTGCGCAGCTCGGCGAGCGACATCACCTGGAAGCCGCCCGAGTCGGTCAGGATCGGTCCCGGCCAGTTCATGAATTTGTGCAGGCCGCCCAGCTTCGCCACGCGCTCCGCGCCCGGCCGCAGCATCAAATGGAAGGTGTTGCCGAGCACGATCTCCGAACCGGTCTCGGCGACCGCCTGCGGCGTCATCGCCTTCACCGTGCCCGCCGTGCCGACCGGCATGAAGGCCGGCGTTTCGACCGTGCCGTGCGCGGTGGTGATGCGGCCGCGGCGGGCGAGGCCGTCTTTCGCCAGCAGCTCGAAGGAAAGACTCATCGCCGCAACAAACAACAATCGCCGTAGGAATAGAAGCGGTATCGCCGCTCGACGGCGTGGGCGTAGGCCGCCTTCATGCGCTCCAGCCCGGCGAAGGCCGCCACCAGCATGAATAAGGTCGAGCGCGGCAGGTGGAAGTTGGTCTGCAACAGGTCGACGACACGGAATTGGAAGCCTGGCGTGATGAAGATGTCGGTCTCGCCCTGCCAGGCGCGCATCGGTCCCGACCGCGCCACGCTCTCGAGCAGGCGCAGCGCCGTCGTGCCGACCGAGACCACGCGCTTGGCGGCCGTGATGGCTTCCGCCGTAGCCTCCGAGACCTCGCCCCATTCGGCGTGCATGGTGTGCTGGTCGGTGTCCGCCGCGCGCACCGGCTGGAAGGTGCCGGCGCCGACATGCAGGGTAACGCGCGCCGTCTTCACGCCGGCGACGGCCAGCGCCTGCATCAGCGCCGGCGTGAAGTGCAGCCCGGCGGTCGGTGCGGCGACCGAGCCATCGATCTCGGCGAACATGGTCTGGTAGTCGGCACGGTCGCGGGCATCGGCGATGCCGCCGCGGATGTAAGGCGGAAGAGGAACCGCGCCGCTCTGCTCGAGCGCCGCCAGAAAATCCGCGCCGCGCCGGTCGAAGGCGAGCACGATCGAGCCTTCGTCGTTGATGGCGTGCACCCGTGCCGTGAGCTCGGCGAAGGAGAGCACATCGCCGTCCTTTAGCCGCTTGGTCGGCCGGGCGAAGCACAGCCATTGGCCGTCGCTCTGCTCGCGCAGCAGCAGGACCTCGACCTTGCCGCCGCTCGGCCGCGTGCCGAGCAAGCGAGCGGGGATCACCTTGGTGTCGTTGAAGACCAGCAGGTCGCCCGGCTGCAGTAGGTTGGGCAGATCGAGCACAGTTCTATCGTGCAAGCCGTCTGGGGCGACATCGAGCAGGCGCGCGCTGTCGCGCGGCACGGCCGGGCGTTGGGCGATCAGCTCTTCGGGCAGGTCGAAGTCGAAGAGGTCGACGCGCATTCCTAGGCGGCGCCGGTATCCATCACGTCGGTGTCGGAATCGTCGGCCGGCGGCTGGGCCAGAGGATCGACCAGGGCGACGAAGCTGTGCACGCCGTCGACGACGCTGCGTTTCACGCGGGCGCGGGTCTCCAGGCAATGCAGGTGCGCCAGGGTCTCGCCGAACGCGAACACCACCTGGTTGTTGTCGAGATGGCGCGGGAACAGCACTGGCACCATGTCCCAGCCGGTGGCGCCCGTGGCGCCGTTGCGCGAGATCGCCGTCGCCATGTCGTTCAGCCGCGCATCGTGATGGGCGACGAGCTGATCGAGCCGGGTGTGCAGGCCGACGAACGGGAAGCCGTGGCTCGGCAGCACCAGCGCGTCGGCCGGCAGGCGGCGGAAGCGCGAGAAGCCGTCGAGGAACCAGGTCAGCGCGTCGGCGGTCGGCTCGTTGGGCCACACGCCGACATTGGTGCTGATCTTGGGCAGCACCTGATCGCCCGCGATCAGCACGTTGAGCTCGGGGCACCACAGCGAAGCATGCTCGGGCGCATGCCCGCGGCCGACGATCACGTCCCAGCGATGGCCGCCCAAGGTGATCGGATGGGCATGGATCATGCGCTGGAATGCCGGCGGCAGCGGCGCCACGCCGCGCGCATAGCCGCCCTTATGTCTGTGGAACAACGCGATCTTGTCGGCCGGCACGCCGTTGCGCGCGAGGTGGGCGGCGCGCAAATCCTCGTTCTCGATGAAGTCGTTGCGGGCGGCGACGGCGCTCATGTACTCGCCGAGCGTCATATAAAGCGGCGCGTTCCAGCGCTCGCACAGCCAGCCGGCCAGGCCGACATGGTCGGGATGCAGGTGCGTGGCAACCACGCGGGTCACTGGCTTGCCGTTCAGGGACCCGCCGAAAATCTTCTCCCACAAGTCGCGCGTGTCCTGCGTATTGATGCCGGTATCGACGATGGTCCAGCCGTCCTTCTCCTCGACCAGCCACAGGTTGATGTGGTTGAGCTGGAACGGCAGCGGCATGCGCAGCCAGTAGATGCCGGGCGCGACGTTCTTGATGGTGCCGGGCTCGGGCACGTCGCCGCAGGGAAAGCGAAGCTGCGCCAGCAGGCGCTGCGATAGATCAGGTGAATCGGGCATGGCGGGAGTCTAGTCCGCAGCCGCCCGCGCTGTCACTTCTTCGGAACGACTGCCCGCCATGCGATATCGCGCCGGCAAAAGCCTTCGGGCCAGTCGATCAAATCGACGGCGCGATATGCACGTGCGCGGGCTTCTTCGATGGTCGGGGCCATGGCGCTGACGTTCAATACGCGGCCGCCGTTGGCGAGAATGGTCTTGTTGTCCGTACCGAACTTGGTACCGGCGTGGAAAATCTGCACGGCCTCGACCTTCGACGCCGCATCGAGGCCGCGGATCTCGCTGCCGCGCGGATAGGAATCGGGATAGCCCTTGGTGGCCAAGATGACGGTGAGCGCCGCCTCGTCCGACCAGCGCAGGTCGAAGTGCTTCAGCCCGCCGTCGGCGCAGGCGATCAGCGCCGGCACGATGTCGGACTTGAGCCGCATCATCAGCACCTGGGTTTCGGGGTCGCCGAAGCGACAATTGTATTCGACCAGCCGCGGCTTTCGATCCTTGCCGATCATCAGGCCAGCATAGAGGACGCCCTGGAACGGTGTGCCCATCTCCTTCATCGCCTTGGCCGTCGGCAGCACGATCTCGCGCATGGCTCTGTCGAAAGTCGGCTGGTCGAGGATGGGGACGGGCGAGTAGGCGCCCATGCCGCCGGTGTTCGGTCCCTTGTCGCCGTCGAAGGCGCGCTTGTGGTCCTGCGCGCCGACCAGCGGCAGGACGTGCTCGCCGTCGCACAGCGCGAACAGGCTCGCCTCCTCGCCTTCCATGAACTCCTCGATCACCACTGAGGCGCCCGACGCGCCGAACTTGTTGCCGGATAGCATGTCGCGCGCCGCATCGACCGCCTGCTGGACGGTCTCGGCCACGATCACGCCCTTGCCGGCGGCGAGCCCGTCGGCCTTGACCACGATCGGCGCGCCCTGTGTCTTGATGTAGGCCTCGGCCTTGGCGAAGTCGGTGAAGCGCTCGTAGGCCGCGGTCGGGATGTTGTGGCGCTTGCACAGCTCCTTGGTGAAGCTCTTGGAGCCTTCGAGCTGGGCGGCCTTCTTGGATGGCCCGAACACCTTGAAGCCCGCCGCTTGGAAGCCATCGGCCATGCCGGCGACCAGCGGCGCGTCGGGCCCGATCACCACGAAGTCGATCTTGAGCTTTTCCGCCAGCGCCACCTGGCCGGGAATGTCCTCGGCCCCTACATCATGGCATTCGGCGACCTCGGCGATGCCAGCATTGCCGGGGGCACAGAACAGTTTTGTGCACAGGGGAGAGGCCGAAATCGCCCAGCACAGCGCATGTTCGCGGCCCCCGCCGCCCACCACCAGGATTCGCATGGCGAGGCTTTGACCACAGTTTGCCGAGGTGACACAAGCCGCTAGGCTGACCAGAACAATGGATAACCTCGATCCCCCTGTCGCGCCTGCCAGCGGCGCCAGCAACGTCCCGGAATTCTCCGTCTCCGAGCTCTCCTTTGCGCTCAAGCGCCAGCTCGAGGGCGCGTTCCCGCGCGTGCGCGTGCGCGGCGAGATCAGCCAGCCGAGCTTCCCGCGCTCGGGCCACTGCTATTTCCGGCTGAAGGACGAGAACGCCGTGCTCGACGCGGTGTGCTGGAAGACCACGCTGCCCCGCCTCGGCATCAAGGTCGAGGAAGGCATGGAAGTGATCGCCACCGGCAAGATCACGACCTATGCCGGCTCCTCGCGCTACCAGATCATCGTCGACCGGCTCGAGCTCGCGGGCGAGGGCGCGCTGCTGAAGCTCCTGGAGGACCGGCGCAAGAAGCTCGCCGCCGAGGGCCTGTTCGCCGCCGAGCGCAAGCGCGAGCTGCCGTTCCTGCCCGAGGTGATCGGCGTCGTGACCTCGCCCTCGGGCGCGGTGATCCGCGACATCCTGCATCGCCTGAGCGATCGCTTCCCGTGCCACGTGCTGGTCTGGCCAGTTGCGGTGCAGGGTGAGAAGGCCGCGGGCGAAGTCGCAGCGGCCATCGCGGGGTTCAACAAGCTGCCGAAAGAAGGATTGGTGCCGCGGCCGGACGTGCTGATCGTGGCGCGCGGCGGCGGCAGTCTGGAGGATCTCTGGGCCTTCAACGAGGAGATCGTGGTACGCGCCGCCGCGGCCTCGACCATCCCGCTGATCTCGGCGGTCGGGCACGAGACCGATACCACGCTGATCGACTTCGCGTCCGACCGGCGGGCGCCGACGCCCAGCGCAGCGGCCGAGATGGCCGTGCCGGTGCGTACCGATCTGATCGCCGAGGTGCTCGACTTCGGCAAGCGCACCATCGCCTGCATGAACCGCGCGCTGCGCGAGGCCGGCACCGAGCTCAGCGGACTGGCCCGCGGGCTGGGCGATCCGCGGCGCCTGATCGAGGAGTACCAGCAACGCCTCGACGTGGCGGGCGAACGGCTGATCCTGGCGCCGCGCCGCGAGATCGAGGTCAAGCAGCAGCTGATCGCCGGCGAGGGGCGCGCGCTGCGCGCGGCGGGCGAGCGCTACAAGAGCGAGATGAAGCAGAGGGTCGAGCGGCGATTGGATCAGCTCGCGCAGTTCGGCGAACGCCTCGGGCGCCATCGCGACGATTTGCTGGCGCGCGGCAGCGATCGTATCGACCAGCTCGGCAAGTTGCTGGAGAGCTACTCCTTCCATTCCGTGCTGAACCGCGGCTTCGCCCTGGTGCGCGACCAGGACGGTCAGCCGGTGCTGGCTGCCGCCGGCACCGAGGCAGGCGACGCGATCAGCATCGAATTCTCCGACGGTACGGTCGGAGCACGCGTTACCGATGGGGTGCGCCCGGTAACCAAGCCCGCTGCCGCGCCGCGCAAGCGGGAGGGCGGCGGCAATCAAGGATCGTTGCTATAGCGCACCAGCTGCGACGAAAGCAAAATTGTCATCCCGAGCGTAGCGAGGGACCTTTGCTCATTGCCCTAAAGGTCCCGCGGCTTCGCCTCGGGATGACACCAAGACTGGAGGAGACACCGTGAGTAGCAACGCGCCGTTGTCGGCCGAAACGATCAAGAATTTCCTGTATGCCAGCACCGCCACGGTCTCGATGCAGATGATGAAGCGCGGCTTCCGCAACTGCGCGATTGGCGGCATCAAGCCGCTCAATGCCAAGGCGACGCGGCTGGTCGGGCCGGCCTATACGCTGCGTTATATCCCGGGCCGCGAGGATCTCGACAAGCCGCCGACGCCGGCCGATCCGCCAAGCGCGCAGCGCAAGGCGATCGAGGAGACACCGGCCGGCCACGTACTGGTGGTGGGCACCGAGGGCAACACGCGATCGGGCACCCTGGGCGACATCCTGGCGCTCCGGCTCAAGGTGCGCGGCGTGGCCGGTGTCTTGAGCGACGGCGCGATGCGCGACACGCCGGTGATCGGCAAGATGGACTGGCCGGTCTACTGCACCGCGGCCGCCGCGCCGCCCAGCATGGCCAACCTGCATCCGGTCGAGGTCCAGGTGCCGGTCGGCATCTGCGGCGTGCCGGTCTATCCCGGCGACGTGATCGTGGCCGACGAGGACGGCGCCATCGTCGTGCCCCATCATCTCGCCGACGAGGTGGCGCGCGATTCCTTCGAGCAGGAAAGGCTCGAGAAGTTCGTCGCCATCCGAATCGGGCAGGGCCGCGAGATCCCCGGCGTCTATCCGCCCAACGACAAGACCAAGGCCGACTACCAGGCCTGGATCAAGGCGGGCGAGCCTGCGACATGGCCCAAGGACTGAAGAGAACGACCCGATGCGCAAAGCCTGTCTTCTGTGCGCGCTGCTGCTTGCCGCCTGCACGCCTGGCCCACCGGGTCCACCCGGTCCCTATGGCGGTGCCGCGCCGTCCTCTGTGCCCATGGCCTCGCCGGGGCAGGATGCCGCCGGCAAGCAGTTTGCCGCGCCGCCCTACGGCCAGGCGGCGCTCTACTTCTTCAATCCGACCAACGCCGGGCCGGTGATCAAGGTCGTGGTCAATGGCCAGGAGATCGGTCTGCTCGGCACCGGGACCTGGATGCGTGCCGAGTTCGCGCCAGGCGAACGCACCGTGCGGTGCTGGGGTGCCGATTCCTCCAGCGCCATCTCGGTCTTCCTCATGCCGGGCGAAATCCGCTTCTTCGAGATCCAGATGGTTCCCGGCCAGCGTGCCTGCTCGGTGATGGAGGCCAGCCCCGACGACGGCCGGAGCGGGGTGCTGATGGGCGGCCGCGCCTTCCAGGGTCAGTAGTCACGAGGCCAGATCGGCCAGGTCGCCGTAGGGCTTGGTAATCAGCTCCAGCAGGTGGCCGTTGGGATCCTCGAAGTAGACCCCGCGTCCGCCCCAGTGACGGTTGATCTGGCCTGGCTCAGCCTTGTGCGGATCGGCCCAATAAGCGAGCCCGGCCTTCTTGATCCGCCCGAACGCGGCGTCGAACTCGGCATCGGTGACCAGGAACGCATAGTGCTGCATGCGCACCTCGCTCTCCCCGTCGATGAAGTCCATGGTGACGCCGTTGCCGGTCTTCACCGGCACGAACGGCCCCCAGTCGGCGCCGACGGGCACGCCCAGCACCTCGGCCAGGAACTTGGCCGAGGCATGCTTGTCCTTCGACCAGACGATGAGATGGTTCAGATCGGGCATGGTCGCCCTCCGTGCCCTTCGATCTGGGCGCGGCGGCAGCGCCGTTCAAGACGCCGCGTTCGGGACCACGCGGCGCTTCAGCGGCTGCCAGACGCTGCGCGGGATCTGGCGCAGGGTGTCGCGGAACTGCCGGGCGCACTGTTCCCAGGTGAAGGCCTCGGCGTGGGCACGGCAGGCGGCGGGCTCGCAGGCGATGGCGGCAAAGCAGGCGGCGCGCAGGTCTTCGTTCAGCGCCCCCACCGTGGCGGTGGTCACGACGTCGAGCGGGCCGGGGACAGGATAGGCCGCGACCGGGACGCCGGAGGCCAGCGCCTCGACCATGACCAGGCCGAAGGTGTCGGTGCGACTGGGAAAGACGAAGCAGTCGGACTGGGCATAGCGGCACGACAGTTCCTCGGTGCCGACCGGACCGAAGAAGCGTACCTCCTTGTAACGCCGGCTGAGGTCGCGGAATTGCGGGCCGCCGCCCACCACCCACTTGGTGCCGGGCAGGTCGAGATCGAGGAAGGCCTTGATGTTTTTCTCGACCGCCAGCCGGCCGGCATAGAGCCAGATCGGCCGCGCGTCAGCGAGCTCCTGGCGCGGCTGTGGCTTGAAGGCGGCGATGTCGACCCCGCGCGACCACGGCACGAGGTTCTTGAAGCCGCGCGCGGTCAGCTCCTCGCGGATCGACTTGGCCACCACCAGCACCGCGGCCGACGGCGCATGGAAGCGCCGCACGAAGGCATAGCTCCAGTCGAGCGGCACCCAGCAGCGGGCGCGGACGTACTCCGGGAAGCGCGTGTGATAGGCCGTGGTGAAGGGGATGTCGCGCTTGAGGCAGAAGGCGCGCGCCGCCCAGCCGAGCGGGCCCTCGGTCACCAGGTGGATGGCGTCGGGCGCGAACAGCTTCAGCATGTGATGCAGCCGCGCCGACGGGAAGAGCGACAGGCGGATCTCGGGATAGGTCGGGCAGGGTAGCGTGCGGAAGCGGTCGGGACCGAACACCTCAACCTCGTGGCCTTCGGCCTGCAGCAGCTTCACCACCGTTTCGATCGTGCGCACCACGCCGTTGATCTGGGGTCGCCAGGCGTCGGAGACGATGGCGATGCGCAACGCGCGCTACTCCGCCGCCAGTTGCGTGGGCGAGTAGCGCGGCAGCAGCGACTGGTGGCGCGCATGCTCCTCGGCCCAGCGCACGATGCGCAGGCGGCCGTCGAAATCCTCGACCAGCGCCGTGCAGCTTTCCACCCAGTCACCGTCGTTGCAGTAGAGCACGCCCTCGATGCTGCGGATCTCGGCATGATGGATGTGGCCGCACACCACGCCGTCGACGCCGCGGCGGCGCGCCTCGCTCGCCACCGCGTGCTCGTAGTTGTCGATGAACTGCACGGCGTTCTTGACCTTGTGCTTGAGGTAGGCCGACAGCGACCAGTAGGGCAGGCCGAGCCGGCGGCGCCCCCAGTTGAAGGTGGTGTTGATGCGCAGCGCCGCGTTGTAGGCCCAGTCGCCCAGGATGGCGAGCCAGCGCGCGTAGCGCACGATGCCGTCGAACTGATCGCCGTGGATCACCAGCAGCTTCTTGCCGTCGGGCTGGACGTGGATCGCCTCTTCCTTGACAGCCACGTCGCCGAAGGTGAGCTGGCAGTATTGCCGCGCTGCTTCGTCGTGGTTGCCGGGAATGTAGATCACGTTGGTGCCCTTGCGCGCCTTGCGCAGGACCTTCTGCACCACGTCGTTGTGCGCCTGCGGCCAGTACCACCAGCGCTTCAGCCGCCAGCCATCGACGATGTCGCCCACCAGGTAGAGATATTCGCTCTCGTTTCTCTTCAGGAAATCGAGCAGAAGTTCGGCTTGGCAGCCACGGGTGCCGAGATGAATGTCGGACAGAAAGATTGCGCGGTGCCGGGCGGGTTGATGGCGCTCGATCACAGTCATGTGGATAACAACTCGACCGACACTAAATCTGTCGTGCGCGATTGCACGAACCTCAGCAGATTGTGTATGGGAGCCGTTGCGTGCCCGTGAATCGGATGTGACGGTTCGATGACAATCACACAGCCAAAAGCCATTTTGCTGATCCGCAATCCGATCGCCGGACGGCGCCGTCGCGGCCTGGTCGATGCGGTGGTGCGCCAGGTGCAGACGCAGGGTTGGACGGTCGACCTGGTCGACACCGAGGCGGTGGGCGATGCCAGGCGTCTCGCCGAGACCTGCGACGCGGCGCGCTACGCGGTGATTGCCGTGGCCGGCGGCGACGGCACGATCAACGAGGTGGTGAATGGCCTGGCGCACCGCGCCGATGCACCTGCGTTAGCTATCGTACCGTTGGGCACCGCCAACGTCTTGGCGCACGAGCTCGGCCTCAGCTTCAAGGCCGCTGCCATCGCCCGCACCATGGTGGCGGGTCGCGCCCTGCTGGTGCGGCCGGGCGAGGCCTGCAATGGCGGCGCGCCGCGCTGCTTCTCCCTGATGGCGGGCGCCGGCTTCGACGCCAAGGTGGTGGCGGGCGTGAGCGCGCCGCTCAAGCGCCGCTTTGGTCGCGGCGCCTATGTCTGGCGCTCGATGATCGAGACGCGGCGCTATCGGCCGGTGCGCTATGCCGTCGAGATCGACGGCGTGCGCCACGAGGCGGCATCGGTGATCGTCACGCGCGGCCGGCTCTATGCCGGGCCCTACGTCGTGGCGCCGCTCGCCACGCTCAGCGACCCGCTGCTGCATGTCTGCCTGTTCGAGCGCTGGGGCCGCTCGCAGACGCTGCGCTTCGGCTTTGCCTTGCTGACGGGCCGCCTGCCGCGCGCCGGCGGCTACCGCGTGATCGCCGGCCGCGAGGTCAAGGTGTCGGTGCTGAGCGACGCCGGCGAGCCGGGCACGCAGCCGGTGCAGATCGACGGCGACGACGCGCTCACGCTTCCCATATCGATCAACGTCGCCTCGGGCGCGGTGCGGCTGCTCCAGCCGGCCTAGCGTCGATTCATGTCCTGGCCGAAGACCATGCGGTGGCCGTCCGGCGTGGTCACTGTCATCTCACGCATGCCGTAAGGCTGGTCGCGAAGCGCTGTGCAATTGGCGCCGCGGTTCGTGAGCTCGGCATGCAGCGCACTGACATCGTCGATCTCGACATAGCCGAACCAGTTGTGCGAGCCGATCTCGGCTGCGGGCTTTTCGTTGGGACAGAGGCCGATCATCAACCGCACGCCGTCGCGCTCGGCCAACCGCCAGTCCGTCGCCTCCTCCCAGCTGATGCGAAACCCCAGCACGTCTCGGTAATAGGCAGCGCTCTTTGCAAGGTCCTGCACCGCCAGCACGAAGGCGTAGGGCGCGAGTTTGGTCACCGCACCGCCTGCTGCAGGCGCGCCACCAGCTCAGGCGTCGGATGGCCGTCGGCTGGCAGGCCGATCTGCTTCTGGAACATGCGCACCGCCGAGCGCGTCTTGGGTCCGAGCAGGCCGTCGGTCTCCTCGGTGTAGAAGCCGAGACGCGCCAGCCGGGTCTGCAGGTCGATCACCGTGTTGCGCGTCAGGGGCTCATCGTCGGCCGGTGCGGGCTGCATTACCGCCGGGCCGCCCGCGATCTGCTGGGCCAGGATGGCGACCGACAGCGCATAGAGCGTCGAGCGGTTCCAGTTCATCACCGCCTTGAAGTTGGGATAGAGGATGAAGGCGGGGCCGCGCCAGCCGGCCGGCAGGATGATCGACGCCGGCTCGTCGCTTGCCGGCAGGGCCGCGCCGCCGGCGCGCTTCACGCCCAGCGCCGCCCAGGCGCGCACCGGCTTCTCGACCGACATGTCGGCCTGCTCGAGCGGGAAGTTCGATGGCAGGACGACCTCGTCGCTGGCGGGCAGGCCGGGCTTGAAGCCGATGCCGCGCAGGAAATTGGCGGCCGAGGCGAAGGCGTCGGGCATCGAGGTCCAGATGTCGATCTTGCCGTTGCCGTCGCGATCGACCGCCCATTTCACGAAAGTCGAGGGCATGAACTGCATGTTGCCCATGGCGCCGGCCCACGAGCCTCGCATCTGCTGGCTGGTCATGTGGTTGTTGGCCAGGATCTTCAGCGCCGCGATGGTCTCGCCGCTGAAGAAGGCGACGCGCTTGGTCATGCAGGCGAGCGTCGCCACCGAGCGCAGCGCCTGGAAGTCGCCCATGAAGGTGCCGTAGTTGGTCTCCATGCCCCAGAACGAGACCAGGTACTGCGGCGGCACGCCGTACTCGCGCTCCAGCGCATCGAGCAGGCCGCGATACTGCGCCACCTTCTGCTGGCCTTTGGCGATGCGATCGGGCGTCACCGAGGAGCCGACATACTTGCCGTAGGTCAGGGTGAATTCAGGCTGGCGCGAATCGAGATCGACCACCTTCTGGTCGGGCGTCAGGCCCCTGAACGCGGTGTCTATGACCGACGCCGGCACGCCCTGCTGGAGGGCGTCGCTGCGGATGTTCTGCAAGCAAGCCTGGAAGTCGGACTGAGCGAGAGCGGGACCTGCAGTGATTGCCGTCGTTGCGGCAAAGAGGATTGTTCTTATGAGAGGGGTCATGCCCCCGATTCTATCACGAGCCGGCGATGGTCATCCCTTCTATTCGCACCGTCGGCGCGTTGGTCGAGCTCTTGAACTGCAGGTCGCTGCCCGGCGTCAGGTTGAGGAACATGTCCTTGAGGTTGCCCGCCACGGTGATGCCGCTCACCGGCCAGGCGCGCTTGCCGTTCTCGATCCAGAAACCGGAGGCGCCGCGGCTGTAGTCGCCGGTGACGCCGTTCACGCCGAAGCCGATCAGATCGGTGATGTAGAGTCCGCTCTTGATGTCGGCGATCAGTTCGTCGGGTGAGAGCTTGCCCTTCTCGAGATAGAAATTGGACGTGGTCGGGCCGGGTGGGCCCGAGGTGCCGCGCGCGGCATGCCCGGTGGGCTTGAGATTGAGTTGGCGGGCAGCGGCAAGGTCGAGCAGCCAGGTGGTCAGCACGCCGTCATCGATCACGGCGTAGCGTTTGGTCGGCAGGCCTTCGGCATCGAACGGCCGGCTGCCCAGTCCGCGCTTGCGCAACGGGTTGTCGAGGATGCGAATGCCCTTGGCGAAGACCTGCGCGCCCATCTTGTCCTTCAGGAAAGACGTGCCGCGCGCCACGGCGCGTCCGTTGATGGCGCCCGCCAGATGGCCGACCAGCCCGCCCGAGACGCGGCGGTCATAGACCACCGGCAGGCGCGCATTCGCCGCCTTCTTGGGGTTGAGGCGGCGGACCGCGGACGTGCCGGCGTTGCGGCCGACCTTGCTGGCGGCCATCAGGTCGTCGAAATGGACGCTGCTCGACCATTCGTAGTCGCGCTCCATGCCGGTCCCTTCGCCGGCCACGACCGCGCAGCTGAGCGAATAGCCGCCGCGCCGATAGCCGCCGGAGAAGCCGTTGCTGGCGGCGAGCGCCACCGTCGTGCGGCCCCATGCCGCCTCGGCGCCCTCGGAGTTGGTGACGCCCTTGACCGCGCGCGCGGCGTCCTCGGCTTCGGCGCACAGCGCCAGCAAGGCCTTGGCCGAAGGCGGACGGCGCTTGTCGTCGAGATCGAGGTCGGGCCAGGAGCGGGCCAGCAGCTCTTCCGGGGCGATGCCGCACACCGGGTCTTCCGGCACCGCGCGCGCCATGTCGACGGCGCGCCCGGCCAGCGTGCGCAGCGCTTGCGGCGAGAAGTCGGTCGACGACACGAAGGCCTGGCGCTGGCCGACGAACACGCGCAGGCCAAGGTCGCGGCCCTCGCTGCTTTCGAGCTTCTCGCGCTTGCCCAGTCGCTGGGCGACCGACACCGCTTCGCCGTTGACATAGAGCGCGTCGGCCGCATCGGCGCCGGCCGCCTTCGCCCACTTCATCAGGTCGGCGAGCAGATTGGCGTCGACGCCGGCGGGTGCGCGCGGCTTGGACGCCGCTTTACGGGCAGCTTTGCGGGCGACTTTCTTCGGGGCAGTCCGTTTTGCTTTGGCCATGCCCTGTTTCTACGCGCTGGCGCAGCTTCCCGGCAAATGGAACCGCTTGGCGGTTCCATTTGCCGGGAAACGCGTCGTCCGATGCGCTTCGATCAAAGACACAATTCCGTCCAGCTGATGTCAGCTGGACGGAATTGTGTTCTAGACCCGTCGCCGTCGAGACGGCAGACGGGCCGCAACAAATGGGCGTCGGCAGAGGGCCGTCAGTTGCCGGCGTAAGCGATGCCCGCCCGGGCCTCCGCGATCGCCTGGTCGACGGCTGCGATGGCTCGCTCGCGATGGCCGCCCTTGTTCGGCTCGGCGCGGACCAGCTCGGCGCGGGCCGCCTGCAGCGAACCAAGGGCGTTGGCCATGTGCGGCTGCGCGGCAAACGCGATGGTCGCGCCGGCAACCGCGCCGACGGCCAGGCAGACGATGGAAGACACCAAACCGAAACGAGACATTGGCATTGCCCCCTACGACGGAAATGCCCGGGGGAGTCCGGGCGCCGGTGACTTTATCATCGGGTCGCCGGCGCCAGGTATGACCTATTTGCCGATCGTCCTGTTGGCGGCGCAGGTCACGGCCTTGAGCGAGGCGGTGACGATGTTGGAATCCATGCCAACGCCCCACAGCACGCGGCCGTCGGCCGTTTCAGCCTCTATGTAACTTACCGCCTGGGCGTCGGAGCCGGCGCCGGTGGCGTGCTGGTGGTAGTCGCGCACCTTGATGCCGATGCCGCAGCTCTTGGTGAGAGCGTCGACGTAACCGGCGATCGGCCCATTGCCGCGCCCGCTGATCGTGCGCTCCTTGCCATCGATCTTCACCTTGGCGTCGATCAGGCGGAGCTCGGGATGGCCGGGCTCGGGCACCGTGGTGTGGCTCACGAAATCGACCGGCCTGGTGTTCTCGAGATACTCCTTGCGGAAGGTCTCCCAAATCAACGTCGGCTGGATCTCCTTGCCGGTATCGTCGGCGATCTGCTGGATCACCTTGGAGAACTCGACTTGAAGAAGACGCGGCATGTCGATGCCGTAGTCGGTCTTCAGGATGTAGGCGATGCCGCCTTTGCCCGACTGGCTGTTGATGCGGATGATCGCCTCGTAGCTCCGGCCGAGATCGGCCGGGTCGATCGGCAGGTAGGGCACTTCCCAGACCTTGCTGTTCTGGGTCTGCAGCGCCTTGAAGCCCTTGTTGATCGCGTCCTGGTGCGAGCCGGAGAAGGCCGTAAACACCAGGTCGCCGCCATAAGGATGGCGCGGATGCACCGGCAGCTGGTTGCAGTACTCCACGGTCTGGCGGATCTCGTTGATGTTGGAGTAGTCGATCTCGGGATCGACACCCTGGGTGAACATGTTCAGCCCCAGGGTGACGAGGTCGACATTGCCGGTGCGCTCGCCGTTGCCGAACAGGCAGCCTTCGATGCGCTCGGCGCCGGCCATGTAACCCAGCTCGGCCGCCGCCACGCCGGTGCCGCGGTCGTTGTGCGGATGGAGGCTGAGGATCAGCGAATCGCGGTACTTGAAGTTGCGATGGCACCATTCGATCTGGTCGGCATAGATGTTGGCCGAGGCCATCTCGACCGTCGCCGGCAGGTTGATGATCATCTTCTTCTTGGGCGTCGGCTTGTAGATGTCGCCGACGGCGGCGCAGATGTCGCGCGCGAACTCGAGCTCGGTGCCGGTGAAGCTCTCCGGCGAGTATTCGTAGATCCACTCGGTCTTGGGATCGGCGTCAGCCAGCTGCTTGACCAGCTTGGCGCCCGATACGGCGATGTCGATGATGCCGTCGAAGCCGGTGTTGAACACCACGCGGCGCTGCAGGGTCGAGGTCGAGTTGTAAAGATGGACGATGGCGCGCTTGGCGCCGCGGCAGGCCTCGAAGGTGCGCTCGATCAGCTCGGGCCGGCTCTGCGTCAGCACCTGGATGGCGACGTCGTCCGGGATCATGCCCTTCTCGATCAGCTCGCGCACGAAGTCGAAGTCGGTCTCCGACGCGGCCGGAAAGCCGACCTCGATCTCCTTGAAGCC
>Ga0306921_10002470_pt1 | contig 18530 bp, 24 predicted proteins | sample sta12Cox44000080_FD_203760 | JGI IMG/M metagenome (GOLD analysis project Ga0306921, IMG submission 203760) | Lab enrichment of tropical soil microbial communities from Luquillo Experimental Forest, Puerto Rico - statoxic.12C.oxic.44.000.080 (v2)... | ecosystem: Environmental > Terrestrial >... | reverse complement strand
CGGGCGACTTGGGCTGATAGCCGAGGGCGTTCGCCGACGCTGGCTGGATGCCGTCGCGATCTTCGTGCGCGCGCCCCATCGCTTCCTTGAGCCGCATCAGATCCTCCTCGATACGCGCCCCGGGGTCCTCACCGAAGAGCGCGGAGAGCATGTGGGCGAGCTCGCCACCCGGCGGGTTGTACTGCAGCGACACCCGCACGAGCGTACTAGCGTCGGGTCTCGCGTCGAAGCGGACGGATCCCGCGGACTCCACCCGCGCGCCCTCCGTCCGCCAGGCGATCAGCTCGTTCGGCTTGTCGTTGATGATCACCGCGTCCCACTCGAGGTTGGTGCCCATCGGGCCCTTGACCACCCAGTGCGAGCGCGTGTCCGACAGGGTCGTCACCGACTCGACGTTGGGCATGATGGTGGGAAGGTTGCGGACGTCTCGCCAAAAACGGTAGAGCTTCTCTGCCGGCTCCTCGATAGAGACCTCCCGCTCGATCTTCACCCCGAGGTTGCCGCGCGTCTCTCCCGCACGGTCGATGCCGAGGGCGCGATAGAGGAGGGAGTTTCCCGAGAGGCCGCGGTACGCGAGGCCCGCCCCGATGAGAGCGAGTCCCCACCCGGCTCGCGAGCGGCGAAGGAGACCGAAGGCGAGCATCCCGGCTCCGAGGGTGATCGAGGCGATGCGCTCGCCATCGCCCACGTTTATCGTCCGCGCCGTGTCGGTCTGCGTCGATTGCCCGAATTGCATGACGAGCTCCTTGGAGCGACCCGAGGTCGCCATTGAGGTTGGGTGAATCGAGTGACGCCGGGGTCAGCCGCAAGGACCATGCCGCGAATCCAGAGCCAGCAAACGGCGAGAAGGCGGGGAATCGCGAACCTGGTGGGAACGGATGAGAGCAATCGGGAAGGATGTACCGAGTCGCTCCGTACCGGCAAGCATGGATCAGATCTTCGAAGCCAGCTCCTCGAGCAAGGGTACCTGACCTCGGAGGACCTTCCGCCTCGCCTCGTCGAGGGAGAACCAGGCCGCCCGATCGACCTCGGGGAAATCCTGGAAGCGCCCCGAGCCGCGAGGCCATTCGAGCGAAAAGGTATTGCTGCGGATGGCCGCAGCGTCGCTGTCGCCCTCGAAAGCCCAGGCCGCGACCACCTTGCCGCCCGCCTGCTTCACCGGAGTGAGGGCGATGAAGGGCCCGCGCGGTTCGATTCCCGTCTCCTCGCGGAACTCGCGCGCGGCGGCGACGAACGCCTCCTCGCTCGCGTCGTGCTCTCCCTTGGGAATGGTCCAGGCGCCGAGGTCCTTGTTCTTCCAGAACGGGCCGCCCGGATGGACGAGCAGCACTTGAAGCTCGCCGCGGCCCCGACGGAACATGAGCAGACCGGCGCTCTGCTTGGGCATGTCGCCATCCTACCAGTCAATCTCCGCCGGGCAGTCGCGGCGGGAAGCTTGTAGAGTGGGCTCGGGCTTTGCAAGGCTTTTCAGGATTCAGCAAAGAGGGGGAGGGGTCTATGCGCTGGGGAGACATGCGAGGCAGCGGCAACGTGGAGGACCGCGAGTCTGTCTCTCCGAGCGGTTTCGGCGGCGGATTCAAGCTGGGCGGAATCGGACTGATCGCGGTGCTGGCGATCAGCTGGTTCCTCGGCCTCAACCCTCTCGACGTCCTCGTCTCCCTGCAGGGAGGCGATGTTCCCTCGGCACCGACCCAGAGCGCGCCGCCGCCCTCCGGTTCTGTGCCGGGCGCGCGCGACGAGACCAAGGACTTCGTCGCGCGAGTCCTGGGCGACACCGAGGACACCTGGAGCGCCATCTTCCGGAAGGGAGGCCGCGAGTATCGCCCACCGAAGCTCGTGCTCTTTCGCGGCTCCGTCGACTCCGCCTGCGGTATGGCCAGCTCCGCGATGGGGCCCTTCTACTGTCCTTCCGATGACAAGGTCTACCTGGATCGATCGTTCTTCGAGGATCTGTCCCGTCGCTTCGGCGCTCCCGGCGACTTCGCGCGCGCCTATGTGATCGCGCACGAGGTAGGCCACCACGTCCAGAACCAGCTCGGCATCACGCAGAAGGTGGCGCAGCAGCGCCGCGGTGCCGCCGAGACACGCAGCAACGCGCTGTCCGTGCGCGTGGAGCTCCAGGCGGACTGTCTCGCCGGTGTGTGGGGGCACTACGCGGGGCAGCGCAATCTGCTCGATCCCGGCGACGTGGAAGCGGGCCTGGGTGCGGCGGCCGCCATCGGCGACGACCGGCTCCAACAGCAGACGAGGGGGCGCGTGTCGCCGGAGTCCTTCACTCATGGCTCCTCCGCCCAGCGCGTGCACTGGTTCCGGGCCGGCCTCGACTCGGGCGACGTGAACCAGTGCAATACCTTCGAGACAGCCCGGCCGTGAGCGGTCGGTCGGTGCTCACTTAGCTCGGTTCCCGTCACGGGATGGCCGAGTCGCGCTCGGCGGTCATGGCGGCGTTGCTGGGTAATGCCGCCCTCGCGGTGATGAAGGGTGTGGCCGCAGTGTCCACGGGCAGCGCGGCCATGGTGGCTGAGACGTTCCACTCCGTCGCCGACACCGGCAACCAGGTCCTCCTCTTCCTGGGCCTGCGGCTGAGTGAGCGTCCACCGGATCGCGCCCACGGATTCGGCCATGGCCGCGACGTGTACTTCTGGGCCTTCGTGGTGTCGCTCATGCTCTTCAGCCTGGGCGGCGCTTTTTCGATCTGGGAAGGCGTGCGCAAGCTCCTGCATGGCGACCCCCACGAGGGTTCACGCTGGTGGTCCTATGCGGTGCTCGTGGGAGCCTTCGTGTTCGAGTCGAGTTCACTCGTGGTCGCATGGCGAGCCCTCGCCTCGGCCCGCGGGCGGAAGAGCCTGCGCGGGTTCTGGCGCGACAACCGAGATCCCACGGTACCCACCGTCGTCTTCGAGGACACCGCGGCGCTCATCTCCCTCGGGATCGCCGCTCTCGGCATCTGGCTCAGCGAGGTCACGGGAGCCGTCCTGTGGGACGCCGTCGCCTCCATGGTCATCGGCACCCTGCTCGTCGGCGTGGCGGCGGTGCTTGCGCTGGAAAACTACTCCCTCCTCCTCGGCGAGGCGGCGTCCGCCGCCGTGGAAGCACGAATCCGGCGCCTCGTGCGTGAGGACGACGACGTGCTCGACGTGATCGACCTGCGCACCATGCACATGGGACCGCGGGAGATCCTCGTCGCTCTCGGCGTGCATTTCCGCCCGCATCTCACCACCTCTCAGATCGAGGTGGCGGTGGCGCGGCTCCAAGCCACGATCAGGAAGGCGCTCGTCGGAGCGACGAATGCCGACCTGATACTCATCGAGCCTACGCGGCCAGGCATCGCGGGCCGCGACCAAGCCGCGTAGCCTCGACGAGTCGACGGACCGCTAGGAGGTGTGGGAGCGTGCGAGAGCGCGCTTCCCACTGTCCGCGATGAGCTGCCCCGCATCGCGGCTGACGTTGCCGTAGGTGTAGTAATGGGAAAAGCCGCCATCGTCGACGCGGGCGATGATCTCGTCCCCGCCCTCTCGGATCAGGAGCAGGGAAGGACGCGTCGAGCAGTCTCCTGGTACGCAGCCCATGTAGGCGATGTAGTTGGTACCGCCGATGCGAATCCGGCGGGGCGGCGTATTCCCTACGAAGTAGGTCCGGGCGCCCGTAGGGGCGAACTGGCCGCCCGCCCAGTCGGGCCCGAACATGGCGCGAACTCTCTCGGCGATCGCAGGGTTCCGGATCGCCTCATCGAGCGTGAGCCCGTACATCGTCACCCGTGCATCCACCGGCACCACCTCTGCCGCCGGGGGCACGAGCATCCCCGGATGAGGCGGGATCGTGCAGCCGGCCACCGCTGCCATCGCGAGGGCGGCCAGTGCAGTCAGTCGAATCGCGTGTCGCATGTCTCTCTCCTTCATTGGTCTCTCTCCTTCACTCACCTAGCCGACGTAGCCGTGCGAGCGCATGCAGGCTGCGTACGCCTCGCGATACTGCTCGTCGTGCTTGCGGTTCTCGCTGAGCCCGTAGAGCGTGCCGCCGCCCGCGCCGACCAGGCCGCCAATGGCCGCACCCTTGCCGGCGCCCGAGCCTCCGCCGGCGATCGCTCCGCCGGCCGCGCCTACCACCGCGCCCGCGACCGCGCCAAGGGCGCCATTTTTTATAGTGTCCATGGTCTTGTCACGGCTCGGGACCCGAGAGGCTGCCTGCTCATTGCACGCGGCGATGACGGACTGCGTGGGGACCGACGGTGACGACGACGCGGTAGCAACGCTATGTGGAGCGGTCCGGACGGACGACGCGGCGTTGGCTGCCGTGCTCTTGTCAGGGTCCTTTGCCGACAGATTGGCGACAACGAGTCCGGTGGCGATCGCCGTGACGACGACGAGAGCCATGCCGATTGCGGTCAGCTTCCAGGGATTGTTCCAGCCTCCATTGCTCATGATCCGTTCCTCCTGTTCGCCCGGAGCGCAGGCGTCTAGCAGGCGTCTAAAGGAAGAAACGGCAATTCGAATGCCACGCGGATCAGGCGCTAAATGGACCTAGAAAGGGCAGAATAATAGCGAAAGACGGAAAAACTTTTCGCCCTGCGTTGTCGCGACAGGGAAGGTTCAGCGAGCGACGATCCTGCTCAGACCTGCACCAGAGCGACGTTCTGATCGGAGAGCCAACCCGACACCTTTGCCCAGTGCTGCGGCTCCCGACGCTCCCACGATCTCACGGCCTGGACTGGCACAACGACGTAAGGGAGGCGGCCCCGGACGACGGCCTCGATGAGGCGGGCGAGGTCGGTCTGGGAACGGCGGAGGTCGTCAATCAGCTCGTCGGGCATGGTCATCGAGTCAACTCCTGTCGGGTCGGGTTGGAGAAACCAGCACTAAGAAGCAAGTCGGATGCCGTCTCCATCCGTGGGGCTTGGCTACTGTCACTACCCCGACAGATCGCGGATCGCGCCGCATCTAAATTCGGCCGTCTGACTGGAGTACCCGGTCACTCTTACTGGCGAGCAAAAAAGGAGAGGCGCTAAGAGGCAGCTCCGGATGGACCGACGATGTCCTTCGTGTGCTCGCCCAGGGTGGGCGCCCGACTGCGGATTGGAGGACGCCGGCCGTCGAAGGAGACGGGCAGTGTCATGAGATCGTAGCCGAGCTCGGGCACACCCTGAAGCATGCCGAGGGCTTCCACCTGAGGCTCAGCGAGCATCTCGCGCAGGTCCTGGATGGGCGCGCAAGGGACGCCGGCCTCCTCGAACGTGTCGATCCACTCGCCCTTCGTGCGCGTGCCGAGCACGCCCTCGATCAACTCGACCAGCTCGAGACGGTGCGCGCGCCGGTCGCCGTTGGTGGCGAAGCGCGGATCCTTGGCCCACTCCGGATGGCCCAGGGCTATCGCCAGCTTGGCGAAGAGGCGGTCATTGCCTGCCGCGATGATCACCGTGCCGTTCTTGGTCTGGAAGCCCTGGAAGGGGACGAGACGGCGCGAGCCTGTCCGCTCCCGCGAGGGCAGATCGCCGGTGAACTGGTAGCCGGCCACGTGACCGGTGAGCCAGCCCAGCGCGGTCTCGAAGAGCGAGGCGTCCACGATGCCGCCGCGCCCCGTGCGCGCGCGCCGATGGAGGGCGGCGAGGACACCCATGGCCGCCCACATGCCGGTGCCCAGGTCGAGCACGGGCGCGCCAAAGCGCGACGGGGGATCTTCCTCGCCGCCGTTGACGCTGAAGAGCCCCGCGAAGGCCTGCACCATGGGCTCGTAGCCGGGACGGAGGCGGCGCGGACCGCTCCGTCCGAAGGCCCACAGGGAGCAGAACACGAGACGCGGATTGAGGGCGAGAAGAGTCTCGGGGCCCAGTCCCAGTTCCTCGATAACGCCGGGACGGAGGTTCTGCACGATCACATCCGCCTTGGCGATGTAGTCCTTGAGCCATGCGATGGCCTCGGGATTCTTCAGGTCGAGGACGATGGAGCGCTTGTTCATGTTGACGGCGTGGAAGGTGGGTCCGCCTCCGAGCTTGAAAGGCGGGCCCCAGCCGCGCGCTTCGTCGCCCTCCGGCCGCTCCACCTTGACGACATCCGCGCCCATGTGGGCGAGGATCTCGCCCGCGAAGGGGCCGGCCAGCGCCTGTGCGATCTCCACGACCTTGATGCCTTCGAGCGGCAGCGAGTCCGTCATGACGGGATCCTCACGTGGGGCCTCGATGGACTGAAAGCTTGCGTTCCCGCCCCACCATACATCAAGTAGGATCTCCCCAGAGACTCGTCATGGTCGGGCATCACCGCCCGGCGACCAGGAGGATGCGCCTTGGCATCGGCCACACCGCTCGGGCCCGACACGCTCGATCGACTGCGCCGCATCTCCACGCCGACCTTGACCACCCAGCTCTTCAAGCTCGGCTTCCGCAACACGTTCCTCGCCGGCGTCCGGCCGCTCTGTCCCGACAAGCGCGTGGCGGGGGAGGCGGTGACCGTGCGCTTTGCGCCCGCCCGCGAGGATCGTGCCGGCTACGAGGTTCTGGGCGATCCCCGCTATCCGCAGCGCCACGCCATCGAGCACATCCAGCCCGGTCAGGTCCTGGTGATGGACTGCCGCGGAGTGTCGAGTGCAGCGAACGCGGGCGACATCCTCGTCTCGCGCCTCCAGGTCCGCGGCGCCGCCGGCCTCGTGCTGGACGGCGGCATCCGCGACTATCCCTCCGTGCAGGCCTTCGGCTTTCCCGTCTATGCTCTCGGTCCGGCCGCTCCTGCCCACGTCGCGCGGCACGTGGCGGTGGACGAGAACGTTCCTATTGGCTGCGCCGAGGTGCTCGTGATACCGGGCGACATCATGGTCGGTGACGGCGAGGGCGTGGTGTGCATCCCGCGCGCGGTGGCCGACAAGGTCGCCGAGGAGGGGTTGGAGCAGGAGCAGCTCGAGGCATTCATTCTCGAAAAGATCCGCGGGGGAGCGGGGCTGCCGGGGACGTATCCCCCCAGCGAGCAGACGCTCGCCGAGTACGAGGCGTGGAAGCGAAAGCGCAAGACGGTGTAGGCGGAACAGGGAGGAGACCATGTTTTATAGAGGGATGGACCGGGCGGCGCTCGACGCCGCGTACAACAACACGGCGGCCGTCGGCATCCCGAAGCGGGACCAGTATGTGGCGGGCTGGTCGGCGCGCAGCGAGATGCTTCGGAAGACACGGGAGGCCAAGATCGACCTGCGCTACGGCCACGAGGCGCGGCAGAGGCTCGACGTCTTCTCCTGCGGAAAAACCGGCGCGCCGATCCTCGCTTACATCCACGGTGGCTACTGGCAGATGAACGACAAGGAGCCCCACGCTTTCATTGGCGAGGCGCCGCTCGCCGCGGGCTTTCACTTCGCCCTCATCGAGTACACGCTGGCGCCCGCCGTGCGGCTCGACCAGATCGTAGCCGAGATCAAGACGGCGGTGACGTGGCTCATCGATCACGCGACAGAGGTGGACGGCGATGCGCGCCGTGTGTTCGTGGCCGGGCACTCTGCCGGCGGCCATCTCACCGCGGCGGCCATGGACGAGCCGCGTTTGGCCGGTGGCCTCGCCATCAGCGGCATCTACGATCTCGAGCCCATTCGACTCAACTACCTCAACGACAAACTCCGGCTCGACGAGGCCGAGGCCCGGCGCAACAGCCCCATCCTGCACCTGCCCTCGCGCGCCGCCCCCCTCGTGGTCACGGTGGGGCTGGGCGAGTTGCCCGAGCTCGTCCGTCAATCGGAGGAGTACGCGGCGGCGTGGGCGGCAAAGGGGTTGCCCGGAGAGTACCTGCCGCTTTCCGTGCACGATCACTTCTCCATCTTGGAGGAGCTGGCGCGGCCGTCGGGTCGCCTCTTCGCCGCGCTCCGGCGGATCGCGGGCGCATCGTAGCCCGGCATGAGCACGGCATCGGGCTGGCTCGTTTGGGCGCTCCTGTCCGCCGCGTTCGCCGCCCTCACGGCGATCTTCGCCAAGATCGGCCTCGAAGGCGTGGACTCGGACCTCGCCACGCTGGTCCGCACCACGGTGATCCTCGTCGTGCTCGCGGGCTTCGTCTACGCCGCGGGCAAGTGAAGCAATCCACTTAGGCTTTCGGGGCGCACGTGGTCCTTCCTCGTCCTTTCTGGCCTCGCCACCGGGGCCTCTTGGGTGTGCTACTTCCGCGCGCTCAAGATCGGCGACGCCTCCAAGGTCGCCCCCGTGGACAAGGACAGCCTCGTGCTGGTGGCCCTCTTCGCCGTCGCCTTCCTCCACGAGCGCCCGTCGCTGCGCGAGTGGATGGGCATCTTCATGGTGGCGGGCGGCGTGCTCGTGCTCGCCGTCCGACGGTGAGCGCCCATTCGAATCCTTCACGGGCACCCGGAAGCGCGAGGCGGGCGGGTCCTGTCGTCGGGGGGAGGGTGCGCTCATGCTGCGTCACCCGCTCGCCTGAATCGCAGCCCTGCGGGCTGCGCGCAGGACGAGGGGGTCCCACTCCGCCTGAGCGCACCCTCCCCCCGCCGCCACCCGCCCGGTCGCACGTGTGGCGCTCGCGAGTGATCTAGGTTAGCGCTTGGGGGCGAGCACGGCGGGCAGGGCGCGCAGCACTTCGACGAGGCAGTCGCGCACCCGCGCGAGATTCGCCTCCGCGCGCGCGGGCACCGAGCCTCGCGAGATCAAGGCGATCAGCTCCTCCCAGGTGACGGTGACGAGCAACGCGGAGTTGATCTCGATCTGGAGCGCATGCACCTGCCGCGTAGCGGGCTGTCCCGCCGTGGCCACGATATTTCCCCCCGTATAGCCGCTCACATTCTCGTGGGTCTCGAAGCCGTGGCGGGTGAAGATCGCCCGCACGACCTCGGTGAGGGCGGGGGAGCAGGTCGAGCCGTGCCGAGTGCCGATGATGACCTGGTGGTCCTGCATCCGGCGCGGGCTCCCCGTGTGGCCGTCGAGGAGGATGGCGAAGCCGTGCTGGGCGCGGAGCTCGTCGAGAAGGCGATCAAGGGTTGCGTAGTAGGGGTCGTAGTGCGCGCGAAGCCGGCGCTCGAGATCGGCGGGGGCGAGCGGCCGGGCGAAGAGCGGCACGTCCCGCATGGTGTGCGTGCGCACCACGCCGCGCCGCGAGCGCACCTCGCCGTCGCGCTCCTCGAAGTCGTCGCGTCGCCGGTTGACGTCCACGAACATGCGCGAGATCGGCGTGGCGAGGACGGTGGCTCCGTGCTCGTGGAGGTCCCCGTAGACGTCGCCGGCGAAGGTGTCCGCGAAGCCGTAGGCGAAGGTCTCGAAGCGCGCCTCGCCGTAATCCTCGCGGGTGATGTGCGGGAGAGGCCGGGTGCCGAAGTGGGGCACACTCACCAGCACCGGCGACCGCGCGCCCGGCGCCGGTCGGCGCACGATGGGGAACAGCTCGACGGCGTCCATGCGCGGCCATGCTACGGCGGACCCCGACCGATCGGCAAGCGGTGGGCCCGCGCCGCGGGGGAGCCGAGAGACGAGGCGGGGAGAGCGAGGCGGAGGCACGAGCAACCGGACGAGGGCCGGGGAAAAGCACGAACGTCGGCGGTTGCGTGACGGTAGCATGGCGTCGACCCCGAGAGGGAGGGGCCAGGCAGGTCAACCATCATCGAGAGGCGAGGAGATCATGCTCCCCACGCACGGACGCTACGACTACTCGAACATCACCAAGCGCCCCGACTACACCTGGCCGGGCGGCCGGCGGCTCGCCGTCTACGTCGCGCTCAATATCGAGGCCTTCGGCTTCGGGGTGGGCAAGGGAGCCGCCATCGCACCACCCGATCAGGCGCAGAGCCACAGCATCTACAGCTGGCGGGACTACGGCAACCGCGTGGGCGTCTGGCGCCTTTTCGAGCTCCTCGACGAGCTCGGCATTCCCGCCGAGGCGCAGATGAACACCGCCGTCTACGAGATGGCGCCCGACGTGCCCGAGCGGCTCCGCGCGCGGGGCGACGAGATCCTCGGCCATGGCGTGACCAACTCCGACGAACAGGGACATCTCGACGAGGCGACGGAGCGCGGCCTCATCGCGGAGGTGACCGCCACCATCGAGCGCTACGAGGGGGCGCGACCCACGGGCTGGATGAGCCCCTGGCTTTCCAACAGCACGGTGACCATGGATCTCCTGCAGGAGGCGGGCTACCGCTACGTGATGGACTGGACCATGGACGACCAGCCCGTGTGGATCCGCACCCGCAAGGGGCGGATCCTCGCCATGCCCTATCCGATCGAGGTGAACGACACGCGCGGCATCGTCTGGTACCGCTATACCGCCGACGAGTTCGCCGAGATGATCGTGGACCAGTTCGACGAGATGCTCGCGCAGTCGGCCCGTCAGCCCCTGGTGTGCCCGATCTCTCTGCATCCGTTCGTGATCGGGCGCCCCTATCGCATCCGCCGGCTGCGCCGGGCGCTCCAGCACATCCTGGAGCATCGCGATCGCGTGTGGCTGACGCGCCCGCGCGACATCTGCGCCCACGTCGAGTCCCTGCCCCAGGGGATCGTGCCGGGAAGCTGAGGATCCCTCGCCTTCGCAGGGATAGAGGGGAGCGCTAAGCGAAACCCAGGGAGAGAGGTAAGAGCTTAGCGCTTCTTGAACACGCCTTCCCGGTCGAGCTGCATCAGGGCCTGTGCGCCCGAGCTGAAGGTGGGGCCACCCCCCGGCACCGCGGCGGACTGGATCGCCTCGAGAAGCTCGCGCTTGGTCGCCCCGTGATCGATGGCCCGACGCATGTGCGCGAGCACACCCTCCTGCCGCCCGCGGAAGGCGAGGATGCCAATGATGACCATCTCGCGATATTTGATGGCGAGCTCCTTGCCCTCTCCAATGGAGAGGGCCGAGAGTGGCTGACGCGCCTTCACGTATTCGGGATCCTCCTTGGCGACCCAGTCCCAAAAGGGATAGCCATAGGGGCTCGCTGTCTTGCCGTCGACCTTCCGGGTCTTCGTGCCGCCATTACGTCCGCTCATGGTCGTCTCCTCGGATGTTTCGGTGATGGCTAGAAGGTGGCGGTGATCTTGGCGCCCCGCGAAGTCTGACACTCGCCCGTGCCGCCGCCGCCCATGCCCACGCCGCCCGCGTCGAGATTGAAGCGGCACAGCATGCGCGTGCCACGATCGCCCTTGAGGGTCGCCACCGCCTTATTTTGGTAGTCGCGCAGGAAGGCTTCGGTGTCCCGTCCCGCACCCCACATGCTATTGTCGATGTCACCCTGGTACATGTCCGGCTCGTCGCCCGTCCACGCCGGCTCGAGCTTGCTCTTTGCCATGCCGGCCTTCACCACCTGATAGGTGCCGGCGAACTGCTCGCCGTCGGGCATGGTGGCAGAGATCTTCCCGCTCTCCCCGAAAAGCCCGGAGTTCCACTTCATCACCAGGGGCGCCGACGGCTGTCCCTTCACGGCCACGCTACCCCTGACCGCTCCCGAGGCGCATCCCAGTGACGCCGCCGCCAGGACCGAGACGGCGGGGAGCCACCCCATGCCTCGCCAGCTCATGCCGAGCCTCCCGTGATCGAGTGTCGTTCGGTGCGCGGTGATGATAGACGGCTCGCCACCACGAGGCAAGGTGAGGGGAGGGCTGTTATGCTGTGGCCTGCGGAATGCGCGTGATCGTCGAAGGGCTGTCCAAGACTTACCGCGACGGGAGCGGTCAGGATGTCGTCGCTCTCGACGGCATCGGTCTCACCGTCGAACCCGAGGAGTTCGTGGCCATCCTCGGTCCGTCGGGCTGTGGCAAGTCCACCCTGCTCAATGTCGTGGGAGGGCTGCTCGGCGCCACCGGGGGCGAAGTCGCCTTCGAGGGGGAGCGCCGCGCCGGGCAGCCGCTCACTGCCACCGTGTTCCAGGAGTTCGCGCTCTTCCCGTGGCGGACGGCGCGAGGCAACGTGGAGTTCGGCCTCGAGGAGCTGGGTGTGCCCGCCGCGGAACGTCGGGCCCGCGCGGCGCGTTTCATCGCCATGACTGGGCTGGAGGGCTTCGAGCGCAAGTATCCCCATCAGCTCTCGGGCGGCATGCGACAGCGGGTGGGCATCGCACGCGCGCTCGCCGTGGAGCCTGCCGTCCTCCTCATGGACGAGCCCTTCTCCGCCCTCGACGCGCAGACGCGCACGTTGATGATGGAGGAGCTCCTCGGGATCTGGGAGCGTACGCGCACGAGCATCCTCTACGTCACCCATAACATCCAGGAAGCCGTCTACATGGCTGACCGGGTGGTGGTGTTGTCGCGGCGCCCCGGCCGCGTCCTCGAGGTGGTGCCCGTGGAGCTCAAGCGTCCCCGCCACGAGGGTCAGATGGGTGAGGCCGGGTTCCTGCAAGCCTCCGAGCGTATCTGGGGGCTGATCAAGTCGCAGGCCCAGGCGGCGCTGGTCGAGGAAAGGCGCTGATGGCCGTCGAGCGCGTGGCCGCCCATGACCGCGCGTCCTTCCTGCTCCGCGCCGATCACCGGCTGCTCCGGGTGGGCGCTCTCGCAGGTCTCCTCGTGCTCTGGGAGGCGCTGACGCGCGTGGGCTGGATCCCCGCCCTGTTCCTGCCCTCACCGCTCGGGGTCATCCGGGAGCTCGGCGAGATGGCAGCTTCCGGCCAGCTCTTCGTCCACTTGGATGCGAGCCTCCGCCGTCTCCTGCTCGGCTTCGCTCTCGGCGCCGTGGCGGGCGTGGCGGTGGGCGTCGTCACGGGATTCTTCTCGCGCGCGGAGGCGGTAGGTCAGCCGCTCATCGCCGCGACCTTCCCCATCCCCAAGATCGCGCTCCTGCCGCTGCTCATCCTGTGGCTCGGCCTCGGCGAGCCGTCCAAGATCGCCGTCATCGCCCTCGGGGTCTTCTTTCCCATGGCCATCAATACCTATGCGGGGGTGCGCGAGGCGGATCCGCTCCTCGTGCGGGCGGCGGTGGCCTTCGGGGCGGGGCGATGGAGCATCATCCGCAAAGTGATCCTGCCCTCAGCCCTGCCCATGATTTTCGCGGGGCTCAAGCTCGGCGCGGGCACGGCGCTGCTCCTCCTCGTCGCCGCCGAGATGATCGCGGCCGACTCCGGCATCGGCTTCCTCGTCCTCCACGCCGGCAACATCATGGACACGACCAAGCTCATGGTCGGCATCGTCTGCCTGTCCCTCCTCGGCGTGCTCTCGCACTGGGTGCTGACGCGCGGCGAGCGACTGGCCGTGCCTTGGCGCTGCACGGCATGAGCTGCGCGCGGATCGGAATCTTGGCGCTGGCATGGAGCCTGCTCGCCATCTGCCGTGTCGTGCCGGCCGCCCACGCCGACTCGCCGGTGAAGATCGGCGCCCTCAAGCTCACCTCCTCGGCGCCGCTGTTCGTCGGGATGGACAAGGGCTTCTTCAAGGAGTTCGGCATCGAGCCGGAGCTGGTGTTCTTCCAGGCGGCTGCCCCTATTGCCACCGCGCTGGCCACGGGGCAGATCGACGTGGGCGCCACCGGCATCACCGCCGCGTTGTACAACATCGTCCTGGGCGGGGAGCAGATCTGGCTGGTCGCCGACAAGGGACGCGAGTGGCCCGGCTATCCGCTGACGGGCATCGTGGTCCAGAAGGAGCTCTACGACGGCGGCCTGCGCTCGATCGCCGACCTCAAGGGCAAGCGTATCGGCATCACCACCCTCGGCTCCACCTTCCACTACTCCCTGGGCAACATCCTGGAGAAGTCCGGCCTCAAGCTGGTCGACGTCCGCGTCGTGCCGCTGCAGACCATGCCCGCCGCCCTCGAGGCCCTCAAGGGCAAACAGGTCGACGCCATCCTCCTCCCGCAGCCCTTCCCGGGAACCGCGGAGGCGCAGGGCTTCGGCAAGATTCTGTTCTGGGCGGGCGATCTCCATCCCTGGCAGACGGTGGCCGTGTTCTTCTCCAAGAAGTTCGCGGCGGACCGGCGACGCGCCGTCGCCTTCATGAAGGGCTACGTCAAGGCCTCGCGCTACTACTACGACGCCGTCCTCGTCCAGAAGGACGGCCGGCCCGCCCCCGGCCCCCACTATGACGACGTCGTGCGCATCACGGCGAAGTACACGGAGGCCAAGCCCGAGGTGATCCGGCTCGGCTTTCCCTATCAGGACAGGAACGCTCGCCTGCTCGTGACGGACATCGAGCGGCAGATGGCGTGGTGGACGGAGAACGGATTCATGAAGCGCACGATTCCCCTCAAGGGGATCGTGGACACGTCGTTCGTGGAGGAGGCCGCCAAGGCCGTCCCCGAGCAGTGAACCCATCGACCAGGAGGGTGTCATGCGCATGCGACTGATGTTGATCGCCGGGCTCGTCCTCGCGCTCGGCTGGGCTGGCTCTGCCGCCGCGCTCCAGGTGGGCGATAAGGCGCCCGATTTCACGCTCAACGGTACCGACGGGAAACCGGTCAAACTCTCTGATCTGACCGCCAAGGGCCCTATTGTCGTCTACACGTTTATTGCCGCCTTCACCGGCACGTGAACGAAGGAGATGCTGGGCTTCGAGGCGGCCATGCCGCAGTTCGAAGCCCTGGGCGCTCAGGTCGTGGGCGTCAGCACGGATCCAGCCCCCTCCCTCGCCGCGTGGCAAAAGCAGAACAATGCTGGAGGCAAGCAGATCCTCCTCTCAGATTTCCCCCGCCGCCAGATGCTGACGGCCTATGGGGCGCTGGAGACGAACACGCAGAGCCCTGTCTTTCGCTACGCCAAACGCGCGTACTTCATCATCGACAAGACGGGCACCGTGAAGTACATCAAGATCATGGATAATCCGCTCGACCTGCTGAGTGCCGACGAGGTGCTCCAGGCCCTCAAAGACTCGAAGGCCGCGTGATGCGCTGGGCGGCGGTGGCCGGCATCCTGCTGCTCGCGGCGCAGACGGCCGCCGCCGCTCCGCAGTGGTCCGCCCTCGAGGCCCAGACCTACGATCCGCCCAAGCCGGCCCCGGACTTCGCCTTGCCCGATCCCGACGGCAAGGTGACGCGGCTCGAGGATCTGCGCGGGAAGGTGGTGCTGCTGTTCTTCTGGGCCACGTGGTGACCGGATTGCCGGGAGGAGTTGCCTCCCGTCAATCGCCTCTACGAGGAGCTCAAGGGCAAGGGGCTCGAGGTACGGTTGATCAACTTCCGTGAGGATCCCGCCCACGTGAAACGCACGGCGGCCGAGCGTGGCTACGTCGCGCCCGTGCTCATCGATCGGAGCGGCGAGGTGACGGGGGCGCGGTACGGTGTGTTCGGGCCGCCCAGCGTGTATGTGATCGACCGAGAGGGGCGACTCCTCGCGCGGATCGTGGGCGCGCGCCACTGGAACACACCGGCGGTGAAGAGCTTGCTCCTCGAGGTGCTCGCGCAGCCCGCGAAATAGCGGCCGGTCTCGTTGCCCCGTCGTAGCATGCCTGCTATGATTGCCGCTCGTGACGCCGCCCTTTTCGAAAGTCCTCATCGCCAATCGCGGAGAGATCGCTGTTCGGGTGATCCGGGCCTGTCGCGAGCTCGGCATCAGCACTGTCGCCGTCTTCTCGGACGCTGATCGCGAGGCGCTCCACGTCCTGCAGGCCGACGAGGCGGTGGCCCTTGGCCCCGCCCCCGCCGCGGAGAGCTATCTCAATCAGGAGAAGATCATCGCCGCGGCGCGCGCCACGAGGGCCCAGGCCGTGCATCCCGGCTACGGCTTTCTCGCCGAGAACGCCACCTTCGCGGAGGCCTGCGCGACGGCCGGACTCGTGTACATCGGGCCCCCACCCGCTGCCGTGCGCGCCATGGGCGACAAGGTCGCCGCGCGCCGTGTGGCCGAGCGCATCGGGGTGCCCCTCGTGCCCGGCACCATGGAGCCGCTCGCCGACGGGGCGGAGGCCGCGCGCATCGCGCGGGAGATCGGCTATCCCGTGATGATCAAGGCCGCCATGGGTGGGGGCGGCAAGGGGATGCGCCTCGTGCACGCCTACGCCGAGCTCGAGGGCGCCCTGCGCGCCGCGCGCTCCGAGGCGGGCGCAGCCTTCGGCGACGCCACCGTCTACATCGAGCGCTACGTGGCGGACCCGCGGCACATCGAGGTGCAGGTGCTCGCCGACGCCCACGGCGCGGTGGTGCACCTGGGGGAGCGCGAGTGCTCCATTCAGCGCCGCCACCAGAAGCTCGTGGAGGAGAGCCCGTCGCCCCTCGTGGATGCAGAGATGCGCCGGCGCATGGGCGAGGCGGCGTGCCGGCTCGCCGCCGCGGTGGGCTATGTCAACGCGGGCACCGTGGAGTTCCTCGTCGACGGCCAGCGCAACTTCTACTTTCTGGAAATGAACACGCGCTTGCAGGTGGAGCACCCGGTGACGGAGCTGGTGACGGGGCGCGACCTCGTGCGCGAGCAGCTCCGCATCGCGGCAGGGGAGAAGCTCGGCTACACGCAGGACGACGTGGTTTTCAAGGGCCACGCCATCGAATGCCGGATCAACGCCGAGGATCCCGACGCCAACTTCATGCCCTCACCGGGTAAGATCCTCGGGCTACGTGCGCCGGGCGGGCCATGGGTGCGCGAAGACTCCGGCATCTACGAGGGTTACACGGTGCCGCGCTTCTACGACACCTTGATGGCCAAGCTCATCGTGTGGGCGAGCGATCGGGACGGCGCCATCGCCCGCATGGAGCGCGCGCTCCGCGAGTATCACGTGAGCGGCGTGCGCACCACGCTGCCCGTGCTCCGCCGCATCATCGGCCATCCCGACTTCGCGGCGGGCCGCCTCGACACCCACTTCATGGAGCGCCTCCCCGGCGAACGCGTGACTGGGTCGCGGCGCTCCCTGGCCATCGTGGCCGCGGCGCTCGAGGCCTACGAGCGCGCGGGCAAGGAGATGCCCGCTCCCGCGCCGACCGGGCCGAGCCCGTGGACGCGCGCGGGGCGGCCTGGCGCCGGGGGCTGGCGCGAGCGGTGAAGTTCGAGGCAGAGCTCGGCGGCGAGGTCATTCCCGTGGAGGTGACGGGCGGGGGTGGCCGCTACCACGTGCTCCTGGGCGAGGAAACGCTCGAGGTGGACGCGCACCCCACGGGTGGAGGCGGCTGGTCGCTCCTCATCGATCATGCCTCGACCGCGGCGGATGTGATGGAGAAGGACGGCGCCTACATCGTCCACGTCGAGGGCGAGGCCTACACGATCCGGGTGGAGGAAGAGACGCGCTACATCATCCGCACGCGCGGAGGCGGGGCGGGCGGGGGAGGCCAGATCCTGCGCGCGCCCATGCCGGGGCGGGTCGTGCTCGTGGAGGTGACGGTGGGGCAAGCGGTGCGCCCGGGCGACGGGCTCGTCATCCTCGAGGCGATGAAGATGGAGAACGAGATCAAGGCCACGGTGGCGGGCACGGTCAAGGACGTGCGCGTGGAGAGTGGCCAGGCCGTCAATCCCGGCGACGTGCTGGTGGTGGTCGAGTAGGTCGTGGCGGACGGCCCCCCCGCCATTCGCTACGTGGGCGTGAGCAAGTGGTTCGGCGAACACCAGGTGCTCAAGGACGTGAACCTCGACGTCGCCCCGGGCGAGGTGGTGGTGGTGTGCGGGCCTTCCGGCTCGGGCAAGAGCACCCTCATCCGCTGCGTGAACCGGCTCGAGCCCATCCAGCAGGGCGAGATCCTCGTGTATGGCGACTCCGTCACCGGCAACGGCGTGAACCTGACCAAGCTCCGCGCCCAAGTCGGCATGGTCTTCCAGTCCTTCAATCTCTTTCCCCACATGACGGTGCTCGACAACATCACCCTCGCCCCCATGAAGGTGAAGAGGCTGTCCCGCGGCGAGGCGGAGAAGATCGCCCGCGACCACCTCGGCCGCGTGCGCATCCCCGACAAGGCGGACCGGCATCCCGCCAATCTCTCGGGCGGGCAGCAACAGCGAGTGGCCATCGCGCGGGCCCTCGCCATGCAGCCGCGGATCATGCTCTTCGACGAACCCACCTCGGCCCTCGACCCCGAGATGATCAACGAGGTCCTCGACGTCATCACCGATCTCGCCAAGACGGGCATGACCATGATGGTGGTGACCCACGAGATGGGCTTCGCCCGCCGCGTCGCCCACCGGGTCATCTTCATGGACGAGGGGCGGGTGGTGGAGGCGGCCACCCCGCAGGAGTTCTTCTCCGCCCCCCGCTCGGACCGCGCCAAGGACTTCCTGTCCAAGATCCTGTCTCACTAATTCCTCAAGGAGGCTGTGCATGAGAAGGTTCCTGGCTTCCCTCGTCGCCCTCGCCCTGTTCGCCTCAACGGTGACCCCGGCGCTCGCCCAGGCCCCCGTCCAGGGCACTCTGGAGCGCATCAATCAGACGGGCACGCTCATCATCGGCACGCGCACGGGCTCGCCGCCCTTCGCGTACGTCAACGCCAAGAACGAGTGGGTGGGCTTCTCCATCGACCTCGTAGAGGAGCTGGTCAAGCCCGCCCTCGAGAAGAAGCTCAACAAGACCATCAAGGTCGAGAAGAAGGAGTCCACTCCGCCCACCCGCATTCCCCTCCTCACGTCCAACGCGGTGGACTTGATCGCCGGCACCATGACGGACACGCGGGCACGGCGGGACAGCGTGGACTTCTCCATCACCTTCTTCGTGACGGGGGCGCAGTTCCTCGTCAAGAAGGGAAGCAAGATCCGCGGCATCA
>Ga0306921_10002469_pt1 | contig 18530 bp, 13 predicted proteins | sample sta12Cox44000080_FD_203760 | JGI IMG/M metagenome (GOLD analysis project Ga0306921, IMG submission 203760) | Lab enrichment of tropical soil microbial communities from Luquillo Experimental Forest, Puerto Rico - statoxic.12C.oxic.44.000.080 (v2)... | ecosystem: Environmental > Terrestrial >... | reverse complement strand
CGTTTGGGACCAACCTGGGCCTGACGCACATGATTGGAATCTTGCTGCAGGACGAAAAGTTTCCCGGAGTACACATCGCCTTTGGGGACCCGTACGGCAGCCAGACGCATGCCGATTGGAAATCGCAAACGCATGTGGACGTGCTGACCCGGAACTGCGATGTCTGGATTGATGAAGACCAGGTGATCGAGAAGGGCCGCTATCAGCTCGAGCATCTCGGGCTCGCCTAATTTCGAACTTCCCGGAGTATTACTCCTGGGCGTAACTCTCGCCCCCCAGAAAATGCAGGGACACGTAGGGCTCGGTGCCCACGACCCAGCTATCGTGGCCGGGCGGTCCGGGAGGAATGTAGAAAACCGTTCCCGCGCGTAATTCATGAACCGTGCCGTCTTCCATGGCAGCCGTCGCACAACCGGATAGGACCATTCCAACGTGTTCAACGTGGCAGCGGGTGGCGCCAACTTCCGGGCCGACGTGAAGCGACCACTTCCATCCCTTCTGGTAGGTGGCGCGGCCGATGGTCATGCCTCCCAAACGGACAATTTCGAATTTCCCCTTTTCGAAGGTGCGCACCTCGTCCGGGGCTTCGAACTTCTTCAGAATTGTGCGCAGCTTCGGCATAAATCCCCCAATACCCTTGCCTGTGAGCCGGCGGCTCGTAGACCGGGTCGGACTTCACGGATGGCTCGGGTAGCGCCAACCGCGAGTCAATTTGCACTCAAAACCCTTTGGACAGGTACTCGCGCATCTGGTGCTTCCAGAAAGGCCAGTCATGCCCGCCGAGGGGACCCCAATTGTCGACGGAATGACGAATACCCTTGCTGGAGAGGACTTCCGAGAGCCGATAGGTGGGGCCGCTGTGCTCCCAGGGGCCGCTGCCGGTGATGAGGTGAATATCACAGGAGGCGAGCTGTTCGTAATACCAGCCGTCGGAGAGGTTGGCGAGGTAATCGACGGGATTGTTGAAATAGAGGTTGTTGTCGTACATGCCGTCCATGAAATTTCTCAAGTCGTAGACGCCGGACATGGCAAAACAGCGCTTGACGACATCGGGGTGTTTGAAGAGTGAGTTGGCCGCGTGGTAGGCACCGAACGATGAACCCATGGTGGAAATGGGAAGGCGAGATTGGCAGTTGTCCCACACGAACGGAACGACTTCCTCGCGCAAGTAGGAATCGAAAACGGACTGCACGTAGCTGCGGTGAAACGGATGCGCTGCCTTGTTGTAGAAGCTGAGGCCGTTGATGGAATTGACGCTGTAGAGTTTGACACGCCCGGCGTCGATGAAATCGGCGAGTGCGCCTACCATGCTTTGATTTTCCAGCTCCCATTCATCACCGGCACTGGTGGGAAACCCGAGAAGCGGCGGACCCCAGTGGCCGTAAACAACAACGCCCAGTTCGAAACCGAGACGGGGAGAATGCCAGCGGTGATATTCACGTTTCATAGGGAATGATCCTGGAAACTGCGGGACGGAAGTATGACAGTAGCGAGGAACGTCTGCAACGAATTTGCATTTCGCGGGAGGGCGTGTGCGATTATAGTTGTGCAGTTTCTACCTTCGATGGAGGGGAGCCCAACGCTCATGGCTGCTTCGTCGGCGTCGAATCGTCCAACACCGGAACGAATTTTTGCAACCCTCAATGCTCACCAACAGACCGCCGCGCTGAAGGCGGCAGTGGATCTGGACCTATTTACGGTAATCGACGAAGGGTATAACCGCACGGAGCAGATTGCCAAAAAGGTGAATGCCTCGGAACGGGGCGTGCGGATTTTGTGCGATTACTTGACGGTATTCGAGTTTTTGCAGAAAGAGGATGGGCGTTACCGCTTGTCGCCGGATGCCGGACTTTTCCTAAGCCGGCGTTCCCCCGCGTACATGGGAACCATTGTGGAGTTTCTGACCAATCCACAGCACTTCGAAAATATCGCCCAGTTGACGGAGGCCGTGCGAAAGGGCGGCACGGCAAGCCAGCGCGGAAGTAACTTTGAGCCGAATGACGCGTTGTGGGTGTCGTTTGCGCGATCGATGGCGCCATTGACGATTCCGACCGCGATCTTCCTTGCGGATCTTCTCGGTGCACCGCAGGGCCAGCCATGGCGCGTACTGGACATTGCCGCGGGACATGGGATGTATGGGATCACTATTGCGCAACGGAATCCGAAAGCGCAGGTTACGGCGGTGGATTGGCCTGCGGTGCTGGAAGTGGCAAAGGAGCATGCTGCAAAGGCCGGCGTAGCCGACCGCTACCGGACTCGACCGGGGAGCGCGTTCGAGGCGGACCTCGACGACGGGTACGATTTGGTGCTGTTGACGAACATCTTCCACCATTTCGCCCAGGACACCTGCATAGAGCTGATGAAGCGGGTGCATCAGGTTTTGAAGACCGGAGGAAAAGCTGTGACTCTCGAATTCGTACCCAATGAGGACCGCGTGAGCCCCCCGCGAGAGGCGGCATTCAGCATGCAGATGCTGGCGGGAACGGATGCCGGGGATGCGTACACGTTTAGGGAGTACCAGGAGATGTTCGAGAAGGCAGGTTTCCCGCAGACGAGCCTGCACCCTGTGCCGTTCATGCCTCAAGAGGTGTTGATTTCGGAGAAGAGCTGAGTGCGATTCGAATCCCTTCCAACGGTGTTGCTCGACGACGCCTCCCGCGTTGCGCGAAATGCGAATCTGAGTAGGATAGAAGGCAGGAGTGGCCGGATTTTGGTAGATTTCCGTTGAGATGACGCCGGGTGACGAGATGACACAAATCGAAAATGTGAGCCGTCGCGGATTTCTGAAGGGAATGTTTGGGGCGGGGGCGCTGGTGTTGAGCGTGCAAGTGCTGCCGGAACGTTTGTTCGGAACGGAGTTGGATGCCGGCGAAGATTCCATGGCAAAAGCGGCGCTGCAGCCGAATGTGTATGTGGCCATCGCGACAAATGGGACGGTGTACATCGTTTGCCACCGCTCGGAGATGGGCAGCGGAAACCGCACCGGATTGCCGCGAATTGTAGCAGATGAGTTGGACGCGGACTGGGCGCGTGTGAAAGTGGTGCAAGCGCCGGGCGACGCGAAGTACGGGGACCAGGACACGGATGGGTCGCATTCCGTGACCAGTTTCTTTGACACCCTGCGTGTGGCAGGCGCCAGCGCGCGCTTGATGCTGGTGTGCGCCGCGGCCGAGCAGTGGGGCGTTTCGCCCGCCGAATGCACGACCGAGCTGCATACGGTGGTGAATAAGCAAAGTGGCAAGAAACTTGGATACGGGCAATTGGCAGCGACGGCGGCGAAAATGTCGGTCCCGAAAAAGGAAGAGGTGAAGCTGAAGGACCGGAAGGATTGGCGGTATATCGGGAAACCGGCCCCCACGTACGACCTGAAGGACATGTGCAGCGGCAAAGCCATGTACGGGCAGGACACCTGCATGGACGGAATGCTATATGCCTCGGTGCTGCATCCGCCGGTTTACGGGGGCGCGGTGCAAAGCGTGGATGATTCGGCCGCGCTGAAAGTGGCGGGGGTGAAGCAGATCGCGACGATCGATGCGTTCAAGCCACCGGTCATGATGCAGGCGCTCGGCGGAGTGGCGGTGCTCGCAGACAACACCTATGCGGCGTTTCAAGGGAAAAAGAAGCTGAAGGTGGAGTGGACGAAGAGCGAGCACGGTGTGTGGACTTCCGATGCGTTCCGGAAGGAATTGGTAGCGACGTCTCAGAAGCCGTGTAAAGTGGTGCGCGAAAATGGAAACGTGGATGAGGCGTTTCGGAAGGGCGGCAAGATTGTAGAAGCGGAGTATTACGCGCCGATGCTGGCGCATGCGCCGATGGAGCCGCCCGCGGCTCTGGCGGTGTACCGCGAGGGCAAGGTGGAGGTGTGGGCGCCGACGCAAAGTCCGCAGGGGGCGCAAGAAGCGATAGCCGCGGCGGTGGGTGGAAAAAAGGAGGATGTGACCGTACACGTGACCCTGCTGGGCGGCGCTTTCGGGCGGAAATCGTTTCCGGATTTTGCCATCGAAGCGGCCGTGCTTTCGAAGAAGACCGGGAAGCCGGTGAAGGTGGTATGGAGCCGCGAGGACGATATCAAGGTGGACTCGTTTCACTCCGTGGCGGCGATGTATTTCAAGGCATCGCTCGGAGCGGACGGGAAGCCGACGGCATGGTTGCAACGCAGCGTATTTCCGCCCATCGCGTCGACCTTCGACGCGTCGGCGAAGTATGCGGACGCTGGAGAAATAGGGCTGGGCTTCAGCGATGTGCCTTTCGCGCTGGCGAACCATCGCGCGGAGAACGGCCCGGCGACCGCACACACGAGAATTGGCTGGCTGCGGTCGGTCGCAAATATCTATCATGCGTACGGGATTCAGTCGTTTGTCGGGGAACTCGCAGCTGCCACGGGCAGAGACCCCGTGGAGTATGTGCTGCTGTTGCTCGGGCCAGACCGGATTGTTCCGAAGAGCGAATTGGCGAAGGATTATACGAATTACGATGCCGACTACGGAAAGTATCCCATCGATATCGCGCGGTTCCGGCGCGTGGTGCAGCTAGCGGCGGAAAAATCAGGATGGGGCAAACAGAAACTGGGGAGTGGCTTCGGGATGGGAATTGCGGTACACCGGAGCTTCCTGACCTATGTGGCAACGGTGGCGCAGGTCGAGGTGAAAGACGGGCAGACCATTGTTCACCGTGTAGACGCGGCGCTGGATGCGGGAACCGTGGTGAATCCAACGATCGCGCGGCAGCAATTCGAAGGCGCCGCCGTGATGGGAACGGGTATCGCATTTTATGGGGAGATTACGGCGACGAACGGCGTGATTGACCAGTCGAATTTCGATACCTTCCAGGTGACGCGCATGAATGCGGCGCCGAAACAGACCAACATTCATATTGTAGAAAGTGAGGCGCCGCCGGCGGGAATTGGGGAGCCGGGCTTGCCGCCCGTGGCCCCGGCGATTTATAACGCGATTTTCGCGGCGACGGGGAAGCGCGTGCGGGAGATGCCGCTAGCGAAAGCCGGGCTGGCCTAGAGCCAGAGCCACGGTTGTCGTACCATTTCAAATTGTGCGGATGGGGGCGCAGCACTTCGCACCGTCAGTGTGAACAACGCTGTGCCTTTTCTTTTTCGAACACAACGTGCGGAGGAAATTTTGAAACGAGCACTGGCGCTGGTGTGTTTCGCGATGGTGTGGATGCTGGGGGTTCCCGCCGAGGCGCAGAGACGGCCGGTGTTGCCGCAGATTGACGAGCCACATCCCTACTATTACCGCGAATTATATTTGCCGCAGTTGACGAGCGGGCCAAGCGGTCTGGCATGGGGTCCGGATTCGAAAGAGCTGATTTACTCGATGGCCGGCTCGCTATGGCGGCAAAAACTGGATTCGAAAGAAGCGACCCAGTTGACCGATGGCCCGGGATACGACTACCAACCCGATTGGTCGCCGGATGGGAACCGCGTGGTGTATGTGTCCTATCAAAAAGATGCGATGGAGTTGTGGTGGCTGGATCTGGTGAACGGAAAAAGGAAACAACTGACGAAGGGGGGAGCCGTGAATGTTGAGCCGCGCTGGTCGCCGGATGGTAAGCGGCTGGTGTGGGTTTCCACAGAGTACAACGGGCGGTTTCACATCTTCACCGGTGACTTTGCGGATGGCGAGCTAAGGAATGTAACGCGCCTGACGGGCGAAACAAAGAGTTCCCTTCCCCGCTACTACTACAGCGCGTACGACATGGAAATCAATCCGGTGTGGACGCGCGATGGAAAAGAGATCTTGTTTGTTTCAAACAAGGGGCACATTCACGGGACCGGGGGATTCTGGCTGATGAGAGCGGAACCGGGGGCCGAAGCCCAGGAGATTCACTACGAAGAAACCAGTTGGAAAACGCGACCGGATTTTTCGCCGGACGGATCGCGCATGGTCTACAGCTCCTATCTGGGGCGATCGTGGCAAAACTTGTGGGTCATGCCAGCGAAAGGCGGCGATGCCTTTCCCCTGACGTATGCGGAATGCGATGAGACGAACGTGCGATGGTCACCAGACGGGCAGGCGATCGCGTTCATCTCGAATCAGGACGGTTCGACAAAACTTCACTGGCAAAAATTTGGAGGGGACAACGGCCGGAATCTGGAGGTTGAGAAGCGCGTTTATGTGCGGAAGCGAACCCGCGTAACGGTCGCGGTGGCCCCTGATTCTTTGTCGGCGTATATGCGCGTTTCGGTGACCGACGGGAGCGGACAGTTCTATGTCGCCGATGGCGCCTGGATCCACGCCGATGACGGTTTCGATCGAAACGTGCAACCGTTCGAGAATCACTATTTTTACACCAATGATCGCGGCGAAGCTTATCTCGACCTGCCGGACGGGAAATATACGGTCGTGGCCAGCGGAGGTTTGGAACTCAAGCCGTTTCGAAAAGAGGTGGAGATCAGGGAAGGAAGGCCCAAAGAGATCGAAGCGCCTTTGCTACCCCTGGATTTCAATCCCGAGGGAAACTGGGTAGCTTCCGATGTTCACGTGCATATGAATTACGCAGGAACATACAGGAATACGGTCAGGCATCTGGTGGAACAGGGGGAGGGCGAGGGGCTAAAAGTAGTTCATGAGCTGACCGTGAACAAGGAGCAGCGCTTTCCGGATATGCCCTTTGTGCGGTTCGGGAATGAGGCGACGAGCGATCCGGATGTGGCAGTGGTACAAGGGCAGGAATTTCACACCAGTTATTGGGGACATCGAGGGATCTTGGGTCTAAAGCGGAATTTGTTGCTGCCGGGATATGCGGGATATCCGAATACGGCAGCGGCCAGTTTGTGCCCGATGAATGCGGATGTGTACGACATGGCGCATGCGCAAGGGGCACTGGTAGGTGCGGTACATCCGTTCGACGAAGTACCCGACCCGTTTGTGAAACCGGCGCAGCGAATTACAGAGGAGTTGCCGGTGGATGTGGCGTTGGGCAAGCTGGATTACATGGAGATTGTGGGCTTCAGCGACCACAAAGCGACGGCGGCGGTTTGGTACAAGCTGCTAAACCTGGGATTCCAAATTCCGGCCGCGGGTGGAACGGATGCAACCACGGATTACGCGGCACCGATTCGCGGGCAGGTTGGCTTTAATCGCGTATATGTGTGGACGCCGGGCTGGCCATCGGATATTGGGAATTGGATGGATGGATTGAAACGGGGCAAAACGTTTGCCACGAATGGTCCGCTGGTGGAGTTCAAGTTAGGCGGAGAGATGCCCGGAGGTGAACTGAGATTCAGTCAGGCGCAGAATGCAATTCCCTTCACCGCGAAATTGCGGTCGATTGTCCCGGTGGATCATCTGGAAGTCGTATGCAATGGAAAAGTTGCGCAGAACCTGAAATTGGACGGCAAGCGCGAGTCGGCCGATGCCAGCGGGACCGTTGCACTCAGCGAAAGCGGGTGGTGCGTATTGCGGGCGTGGAGCGAGAAGGCGGAATACCCGGTGATGGACAATTACGAGTACGCGACTACCAGCCCGGTGTACGTCGCGATCGGCGGTAGGCGGGCGTATTCGAACGAGGACGCCGATTACTTCAAGGCTTGGATCGACCGGACCCTGGAGATTACCGAGGCCTATGCGGACTGGAATTCGCCGAGCGAGAAAAAGTACGTGACGGGGCGCCTGCGCGAGGCGAGAGCGGTATACGAACACATGGGCAATAGTGAAGGCATGAAGTAGAGGAGCAAATGCAAGAGGATTGCTCATCCCGTTGACGGCGCACAGAGAAGCGAAGGTTGGCTTGTGGAAGGTAGAAGGATAGGGCTAGAATTCCGAGACGTTGCTGAAGAACTTGCGGATCGTGCCGCAGGCGTGACCAGCGCGTTTTTGTTGATTTCTCCAAACTCCGAGAGGGTCCATCGCTCCTCCCTCGTTTCCGGAAGATTATGATTCAGGAAAAAGTAGCTGACTCGCAGCAAATGCAGAGAGGAAACGCGTGCGCGGGGACACGCGATGGCGGAACGTGAGCGAGAGCCAGAAAAGGCGGGACGGAAAGGAGGGTACATGATCGTAGGTGTGCCCAAGGAAATTTATCCGAATGAACGGCGCGTCGCGCTGGTTCCGGCGGTGATTCCGAATTTGAAAAAGGCCGGTCTGGACGTGCTGGTCGAAGCCGGCGCGGGAACGAAGGCCGGATATCCGGATTCGGAATACGTGGAAAAAGGTGCGCGGTTGGCCGAAAACCGGACCGAGGTTTTTCAGACTGCGGACACCGTCGTGCAATTTCTATGTCACGGCGCGAACGACAAGAACGGAGAAGAGGACCTGCCATTGATGAGGCCGGGGCAGGCGCTGGTTGGGTTTGTCAGACCTCTGGGCGCGGTGAAAACGTTGCAGGATTTTGCCGCGCGGGGCGTGACATCCTTTTCCGTGGAGTTGATGCCGCGCACGACGCGAGCGCAGAGCATGGACGCGCTGTCGTCGATGGCAACGATCTGTGGGTACAAGGCCGTGCTCGTCGCGGCCGACACACTACCGAGGATGTTTCCGATGTTGACGACGGCGGCGGGAACGATCGCACCGGCGCGGGTGTTGATTATCGGGGCGGGCGTAGCGGGATTGCAGGCGATTGCCACCGCTCGGCGGTTGGGCGCCGTGGCTTCGGCATACGACATGCGACCCGCGGCAAAGGAACAAGTGCAGAGCCTCGGCGGGCGCTTTGTGGAACTGGCGATTGAAGCGAAGGACGCGCAGGACGCGCGCGGATACGGAAAAGCACAGGACGAAAGCTTTTATCAAAAACAACGGGAACTGTTGGGCAACACCATCGAGCAAAGCGACGTCGTGATTACAGCGGCGGTGATTCCCGGGAAGAAATCGCCGGTGCTGGTGACCCGGGAAATGGTCCAACGGATGGCGCTCGGCTCGGTGATCGTCGATCTGGCGGCGGAGCGGGGCGGAAATTGTGAGTTGACGAAGCCGGACGAAACGGTAGTCGCGCAGGGAGTCACCATCATCGGGGAATTTAATCTGGCGGGATCCGTGCCGTATCACGCCAGTCAGATGTATGCGCGAAACCTGAGCGCATTTCTGCTTCACCTGGTGAAAGAGGACAGGGTGCAGTTGAACATGAGTGACGAGATCATCCGGGAAACGCTCGTGACGCAGGGCGGCGAGGTAGTGAACGCCCGAGTGCGCGAATTTTTCGGGCTGCCGACGCTGGCAGCCAAGGTCTAAGGAGGAAGCATGCCCGCCGATTTCATCTCCAATCTGTACGTTTTTGTTCTGGCGGCGTTTCTGGGCTTCGAGCTGATCAAACGGGTTTCCCCATTGCTTCATACCCCGCTCATGTCCCTCACGAACGCACTCGACGCCATCGTGGTGGTGGCGGCGATCATTATCGCCGGGCGGCACGAAACCCGCGTTTCCACCATCCTCGGGTTGGTGGCGATCGGTGCTTCCTTCAGCAACATGGTGGGAGGATTTCTGATCACCGACCGGATGCTGAAGATGTTCAAGACGACCAAGGCGAAGAAGCCATGAATCCTGCCTTGGCGCAGCAGCTCATTGATTTCAGTTATATTGCCGCCGTTGTTGGATTCATCCTCGCGCTAAAGTGGCTGAACTCGCCTGCTTCGGCGATGCGCGGAGTGGTCATTGGCGAAATCGCGTCTGCGGTGGCGGTCGTTGCAACGCTTTTCGACCCCCAGGTGCTCCACCACAAGTGGTTGATCATTGCGCTCATCCTTGGCGCTGGCATCGGTATTCCGTTGGGCATGGTCAAGATGACCGCGGTGCCCCAGCGGACAGCGTTAAGTCACGCCTTTGGCGCAATGTCCGCGGCACTCATCGGCATTGCCGAATACTACGTGGGAACTCCGCATATCTCGAAATTCGAGATGGCGGAGATCGGTCTGGAAGTTGTTATTGGCTCGCTGACTTTCACGGGCAGCATCATTGCCGCCGGCAAGCTGCAGGAAATCCTGCCCCAGCGCCCCATCACCTACAAGGGACAGAATATCGTCAGCCTTTCCGTGCTGGCCGCGGCTCTCGCGCTGATTATCCTCCTGGTCTTTCACCCGGAGTACACACACGTGTTTGCGGCCATGGTGGTAGTAGCACTGATTTTCGGGATCATGCTGGTGACGCCGATCGGCGGCGCCGACATGCCCACGGTGATCTCGCTGTTGAATTCCTACGCGGGGTTTTCTGCCGCGCTGCTGGGATTTGTGCTGAACAGCAAGGTGCTGGTGGTGGCTGGCGCACTGGACGGCGCTTCCGGTTTCATTCTCTCCGTCATCATGTGCAAGGCCATGAATCGCTCGTTCACCAACGTACTGTTCGGGGCATTTGGCCAAGTGCAGGTTTCCGCTGCCAAGGGCGCTGAGGAGCGAACTGTACGAAGTGCGTCCGCAGAAGAGGCCGCCGGCATCCTTGGCGCGGCGAGCAAGGTGATCATCGCTCCCGGCTACGGTATGGCTGTGGCGCAGGCGCAGCACAAAGTCCGGGAGTTATATGACGCGCTCAGCAAGCGCGGCGTGGATGTAAAGTTTGCGATTCACCCGGTGGCGGGACGGATGCCCGGGCACATGAATGTACTGCTGGCCGAAGCGGATATTCCGTACGACAAGCTGGTGGAAATGGACGAGATCAACGGCGAGTTTGCCCAGACCGACGTGGCATTGATCATCGGCGCGAACGATGTGACCAATCCCGCGGCAAGGGAAGATCCCAGCAGCCCGATTTATGGGATGCCGATTCTCGACGTGGATAGAGCGCGGACGGTGATGGTGATCAAACGAGGAATGGGCGCCGGGTTCGCGGGTATCGAAAACCCTTTATATTACATGGACAAGACCCTGATGTTGTTCGGGGATGCGAAGAATTTCGTGGGCTCAATCGTTAGGGAATTGGCAGGCAGCCACGGCTGAAGTGGTCCCCATTATGAACAGGCGGTCCCGGTAAGAGTGTGCAGGTCCTGACGTACTATGCCATCAAGAACCGAGCTGGGTGGACGGTTGACCCGAGAAAACCGGATTCGCGCGAGCCCGATGCCCAATGCTCCGAGGCGACCACGATGGCAGTCTGACCTAGGGGATTCAGGACGGTTCGTGATAGAACAACTCCGTGAACGATTTGGTTGCGGCTTTTGAGACCAGCGCCAAGGAAGCGGCCGCCAGTGTGTTTTTCGTCGATGGCGTGCCCGGCAAGGTGCGCGGCGCGGTCGAAGAATTAACGCGTGATGCCAGGTCCATTGTGCTCGGAGCAGGCGAGTTCCTTCCCCCACCGATTGTGAGGGAGTTAGGAAATATTCCAAACGTCCTCCGGGAGCCTACCGACGAGGAACTTTCGACCGCGCACGCCGGGGTGAGCGATGCGTTGGCAGGGGTAGCCTCGACCGGATCCGTTTGCGTCGCCCTCGGACCGCCACTCGTCGCCGCCGCCAGCCTATTGATGCCGTTACACATTGTGATTCTGGCCGCTGAGCGCATCGTGGCACGGCCGGGGGATTTGTTTGATCTTTCCTGCCTGGGGGGAGGGGGGCTGCGCCGAAATATAGTGTTCATTACCGGGCCGAGCGCGACAGCCGATATGGGCCCACTCGTGCGCGGCGTGCATGGGCCGCACCGCCTGCAAATCCTGGTGGTAAGGTGAGGGAGATACGATGGGCAGCGAAGTAACGACGCCGGTCGGAGCTCCCTCCCCGCGTTCTGTGGCAAACAAAAGCGACAAGCAAAAACTATTGTTGGCGATTCGCATGGCGCTGGATACGCAGAGTCCGGCGATCCGGCGAAACACACAGACGTTCAACCGAAATCGCTATAAGGCGACCGGTGCGCTGGCCGATTACGAGGCCCTCAAAGATGAAGCGCGACGCATCAAGGAAAGTGCGATCGCCCGGCTGCCTGAATTGATCGCCCAGATTCGCGAAGTAGTACAAGCTCGGGGCGGACACGTGTATCTGGCGGGGACCGCGAAGGAGGCCAGCGATTACATCCGCGACACCTGCCTGCGACACGGCGCCCGGTTGGTAGTGAAAGGCAAAAGTATAACCAGCGAAGAGATCCGCTTGAATCACGTGCTGGAAGCTGCCGGCATCGAAGTCGCGGAAAGCGATCTGGCGGAGTTTATTCTGCAGGTCGCGGACGAGCAGCCGTCGCACATCATTGCGCCGGCGGTGCATTATAGCCGCGAACGGATTACGGAGTTATTCAAGCGAGAGTTCAACACCGATCTGCCCCTGGACACGGGCGAGGAGTTGACGAAGTTTGCACGGAAGATTCTAAGGCAAAAGTTCCTGCACGCGGATATTGGAATTACAGGCGTGAATCTTCTGGCGGCGGATACCGGAACGATGATGCTCGTCGAGAGCGAAGGCAACATTCGCATGACCAGTTTGCTGCCGCCGGTGCACATCGCGATCGCAGGTGTCGAGAAGATTATTCCGGCGCGTCGCCAGATGGCGATTTTTCTGGAATTGCTGGCAGCGAGTGCCACGGGACAGAAGCTGACATCGTATACGAGTTTTCTGAGCCCGCCGCTGGACGACCCGCCCTTTGCCTTGCCGGGCAAAGACCCCCAGAAGCGCGAATTCCACCTGGTGCTGATCGACCACGGACGGATGCGCATGCGGGACGACCGGGTGTTCCGCGAGACGCTGTACTGCATTCGCTGCAGCGCCTGTCTGAATTCCTGCGCGAACTTCGAAACGGTTGGCGGACACGCGTTTGGCGGAGAAACGTATTCGGGAGGAATCGGGGGAGCGTGGGAAGCCGGGACCGGAAGGCTCGAAAACGCTCGGTTTTCGGAGCTTTGTACGGGTTGCTCGCGGTGCGTCAATCAGTGTCCGGTTCGAATTGATGTGCCGTGGCTGAACGAAAACCTGCGTGACCGGCTGAACCAGGCGGGTGAGCCGTCGCTTCTGGCGGGAACGCTGACGAGTTTGTGCTCGGCCGCCGAGCGGGACGCAAGAGCGCCGGCGGCCAAGGTTTTCTTTGGAAACTATCACTGGTTCGCGGAGTGGGGGTCGCGGTTTTCCACCCTAACGAACGCGATCAACAATACGGAGCTGGCTCGCGCCGTGATGGAGCGCTGCGTTGGATTGGATCGGCGGCGGAGGTTGCCGGCGTTTGCGAAACGCACACTGGTGGAGGCCGCAAAGCGAGGGAAGACGCCTGACATTCGGGAGCCGGCGGCTCGAGCCGTTCTGTTCGCAGATGTTTTCACCAATTACGGCTTACCCGAACGCGGACTAGCGACCCTACGTGTGTTACGGGCGATGAATGTAGACGTGATCGTCAGCGAGTCGTTACCGGAAGGGCGCGCCGCGCTCTCGCAGGGATTGATCGACACCGCTACCGAATACATGCGGAAAGCGGCTGCGCACCTGGAATATTCTGTGCGCGAGGGCCGCGACGTGATCGTCGTGGAACCAAGTTCACTGGCGATGTTTCGCAGGGATGCCCGGCATTTGCTGGACGACGGTGGGCAATTCGAACGGCTGCGCGCGGCCACATTCGAGCCGCTTGAGTATGTGTCCCGGATTCTTCAAAAGTCGCACTTACACCCGAGGGAGATTTTTGATGTGTCGCGATCACCTGTAGGATTGCAGCTTTTCTACCACTCGCATTGCCAACAGAAAACCATCGGTTGCGCGATTCAAACCGAGACGCTGCTGTGCGAGATCGGATTTGATTTGGTGACTTCGTCGGTGGAATGTTGCGGGATGGCGGGAAGCTTCGGCTACAAGAAGGATTTCTACGAACTAAGCATGGCTGTGGGGGAAGATTTGTTTCAACAGGTACGCAGAGCAGAAGAGGGCGGCGAGCCGCGGGCACTGGTGGCCAGCGGCACCTCGTGCACGGAACAGTTGCACGCAGGAATGAATCGCAAGGTGTTTCACCCCATCGAACTGCTCGCGGCGATTCTTCGCGAGCCTCCCTCAAGTCGTCAGTAGCGATTCCAGAGTGGCGCCGCGGATCGAGGCGTCGAGCAGCTGAAGGGTATGCAGAACAGGAACGGGATTCTTAGCTCGTTGCAATGCGGCCTGAAGTTGAAACAGGCACCCGGGATTGCCGGTAACCACGACAGTCGGCTGGAGCGGCGTGATAAGGGAGGCTTTGCGGTCGCCAAGCTCATTGGCAGCGTCGGGCTGAACGAGGTTATAGATTCCCGCGGAACCGCAACAGACCGCCGATTCCGGTATTTCCAGTAATTCCAGGCCGGGGATTTGCCCGAGGAGCGAGCGTGGCTGCGTGCGCACCCCTTGCGCGTGCTGAAGATGGCAGGAGTCGTGAACCGCGGCCCGCGCGTAGATAGGCTTACGTTCGGAACGCGGCGGCGCCTCGGTGAGAACCTCGCAAATGTCCCGGCATTGGGCGGCGAAACGTTTGGCGCGATCGGCGTACGCAGGATCGTCGCGCAACAAATAGCCGTACTCTTTGAGATTCGAACCACAGCCGGCGGCGTTGGAGATGATGTAGTCGACGTGGGCATTTTCGAAGGCGTCAATGGTTTGCCGAGCGAGTTCAAGGGCGCGCGCTTCTTCGCCAGCGTGAATTAACAGTGCACCGCAACAGGGTTGGTCGGGCGGAGCGACGACTTCATACCCTTCGGCCGAAAGGACGCGAGCCGTGGCGGCGGTGACGGGGGAGAGAAAAACGCGCTGCACGCACCCGAGAAGCAGTCCGACGCGTTTCAGCCTTTGGCCCTTCGCCGGGATGCAGGCCGGCAACGGCTCGAAGGGGGCGAGCTTGGGCAGGAGGGCATCCAGTCCGCTGAGGAAGCGAGGGAGCAGGCTGAGTAAGCCCGTGGCTCGCAGCCACTCCTGAAGACCGGATTTCTGATAGGCGAGCAAAGGCCAGCGAAGAAGGTCTAGCCGATCGGGGCGCGGCAGGGTTTCGAACAGCAGGCGGCGATGGAGTTTTTCGCCGAGCGAACGCTTGTAGTTGCGCTCGATCTGAGCGCGAGTCGCTTCGATCAATTTTCCGTAGTCTACACCGGAGGGACACGCGCTCATGCAAGCGACGCAGCCGAGGCAAGCGTCGAAGTGGCCGACCCATTCGCGACTCATGGGTGCGGTCGCTTGGCGCGCCATTTTCATCAGGTAGATGCGGCCGCGGGGTGAATCCATCTCTTCGTGCCACAAAACATACGTGGGACAAACGGGCAGGCAGAAGCCGCAATGAACGCACTTATCGATAATTTCCTGTGCCGGAGGATGGTGGGCATCAAACACGCCCGGCCTAGCGAGTTGGGCAGGTTTATTGGCCATCAAATGCCTCCTACGAAGCGGCCGGGATTCAGGGTGTTTTGGGGATCGAATTGCCGTTTCACCGAGCGCATCAATTCGAAGGCATCGCCGGGAGTACCCCAGGGATCTATCCCCTTGGCCGCTAGCGAATTTCCAAGAAGGACGAGCGAGCCACCAAGTGTTTCGAGCTTTTTGCGACAAGCACGGAGTGCCGAGGTGACGGTATCGGTGTCACCTCTAAGGAGAATGACGCCCAGGCCGGTCGCTTGAATGGCCGCATCAAAGTTTGCTTTGGGATGCAACCGTCCATACAAATCTTCCATCACCCCGAAAACCTCGAGGGGTAGCGCAGAGATTTTCCCTAGTGTGGAAATCGCAGGATTCTGCTTCGCTTCCGCGTGAAGTCGCTGGCGGAACTGCCAGACGGAGTGATCCGCATCGGCAACAGATATCGGTCGCGCCAGTGATTTGACCTGGGCGATCTGTGATGCAATACCCGCTTCCGTTCCTTCGAACAGAATGTCCACAAAAATCTCGGGTTTCCTTCGGGCGACGAACCGCGTTTGCGCTGCGGAGTAGGATAGGTTCGACGCCAGCAACTGGGTAATCCATTGTTGCGCCTGGGAAATTCGGTCCGTCGAACAAGTGACGGTCTTGGTGGCCCAGGGAAGCGCGTGAAGACGGAAGATGGCGCGTGTGATGACCCCCAGCGTTCCGAGAGCGCCGGTAGCGAGTTTCGGCAAATCATAGCCGGCGACATTTTTTACGACTTTCCCACCGCTGCTCGCGAGCGTGCCGTCGGCTAATGCCAAGGTCACGCCAATCACAAGGTCGCGAAGGGCTCCGAAACGCATGCGAAGCACGCCGCTGTCGTTCGACGAGAGCATTCCGCCCACGGTTGCGCGGGCTGGCCAAAGAGCATCGATAGCCAGGCGCTGGCCATGTTTTGCGAGGGCGTCCTCAAGGGTTTGTAAAGGGCAGCCGGCTTCCACGACCACGGTAAGATCGGCCCAGGCGTGTTCCAAGACACGATTGAGGCGCAGCGTGGAGAGGATGATGCCGGCGCGTTTGGGAGCCTTGCCCCAATCGAGCTTTGTCCCGCCACCCCGAGGAATGACCGCCACTCCAGCTTCACTGGCGCAGGCGAGAATACCAGCGAGTTCCTGCTCGTTCGCGGGACTGACGACGTATTCGGGTTGCACGCCAGCGACAGCATCGGAAGCGGCTGCGGCGCAGATATTCGAGGCACCCACAATCGATTCGAATTTTTCGGCGAAGGCTGGCGAAGTGGTCATAGCTGAACCGAATAACGAATGGCGTTCCTCAGAAGCGCTCGGCGATTCCCGCTGTTTCGAGCGGATGCGAGACGTATTCACCCGGTTTCTCGCCGCAGAGCCGCGGCCTAGGGAAGACTTTCGTGGGATTCGCCAGCTGCAGAGGATCGAACGCACATCGTACGCGCTGCATGGTGTCCAGGTCGGGCTCGCTGAACATTTTGGACATCATGGTTTTCTTTTCTTCGCCGACCCCGTGTTCCCCGGTAATGGAACCGCCAGCGGCGAGACAGAGTTCCAGGATGCGATAGGAAAGCTGTTCGGCGGCGGCTTCCTGCCCCGCGATCTGGCGATCGTAAAGCACGAGCGGATGGAGATTGCCGTCGCCCGCATGGAAGACATTGGCGACGCGCAAGCCGGTTTCGGCGCTCATGCGCGCGATTTCACTCATGACCTGCGGAAGAGCGGTGCGGGGAATGACGCCGTCCTGCACGATGTAGTTAGGCGAAATGCGGCCCATGGCAGCGAACGCGGCTTTGCGGCCTTTCCAGACGAGTGCGCGCTCGGTTTCCGTTTGCGCCACGCGAATTTCCCATGCGCCATTTTTGCGGCAGATGACGTCCACTTGCTCCATCAGCGATTCGACTTCGGCGAGCGGGCCATCGAGTTCGACGAGCAGCAGACCGCCACAATCGGGATAATTGGCATGCACCGCAGCTTCGGCAGCTTGAATGGCGAGACGGTCCATCATTTCGATCGCGGCCGGAAGCATGCCGGCGGCAATAATGTCGCTGACGGCGGCACCCGCTTCGTTGGTGGTAGGAAAGGCCGCGAGGAGGGTACGAACGCACTCCGGGCGCTTAAGGATCCGCAGGGTCACTTTGGTAGCGATACCCAGGGTGCCTTCGGAACCGACGAACACCCCGGCGAGATCGTAACCCGGCGAGTCCAATGTTTTTCCGCCCAGGTGAACGAGCGAACCGTCGGCGAGTACCACCTCGAGGCCGAGGACATGCGTGGTCGTGAATCCATATTTCAGGCAATGCGCCCCGCCGGAGTTTTCCGCAACATTTCCCCCGATACTGCAGACGCATTGCGAGGAAGGATCCGGTGCGTAAAAGAACTGCTGGGCTTGGACGCGCCCGGTCACATCCAGATTGATGACCCCGGGTTCGACGACCATGCGCGCATTTTCCAGATCGACTTCCAAAATGCGATTCATCCGAGCCAAGCTGATGACAATTCCATTCTTCACCGGTAGCGCGCCGCCACTGAGGCCGGTGCCCGAACCACGGGCAACAAACGGAATGCGCTCGCGATGACAGGTGCGCACGATGTTTTGAACCTGTTGCGTATCGGCAGGAAGCAAAACGGCTAGAGGCAGAACGCGAAAGTTCGTGAGGCCGTCGCACTCGTAGGTATGCAACTCGTCGGTAGAAGAAATAATGCCGCGATCTCCGACCAGGTTGCGAAATTCCTGAAGGATCCGGGCGTCCATAGCGATTGCCGCAAGAAGAAGAATAGTACGGTAGCAGGACCGCGTGAAGCATCAATTCGGGTCCGCGACCGAACGACAGGAAACCGGAGAACGGCAACGAAGGCCGCGATGGGTGCGATCAATGGATGACGAGTTTCGTGAACGGGTACACATAGGCCTGCAAGAAAACGAGAACACCCACGAGACACGCAAGTGCAATGCTGTGCCAGAAAACGTAGCGGAGAATGTCGCCTTCGTGGCCATACCACTCGGTCGCGGTACTGGCGACGACGATGCTCTGCGCGTCGATCATTTTGCCCATGACGCCGCCGCAGCTGTTGGCCGCGGACATGAGCACCGGCGAAACGCCGACTTGCGTAGCGGAAATCTTCTGAAGACTGCCAAAGAGCACATTGGAAGCGGTGTCCGACCCGGTCAGCGCTACACCCAGCCAGCCCAGAAGAGTGCCGAAGAAGGGGTACAGAATGCCGGTGCGTGCGAAGGCCAAACCCATGGTGGCATCGAGCCCGCCGTAGCGGGTCATATAGCCGATAGCCATCATGGCGGAAATGGTGATCAAC
>Ga0306921_10002467_pt1 | contig 18538 bp, 12 predicted proteins | sample sta12Cox44000080_FD_203760 | JGI IMG/M metagenome (GOLD analysis project Ga0306921, IMG submission 203760) | Lab enrichment of tropical soil microbial communities from Luquillo Experimental Forest, Puerto Rico - statoxic.12C.oxic.44.000.080 (v2)... | ecosystem: Environmental > Terrestrial >... | reverse complement strand
TTCCGCCTCGTCGGAATGCTGATCTGCGGGCTGGGAATTCTCTATGTCGTAAGCGGACGACTGAGTGCGCAGGGTTTTGTCCTCGCCTCGTTACTGGACCGGCCGTTGGTGCCGCTCCTCATGGCCGTCTTGTGGTATGGGCATATTCTCCCTGGTCCGCTGGCCGTGGCGTTCTCCATTAGCGACTTCGGGAGCTTTCTGTGGACGCTCCTGGCCTGCCGCGCAGATGCGCGCGACGGGTTGAACATCGGCGGTCCGCCTTTCCAGGGACAGAGTCGTGCTGCTCGCTCTGTCGAGGTTCTGGGCTGGATCTTCCTGGTGTCTGGACTGCTAATCCTCGTCGCACCTTGCTGGACGGCTTCGTTGCTGCAGCTGCCGACGGTTGTGGTAAACCACCCCAATTACTTCCCCCTGGCCGGATTGCTCGTCGGCGGAATGGGAGTCCTGTACCTGGTCAGCGGCAGTTTGAATTCCACCGGTGCGGTGTTCGCCGCCCTGCTGACGTATCCTCCGGCGTTGATCGTGGTTGCCATCTTGTGGCACAAAGCCATCATTCCCGGCTCTCTGGCGGGGGTGATCTCGATGGCTGCTTTCCTCGCTCTGGCCTGGATCCTGCTGGCATGGCACGCCGACCGTCGCCACGGTACTGATCCCGTCCGCGCCCCATTGATGGCGGAGTGGATTGCCGGGTTCTTTGGCTTCGTTAGCGGTGTTGTCCGTAATGCCCGCATCTTCCACCCCGATGGAAGAGTGTTGCGCGGTACCGTCCGCTCGCTGAACCCGCCCGATGCCGGCCAGGCGCGCGCTGCTGCCCAACTCGAAGGCAGCGTCATGATGCGCATCGGGATGGGCGTCATGAAGAGAGGTATGCCGGCATGGCTTGCTGACCGTATTCCGGACGCGCCGAGCATTGCCTCGCGCTTCTTCACCCCAGAGGCTATGGGCGAGATTCCGATGGAGCGTCGCAGCGGTGAGGATCTCGACCTTCTGTGCACGGCCGGCGGCGATCGGTTGGGGAGGCTCTTGCTGAACCTGGCGACCGGCGGCAGGATGTACGGACTCGACCAATTCGATTACTTCCGAAATCTTTACTTTGCGCAGGTGCCATACCACATCGACGCCGGCAGGCTGGATGTGTGGGTGCGACTGGTGCCCCACCTCGCCCCCTCGCCCCCAGTCTCGCCGACGGACGGCGCCAGCCGCGAAGCCTTGCTGACGCAGGCTGTGGCCAATCATGCAACCATAGGCATCGAAGTGCAGCCGGTGGGAGTTCGCGGACAGCCCTTTGTGCCTATCGCTGAAATCCGCCTCGAGCAGGAGATTTCACCCGACCAGGAGTCGCTGCATTTTGATCCCGTCGAGGGACGCGGATTCGCGCCTCACGGCTTGCTAACTGACTTGCGCAAGTGCGTGTATCCCTCCAGCGTACAGAGCCGTCCACCCAGCGCGCCGGAGCGGGTTCGCCGCCAGCATGAAGGCCTGGCGCGGAGGGTGGGGCGATTCTTCAACCTGGGTCCCAGCACGCCCCTGGATGGGGAGGCTTCTATGGTGAATCCTTCGGTTGTGCCGACGGGCCCCGGAAAACGGCGGTGGGTCCGGATTGCCTTGTTCGCGTGCCTCGTTGCAACGGTTGCGGGCGGACTCTACCTGCTCGAGCGCTTCACCCGCGATCAACCGTTGGATTATGCCGACGATGTCCTGCACTTCGAACGTGGATCGACCGGCGGTGAGAAAATGGATGGCATCCCTTACTGGTACTGGATTGCCCTGCCGGAATTGTTTCCCGAGTACCTGCCCGACAAGAAACCGGGCCGAGGCTATTCCTCGTTCGGGCTGATCTACGCCGAAGTTGACGATCCGCGCTACGCCTTGCCGTTCGGCATGTCCATGCGGAACGTGCGCGGTATCGACGTCGTGTATCTCAACTGTGCTGCTTGCCACATCGGCACGGTGCGCGATGCACCCGGCGCCTCGCCCCGCGTGATTCCTGGAATGCCCGCCCACGGATTCGACCTGGGGGCGTGGGGCACATTTCTCACCTCCGTCCCGCTTGATCAAAAATTTACCGGCCAACGTCTCCTCGACCAGATCAGGTCGATGCAGGACGACCCTCATCGCCTGGTGAACAAGCCCGATCTCATAAACCGGCTGATCTTTCGTTATCTCGCAGCCGACCTGATGCGTGATCAGCTGATCATTCTGCGCCAGCGCTTGTCATTCATCGACACTTCGACCTGGGGACCCGGACGCGTTGACACCTTCAATGCCCCTAAGGCGCTGTTGAACTTCCCCATGCAGTATGCCGACCCGAGAGAGTTGGTGGGCAACGTGGACTTCCCCTCGGTATGGAATCAGGGTCCGCGCAAGGGCATGCAACTACACTGGGATGGCAACAATACTTCGGTGGACGAACGAAATCTTTCCGCCGCCTTCGGCACTGGCGCTTATCCTCCCAATCTCGACACCGACCGCGTGCTGCGAATGGCCAAATACCTGGAGACTGCCAAGCCGCCGTCCTATCCTTATCCCGTCGATGCCCCCCTGGCCGCCAGGGGCGCCACTGTTTACCAGGAGTACTGCGCCGGCTGTCATGGCTGGCGAGACCCGCCATTCCGCAACGATCCGCCGCATGCCGACGAGAAAGTCGGAACCGTGGTCCCGGTCTCCCAGATCGGCACCGACCGCTGGCGCCTCGATTCCTATACCTGGCCGCTGGCGGTGAACCAGGGCACGCTGTACGCCGGATACGAAAAAGATTGGGGCTTCGACCCCCCTTACCCCCAGCGCTTTTCCCACTTCCGCAAGACCAATGGCTACGCCAACATGCCGCTCGACGGCATCTGGTTGCGCGCACCTTATTTGCATAACGGCTCAGTGCCCAACCTGCGCGAGCTGCTGGAGCCCGCCTCAGCTCGCACAAAGCTGTTTTACCGTGGCAACGATGTGTACGACCCGAAAAACGTCGGCTTCGTCTCAGACGTCGCCAATCAAGGCGGCCGCAAGTTCTTCCTCTATGACACCAGCAAGTGTGGCAATGGCAATGCCGGGCACGAGGGCCGCGTCTACGGTACCGACCTTCCTGCCGCGGAGAAGGAAGCGTTGATCGAGTACCTGAAGACTTTCTGATGGGCAAGGGACTGACATGACCAGAAGGGTGCGGATTGCCATTGCCGTCCTCGCCGGGCTTGCGATCGCGACCGGGACAACGATCTGGTGGAAGCTGTTCCGCGTGACGCTGCAACCTGCGTGGATCACCGCCGATGGGCGCGACAACTATTTCTACGGCTCGGTGGGAGCCGGCCAGACACCGGGGATTCCCTACTGGATCTGGTTGTCGCTGCCTCGCATGTTCCCCGAATACTTGCCCGCTCCCGGTGGCTATGCCGCGCTTGGACTCTCCTGGGAGGAAGGGCGTGAGATGCCGGTGGGCTTTGCCAAGCAGAGAGTCGGCTACATTCGTGTCACGGGAAACTGCGCGCTGTGCCACGCTTTCTCCAGCCGCTCGCCAGGTAACGATGTCCCAACCATCACCGCCGCCACACCCGGGCGCAGCATCGACATCCAGCCGCTGCTCGGCTTTCTGAGGCGCTGCGCGCAGGACCCGCGTTTCAATCCCGACGAGATCCTGGCAACCGTAGATCAGGCGACCAGGCTGTCCATACCTGACCGACTGCTCTACCGTTTTTTTCTGGTCCCGCGCGCCCGCGGGGCGTTGCTCGATCCGGCATCGGTACTGTTCGACCCGTCGCTGCTGGAGCATCGGCGGGATCCTCAGTCCACCGCGCCATTCTCAGAACCGTCAATGAAAGCCCTGGAGCAGCAGATGAAGGCGGTCGAGATGTCAGCACCGCAACCGTGATCTTGGGGCAAGCCTCAAGATTTCATAACTGAACCGAATGAGTTGTCACTTCTCCCCGCGCAAACGATGAGCGCGGCACGACCATCGTCCACCGGACCGCGGTGTTGAGTAACACTGCAGTCGAGGCAAACCACTGTAAACTAGGACTAGCTAGGCGGCAGCAGCATTCGTACCCTTTAAAATCTGTCGCCATGCCAGCCGGGCCTAATTCGGCAGCTCATTGTGGCGAATCGGCCCAGGACTCTCCGGCAACGGGAATCTCGAACTCCACCAGGAGACCGCCATCTGCGGCGTTGGAGGCGCCGACCTTACCCCCGTGCAGCCGTGCAATACGGTCTGCAATCGCCAGCCCCAGACCCACACCGCCGGACTGCCGGTCGCGTGCATCGGCAACTCGATAGAACGGCCTGAAGATGTTGGCCAGATCAGAGTCCGGGACACCGGGGCCGTGGTCGCGCACCATGAGCAGGGCCGATGCGGACTGTGCAGAATTTCTGAGTCGCAGACTCACGTCGACGGCCGTACCCGTAGCGGTATATCGAATCGCGTTGCGAACAATGTTTTCGACCGCGCTGCGTAACAAGTCGCCACTGCCTCGCACCTCGATCTCGTGATCCGTCGAAAACTGCACCACGCACTTCCGGTGGTGCGACTCGAACTCTGCATCGGCCACCACGTCGGCGACGAGCGCGCCAAAATTTAACCGGCTCATCTCCATCGCGGCAGGGGGGGCATCAAGGCGCGCCACGGTCAGCAAGCGAGCGATTATGTCGCTCAGCCGCTCAAAGTCCTTCTCCATCTGGAGGAACGCGGGATCGTTCCCCTTGCGCTCGCGCGCAAGATCGAGAGCGACGGTCAGGCGGGCAAGGGGAGAACGCAACTCGTGTGAAACGTCGGAGATGAGCTGCCGCTGGCTGGAGACCAGGTTTTCAATGCGGTCACCCATGGAATTGAAGTCCCGAACCAACTCTCCCAATTCATCGCGGCGGTTCTCCGTCCCCACAGCAGCGCGCGTACTGAGACGGCCTGCAGCCAGCTCCCTTGATGCGTCACGCAGGCGCAGGATTGGCTGCGTCAGGTATTGCGCCAGGAGATAACAAATCAGGCCGGAAACCAGAAAGGCAACGCTCCAGTGCAGTGCCAATCCCAACAGACTCGCGCCGAAGGCCGCACGGGGACCGGCTGGAAGCTCGGTTGCAAAAAGATAGGACACTCCGCTTTTTCCTTCCACCCGCAAGGCGACGCGCGCTATGCCCCGGCGCATCCCAAACTCGGGCCTGGCTAATTCCCCGGTCGACCTTATTAAGCCACGGAACGATGCACAATCATCGCCAGCAATCTCGGCTCCATCGCGCGTAAACAGGCACGCCGAGGTGTGGGCTTGGTTGTGGAGGTCTCCCAGGTAGGCAGCGGCAGCGGACGGTCCTCCCCGCTCCAGCTCAGCCACCGCCGCTTTGCCATAGACTCGTGCGGTCTCCCCCAAGGCTGCATGCCATCGTGCGGGAATGCCCTGCGGTTGCAGCACGAACGTAAGCATCAAGGCGACGCCGGTCAGCACCGCTGTCGCCCAGAACCAAAGAAAGATCTTCAGGAAAAGGCTACGCATGGCTCATGGGTTCTTTGCCCCCGACCGCACAGCGAACAGGTATCCCGCGCCCCGCACCGCCTTGATCCGCTCTCCGACTGACGCATCACCCAGCTTTTTGCGCAGGTTGCTGATGTGCACATCGATAACGCGATCGAACGGCCCAGGCTTACGACCCAGGACGGTTTCCGTCAGATAATCGCGCGTAACCACGTGACCGGCATTGCGCATTAGCGCTTCCAGCAGCGAGAACTCAACGCTGGTCAGGTCCAATTGGCGACCATCGAACCAGGCCTCGCGGGCGGCCGCGTCGAGTGTGACATGTCCAACGATCAAGCGCTTTCCGTCGCCGGCAACACCCGAGGTACGGCGAAGGATAGCCCGGACACGTGCCAGGAGTTCACGCGGATTGAACGGCTTTGGTAAGTAATCGTCAGCTCCGATCTCCAGGCCCAGAATGCGATCCACGTCCTCTCCGCGCGCCGTGAGGATCAGGACCGGTATACCTGATTGCCTGCGCAAGCTTCGCAACACCTCGAGGCCGCTGAGCCCCGGCAGCATCAGGTCAAGGATGACCAGCGCATGTTCTCCTGAGCAGGCGCGCTCCAAGCCGTGCCGACCCTCATGCGCAGCTTCGAGAGCATAGCCCTCGCGTCCCAAACGCTCAGCGAGTAACGCGCACAGCTCGACGTCATCATCGACGATAAGTAGCCGGTCCATTCACTGTTCAACCTCTCAAGCCGATAGTAGCGCAGGAATCTGCGCCAGGCTCGGGCCCTTTACAAAACTTTATGTCACTGAACCAATCTTTATCGCATGCCGCGGGAAGCAGTGGTCGAATGACTATGAAGCACGAAGAAGGAGTATCCCATGAAATCCTACTTGTACCTGACCGGGGCAGTTCTATTGATCACAGCCAGTGTCATCGGCATCGCCCGCGCCCAACATTCGCCGGCACGATACGCCTGGTGCCTGCGCGGAGGCCCCGGTGGACTCCCGTTGTCTTTTCTCAGCCGCGAGCTCGATCTTAGCGACGCGCAGAGAACACAAATCAAGTTAATCTTGGCGACAGAGCGGCCCACGGTGACCCCGCTGCTTCGCCAATTGCTCGGCCAGCCCGGCAGTCTTTCGGCATCTGATACCGACGGAGCTTTCGATGAAGCCAAGGCTCGAGCTACTGCGAATCAGCAGGCAGTGGTCCTGTCGCAACTGCTGATCGAAAGACAGCGGCTGATCTCGAAGATCTACAACGAGGTGCTGACGCCGGAGCAGCGCATCAAGGCTGATCAGCTGCATCAACGAATGCATGGTCGAGTCGAAGCTTTCCTGGACAGGCTGGAACACTCTGCCGATTAGCGGAGGCAAAACCAACGTCATGGCCGCCCGGCGGCAGAAGAACGAGACACAATGAATCGCTACGCCCGGTTAGTTCTGAAGAACAGCCTGCGGAACCCGCGTCGCAGCGCATTGACGATCGCCAGCATCGCGGTTTCGCTTTGCCTGCTTGGCGTGCTGATGGCGCTGTACCGGGTGCTTTTCTTCGGCGGCGAGACAACGCCGGGACAAGCATTGCGGCTGATCACGCACCATAAAGTCTCGCTTACGCAGGAACTGCCGTTGTCCTATCAAGACAGGATCGGGCAGGTCCAGGGAGTTAACGCAGTAACCAGCTTGCGCTGGTTTGGCGGCGTATACAAAGACGAGCGCGATCCCAGGAACCGTTTCGCCCGTTTCGCGATTGAACCGTCTGCGCTCTTTGCAGTCTACCCGGAATATCAAATCAGCGATGAACAGAAACGGGCCTTTCAACAGAATAAGACCGCGTGTATAGCCTCAACCGCGCTGGCCACAAAGCTGGGATGGAAGCCGGGTGAGCGCATTACGTTGGTCGGGGACACATCTCCGGTGACCCTGGACCTCGCTCTCGCCGGCGCCTTTGACGACCCGTTTCGTTCCGACATCCTCTACTTCAACGCGGAGTACCTGCGTGACAGCCTGCCGGCCTCCGATACGCGCCGAGACATGGTGCAGCAGTTTCGAATCGCAGCCGCCTCCAAGGACGACGTGCCTCGCGTGGCCTCAGCGATCGACGCCATGTTTGAAAACTCGCCCGCGCCCACGATGACCGAAAGCGAGCACGCCTTCATGCTGAGCTTCATAGCGTTTCTTGGCGACGTGAAGTCCTTCCTGGCTGCGATCTTCGGAGCGGTCACCTTCACCATCCTGCTGGTCTCAGCCAATGCGTTATCGATGTCGGTGCGTGAACGGATTCGTGAGATTGGTGTCCTCAAGACACTCGGCTTCGCGTCACGCGAAATTCTCGGGATGATTGTTGGCGAAGCGGCGGCTCTTGCGCTTGCCGGTGGCGTTATCGGCTGCCTTTTCGCCACCGGTCTCTGCCAGGGCCTTGCCATCCTGATGAGGCAGAACCCCGGCTTCGCCCAGACCATCTCATCCCTCAGCGTAACCCCGTTGATCGCTTCTCTGGACCTGGCGGCAGCTGCGATGATCGGAATCGTCAGCGCGTTCGTGCCCGCCCTGAGTGCAGCGAGAATCTCCATCGTAGATTCGCTTCGTCATACGGGATGACAACATGAACATACCCATCGCTTACAACCTGCGCAACCTGGTAGTGCGAAAGACCACAACCTTGATGACGGCCATGAGCATTGTCTTCACGGTCGCAGTACTGGTGGCTTCGCTGGCGCTGGTGAACGGCCTGCACATCGCCTTTGCCGAAACAGCAAATCCTCTGCAGGTCCTCGTTTTGCGAAAGGGAGGAACGTCGGAGCTGGGAAGTGTCATGTCACCGGAGACCTATGAACACATTCGCACCAACCCTGGAATTGCCCGATGGGGTGCAAGTGTGCCCATGGCCTCGCTTGAAATGGTCACAGTCATCAACCTCTCCAGTGTCGACAGCCCGCGAGGCATGAACCTTACACTGCGTGGCCTGCCGGAAATTGGAATCGTAATGCGGCCGGTCAAGCTTGCTCAGGGCCGCTGGGTCCAGCCCGGTCAGCGAGAGATTGTTGTGGGCAAGTCCGTTGCCAAGCGCTATCCCGGAGCGCAGCTCGGGAAGCGTCTCCGCTTTGGCCGGGGCGATTGGGAGATCGTGGGTGTGATGGACGGAGGCCAGACTGCGGTGAACAGCGAGATCTGGGGCGACGTTTACCAGATCAGCTCTGACTTCAATCGGCAAAACGACCTGAGTTCGATCCTGGTGCGCGCTGCCGATGCCGGCACTGTCTCTGCCCTGATTCGTTCACTCAATGATGATGCCCAGCTTAATATCACGGCCATGCCGGAGGCTCAGTACTACAACAGCCAAACATCGGCGGGTGCTCCGCTCGAGTTTATGGGGATTTTTGTTGCCGTGATTATGGCGATCGGCAGCAGTTTCGCGGCCATGAACACGATGTACGCAGCCGTGGCGAGGCGGACGAGAGAAATCGGTACTCTGCGCACCCTCGGCTTCTCGCAGGCAAGCATCATGCTGAGTTTCGTTCTCGAGTCGCTGCTGCTGGCGGTGCTGGCCGGAATAGCCGGCTGCCTGATGACGCTGCCTTTGAACCTTATGACAACCGGGGTCGGAAGCTTCGTATCGTTCAGCGAAATTGCCTTCCGCTTTCATGTCGGTCCGGGGGCGGTCGCCGGCGGTATCACGTTCGCTTTGCTGGTGGGACTGGCGGGGGGATGGCTGCCAGCCCGGATGGCGGCGAAAAAAGAGATCCTGGCGGCGCTCAGGGAGGGCTAGCACCGAATGACGGCAGAGCTGAAGAAGCTGCGGATCGACCGCTCAGCCAAGCCCGCGGAACACGCTCGTCCTTTGGACTCGCGTACTCGCTGGGCGATTGCTGCAAGTATCGGCTTGGCGGTCTTCGTCATGGCGGGATTCCTGGTATCCAGGTGGAACACCCCGCCCGAAGTGCGGGTCATGTCAGTCCGCGCCGTCGGCCCGAGCTCGGCGGAAGGTGCGCTTGTACTGAATGCCACTGGCTACATCGTGCCCGCGCATAAGATCGAAGTGGCCGCCAAGGTGGTTGGCAAAGTCGAATGGATTGGCGTGGAGAAGGGCGACCGGGTCTCGCAAGGACAAGTCCTGGTCCGCCTCGAGGATGACGAATATCGTGCCCGGGTGCTGGAAGCGCAAGGTCAGATCGACTATCTCAGGGCGCGGCTGGCGGAATTGCTGAATGGTTCGCGTCCGCAGGAGATCGCCAAGGCAAGTGCCGACTTGAACCAGGCGGGTGCCAACTTGGAGAACGCAAAGGTCAGCCTGCAGCGTACCCGCGCCCTCGCCCTGGATGGCATACTCGCTCGGCAAGCCCTCGATGACGCTCAGTCCAAATACGATGAACAGGCCGCCCGATTCACCTCGCTGGAGAAATCGCTCGAGTTGGTGCGCGTCGGCCCCAGGCAAGAGGAAATCGACGGCATCCGGGCCCAGATCGAGCAGGCGGAAGGAACGCTGGCCTATGCCCGGACCCAGTTGGCCAATACCGTGATTCGTGCCCCCGTCACAGGCACGATCCTCGAGCGCAATGTCGAGAAAGCCGAGTTTGTCACCACCGGCTTCGTCGGCGACAAAGGAGCGAAGGGCTATGTGGTTTCATTGGCAGACCTTAACGACCTTCAGGTGGAACTCGACATCAGCCAGAATGACTTTGCCAGGTTGCGTCCGGATCTGAAGGCGACCATTACAACGGACACCTACCGCGACCGCCAGTACGGAGGACAGATCGACGAAATTTCGCCGGAGGCGAACCGTCAGAAAGCAACCGTGCAAGTGAAGGTGCAGATTCAGAACCCGGATGCGTACCTCCGGCCTGAAATGAACGCCAGCGTTCGTTTCTCCGAACCTGCACAGGCCGGATCTGGGGTCTCGTATCGGCCGCTCGTTCGCATTCCCGCCTCTGCGCTCCATGATGGCTCCGTGTTCATCGTGCTCAACGGCAAGGCCACTCGGCGCGAGGTTCAGGCGGGCACGACTTCGGCGGAAGGTGTCGAGATCATCAGCGGCCTTATCGGGGGAGAAGCAGTGATTGTTGAGGCCCCCGCCGGCCTGAAAGACGGGCAACAAGTAAAGATCAAATAAAAGGATGTCTCGACCATGGCTGAAACGATCATAGAAACCCGGCAACTGAGAAAAGAGTACGCTCGTGACGAATTTCGCGTCACCGCGCTCGAGGACGTTAACCTCAGCATCCCGCGGGGAGAGTTCCTGGCTCTCATGGGCCCCTCCGGCTCGGGCAAGTCAACCCTTCTTCACCTGATCGCAGCAATGGACCGTCCGAGCGATGGCGAGATTCTGGTACTCGGACAGGACCTGCGCTCGCTGAATGATTATGAGATTGCGCGCTGGCGCAACCTCCACGTTGGATTCGTCTTTCAGTCCTTCAACCTGATTCCGGTACTTACCGCGATGGAAAATGTGGAGCTGCCGCTCAACCTTACGAATCTGGCGGTTCGCGAGCGGAGAGAACACGCAGAAACCGCCCTGCAACTGGTCGGACTGGGAGATCGAATGCATCACTTGCCTCGACAACTCTCCGGCGGGCAGGAACAGCGCGTCGCAATCGCCCGAGCCATCGTCACCGACCCGGACCTGGTGCTGGCGGATGAGCCAACCGGAAATCTCGACAGCACCTCTGCCCAGGAGGTGTTGACGCTGCTCTCGGGTTTGAATCAGGAGTTGGGCAAGACCATCGTCATGGTAACCCACGATCCGCACGCCGCCCGCTTCGCAACCAACCGCCGTCACCTGGAAAAAGGAAGGCTGCTTCCTGAAGGACAGGTTCCAAGCGACTGGCGCCTGCCCGGAATCAATCCCCAGATGTACGCTGTGCCATGGGTTGCGCGCATAACCGGCTAGTCAATGTGGACCGCCATCCGTCTCGGGAATCAGCGATTCGTTATGACTCGTCCTGTTGCCCTGAAGTCGATTTTGACCATGCGCCCCCGAATCACCGGCGCGGGAGCAGGACGTCACGTCTGCGGGGTAGGTCACACCCAATGACAGCGTGCCGATAACATCCCCCCGTGGGGAGGCTGCGTTACATCTTAAGATAGTTATTGCCCGCAAATGATTGCCGGTCATTTTACTGAGGAGATTAGCGATAGTAATACTACCCCTCAAAGAGTTGAGCCGAGAGCGTCGATTTTATGTCGAAATTCGAGTCGTCTGTCCGTCGTCATATTGTAGGGCAATGGTTATCGCGGATGGCTTGCTGTTGGTGATGGTCCCGTCGACCAGCGGCTGACAGCCCCGTAAATCAGGCCTGCCTATGTCGTGTTATGCAAAGCGAGCTGGGCACACACGGAAGGAGCGGCGATGTTGAGCATTAGTACCCACAACTTAGGCGACGTAACGGTCTTCGGCTGCGCAGGACAGCTTACGTTCCCTCACGCGGACACGCTGCGGACGGTAGCCGAGAGCCAGACACACACTCGGATCGCGCTTCTCGATTTAGCCGAGATAAGAACCATCGATGCCGCTGGTTTGGGAATGCTGGTTTCGTTGCGCAGCTGGGCGTCGGATACCGGTGTTACTCTCAAGCTAATGAACCTTACTCCACGGGTGGAATATCTGCTGGAACTTACCAACTTGAAGGGCGCATTCGAAATTTGCTCGGTTGCCGACATGCTTGAAATGTTGTGCCGCGCATTTGCACAGACCCGATTTGCCGGGGCAGAGGCGACCAGAGAGAGTCCCGGCCCGCTTGATGAAATCGGGCCGGTTGCTCTGGGACCGATGTGGAACGATTTTGCGGGATCGACGTTCTCTGCCGGATCCTGATCATGCCCAGAGAAATCGGGGGCTGTTTGCCAGTGAGTTTTTACAACCCGATGTGAGTGTCTGCTTTCGTAACACCGAAGCGCATAGAGAGGAGAAAGGCAAACCCAAGTGGAAGCCGGAATCGGCGATCACGACCTTGGTCCAAACCACGGACGAGTCGGATACCGCCTTTCCCCGGGCGCGCCCACCCGCATGTGTTGGGTCATCAGTGACAGCATGAACCCGGGCGCGGCCAACTTTGCCACCAATACCGGTTTCGTTGATGTCCCGGGCGTCCGGCTTGCCTACGATGCAGCCGGTCAGGGCACAGATCTTGTCTTCCTGCATGGTGGTTTGCTGGACCGACGGATGTGGGACAGCCAGTTCGCATTCTTTGCCAGGAACTATCGCGCCATCCGGTATGACATGCGGAGTGCAGGGCAGAGCGAGACCGTGCCCTCCAGCGAGCCGTTCACTCATCATGAGGATTTGTTCCACTTCCTGGAGGCACTAGGGATTGAGCGCGCGTCGTTGGTGGGCCACTCAAATTATGCCGTCGCTCTCGATTTCGCGATTGCCTACCCTGGGCTGGTGGAGAAGCTCGTCCTCGTTTCTCCAGGGCTGCGGGGCTACGACTTTCGCGACGCCTGGGCCGGAACGCGATCCGCCGCAATGATGCAAGCGCTCGCCCGGCGGGACCTGGGGGGTGCGGTGGAGGAGTTTCTAAGCATGTGGGTCGACGGACCGTATCGGGCAGCACGCGAAATCAGTCCCCTGGTGCGAGTACCGGTGGGCGAGATGGTCACGCGAGCTTTTCATTTGAGCCGCCTGGCCCCGAACTGTAAAGGGCTGGAGCCGCCAGCAGCCGGCAGGCTCGATGAGGTCGGCGTCCCGACCCTGATAGTCTTGGGGGAGGAAGATGCTCCCGACGTCCACGCGATTGCCCGGTTGATTCACGAAGGAATTCCAAGATCCCAACTGGTGAAGATCCCTGACGGGGGCCACACTCTCGTCATGGAAACGCCGAAGGAGTTTAATAAGGTTGTTGAAGCTTTTCCTCCGAGACTAACCAGGCTGAAACCGCCATTTTCTCAATCGAGGAGCCGGCGAGGGCATCGCGATGGGGTTGCTCGACTGCGGTTCTGTGGGATGCGCAAGAATTCCCAAGCTCACGTCGCCCGAGGATGCGGCGAGGTGGTGCCGCCATATGGCCTCAACCGCTGGCCCGACATCGACTTATGGAGGTTCTCCCGGGTTGCTCACAAATCCGTCAACTCTGAATCCAATTGATGGGAATGACAATCTTACTCTTAGTCACGCTTTTGCTCCCGGCATCAAAAGAGAGATTTTCCTTGCCCACGGGACCTGTTATTAAGTTTTTGGGTGGAACCTAATGCTCAAGCGAATGCTGTTCATGCTTGCCGCAGTGGCCATACTTTTGGGCTGCCTAGGCTTTGTTAAGTTTCGGCAGATTCAAACCGCGGTCGCGCAGGGTGCGAGTTTTCAGCCCCCGCCCACTGCGGTCACGACAATTGTTGCCCAACGGGAGATGTGGCCGGCGACGCTGGACGTCATCGGAACCGTGGCCGCAATCCAGGGGGTCACGGTGAGCGCCGATTTGCCAGGCACCGTCGCCAAGATTCACTTCGAGTCCGGCCAATGGGTTCACGAGGGAGACATTCTGGTGGAACTGGATACCCGCCAGGAGCAAGCCCAGTTGGCAGAGACGGAGGCCCAGCGCGATCTGGCTCGCATCAACTACGGTCGCACACAACAGCTCGTAAAAGAGGGCGTGCTGGCCAGAACCGAATATGACAACGTAAGCGCACAGCAAAAAGTAACGGAGGGGCAGGTCGGAGAAATTCGCGCCACCATCGCCCGCAAAACCATCCGCGCTCCGTTTTCCGGAGTGCTCGGCATCCGGCAGATAAGTCTTGGCCAGTATCTGGCGGCGGGCCAAGCCATCGTTCCCCTGCAATCCTTAAATCCCATCTATGTGAACTTTGGCGTACCGCAGCAGACGACACCCCAATTCGGCATGGGTCGCACGCTGAGCGTCACCGCCGATGACTTTCCCGGACTTCACTTCAGCGGACGGGTGACGGCGCTCGATTCCGTTGTCAGTGAGTCGACCCGCAACATCCAGGTGCAGACAACCATCTCCAATCCCCAAGACAAACTGCGTCCTGGTATGTTCGTTCGGGTCTCACTTGGATTAGGTAACAGCACACCGGTCATCGCCCTGCCTGCATCCGCCATCAACTACGCGCCCTATGGCGATTCCGTCTTTGTCGTCACCGATCTCAAAGACGCGAAAGGGCAAACCTATCGGGGGGTGCGGCAGCAGATCGTCAAGCTCGAAGGATCCCGCGGTGATCAGGTGGGGATTGTTTCGGGCGTCAACCCCGGGGACGAAGTCGTCACTTCCGGCGTGTTTAAGCTGCGGAACGGCGCCGCCATACAAATCAATAACAAAGTTCAACCGGAAAACAATGCACATCCCAAGCCCGAGGATAGTTAAGACGAATGAAGTTCACTGATCTATTCGTCAAACGGCCGGTCCTTGCGATCGTGGTTAACCTGGTGATCCTGATCGCCGGCCTGCAGGCCATCCGCTCACTGAGCGTGCGGCAATATCCACGCAGTGACATCGCCGTCATTCAGGTTTCGACGGTGTACGTCGGCGCGAGTGCCGATCTGGTTCGCGGATTCGTCACGACTCCGATCGAGCGCGTCATCGCCAGCGCGGACGGCATCGACTACATGGAGTCGACCAGCGCACAGGGCCTGAGCACGATCAGCGTCCACTTGAAGATCAACTATGACACCACCGCGGCACTGACTCAGATCCAGGCAAAAGTAGCGCAGGTTCGCAATGACCTGCCTCCCGATGCACAAATTCCGGTCATCGATCTCCAAACGGCGGATACGGAGTTCGCGGCCATGTACCTGGGGTTCTCTTCCGCCGACCTCGATCAGAACCAGATCACAGACTATCTGACTCGCGTGGTTCAGCCTAAGCTGAGCGCGATCAGCGGGGTTCAGCGGGCCGACATCCTGGGCAATCGCACCTTCGCCATGCGGATTTGGTTGAAGCCGCAAGAAATGGCAGCTCGCGGAGTCTCCCCGTCCGACGTGCACACGGCACTGGCGAATAATAACTATCTTTCGGCCCTGGGAAATACCAAAGGTTCCATGGTTTCCGTGAACCTGGTGGCGAACACTGATCTGCGCTCGCCCGAGGAATTTCGCCAACTGGTAGTCAAACAGGATAAGGGAGTCGTTGTCCGCCTGGGCGACATCGCCGACGTCGTACTCGGTGCTGAGAACTACGATCAGGACGTGCGATTCAACGGGGAAAGCGCGACCTTCATGGGCATCTGGGTGCTTCCCAATGCCAACTCGCTCGAGGTCATCCGAAAAGTGCGCGCGGCTCTTCCCGGGATACGCGAGCAGTTGCCGACCGGCATGAAGCTCGGCGTACCCTACGACTCCACGGCTTACATTCAGGACGCGATCAACGAAGTGCTCCATACCTTAAGCGAGACGCTGCTGATCGTTATCCTGGTCATCTTCCTTTTTCTAGGGTCCTTCCGCTCGGTCCTCATCCCCATTGTCGCCATCCCGATCTCGCTGATTGGCGCCGTCTTCCTCATGCTGGTTGCAGGCTTCACGATCAACCTGTTGACTCTACTTGCGATTGTCCTCTCCGTGGGCCTGGTGGTGGACGACGCGATCGTCATGGTGGAGAACGTCGAACGGCACCTGCACTTCGGCAAGTCGCCATTCATCGCCGCGCGGGATGCCGCTCGCGAGCTGGTCGGCCCGATTATCGCGATGACGATCACCCTGGCTGCCGTCTATGCTCCTATCGGTATCCAGGGGGGATTGACGGGAGCGCTGTTCCGCGAGTTCGCTTTCACCCTGGCCGGTGCCGTGATTGTTTCCGGAGTCGTCGCCCTGACCCTGTCGCCCATGATGGGGTCGAAACTGCTGCGCGAGGGAGACACCGAACGAGGCTTCGCTGGCATAGTCAATCGCAATTTCGAACGCGTGCGCGTGATCTACACGCGCGCTCTTTCCGGGACTCTCCGCTACCGCCCAGTCGTGCTCACGCTATGGGCAATCGTCGCTCTGTTGATTGTTCCGTTCTACATGTTTTCCCAGCATGAGCTGGCGCCGGCTGAAGACCAGGGTGTCGTCTTCAGTGTGATCCAATCGGCCGCCAACTCGACGATCGATCAGACCGATCTGTTTGCCAAGCAAATGTACGATGTATATCACTCCTTCCCGGAAAGCGAGAGCATCTTCCAGATCACAACTCCCGACGGAGGCTTCGGGGGCATGGTTACCAAGCCGTGGAGCCAGCGGAAAAAGACGACACAGCAGTTGCTGGTGGAGTCTACTGGTCCGTTGTCAAAAATCCCCGGCGTGCGCGTGATTCCGTTGACGCCTCCTCCTTTACCGGGCGGGGGAAATTTCCCCGTCGACTTTGTCATCAGCTCTGCCGCGGAGCCGCAACAGGTCAGCGAATTTGCCAATCAGCTGGTGCAGAAGGCCATGGCCAGCGGAATGTTCATCTTTGCGGACGTCGACGTGAAATTCGATCAGCCGCAGGCTGAAGTTGTCTTCGATCGCGATAAGCTTCGCTCCCAGGGAGTGGATCTCAGCCAGGCGGGCCAGGACCTCGCGACCATGCTGGGCGGAAATTACGTCAACCGGTTCAGCATTCAGGGACGAAGCTACAAGGTCATTCCGCAGGTAAAACGCGCGGACCGGTTGACCCCCGATCAGCTCTCACAAATCTACGTCAAGGGATCGAGTGTCCAGCTGGTGCCGCTGTCCACCTTCGCCGACTTGAAAATCACTACCCAGCCGCGCTCGCTGAATAAATTCCAGCAGCTTAACGCGGTTCGCGTTCAGGGCGTCATACCGCCTCAGGTGCCGCTCGACAAGGCGCTGGGTTTTCTTGAGACCGAAGCCAAGAAAATCCTTCCCCAGGGATTCACCGTGGATTATGCCGGCGAGTCGCGTCAGCTCCGGGTGGAAGGCAGCAAATTTCTCGGCACCTTCCTTCTGTCCGCTATTCTCATCTACCTCGTCCTCGCAGCCCAGTTCGAGAGTTTCCGCGATCCCTTCATCATTCTCGCGGGCTCGGTGCCCCTGGCTCTTTCCGGGGCACTGATGTTCTCGTTCCTGGGCTTGACCACCCTCAACATTTACAGTCAGGTGGGCCTGATTACCTTGGTGGGCCTGATCGCGAAGAATGGAATTCTGATCGTTCAGTTTGCCAACCAGCTGCAAGCCGTGGGCAAGAGCAAGCTGGAAGCCGTTATCGAAGCGGCGGGTACACGGCTTCGTCCCATCCTGATGACGACCGCGGCCACGGTTTTCGGTCACCTTCCCCTCGTGTTCGCCCGCGGTCCGGGAGCCGGGGCACGCAACAGCATAGGCATTATGCTGGTCAGCGGAATGATCATCGGCACTGCGTTTACGCTGTTTGTTGTGCCGTCAATTTACACGCTCGTCGCCAAGATTCACGCGCCGACTTCGATCGAAAGCGAATCCGAAAGCGACCTCCGTGAAGCGGAAGAGGCTGCTGTGTAGTCCGTGCTGCCCGGCTATGCGCGCAAGAAGACCACGTTATACTCCTGGGGTTTTCTCAGGGCGATTCCTATTTTCCAAACTGCCATTGCTCGCGGGTCTAGGGGCACTTGGCTGAGTCACGTTCGATCGGATCCTCGAGCTTTGTCCGAATCTCGCTTCCTTGCCGGAACATGGGCAACTTTGCGCAACCTTACGACGAACTATGAGGGATGAATCGAGTTGTGTTGACCCGCAGGCAACCGTGCATGAACATCGAAGCCCTCTTCGGTGGAATCCCGTCGCTGCCTACTTTGTATTGACATTCGCAATCTCCTGGATAGGTGCCTTGGCCGTCGCTGCCCCGCACCTCGTACGTAGCGAGCCATTGCCGCCAAGGACCGGATTTCTGATGTTTCCGGTGATGCTTCTTGGACCAAGTTTGGCTGGTGTCATTCTCGCCTGGATCGTGGATGGAAAAGGTGGTTTACAGGACCTCGTATCCCGCATGTTTCGATGGCGGATTTCCATTCGCTGGTACGCAGTGCTTCTACTTTCCCCCGTGCTGGTGCTAGCCGTTCTTCTGGGTCTAGCGGCATTCCTCTCCCCATCCTATGCCCCCAACCGCTTCTGGGTCGGCATCTTCTTCGGCGTTCCCGCCGGATTCTTGGAGGAGATCGGCTGGAGCGGCTTTGCCTTTCCCAAGCTGTGTTTGCAGAAAAAGGCGCTGGCA
>Ga0306921_10002463_pt1 | contig 18556 bp, 15 predicted proteins | sample sta12Cox44000080_FD_203760 | JGI IMG/M metagenome (GOLD analysis project Ga0306921, IMG submission 203760) | Lab enrichment of tropical soil microbial communities from Luquillo Experimental Forest, Puerto Rico - statoxic.12C.oxic.44.000.080 (v2)... | ecosystem: Environmental > Terrestrial >... | reverse complement strand
ATCTGTTTCGCAACGCCGAGCCAAGTCGGAACAAATGCAGACGGTGTTCAACAAGGTCGATGGTTCCGACGCAAGACTATCCCATGGAATGAGGTTGTTGAGGCGGTTCGCAACCCGGACAATGGCTGCACCGAAGTTCGCGGTAAGTGGGGAGCGGTGATCTCCTTTCCCCCTACCTCGTGGCGCAGGATCGTGTTGAGCCAGAGATACTCATTCACACCCAAACCGGGAGATTCCCACTTGCATTTAGCGGCCCAGCCCGCGCATGATCCCAACGTTAAGACAGAGTGGCGATACGGGCTTGCGAGGTCGACGAAATTCAGGAAAAGAACCCTTTCATAATCTCCTGAGTTTAGGCAACCGAAAGTCCAACCGCCTTGGCCAATTTCTCCTGCCGCTGATCGAAGGTCAAGAACTGCTGCGCGCCCAATTCAAGAGCACAGGCAACGTGCAGGGTGTCCAAGGTTCGGCAGCCGAGCCGCGCTACATGTCGCCTCGCCAGATCAACCACCAATTCGAAGACTGCTTCCGGCATGGCGGACGCAAGCCATAACCCGATCCTGCGGTCGTCTTCGAAACTGTCGTAGGCCCGCATGGCTTCCACGGCTGAAATTTGCCGCTGAAAGATTTGTTGCGCAACTACATGAGCGAACTCGGCTTGATGCAAGGGCGTGAGCCACACCTTTGGATGTCTTGCCATGTGCTGATGCGCTTGCGGAGAGTGAACGTCCGGAACATACAAGCAAACCACAACACTCGTGTCCGCGTAGGCGCTCAATATCGGCCACGCTCCTTGATTACGGTATCCACCATCGGCAGGACCTTATCCCCGAAGATCGCTTTCGCCCTCGCCTCGAAATCCGGCCATTCCACCGGCCTTTCCTTTCGTCGCTCGGGTACGATGCGTCCAATCACACGATCCCGGTCTCGCAGCTCGACCGTCTTTCCGGCCTTCAGCCACGCCTTGAGGCGGGGGGTATTGCGGAGTTCGCGCATGTTTACGGATGGCATGAGTAGAATGTGTCACAACATGTGTCACATTGTCAAAGATGGACTTCGTGGTAACGACGCGGTTTGAAGATGATTTACCGAGCCGCCTAACGCGACGATGCCGCCAGATGTTCGGCACCAAGGCCCTCGAACAGCGGAACGGCCAATCCTGTTCCCGCACGCTCCACGGCCCGCAACAGTTCCATCAATAAATCCTGCTGAATTCCGAGGAACGTGTCGAAGTCTGCCGTCAAGACGTAGGCAAACACCTCAATGTCGAATGAATATGCCCCTATTCCCACGAAGCGAACCGGGATGTCTCCAATTTCCAATTTCGGATTTTGCTTCAAAACGTCCTGGGCGGAGGAGAGCACGCGGCACAGCTGCTCCGAGGTCGTGTCGCGGCGGAGGCTCATGGTCTGGTGGAACCAGATCTTATCGCGGGCGCTGAAGTTTTCCAGTTCCATGGCTGAGAACTGACAGTTGGGTACACTGACCACCGTCCGGTCGAGCGTTCGGATGCGCGTGGATCGCAGCCCTATGTGTGTCACGTTTCCAACGTGGTTGCCGACCCGGCAGAAATCGCCAACCAGAACCGGACGGTCGCCAATCACCGAGATGCCACCGAAAAGATTCTCAATCGTCTTCTGAGCCGCGAGCGCGACGGCGATGCCGCCCACGCCGAGACCGGCGAGGATCGTGGTGGTGTTGTAGCCCCACGTGCTCAGTACCGCCAGAAACGCAACCAGAAAGAGAAGCAGCTTGAAGATCTGCCTGCCCAGAGGCAGTATGGAATACGTCATCGCCTTCATGTGGGGATCCAGCCGGGAACGCCACCGCTCGGCGATAATGTCGGTGGCGGCCGCTCCTGCCCAGGCCAGCCCGAGAAAGAAGCCCATCGCCAAGCCTCGCCCTAGGTAGAGCCGTACCATTGCGGACGGTGGCGCAAGTTCCAGCGCCGCGCGAAAACCGGCCATTGCCAGGCAGAGACGCACGGGTCCAATAAGCCCCTCTGCATGGATGTTTTTAGACAGCAAGAGACGGCGGCACACCACAGCGATCGCACGAGCCAAGAGTCCTGCCACAAACCAGATGAGGACGCCACTCGTCAGCAGGACGATCCAACGCCACAACGCCGTATCGAGTAGTTCGTGGGTCACCAGCACTTGCGGTAACTTCTTCTCAATTGGGGTCTCAGCCAAAACTTGATGGGCCTTGGTAATCAGCGCGACGCTGTCGGCGGAAACCAGCCAGACTTTGAGTCCGCGCTTCAACTCGACGTGGTCAAGCTCCAGTTGCAGGGGCCGACCATCTACCTGAAAAGTCAGAAGGTGTTCACGCGATGCAGCCGGGCCGTCCTCCCGGTCTCCCTCAGGGCTGCGGCTCAGCGTGGCAATATCGAACGGCGTATCGTCCAGCAGATCTTCCAACTGCCGTGCCAGTTCCGGGCCGTTTTTTTCGCGATCGCCGGTCGGCATGTGGCGCAGGTCGAGATAGTGCGCTGCCTTGGTATATTCGCGAGCGTGGCAAGCCTCAAGGAAATGGTAAATCGCGTCTTGCGGCGTCGCCCGCCCCAGTGGATCATTCGGCTCGGTGCTCTGCGCCAGCAGAGGGGCCGCCACCAGCAGCACCAGGCACGGTCTCAGCAGCCTCAGGTTAGGTTTTATCCAGAACAACAACAGATTCCCACTTATCCGAATAAGCTAACATCCTGATTCAAACGAAATCGGACGCGTCGCTCATTGTCAAAGACAACGTCCTTCTTGCCGGTAAAAAACGCCGTGGTGGTGCCCGCGGCCGCTCCAATGCCGCTGCCAACAAGCGCCCCTTTACCTCCCCCAGCCAACGCTCCGATCACGGCACCGCCACCCGTACCGCCACCGATCCAGCGCCAGTTCCGCTTCTTGTGCGACTGGCCGCGGGCAACTACGTTTGAGGTGGTGAGCAATACGATTTGCTGGTCAACGGTTACCCTGTCCAAAGTCAGGCCCAGTTCGCCAGGATGACGCAGACGTCCCGAGCGGCGGGCGACAATGACATGCCCTTCAGCCACGGTACCGACGGGCAGCACAATGCGATCTCCGACCACCACCGGTTCGTCGATCACGGCCTCAAATCGCTCGCCAGGCACGGCTGACGCACTCGAGAGCCGCTGCTGGAGACGAACTGTAATCGGTGTCCCCGCCGGTATGATCAGTTTCGGGGGAGCCTGGTTCTGGGCTTGAGTAGCTTGCGTCGCCTGCGGCGCGAGCGCCGCTGGAGGGTTCGTAGGATTGTTGTCAGGAGCCGCTGCGTTGGCGCCCGGATGAGTCGCTGTAGTTTGGTCCGCAGAGTTCTGGGCTGGTGCGCGTTGTGTCGACGACTTATGACATCCGTTCGCCCACGACAGCGCCAGCAGTAGGACAGCTATTGCATAATGGTTGCGATGCATTCTTTGACCCAACCTTCTCCGTGGCAGTGGAGCAAGCGCCATGCCATTTCGCAATCGACTGATACAATTTGGTTTACAGGTGAGGATTACCGCCTCCGATGGGAAATTTTTACACCCAGGCGAGGGTGCGCGTAACTCCCCCAGCTTCGTTTCCAGAACCAGCCTCTGGGTTAGTGCCGCGGCTCATCCCGCCGCTTCGCGGCTGCGGCATCACCGATCCTAAAGTTTGGGTAAACTTCGCAACAGCTTGCCGCCCAAGGTGTTCGCGTAAACTGTAATCCGTGCCCTCGAGATCCCCAGCCGCGACGAGGTGTGTTCTTCTGCTTCTCGCGGCGGCAATTGTCATTTGTGCACCGTCGCTCGCACAGGAGCGCCCCTGGTCCGTTTCTCCCTGCGAGCTGTTGAAGAACCCGGGAATGTACACCGAAAGCCTGGTCAGCGTGCCCGGACTGGTTCTCTACAGCACCCAGGGCTTCAGCAGTCACGGCTATGACTGCGCCGATGACTACGGTATTTTGCAGCTGGAGTTCGGCGGCAACCCCTCCGATCCGAAAGACCGTTTCCGGCTGCCCCAGGCCCGCCTCGAGGCGAGCACCGTTCCGCTCAAGAAAGACGTGGATTACGACACCATGCAGCGTCTGATGAAGTCGGCCGCCGACTCCGGAGAGACGAAAATGCTCCGGGCTACGCTCACCGGGCGATTTTTCCCGGGGCCCGCCATGGGCACCAAGACCGGCGAAATCAAGCATCCAAATACTCGTCTCGTGATCTCAGAAGTCGAACTGGTCACCAACCGCTTGGAAGATCCCGTGGACTTCTCTCCCCTTGCGCACGCTGCCGCCAAACCGGCCAAGGGCTGCAGCGTTACGGAAATACCTATCCCGTCGCACGACGACGCCGACAAGCTGCAGCGCCTGAGTCGCGAGCCCGCGGAAAACCTCGATTACCTGGGCGATGCCAAAAAAGTCGCCGCCCGCGCCATCGCCGAGCAGGAGAATATCTCCGCCGATGAGGTCGAAGTCAAGTTACGTGCGATTAGCGAACGGGTAGCGATCAAGGAATACGGCTGGACAGATGCAGATGGGTTGCGCACCTATAGCATCACCGTAAGCCGCCCCTATTGGCTGCTGCCTAGCACGTTCTCGGCAGACACCATGATCTGGGTCGCAAAACGCATCGTGAAAACCGGGTGCGCCAGCAAGACGGCAAGGTAACGGCCGAAGGTCGATCCCAGTTACGAAACTTCCATCCGAGGTTTATGATTCTGTGTTCAGCAAAAGAGCTTTGCGCTGACGGCTGAGAGCTCCCAACATGCCGACCGACCGCAAGATTCGTGTACTCGTCGCCAAGCCCGGTCTCGACGGCCATGACCGCGGCGCCAAGGTGATTGCCCGCGCCCTGCGCGACGCCGGCATGGAAGTCATCTACACCGGCCTGCGCCAGACCCCCGAGATGATCGTGAACGCCTCGCTGCAGGAGGACGTGGACGTCATCGGCCTCAGCATTCTGTCGGGCGCGCACAACGCCATCGTGCCGCGCGTAATGGACCTGCTGAAGCAGAACCACATGGAAGATGCGCTGCTGCTGGTGGGCGGCATCATTCCCGATCAGGACGTCGCAGCCCTGAAGCAGGCGGGAGTAGCCGCGGTGTTCCAACCCGGCACGCCAATGGACAGCATCATTGAATTCATTCGCAGCAATGTGAAGCCACGTGGCGTAACCGCTGTCGGCTGATGCCGCTTCGGCCGCCGCGACTCAATCCTAAGAGTTCACCACAGAGGCGCTGAGGCACAGAGTGACCCTGGTCTTTCGACTCGGACGGGGAATGCTCTCCCCGTTCCCGCTCAGGATGACAGTCATAATCTCGGCTTGGTATTCTCCGTGCCTCGATGCAATTGCGGTCGTACATTGCGTGTACTCGCATCGCTGCTTTATCGTTATCGGTCTGCCTTTGGGGCTAATGAACGTCCATCATGACTGATCACATACACCCCGGATCACCCGCCCAGTTCGAAACCAATGTCAAAGCTTCTTCGTCCCGCTTCGACCGCAACCAGCACGCTGTAGCTGACCTGGTATCACGGGTTCGCATGGATGAAGAAACCATCCAGCAGGGCGGCGGCGGGAAGGCCATTGAGGCGCAACACAAGAAAGGGCGGCTCACAGCCCGGGAACGTATTGGGCTATTGATCGATCCCGCGACTGAGTTCTTCGAACTTGGTTCCTACGCAGCTTGGGGCATGTACGAGGAGTGGGGTGGTGCGCCCTCGGCGGGGGTTGTCATCGGGCTGGCGAGGGTGCAGGAGCGGCTGGTCATGCTCATCGTGAACGACGCCACGGTCAAAGCGGGCGCGTTCTTCCCCATGACCGCCAAGAAAGTCATTCGCGCGCAGAACATCGCCATCGACAACCACATCCCCACGATTTACCTGGTCGATTCCGCCGGCGTCTTCCTCCCATTGCAGGAAGACGTGTTCCCCGACACCGATGACTTCGGCCGCGTCTTCCGCAACAACGCAGTCATGTCGGCCATGGGCATTCCGCAGATCACGGCCATCATGGGCATGTGTGTGGCTGGAGGCGCTTATCTGCCGGTGATGTGCGACCACATCCTGATGACCGAAGGCAGCGGGCTGTTTCTGGCCGGGCCCGCGTTGGTGCAGGCTGCAATCGGCGCCAAGTATTCCCCCGAGGAGTTGGGCGGCGCAAAAATGCATGCCCAGATCAGCGGCACGGTGGATTTCCGCGAACCCGACGACGAGCGCTGCATTGCGCGCATCCGTTCGCTGGTCGACAAAATGGGTAACCGCCAGCTGGGCGTGTTCGACCGGAAGCCGTCGCGTGAACCGCTTTATCCCGCCGAAGAGATCTACGGCATCTTCGACGACGATCCGGGGCGGCAGTACAACATGAAGGAGATCCTCGCACGCATCGTCGACGGCAGCGAGTTCGACGAATACAAGGCCGAGTACGGCGAGACGGTGCTGTGCGGTTACGCGCGCATCGGCGGGTATGCCGTCGGTATCGTCGCCAATCAAAAGACCCATGTACAGCAGGTCGATCATTCCGGCAACAAGCGTATCGAGTTCGGCGGCGTGATCTACACCGAGTCGGCCGAGAAGGCGGCGCGCTTCATCATGGATTGCAACCAGAACCTGGTGCCGCTGGTCTTTCTGCACGACGTGAACGGCTTCATGGTAGGCCGCGATGCAGAGTGGAGCGGCATCATCCGAGCGGGCGCGAAGATGGTCAATGCCGTCTCGAATTCTGTGGTGCCGAAGATCACGGTAATCATTGGCGGCTCGTTCGGGGCCGGACACTACGCTATGTGCGGCAAGGCCTACGATCCGCGCTTTGTGTTCGCCTGGCCAACCGCGAAGTATTCGGTCATGAGCGGAGCCTCGGCGGCGGGTACGCTGGTGGAGATCAAAATCAAGCAACTGGAGCGCGGCGGCAACAAGCTGAGCGAGGAAGACAAGAAGAAGCTCTTCGATGAAGTGAGGGCCACCTACGACGAGCAGATGGATCCCCGCTACGGCGCTGCACGTCTGTGGATCGACAAGATCATCGATCCTATGGAAACGCGCGAGGCGCTGATTACGGCGCTGGACGCGGCTGCGTTGAATCCCGAGGTGCCAGAGTTCAGCGTAGGGGTGCTGCAGACGTAGGCGGTGGCTAGTGGCTAGTGGTCAGTGGATCGTGCGCTTCCAGCCCAAAGGGGCGGAATTTAGGTTCGCCGGGCCTAAGAGGCTGCTGAAACGGTCCGTCGCGAGGGCCCGGCACGGACTGAAGTCGGACTGAAGTCCGCGCTGGGAATCAGCAAGAAAGGACTTATCGGCACGACAAAAAATCGTGCCCTGATACAAGGCTGATCGGAGTCGAGTTTTTCAGCGGCCTGGTGAGCCCGCAGTAAGAATGCGATACGACAAAGCCGAGCTGCGCAGCTGCGGCACGACTTCGCCAATTGCTGGTTGCTAATTGCTTCACTCATGGCTGACTCCATCAAACTCATCGAATGTCCGCGCGACGCCTGGCAAGGTCTCCCCGGCCAGATCCCTACCTCTACCAAGGTCGAATACTTCAAAGCCCTCGTCGCCGCTGGGTTCAAGCACATTGACGCCGTCTCTTTTGTCTCGCCCAAGGCCGTACCGCAGATGGCCGACTCGGAAACCGTGCTGAGCGAATTCGATCCCCCGGACGACGTCGAGATCATCGCCATCGTGGTCAACGAGCGCGGCGTGGAACGCGCGACCGCCACCGATGCCGTGCGGACGGTGGGTTTCCCTTACTCTTTGTCGCCGACGTTTCTAAAAAACAACCAGAACCAGACGCCGGAAGAAAACCTCGACATCCTGGAGAAGGTGAAGCTAAAAGCGGATGAAGGCGGACTCGACGCCATTGCCTACATTTCCATGGCCTTCGGCAATCCCTACGGTGACCTTTGGAACGTAGATGAGTTGCTCGAGGGTATCGGGCTGTTGGCCGACATGGACCTGCAGGCAATCTCGCTGGCCGACACCGTCGGACTGGCGACTCCGCAAGAGCTTGCGGAGGTTGTTGGACCAGTGCTGGAGCGGTTTGACGGCGTAGAAATTGGAGTTCACTTGCACAGCCGTCCCGGCGAGGCGGTGGACAAAGTTCTGGCCGCCTATGATGCCGGTTGCCGCAGGTTCGACTCCGCCGTGGGAGGCCTGGGTGGTTGCCCTTTTGCCCAGGACGTCCTCGTGGGCAATGTTCCGACAGAGAAAGTGCTGCAAGCTCTGGCGCAGCGCAACGCCCCTCCGCCCATCAGGAAGCCCCTCACCGAACTGGTGAGGCTGTCGGCCAACATCGCCGAGCGCTTCAGGGGGCCGAAGATGTGAGGGGAGCGTTGCAAGTTTCAAGCAAGAACCGGTTTCAGGCGCGATTGCAACACCTCCGGCAGTGTGCCCTTTGGCGTTCGGAAACGGGCGTCAATACCGGCTAATGGTTAATTGCTGACCATAGATGTCCGTTCAGGAAGCCTTGAGGTGTGATAATTCCAACCGAACCGGCACACCATTGAGTCGCCATGCAGCCAGCCAGGAAAACGATGTGACTGTACTCGACTGAGAAGAGCTGATGTCCCAACATCGTCACCATTACGCCACCCTCACTCTCGCATACGACGGCCCGATCGCCACGGTCACGCTGAACCGGCCCGACAAACGTAACGCCATCAGCTACGAGCTGATTGAGGAATTGCACCACGCGCTGCATGAAGTGCAGAAGTCGCCCGCGCCCATCGTGATCCTGACCGGAGCGGGGGCAGCGTTTTGCTCCGGCATGGATTTGGACAACCTAAGGGAAATCACCAAGCACACCGAGGAAGAGAACCTGGCCGACTCCGGCCGGATGGCGCACATGTTCCGCGCACTGTACGACTTCCCCAAAGTGACGATTGCCGCCGTCAATGGCGCTGCCATCGCGGGCGGATGCGGACTGGCGACGTTGTGCGATTTCACGTTGGCCTCGGCGGAAGCGAAGTTTGGCTACACCGAAGTCCGCATAGGATTTGTGCCGGCCATCGTCTCGGCCTTCCTGCTGCGGCAGGTAGGTGAGAAGCAGGCGCGCGATCTTTTGCTGACCGGCCGCATCATCGATGCCGAGGAAGCCTATCGCCTGGGTTTGGTTAACGAAGTGGTTCCCGCGGAGAATCTGCTTGCCCGAGCGCGCGAACGAGCGGAGACTCTGCTGACGAACAGTCCCGCTTCGTTACTCGCCGCCAAGCGGTTGTTAAAGGCTTATTCGCATGTGGAACTGGACCGGCAAATCGTTGCAGCAGTGGATGAAAATGCACGCATCCGCACCACCGATGACTTCCGGGAAGGGGTCAACGCCTTCCTCGAAAAGCGTAAACCGAATTGGACGGGGAGATAGACTGTGAAACTTAGTCAGCAAGTCCTGATAACGATGTTGCTGCACCCAGCCCTGGTGTTCGCCCAGGCCGCCTCACCAGCCGCTAAACCAGCGGCCGCCGCACCCGCAGCGTCGGCAGGTAGCTATCCTGTGATGAGCGCCGCGGCGAAGGCCCGCGCCCGGCAATTATTTGGGTACTTCGAAAGCGGACAATCGGCGGCGTTGTATGCGGCATCCTCCCCCGAGCTGAAGAAGAACACCAACCATGCGAGGCCGTCCGAAGTATCAAAGAAAGTCGGCACCGAATGGGGGCGCGAACAGAAAATGCTTGGCGAGAACGCCGCTCCCGATATGCTCTCTGCCAACACCGTGTACTCGAGATACTCGCAGTTCACCAAGCTCAAAGAACCGATCTCTACCGTGCTGATGCTGAACGAACAGGGACAAATCGAGATGTTCCAGCCTCGTCCCGATCCTCCGCCGACCGGCAACCGGTATTCCGATTACGCGGACAAGACGAAGCTGAAGCTACCCTTCAACGGCGATTGGTTTGTGTACCAGGGCGGAAGATTTATTTACGAGAACCCCAACGCATTCCGTGACGCTGAACGCTATGCCATGACCTTCACGGTGCTGAAAAACGGCCGCCCCTATTCCGGCGACGGCAGCAAGAATGAACAGTTTTACTGCTATGGGCAACCGGTGCTCGCGCCCGCCGATGGGACCGTCGTACAAGTCACCGATTCTTACGCCGATAATCCGCCGGGCCGGCCGGACCAGGTGCTGCCATCCGGGAACCGGGTGCTCATCTGGCACGGAAATAAGGAGTATTCCCTGCTGACGCACCTCAAGCAAAACAGTATCAAGGTCAAACCCGGCGCCAAGGTCAAGCAGGGGGACGTAGTGGGGGAGTGCGGCAACAGCGGAAACTCTCCCGCACCGCATCTCGAGTATCGGCTGCAGAATTCACGGGGCATTCCGCTTCCTCAGACCATGCCGGTGCAGTTTGTGGACTACGTCGCAGATGGAAAACCGACACCGGTTGGCGAACCCGTCCGCGGGCAATTCGTGCACAACGGCGCCGAGGCTGCGGCGGCGGTGGCAACCTCGGACGAAAAGAAATAGGGTGGATGCCGAAAACCCACCATTGCCAAAGGCAGGCAATTGTAAGCCACCAGCCAACACCGCGACGCCAGCGGCACCAGCCGCGTCCACCGCCAGCGTGCAGAAGTAAGTAAATGCGAGAGTCTGCTTCGAAACACGATGGGACGAAGCCGGGGGATCGTTCTGACGACGGCGCAATGCGGCTGCATGGTAAGTTGAATACCTAGCTCATGCCGCCGGACAACCAACCACCCGCACAGGTATTCGACGCCCAACTCCGCGTGCGCTACGCGGAAACCGACCAGATGGGCGTGGTGTACCACTCCAACTACCTCGTATGGTTTGAAGTGGGTCGGGTGGAGATGTTGCGCCAGCTTGGCTTCACCTATCGCGACATGGAGACAGACGATAACATCCACATCGCGGTGGTGGATGTGCGTTGCCGCTTCAAGTCTCCTGCCCGCTACGACGACTTGCTCACCATTCGTACTTGGCTGATTCACGTCCGCGAGTCGCTGCTGCATTTCGGGTACGAAATCGTGCGCGCTGGCGATGAGAAGATGCTGGCCGAGGGTGAGAGCATACATATCGTGATGAACTCGGATTTCAAGCGCATTCACTTGCCGAAGAAATACATGGCTCCGTTCTTGAAGGCCGCCGGAAAAAGCTGAACAATACGGAATTGGACTCGAAGCCGTTGCGCCGACTGTGTACTCCTCGCCCGCCGCGGAAGATTGCGAACGCATGAAAGTACTTCACATCAATGGCAACGATTTGACGCTCGAGGATGTCGCAGCGGTCGTGTATGAGCGGCGTCCCCTCATGTTGGAACCGGAGGCCCGCCTCACGGTCGATCGGGCACGCGCCGTAGTCGAAGACCTGGTAGAGAACAACCGAGTGGGCTATGGAGTAACCACCGGCGTCGGGCAGTTGAGCGACGTGCGTGTTCCCCCTGAAGACATCCGCAAACTTCAGGTCAACCTGATGCGGTCGCACGCCGTAGGGGTGGGCGATCCGCTGAGTGAAGGAGTGAGCCGCGCCATGATGCTGCTGCGCGCCAACTCGCTGTCCAAGGGTTGCTCTGGGGTACGGGCGGTCATCATCGACACCCTGTGCGAAATGTTGAATCGCGGCGTCCATCCCGTGATTCCGTCGCAAGGCAGCGTGGGGGCAAGTGGAGACCTGGCTCCGTTGGCGCACCTCGGACTGGTGCTCATCGCTGAAGGCGAGGCTTTCTTCAACGGCAAGCGCTTGGCTGCCGCCGACGCACTGAAGCAAGCTGACATCAGGCCTGTGGTGCTGGAAGCAAAAGAAACTATTTCGCTGATCAACGGTACGCAGGCCATGTTGGCAGTGGGTCTGCTGGCTGCACTGCAGGCGGCCATCCTGGTGGACACGGCCGATGTCGTCGGAGGGCTGGCCGTGGACGCGTTGAAGGGCACCGATGTTGCCTTCGACGAACGCATACACCAGGCACGGCCGCACCCGGGACAGTTGCTGGTGGCGCGGAACCTGCGCCGCATGCTGGAAGGCAGCGAGATCCGGGAGTCGCATCGCGGCTGCGGCAAGGTGCAGGACGCCTACTCGCTGCGCTGCATCCCGCAGGTGCACGGTGCGGTGCGCGACACCCTGGCGCATTGCCGAGAAGTCTTCGAGATCGAGATGAACTCGGCGGTCGACAACCCGCTAGTCTTTCCCGAGCCGAAGAAAATCGGCGGCCCGAAGCCTGCCATGGGAGCGTCGGTGGCGGGCGACATCATCTCAGGCGGCAATTTTCACGGCGAACCGCTGGCGTTCGCTCTCGACTTCCTTGCGATTTCACTGAGCGCGCTGGCGGGAATTTCGGAGCGGCGGTTGGAGCGGCTGGTCAATCCTTCACTGAACGAAGAGCTGCCTCCCTTCCTCGCGCCGGGCGCCGGATTGAATTCCGGATTCATGATGCCGCAGGTCACGGCGGCGGCACTGGTCGGCGAAAACAAGGTTTGGTCGCACCCTGCCTCGGTCGACTCGATTACCACCTCGGGCAATAAAGAAGACTTTGTATCGATGGGCATGACGGCGGCGAATAAGCTGCTGCGAGTCGTCGACAACACGCGCAGCGTGCTAGCGATTGAAGCTCTCGCCGTGGCGCAGGCGCTCGATTTTCGCGCTCCGCTGAAAACCGGCAAGCGCGGACAGGCTGCCTACGCGGCAATTCGATCCGTGTCGCCCCCCATCTCACAAGACCGGATTCTCACGCAGGACTTCGGGCGCGTGGCGGAACTGATTGCCAGCGGGAAACTCGCAGAAGTGCTGCACTAAAGCAGATTCAGGGTTGCTGTATCCCGTGCGCGGCAACTCATGAGTGGTGAGACCCGCGCAGTGGAGAGTGCCGCCGGGCTGAAGCCCGGCTCCAACCCCGGAAGATCCGGGCGGGACGCAGCGCTGAAGCGCCGCTCTACCAGCGTTACTTGCAGGATACGGTAACCAGGAACCGCTTTAAGCTTGTCCGCGCAGCCAAGGCGTTTCCGCTGCATCCCGAACACGGCCATCGGCTCGCTGCAATACCCGTGGTCGTTCAAGCACTCGATGGAACCTGGGCCAACCGTCACATCGATCAGGTTTCGGCAGACGGTTCGATTGCCGTGGGTTGGCAGGAGGCCGAATGGGGTGGCTGGCTGGGTACGGTCTGGCACAACGGAAGACCTGAGCTAATCGTTGACGCGAACGGCAACCCGGTAAGCTAAGCCTTCACGATCAGTGGCGATGGCTCGACCATCGCTGGTCGGCTATTCACTGGGCAGTTTACTTTCGATGGCAGCGGCTGGCGGCGGAAAACGGGCGGCAGCACTCTCGAATACTTCAAGGATTCCCCGGAGTCTCCCAAACCAATCCCTATGCCCTGAGTTCCGACGGCAGCGTGATGACCGGCTTCAGCGGTAATCCGTTTCTTGACTATGTGCCGACCGGCCCATTCCTGTGGACCCCGGCAACTCGGCACGGGTAAGCCTGGATGACTTCGTGAAGCACCAGGGCACGGCCATGGAACAATGGTACCGCCTGGGTTTCCTATCACCTATCTCTGACGAGGGAACGACCATCGCCGGTGGGAACGGGATACCAGTTCTACAATAGATGGGTGTTGAACGTGAAAAAGGTATTTCGTCTGCCACGCCACTTCCGGCAACAAGCCGCACACCATCAGCGTGGCGTCCCAAGGCCTTCGATCAGCTTCCGTCTGAAGGAGACACGACGGGGCGTTGCCAACAACGCTCCCTAACAGGAGTTAGCAGCTCTCCCCCGACGGCGGCATGCAAGTGCGCAGGCTGCCGTTTTCGTTTTTCTGGTCATGATCGATCTCGAGGACTCCTCGAAACCGTTATTGCGAAGTCGCGGTGAGCGGAGCCACCCGTACCAGTGTGCACTTCGCGTTCTTGCCGCTGGCGCTCTTGACCTCGCCTTTATTCCCATTGATTTTGTAACCGATCGTGCTTCCCACCACGAAATCCGTCGCCTTCACGGACTGGTTTTCGTTGGTGCGACAGGTGTATTCGTTCTTCGCCGTCGAAAACGATAAGTCAAACTGCTGCTTCTTGTGTTTCTTGTCGGTGGTCCCGGCAGGCTGAACGTCTTTCAGGTTGGTGCTTCCGGACTCCTTGTTGGCCGCAAAAGCCAGAATGGCGAGAAAAAGTCCGATCACTGTCAGGGCGAGTACTTTCCGCACGGTGCGCACCTCCGGGAGATTCTTCTGGCAATGAATATACCAACCAGAGTCGGGCCAGTATAACCCCCCCGACCAAGCGGTTCCGTGTTTTACAATAGAGGCATTGCTCTGGCGAGCACACTTTGCCTGGAATGCGTGGCTTGAGATTTGGTGCGTGGCAGAGGGGCCGCACCTAGGTGTGCCTTTGTCCAAGGGCCAGACGCTTTCCCAGGAATGCGGCATCTCAGGTAACAGAATGCCCGGTTGGGCCGTCTAACCAGAGCCGGCGTCTCCCTGCGTATCGATAAACGTGGCAATCAAAATTAAACTCTCTGAAAACAGGCCTCGTACCGCCTCAAAAAGGGCTACCCGCGCTGCCTCGCGCCATCCCGTGCCGGGACACCATTTCACCCTGGGTGACCCCGTCGTTAAGTTCCTGGTGGCCGGGTTTCTGATCACCGGAATCCTGTTCATCGCGGGGTTCGCGGGGTTCTACGTCAAGTACGAGGGAATCGTTGACCGCCGCATGGCAGGCCCGATCTTCAACACGGCCGCGAAGATCTTCGCCCGCCCGCAGACCATCGCAGTCGGCGATAGATTCACTCCGCAGGAAATCGCCACCGACTTGAGGCGCGCGGGATACAGCGAGCGGGGCAGGGAGAACGATTCTCCGATCGGTAGCTTCCGGCTCAGCGGCGGCAGTATTCAGGTCGTGCCGGGCGAGGAGTCGTTCCACGCGGCGGAGAGCGTGACCATCCACTTTGAGGATGGCAAGATCAGTTCGATCTCTAGGCAAGGGCGCGGCTCCCAGGAGCTTACGGCCTACGAACTCGAGCCTGCCATGATTACCTCGCTGTTCGGAGCCCAGGACCGCTCCAAACGCGAGATCGTCACGTTCGATGAAATCCCGAAGGACCTGGTGAACGCCGTAATCGCCATCGAGGACCGGCGCTTCTTCCAGCATAGTGGTGTGAATTACTACCGCCTGGTGGAGGCAGCCGGCAGCGACCTTCTGCACGCGCACCGCGGACAGGGCGGATCGACCCTGACCATGCAACTGTCGCGAGGGTTTTTTCTTTCGCCGGAAAAAACAGTCAAGCGCAAGTTGACCGAGATGCTGATCGCCATCGAGTTGGAGCAGAAGTTCTCCAAGCAGCGCATTTTCGAGATGTACGCCAACCAGGTACCGATGGGACAGCGTGGCTCGTTCAGCATCAGCGGCTTCGGCGAAGCCTCTCGTGCCTACTTCAACAAAGACATGAAGGACATGACGCTGCCGGAGGCCGCATTGCTCGCGGGGATTATCCAGCGTCCGAGTTATCTATCGCCATACCGTCATCGCGAACGCGCTCTGGAGCGGCGCAACCTGGTGCTCGATTCCATGGTTGAAACCGGGGCGATTACCCGCGAGCGGGCAGACCGCGCCAAAGCAACTCCCCTGAAACTCGCGGCCCCGAACGTGGAAGCCAGCGACGCCCCCTACTTTGTCGACCTGGTGAAAGACCAGCTTTCCAGCCAGTACAACGAGAGCGAACTCAACGAGCAGGCCATGCGCATCTACACCACGCTTGACCCGGAGCTGCAGCGCGCAGCCGCCGAGGCCGTGGACGTGGGTATGAAGCTAGTGGACGACCAGGTTTTGAAGAAGCGCACTCACAAAACCAAGACTGGCACGGGAAGTAATGCAAAGACGGAGGTCAGCGTCGATTCCGGTCCTCTACCGCAGGTGGCGGTGGTAGTGCTTGATCCTCGCACCGCAGAGGTTTTGGCACTGGTTGGCGGCCGCAATTACGGCATGAGCCAGCTCGATCACGCCATTGCCAAGCGCCCGACAGGATCAATCTTCAAGCCGTTTGTGTACGCTGCAGCCATCAATACGGCGTTGTCCGGACAGGTTGTCTCGGTCGGTCATACCGCTCCAGACGACGGCGGAAACAGTCCGCCAGCGATCGATACTTCGGGCGCCCCGGGCATCTTTACGCCCGCCACGCTGGTCGATGATTCACAGGTGAGTATCGCTTACGGCGACCAGGTGTATGAGCCGCGTAATTACCACGAGGCGTTCCACGGGGAGGTCACGGCACGTTACGCGCTCGCCCTGTCGTTGAACAACGCGACGGTGCGGGTGGCGCAGAGCGTGGGGTTTGGCACGGTGGCATCGCTGGCCAAGGCGGCGGGAATCACCAGCGTGCGCGCGACCCCGGCTATCGCGCTGGGCGCCTACGATGCCACTCCGCTGGAAATGGCCGGCGCCTATACCGTGTTCAGCAACGGTGGTACTCGCGTCTCTCCCCTGATAGTGAAGTCGGTCCGCGATGCCCGAGGTGGCGTTCTAAGCGATTACCACAACGATTCCAAGTCGGTGCTTGACCCGCGCGTGGCCTACGTGCTGACGACAATGCTGGAAGCGGTGATCGACAGCGGCACGGGCTCGACGGTACGCGGCCGAGGCTTCACCGCTCCCGCCGCAGGCAAGACCGGCACCTCGCATGATGCCTGGTTTGCCGGCTACACCAGCAACCTGCTTTGCGTGGTGTGGGTCGGCAATGACGATTACACCGACATCAAACTCGCCGGCGGATCAACCGCAGCGCCCATCTGGGCAGAGTTCATGAAGCGGGCCCAGAAAACCCCACAGTATTCGAACATGAAGGGCTTTGCCGCTCCCTCGGGGGTGGTTGAAGTGCATTTGGACAAGGTCACCAACCGTCTAGCGACCCCGGCTTGCCCCGAAGGCTACTACGTAGCCTTCATCGCCGGAACCGAACCCAAGCAAACGTGCGAACAGGCGTTTGCCGACCATCGTAATTTCTTCTCGAAGATCCTCGGGCTGGGGTCGCCCGAAGTTGCGCCGCCCCCGACCACGAACGGACCTGTGCAATCCCCTGCGACTACGGGAGAGGAGTCCGTCGCCCGGCCGGGTGAGAATCCACCCGGGGAGCACAAAAAGAAGAAGGGATTCTTCGGCCGGCTGTTTGGAGGCAAGGGTAGCAACCTGGATCAGAACGCAAATAGTGAAACTCCTCCCACAGATAAAGGGAACAAATCGCCACCTCAATAGGTCTAATATGGTGGAGTTGGGGACTCCGGGGGTTGAGTTATGGCTCCTCATCATCCGTCATGCACATTCCATCTGGGTCTGGCCTGTCTTATTGTCATAGGCACACTGGCAGCCGGCTCGTCGGCTTTGGACGATCAGCAACCGCCGCAGCAACCTCAACCGCCACCACAGCAGCAGACGGCGACGCCCCTGGTGTCACTCACCTCCGGTACTCCGCAAGAGCTGGAACGCCAGGGGGACCAACTGCGCGCGCAAAAGCGCTATCTCGACTCCATTGACTACTACAACGCGGTCCTTGCCAAACAACCTACCGCCATGGTCTGGAACAAGAAAGGCATCGCCTTGCTTTTCCTGCAACGCAACAAGGAAGCCGAAAACGGCTTTGAGCAAGCCCTAAAGATCGACAAGAATTCGGCCGAGGCCTTGAACAACCTGGGCTTCGTCCAGCAGATGCAGAAGAGGTACGGGAAGGCCATCAAGTACTACAACAGGGCGTTGGGGATTCGCCCGGATTCGGCTACGTTCCACTACAACCTGGGCGCTGCCTACTTCGCCAAGCACGAGTTGGACCGGGCAGCCCAGGAGTACAGGACTGCCTACCAACTGGATCCCGAAATATTTCAACGGGTCTCGAAAACGGGGATCATGGCACAGTCCAGCTCTCCGGAAGATCGCGCTGCCTTCTCCTTCATGGTGGCCAAGATGTATGCCCAGGCCGGGGACTTCGATCACTCGCTGGAGTACCTGCGCAAGGCGATGGAGGACGGCTACAAGAACATCAACAAGGTCTATACCGATTCCGAGTTCGCCAGCCTGCGCACCGACAGGCGCTTTGCCGACCTGATGGCGCAAAAGCCGCAAGCCATCCAGTAGCCGGGCAGTGTTAAGGTTACGAAATGGGTAAGGTCGCACTCTTCGGCGCGGCGGGCGCAATTGGACAGAGCATCGCCGGCGCCCTGCGCAACAATCGCCAGGAATATCGCGTGGTTGGCCGGTCCGAAGGCGCATTGCGGCAAGCCTTTGGTTCGGACCCCCTGGTCGAAATCGTAACCTGGAATCCGGATGATCCCGCATCGGTGCGCGCCGCGGCGCAAGGAATCGACACTATTGTCTACCTGGTCGGCGTCGCCTACGATCATTTCGAGTTGCATCCTCAGCTCATGCGCAATACGCTCGACGGCGCGGTAGCCGCCGGTGTGCAGCGCATTCTGCTGATTGGCACGGTTTATCCTTACGGGCTTGCGCAGACGAACCCAGTTCGCGAAGATCACCCGCGCGATCCGCACACTTTCAAGGGCCGCATGCGCAAGCAGCAGGAAGACCTGTTGTTGGAAGGCGATGCAGCCGGCAAGATTCACGGCGCGGTAGTGCGCCTGCCCGATTTTTACGGCCCGGGTGTGGATAAGAGTTT
>Ga0306921_10002462_pt1 | contig 18560 bp, 14 predicted proteins | sample sta12Cox44000080_FD_203760 | JGI IMG/M metagenome (GOLD analysis project Ga0306921, IMG submission 203760) | Lab enrichment of tropical soil microbial communities from Luquillo Experimental Forest, Puerto Rico - statoxic.12C.oxic.44.000.080 (v2)... | ecosystem: Environmental > Terrestrial >... | reverse complement strand
CGAAGCCGCGATGCTTGGCATTCGCGGAGCCGGGATCAGCATGATCTTTCAGGAGCCGATGACCGCGCTCAATCCGGTTATGCGTATCGGGGACCAGGTTGCCGAGGCGGTGCTGGCTCATCCGGGAGCCGCCACTCGATCTGGCGACAACTACGGTTCCAGCGACGGCAAGCAGGCGCATATCAGCAAGAATGAGGCATGGCGCCTCGCCATCGAGGCTTTGCGAACCGTGGCCATTCCCGAGGCTGAGCGCCGTGCTCGCGACTATCCCCACCAACTCTCCGGAGGCCAACGCCAGCGGGTGATGATCGCCATGGCCATTGTGAACCGCCCGCACCTGCTTATTGCCGACGAGCCCACTACGGCGCTTGATGTCACCATTCAGGCGCAGGTACTGGATCTGCTCAACGAGTTGCGGCAGAAGTTTTCGCTCTCCATGCTCTTCGTCTCACACGATCTGGCGGTCGTGTCGCAGGTTTCACATCGCATCGCCGTGATGTACGCCGGCAGCCTGGTTGAAATAGGGACCGCGACCCAGGTGTTCCGGCAACCCGTACATCCGTATACCCGAGGCTTGTTGCGCTCGGTTCCGACCCTGCGCAGCGACCGAAGCCAGTCGCTGCGGACCATCGAAGGCGTGGTGCCGGCGATTGGCGCCCTGCCTCCGGGATGCTCGTTTGAACCGCGGTGCGAATCGCGTGTAGGATCTTGCTCGCAAGCTTTTCCATCACTGGTCGAAGTTGCGCCCGGCCACTTCGCGCGTTGTCCGGTGGTCGCGGCGGAAATCCATTAGTCATGCGTCTCCTGCTACTGAGTGATATCCATGCGAACCTCGAAGCGCTTGAGGCCTGTCTCGCGGCTGCCCCGGCTCATGACCGCATCGTGAACCTGGGAGACATTGTGGGTTACAACGCAAGTCCAAATGAGGTCTGCGAACGCGTCATCTCCATGGGCGCGCCGGTGGTGCGTGGCAATCACGACCGCGCTTGCTCGGGACTGACGGACGTCAAGGAATTCAACCCGGTGGCTGCGATCTCTGCCTACTGGACGAAGAATTCCTTGAAACCTGAATACCTGGAGTGGTTGCGCGCTCTGCCTCAGGGGCCGCTGTACAGCGATGCCTTGCCCGGGCTGGAGTTCGTGCATGGCTCTCCGCTGGATGAAGACGAATACCTGCTCAACACCGCGGCGGCCGACGACAATATTGAACTGCCGGGACACTCGCCGCTAATATTTTTCGGGCATACCCACATCCAAGGTGGCTTCATCGACGAAGATGGCGAGTCCCGTCCCTTCCGTCCCCAGTACGACAACCTGGAAGGCCCGGTCCAGTTCACTATGTATCTCACTCCGGGCGAGCGCTACCTCATCAACCCCGGCTCCATCGGTCAGCCCCGTGACAGCGATTGGCGTGCGGCGTTCGCGTTGTACGAACACAATGGCGGACCGCTGAGAACCGTAACGTTCTACCGCGTGCCGTACAACATCGAGCAAGCCCAGCAGCGAATCCTTTCCGCGCAACTACCTGAGCGCTTAGCTGTGCGATTGAAGCTTGGCCGGTAGTAGCACTAGCTACACAAAGCGAGATGACCTGTCCCCCGACCGGTTGGATTTGGAATAAACTACTTTCATGCCTATCCGTCCTTTCCCGGAAAAATCGGGATTTCGCAGCAAAGAATTCTTTGGCGGTCCCAATTTGAGCACGCCCATGGGCTATCTCGTTGCTCACATCGATGGCGGAGCACGGGGAAATCCCGGCCCCGCGGGTTATGGCATTGTGATCGAAGACGAAATGGGTCGCCCCGTAGTGGGGTTGAGTCAGTATCTAGGAAGTCAGACCAATAACTATGCAGAGTACGCGGGGCTATTGGCGGCGCTCAGCTATGCGCTGAAGCACGGCTTCAAGGCGCTGAAGGTATTCAGCGATTCGGAGCTGATGGTCAGGCAGATTAACGGGCAGTATCAAGTCAACCATCCCGTGCTAAAGGAGTTGCACGGCAAGGCGATGCGGTTGATCGACCAACTGCAAGCGTTCGAGATCAACCACGTGCTGCGCGAGAAGAACCGCGAGGCCGATCGACTGGCGAACCAGGCGATGGATCGTGGAACGAAGCGCGATGAATCCACCGCGAATGAAACGGGATCGGTCGGCGCGCTACCATCAGCACCCGAGATGAACGGAGTTGTGCGCAACGGCGCAGTCGTGTTCCTAGGGCAGTCGTTGCCGGACGGCACGTTAGTTAAGGTTCGCGCGGTCAAGCCCTAAAATGCTGTCGCGCCTTAGGCCGACGCTATCATTCGCGGGAACACAGGGCCTGACGACCGACAGTTTACGGCTCTGACAGTGTTGCTCGGAGTGCCTCATTCAACTCTGGATGTCGGAAGCTGTAGCCGGCCGCCGAGAGTTTGGCTGGCCGTACCAGCGCCGAACCGAGCAGTAAAGCTTCTCCCATTTCGCCGAACATGGTACGCACGACAAACGCGGGCAGGGGAAAGAATGCCGGCCGGTTCAGCGCTTTGCCGACGGCGCGCACGAACTCGGCGTTGCGGACTGGTTGCGGAGCGACCGCATTCACCGGTCCGTGAAGCCCGTCGTTGGTCAATGTAAACAGAAACGTCCCCACCACATCCTCGAGCGTGATCCAACTCCAATACTGGCGGCCATCGCCGATTGGTCCTCCCAGTCCCCAGCGAAATGGCGGAAGCATCGCCTGCAATGCGCCACCGTGCTTAGCCAAAACCACGCCAATGCGGATATTCACCACGCGGATCCCTGCTTCTACCGCTGGACTTGCTGCAACCTCCCATTCCCCGCAGACCTCAGCCAGGAATCCAGATCCCGGCTGGCTGTCCTCGGTCAGTTCCTCGTCACCGCGATTGCCATAGTATCCCGTTGCCGAGGCCGCCACGAAAATCCGTGGCAGCCCGGTCGAGCGAAACGACTCGGCCGCCGTTGTTGCGAGCGTTCGAGTGCCCAGAACCCGGCTCTCCCGCACCTCGCTCTTGAACTTTTCCGACCAGCGTCCCGAGATGTTCTTGCCGGCCAGATGCACCACTGCATCAAAGCCCGCCATCTTTTGCGGATCCAGAGGCTGCCCGGGATCCCACTGCACCTCATTCGCGCTGGGAGGGCGACGTACCAATGCCGACGACTTGTGCACTCCGCTTGCTAACGTCGGCCGCAGGGCGCTGCCGATCAGGCCCGAAGTTCCGCTAATCAAAACTCGCATAATTTCCTTTCACGCTTGACGACAGAGTTCGCTTTCAGAGGCTGCAGTGCGGCTCCCTCGGGACTTAAGTCCGCTGCGGCATGGCAAGCTTTGCCCTTTTCCAAAACAGCGCCCCAAGCAAGTTTTTCAGCAACCCGTTCAACCCGCAAATCGCGAGTTCCCGCTGCAAAAGAAAATCGGCCCTGTGCGTATAATCGGACATGGCGACTTTCCGCCAACAGATCGCGACGAATGTTCTAACGGTTACCCGCTTTCGCGATCTGCTGCGCAAAATTCTCAGCTACCGCCCGAACGACGACCTTACTTTGGTCAAGAAAGCGTACGACTTCTCCCTGCAACATCATCAGGGCCAGACTCGCGCCTCCGGCGAGCCGTATCTGGTACATCCGCTGGAAGTTGCCACCGTGCTGGCCGACATGCGTCTCGACACCACTGCCATAGCTTCGGGACTGCTGCACGACGCTGTAGAGGATACCTCGGTCACGGTTGACGACATTCGCGCGGATTTCGGCGAACAGGTAGCGCATATCGTCGAGGGTGTCACCAAGATCAGCAAAATCGAGTTTGCTTCCCGTGAAGAAGCCCAGGCGGAGAGCGTCCGCAAGATGGTCCTGGCCATGGTTGACGACATCCGCGTGGTCCTCATCAAGCTGGCCGACCGCCTCCATAACATGCGCACACTTCACCATCTGCCTTCGGACCGCCAGATCCATATTGCGCGCGAGACTCAGGAAATCTACGCGCCGATCGCCCACCGTCTCGGCATGGGCAAAATACGCGGAGAACTCGAGGACCTTGCCTTCCAGTATGTCGATCCCATCGCTTACAACCAGGTGAAGGATGCAATCGAGTCTCGCCGCAAGGAGGGAGAGGCATTTCTTGCGCACGTCCAGGGTGTCATCGAACAGAAGCTGCGCGAGAACAACATCCAGGCCACGGTTGACGCGCGCATCAAGCGAATTTACAGCATTTGGCAGAAGCTGCAACGTCAGCACATTTCCGTGGACCAGATTTATGACATGCTCGCGCTGCGCATCATCACCCAATCGGTCAACGATTGCTACGCCGTCCTGGGACTCATTCACAACCAATGGCGACCCGTCCCGGGACGCATCAAGGACATGATTGCCATGCCGCGGCCCAACCTTTACCAGTCGCTGCACACCACGGTGATTGCTGACAACGGCCATGCTTTCGAGGTGCAGATCCGCACCGAAGACATGCACAAGATGGCAGAAGAAGGCATCGCAGCGCACTGGAAATACAAGGATGGCCCGATCTCTGCGGTTGACGAGAAACGCCTTGCCTGGCTGCGACAGGTGGTCGAGTGGCAACGCGAAGTGCCCGATCCCAACGAATTTCTCTCCACCCTTAAAATCGATCTTTACCCGGAAGAGGTCTACACCTTCACCCCGAAAGGCAAGATTGTGATTCTGCCGCGGGAAGCAACGCCGGTCGACTTTGCCTACAACATTCACTCGCAGGTGGGCGACACCTGCACAGGGGCCAAAGTGAACGGGCGCATTGTGCAACTGAAGCACAAACTTCGCTCCGGTGATATCGTCGAGATCCTTACCCAGCCTGGGCATCATCCCAGCCGCGACTGGCTGGGCTTCGTCAAGTCCACCCGCGCGCGCCAGAAGATCAAGCACTGGCTCAACATTCACCAGCGCGAGCGCGCCATAGAAATCGGACGCAAACTGATTGAGAAGGAAGCCCGCAAGTACCGCATCGCGCTTAAGGACATCAGCGAAGCCGAACTGACGAAGGTAGCTGCCGAAAACGGGCTTGGCCGCCCGGACGATTTACTCGCGGGAATCGGATACGGCAAGTTCTCGTCGCGTTCGATCCTGGCGCGGCTGCTTCCAGACAGTGCCGCCAGTGACACACCTGGCGCACTGCCCGAGCCGGATCCGTCCTCCAGCGGCCTGAGCAGCGTGGTGCGTCGCGTTTTCGGCGGAGACACCTCGGCCATCAAGGTCAAGGGACACAATGACCTGCTGGTTTACCGCGCGAGATGTTGCAACCCCATTCGAGGCGAGGAAATCATCGGCTATGTCACCCGCGGCAAAGGCGTTGCGGTCCATTCCAAGTCCTGTACCAACGTTGAGAACCTAATGTACGAACCCGAGCGCCGCATCGCCGTGGAGTGGGGGAAAGATGGCAGTGTGGGAACCTCTCAAGTTTGGGAGACTGGGTTCCCGGTCAAACTTGTGGTGCTTTGTGACAACCGCCCCGGCATGCTGAAGCAAATCACCGCCGTCATCAGCGACGCCAACACCAACATCCGCAACATTGAAGCCAAAACTGCCGAAACCCACGCCACAGTCGAAATCATCGTTGATATCGCCGACCTCAAGCACCTGGAACGGATCATCAACGGGGTCCGCAAGATTCCCGGGGTGCGCGACGTGCAGCGCGTGCAGAAGGTATAGTGGCGACCCCTATTTCTTCGTCGCCGCTTTCACATATGCAAGCACCTCTTCGGCATGGCCCTCGGCCTTTACCGGTGAGAAAACATGCACGATTTTGCCATCAGGCCCGATCAGGAACGTGCTGCGCACGATCCCGATGACCTTCTTACCGTACATGTTCTTTTCTTTGAGCACGTCGTACTTCTTGGCAACTTCTTTCTTGTCGTCAGCAAGCAGAGCGTACGGTAGGTGGTATTTTTCTTTAAACTTCAACTGGGCCTTAGGGGTGTCGGGTGAAATGCCCAGCACCACCAGCCCCGCCTTTAACAGTTTCGAGTATGCGTCGCGGAACCCGCACGCCTCGATCGTTCAACCGGGCGTGTTGGCCTTGGAGTAGAAGAACAGCACCACGTTCTTCCCCCGGAACTGTTGTAGTGAAACAGGGTTTTCGTTTTCGTCAGGCAGGGTAAACTCGGGAGCTTTGTCTTTGATTTCCATAACGCAATATCTATACCGCAATTCCGCGCGCCGGGCTATCGCCCCTTTATTCGTCGTTTTCCTCGGGCTTACATTGCTGGTCGCTCAGGGCCGCCCGCAGCGCCGCGACAACGGCCAGGTCCCGTCCATCTCCGCAAGCAAGAAGGCCAAGCGAGGTCCGCGCGCCATTGCAGTCGTCGAGTTCCTACCCGGTGGAGGCATGCAACTGGTGCCGGTTGCACTCTGGATCGACGGTCACTACTACGATGCCAGTCTGTATGGCGCCAATCCTGAGCCAATGGCCATCGAGCCCCAGACGGTTTATGAGGCTCAGAGTTTCGGCGAACCAACCGGAACCTTTACCGTTGCCAGGGCGAAAGAGGTTAACGGCAATTGGGTAGCCGACGGAACCTGGCAGCCGCACTTGGCGATGGATGCCAAATTGGCTAAGCAGGCCACCAAGGATGCAGTGCTCCAGCAAAAGTCCAAAACCAGCACCGCTGTCATGACCGGCAACGAGGACGATAGCCGCCCGGTGCTGAAGCGCGCGCCGGGTTCGTCAGGAGATTCGACGAATGCAGGTCAGCCGGCGCCATCGGGCAGTAGCGACTCGGACCGACCAGTCATGAAGAAGCCGCCACCGGATGCGAGTTCGCAGCCGACACTCGGTCAAACCGATGAACCATCCGCCAGCGCCCCTGCTTCCACAGCAAAATCTCAAGCGCCGGTGGACGACCACGATTCCGATCGCCCGGTCTTCAAACGACCCGCGTCCGCCGGGCCTCAGTCTGAAAGCAACACCAACGCCGGCTCCTCAACCCCCATCACTCCAGCGGCCCGGTCGTCGAACGACAGCGATCCCAATCGCCCCGTGCTGAGCCATACCAAGGCAACGAAGGCTCCGGCCGCTTCTGTCCCAGCCTCGGCTGCCACAGAAGCGAACTTGGCCTCGCAGCATTCCGCGAAGGCGGCGCGCGCTTACCCCGCCATCTCTGACGCCGGCCAGTACGAATCGCGTTCCCTGCTGTACTCAATGTCTTCTGGCGAGAGACAAGTTTTTGAGCAACAGACGCTCAAGCTTGCCATGGACGAAGTCCGTGCCTTCGCGGCCAAACGCAACGGACCTCTGATTCCGAAAACTGCGGCCATCACCGACTACGATGTGCGGGCGTTTGATCTGGACTACAGTAACTCGCCTACGGTCGTGCTGACCGCCAAGCTTCCAGTCGCCAGTGCTAAAGGGCAGCGAGAGCAAAGCTTCAACTATTTCGTGACGGTCGTTGCCCGAGTGGACATCAACGACCAGGCGCAAAAGATTTTCTCATTGGTTTCCGATAGCCACCACCTTGATGCTTTTCCCCGCATGGAATTAATCGATGCGGTGGATGCAGACGCCAACGGACGCGGTGACCTGCTCTTCCGGCAGTATTCCGACAGCGGCATTAGCTATAGCCTGTACCGCGTCTCCTCCTATCAGATCGAGAAGATTTTCGAAGGCGGCTCGTCACTATAGGATGGAAGCAGCCGAGCCCCATTCCCGATACAATCACATTCAGTTATGCGCGTTACGTTTATCTTCACCGTACTTCTGCTGGCTGCCCCGATTGTGGTCGCGCCGAAGAGTTCAACGGCCCAGTCAGGCGCGGCCGCAGCGGAACCCGCTGCAGCGATTCCCGCAGATTGGCCCACAGCCCAATTCGCCTCCACCGCCGCCAAAGACCCCGGCGTCCAAAAGGCGAAGCAGGTTCTCGATGACATGATCCGTGCACTGGGCGGAGAAGCTTATCTGACACTGCGGGACATGAAGGTAGAGGGACGGAACTACGCCTTCTATCACGGGCGCCCCAGCGGACTGGGGATTGTGTATTGGCGGCTATGGGAATGGCCGGATAAAGACCGCTATGAACTCACCAAGCAACGGGATGTTATCGATTTATACACCGGCGACAAGGGCTACGAAACTACCTACAAGGGCACGGCGACGCTCGATCCAAAACAACTCGCCGATTATGTGCGGCGACGGGATCACTCTCTGGAATGGGTAATCCGCAAATGGCTGTCCGCGCCGGGCTCGATGATCCTTTACGAGGGCACCGCGATCGTCGAGCAGAACCTGGCCGACAAGGTCACGATTTTGACGGCGTCGAATGACAGTGTGACCCTGGCCGTTGATCCACGCACGCACCTGCCGGTGCGGAAGACGTATACCTGGCGCGACCCGCTTGATCGCCAGTTCGACGAGGAGGCGGAGATCTTCAGCAACTACAAGGTCGTGCAGGGGATCAACACGCCGTACAGCACCGTACGGATGGAGAACGGTGAGATGAGCAACCAGCGATTCGTCAACACTGTGAGCTTCAATAATGGGCTCGATCCGTCCCTGTTTGAGACCAAGGGTCTTACCTACAACCAACCCAAATCCGCAGGCACCAAGCCGTAGGTTCGAGCACCACGATTTGGGCAGGGAAACTGACTGGTACACGTTTCACCCATCGCAAGCAGGAGTTCCCGATCACTCCGATTGCCTGCCTGCAAAACGCTGGGAATGAGTGGGTTACGTGCTGGTAGCCGCCGCGTGTTCGGAATGCGAGTGCTCACTTCGCCACCTGTTGTTGCAGAAATACAACACTCGAAGATCCGTCGAAGTCTGTAATCTGTTGACAGCGCTACTCTTAAATATCCGAATTGTTATTTGAACGCACAATTCGAACCCCCGTCGAATGCAGTGGCGTAGGGCTCCACAGCGGTGCGCCCGTCCATTTGCGCATCCTGCCCGCCGCGGCTGGATTCGGGATCGTGTTTCGCCGCGTTGACCTCGAGGGTTTCGACGTCGAGGCCATCAGCAAGAACGTCGCGAAGGTCAGCTACGCCACCAGCCTGATGAAGAAGGGCGTGCTCATCTCCACCACCGAGCACCTGCTCTCGGCCTTCATTGGTATGGGTGTTGACAACGCGATTGTTGAGCTCGACAACCTTGAACTGCCCATCCTGGACGGCAGCGCGCTTCCCTATGTGGAAATGATTACCCGCGCCGGGCTGCGACAGCAGCGGCGCAAGCGAACCTATCTCAAGATCCTCCGCCCATACGAGATGCGCGAGGGCGAAAAGTTCATCGGCGTTTACCCGGCGGAGCGATACTTCGTGAGCTATGCGATCAATTTCCCGCACCCTTTGATCGGCAGTGAACGTTTCCAGGTAGAGCTTTCCAATGGCAGCTACGTCGAGCAAATTGCGTCGGCGCGCACCTTTGGCTTCCTCGATCAGCAACGGGCGATGTTGAACATGGGGCTCATTCGCGGCGCCACGCGGGAAAATTGCATTGTGCTGACGGCTGACGGCGTCGACAACCCTCCCCTGCGCTATCAGGATGAGTTCGTCCGCCACAAAGTCCTCGATCTGATCGGCGATCTGGCGCTGTTTGGAAAACACATCCTGGGATATGTGAAGGCCGATCGCGCCGGGCACGCCATGCATACTGCCATCGTCTCGCGCATCCTGCGCGACCAGTCCTACTGGGAAGAAGTTACCCTCAATCAAGCCGACGCCGCCGATCGGCCTGTAAAACACCTGGCTATCGCAGATTAAATAAGTTCCACGCCCCACATAGGGTTCGCTCGGTCCCGACGGGATACCATGACAACGTGAAGAAGATCGTTTATCTCTCTCTGGGTTCAAATCTTGGGGACCGGCAAGTGAACCTGCGCCATGCGATTGGCCGATTGCTGGAGCTGGGTTACGTGCACGAAGTCTCGTCGCTCTATGAAACCGAGCCGGTTGAACTCACGGATCAGCCCTGGTTCTTGAACTGCGCCGTAGCCGTGCGGACCGAACTCATTCCCCGGGAGTTTTTGTCGGGAATGCTGGCCATTGAGCGATCCATGGGACGGGAGCGGACACAGCCCAAGGGGCCGCGCCTCATCGACATCGACATTGTTCTTTACGGTGCGACGACGATCAACACTCCACAGTTGACGGTGCCGCATCCCGCCATGGCTGAGCGACGTTTTGTGCTGGAGCCGTTAGCCGAGATCGCGCCGGATGTGAAACACCCGGTATTAAAGAAAACCATTCGTGAATTGTTGGACGCACTTCCGCGCGGCGGGGCGAAGGTGAAGAAGATTCCCCGAAGCTAGCTTAGCTAGGTCCGCTGCAGTTCGTGCACCGTGCGCTCTCATTCTCAACGTGGCCGGTGTTGAGGGTGGCCTTCGGCTCGAGCAGCATGACATGTGTTTCTTCTTCGGCTGATGGACGTTGTTCGACCCCGTGCGGAATGATGATGAACAGCGCGTCTTCCCAATTATGCCGCCGCTCGGGGGCTTGCGCCTTCGGGCTACAAAGGCACGGCACCCATCTCGAATCTAAAACCATAAAGAGTGCGGAGCGAACGTCGCGCTCTTGCGGTCTCGAGAATGCGTTCATTGCACCAGGGTGCCGGTCTCGCCATGGCCGTTGCCGTTACCGTTGGTTTCCTCGGGCGGAATGACTGACGCTGCGGCCACACGGTCGTCCTCTTCGAGGTGCAACAGGCGCACGCCCTGGGTGGAGCGTCCGGCTTCGCGAATGTTCTTGGTGTCGATGCGGATAATCTTGCCGAACTGGCTGATGACCATCACCTCCGACTTTTCGTTCACCAGCATGATCGACACTACCTTGCCGTTGCGTGCGGTGGTCTTGACGTTAATCACCCCCTTGCCGCCACGCGACTGCAGGCGATACTCATCCACGTCCGTGCGCTTGCCATAGCCCTGCTCGGTAACGGACAGGATGAGGCTCGATTCATCCTCTCCTCCGTCCTTTGCTTTCTTGCGTACCTTCGGTGTGATCGCCATGCCGACGATGTAGTCGCCCTTGGAAAGATCCATGCCGCGTACGCCGTACGCCGGCCGTCCCATGGAACGGACATCGAAGCGGATCGCCATTCCGTTGTGGGTGGCCAGGAACACGATCTGGTTGCCGTCGGTGCAACTGGCCGCCACCAGTTCGTCTTCCTTGTCGATGCCGATAGCGATAATGCCGCGCGACATCACGTTGCTGAAGTCCTTGAGCGGCGTCTTCTTGACCGTTCCGCTGCGGGTGGCAAAGAAGACAAACTTGCCCTCTTCTTCCAGGTCACGCACCGTAAGCAGGGCGCGCACCGTTTCGCCCGGCTGCAAGGCGACGAGGCTGGCGATTGCCTTGCCCTTTCCGGCGGCGTTCAGTTCAGGGATCTCATACACCTTGAGCCAGTAAACGCGTCCAGTGTTGGTGAAGACCAGCATGTAGTCGTGGGTTGAGGCAACAAACAAGCGCTCGACAAAATCTTCCTCGCGCGTGCTCATGCCCTTGCGTCCCGTGCCACCGCGACGTTGCTGGCGATAGGTCGAGATCGGGGTTCGTTTGAGGTAGCCCGAGTGGCTGACGGTGACGGCCACCTGCTCATCGGCAATCAGGTCCTCCAAGCTGATTTCAGCAGCTTCGTCCTGGATGACCGTGCGCCGTTCGTCGCCGTACTTCTTCCTGACCTCTTCCAACTCCTTGATGATGACGTTGCGGAGCTTCTTCTCCGACCCGAGGATGGCTTCGTATTCCGCGATGCGATCGCGGACCTCGGCCAACTCTTTCAGAATTTCGTCAATCGAGAGACGGGTCAGACGGTGCAATTGCAATTCGAGGATGGCGTCGGCCTGAGGGGCATCGAAAGGACGGGTAATGGTTGTCGGAACGACCCCCTTCAAGGAAGCCGGTTTACGCGTGCCCGCCGCGACATTACCTTCCGTCACATTGACCGTCTTGCCGGAGAAGTACTCAACAAGATTGACGCGGGCATCGGCACGGTTTTCGCTGCCGCGAATGATGCGGATGACGTCGTCCACGCGATCGAGCGCCGCCTGGTAGCCCTCAAGGACATGCTCGCGGTCGCGGGCCTTCTGCAGCAGGAAGGCCGTGCGGCGGCGCACCACATCGATGCGGTGATCGATGAAGTGCCGCATGGCCTGCACCAGGCCCATTTCCTTCGGCTGGCCGTTCACCACGGCCAGGAAGATCATGCTGAAGCTCTCCTGCATCGAGGTGTGCTTGAAGAGTTGGTTGAGCACGACTTGCGGCTCGCAGCCGCGCTTGAGTTCGATGACGATGCGCATGCCGTCGCGGTCGCTCTCGTCCCGAATGTCGCTGATCTCGTCGATAACCTTGTTGTTCACCAGTTCGGCGATGCGCTCAATCAGCCGTGCCTTGTTCACTTGGTAGGGGATTTCGGTAACGATGATCGCGTCTTTATCCTTGGTGATGTGTTCGATGGCGGCCTTGGCGCGCATCATGAACCGTCCGCGGCCCGTGCGGTAGGCTTCAGCGATTCCGCTGCGGCCGGAAATGAATCCGCCGGTCGGGAAGTCAGGCCCCTGTACGAACTGCAGCAAGTCGTCCAGCGTCGCATGGGGATTGTTCACCAGGGTGATACAGGCATCCACGATTTCCGTGAGGTTGTGGGGCGGGATGTTCGTCGCCATGCCCACAGCGATGCCGTTCGAACCGTTCACCAGCAGATTGGGAATCCTCGTGGGAAGCAACAGGGGCTCGACCGAGGTGTCGTCGAAATTGGCGACGAAATCGACGGTGTCTTTGTCGATGTCGGCCAGCAAGTCTTCGGCGATTTCCGTCATGCGCGATTCGGTGTACCGGTAAGCTGCGGGCGGATCGCCATCGATCGAACCGAAGTTGCCCTGGCCGTCAATCAGGGGATAGCGCAACGAAAACGGCTGCGCCATGCGGACCATCGCGTCATACACCGCCGTATCGCCGTGGGGATGATATTTACCCAGAACTTCGCCGACGACTTTGGCGCACTTTACATGCTTGCGGTTGTGCAGCAGGCCCATGTCGTGCATCGCGTAGAGAATGCGGCGATGCACCGGCTTCAATCCATCGCGCACGTCCGGTAGAGCTCGTCCGATGATGACCGACATCGAATAGTCGAGATACGAGCGCCGCATCTCCTCTTCAATGTTGATGGGTTGAATGTTGCCGCCGGGGCCGAGTGGTAGTTGCTGGTTTGGATCGTCAGCCATGTTGCGTGTTTCGCTGTCAGCCGTTGGCTTTCAGCTGGTCCCTTCCTAAACTTCATGATGTGCGAGCCACTGCCTGGCTTCGCGGTCGCCCAAAACTCACACCACGATGCGGCCCGTGGAAATACAACTCAACGGGCATAAACTGCTGGCTCTATCAGGGAAAAATCCAGTGCCGATGCACTAGGTAGTATAGCACGGAGCCGGAGTCGCCTGTTAGCCATAAGTGACTTTTTTTCAGTAGCTTATGCGACTTGAAGTTGGTCAGGGACGGGGGATGAAAGTGGCCGCTCGGAGTGAACCCTCTGGCCATCAATTCGGCGCAGCGCACGAGTTTCCCCGTCGCTCGCGATTCAGCCTTTCTTGGCCTTGGGAAGGTGAAATTCGATGCCTCGATCATCGTTCGCCTTGACGGTTGCAGGTACATCGAGATCACCCAGAGCAAACTTCTGCGTGCGCGTGTCGAAGACGTACACCGTTTGTCCCATGATGGCGTAGTTGGTCACTTCCTGCTTGTGGCCGTCGCGAAATACCAGCACCGTAGGTTCAATGGGCGTGGCCTCAAAAGCGTCTGTCCGATCACTTTCCGGCTTCGACCTGGCTGGGGGAGCAGTGCCCTCCTCATCCTCTGCAATGGCGGCGCGTTTCGTGGTCGGTAAATCAACCACGATGTGCAGGGTCTGCTCAGCCGGAGGTCCGGAGTACATATTGGGCGGGGGGTCCCCACCGTCATTCCAGGACCAAGGGTCGAATGCGGGAACGAAAACCGGGGCGATCACCGTTCCGCCGGTGAATCCGAAGCCGTGACGGCCGAAAAATGGATGGCGAAAAGAACCCGGGAATGGTCGGGTAAATGGCGGGAAAGCCGGACCACCGACGAACCCATTAGGCCCCAGCGAAGTCACACTGGGACGAGCGTTGGGTAGGAACGGAGGGACATGGAATTGGATCGAGGTGACAGAGGGCGGAATTCCGTGTATCTGGGCAGCGGCGAACCGGGCCATCGCAAGCGGAAGCACCAGGGTTGCCAGAACCGGCCACACCAGTGCGCCCCCACACTTTGCAGCTCGCGATTGAATCCCGCTCGACATGGTTCCCACCAATGCCAACCCCTTGGATGCGGGAAAGTTGTCACCGATTCATAGAAGGTGCAAGTTGCAGCAGCCCGCCGATACCGACGATGGCATTTGCAATCAGTACCCCAACAATTATCGCATTGGCCAAGACCGCGTAACGAGTCCCCAGCAGATCCGTCGAAATACCCGCCATGAAAAGCACCAGGAACGGCAGGGCGATGAAGAGAAAGGCCAACCCCGCAAAGTGTTGCATGGCCAGGCCAACAACGATCAGCAGGACGGCGGTTATAAGCGGCGCAGCGGTCCCGAAAAAACGCGAGCGCTTCCAGAATACAAATGTTCCAACCGACACAAGCAGCAGGACTGCCGTTCCCAAGCCATTTTGCAGGAAGAAAAGTCCCAGCAAGGAATACACGCTCTGGCCGGAGAATTGCGCGGGGGAGAAATCAATCCAGTTGGCGGCGCGCAGGGCTTCCGCGAATAGGAACGGACGAAAGCTGGAGATGGCCCACAGCAAAAGGAGTCCGATTGCACACGAGGCTGCGAAGATCGCAAGAACTGCTCCAGGACGTACGTGGCCCACCCACAGCATAAACCCGAGTGTCGGAAGCAACACCACCCATAAAGCCCACTGCGAGCCAATACAGAGCGCCATCGCGATTCCCATCAGGAGAATGCGCTTCCAATTCCAGAACACGACTTCACGTGGCGCATACAGCGTGTGGGCGGCAGCGATGCCGGTAAACACGAGCCCGAAAGCTCCCCAGGCTCCCACAATGTCGGGCTGGACCTCGCTGGAACGGGAGATGGCCATGGGGGAGAAGCAATAAAGACCGAGAGCGATGTATCCGCCGAGGTTCCCGTAGAGTCGCCGCGCGACATACCAGAGCGAAGCGCCCAGCATCACACCGGCGATGAGAAACGGCAGGCGTATCAGGAAACGGAAGTCGCTGAGGCGGGCAAAGTGCGTCTCGCCGCCGGTGACCTTGGCAGGAATTCCGGCGAGCACGGCGATCAACGGTGAGCGGTATTCGGAGCTGGCATTGACGAGGCGGTCGACATGCAGTAGCCCATCTTCAATGTAGCTGCTCTCCATCTGGGTGATGGGAACGTGCGCCATGAACCAAAGACACTGCGCTACGAAGACCAGCAGCAGGACGAGACCCGCTAACTGCGGCAACCCAAGTTTAGGCAATATCCGGGAGGAAGGCATCCGTAAACTTCTCTTGTAACACGCCGCTTCCTCCGGAAGCGAAATTATTGAGTGTTGGGTTCGCTCGAACAACGTCCCGCAGTTGGGCGCCGGCTTGCCCACCGGCGACCTGGTCAGATATCGAGATTCTTCACATCGAGGGCGTTATCTTCGATGAACTTGCGTCGCGACTCGACGTCTTCACCCATCAGCGTAGTAAAGATGCCTTCGGTCTCCGTAAGGTCTTCGAGCTTCACCTCCAGCAGGGTACGGCGTTCGGGGTCCATGGTGGTCTCCCAGAGCTGTTGGGAGCTCATCTCCCCCAGGCCTTTGTAGCGCTGCACGGTGTACTCCTTGCGGCCCTCGTTCAGCACGTAGTCGAACAGCTCCCGAACCGTCTGCTTCTCGACTGTCTCGGCTTCGGCCTTGCGCTTGGAGGTCTTGGGACTCTTCTGTTCCGCCTTCTCCTGGTCCGCGCGCTCCGCATCACTGAGCTCTTCCTTGCCATTGCTAGCGGACTCTTTCTTCACCGTCTCGATGTAGAAGGGCGGCTGCATGTATTGCTCGATCTGCTTGTACTTCGCCATCATCTGGCGGTATTCCGGTGAAGAAGCCAGTTCCCAGTTGATGATATGGGGTGCGCCTTGTGAGCTTACGAATACGCATTCCCACAAGCTGTGTTCCTCTTCAAAGCGCTTCTCGACCGACTGGAACCCTTGCTCCTTCGCTACCGCCTTGAGACCCTTCTCAAGCTCGACAATCTTCCTCGAAGGATGGCTGCTGTTGCCTTCGAAGTCGACACGCCGGGCAAGATCGAACCGGGGAAGCAACTCGCTGATCTTCTCGTCGCGAATGCGCTTGTTCACCTTGTCAACGTAGCCGATGTACTCGTTCAGCGTGGTCATGAACTTGGTGAGAGGCGCGCCGTCGAGCGTGGCGGCGCCTTCGCCATAACGCACCACGATGCCATCAGCGGCGCGCTTGACCATGACCTTCACGAATTCGGTGTCGTTCTTAATGTACTGCTCAAACTTGCCCTTCTTGATGCGATAGAGCGGCGGCTGCGCGATGAACACACTTCCGCGTTTGATCAACTCCTGCATGTGGCGGAAGAAGAACGTCAGCAGCAGGGTGCGAATGTGGGAGCCATCGACGTCGGCATCCGTCATCAGGATGATTTTTCCATAGCGCAGCTTCGATACGTCGAAATCTTCCTTGCCGATGCCGGTTCCCAGCGCCGTAATCATGGCGCGGATTTCTTCGTGGCCCAGCATCTTGTCATAGCGCGCCTTCTCGACGTTCAGGATTTTTCCCTTAAGCGGAAGAATCGCCTGGAAACGGCGGTCCCGGCCCTGCTTGGCGGTGCCTCCGGCGCTCTCGCCCTCGACGAGATACACTTCGCAGCGATCGGGCTGACGCTCGGAGCAGTCCGCCAATTTGCCCGGCAGCCCGCCGCCGTCAAGTGCCCCCTTGCGCCGCGTGAGATCCCGCGCCTTGCGCGCAGCCTCGCGGGCACGGGCAGCGTCGATGGCCTTGTTGATGATCTTCTTGGCCACTGTAGGGTTCTGGTCGAAAAAGGCGCCCAGACGCTCGTTCACGAACGCCTGCACTGTACCGGCGATATCGGAATTGAGCTTGCCTTTGGTCTGACCTTCGAACTGCGGCTGCGACAGCTTGACACTGACCACGGCCACCAGTCCTTCACGGACGTCATCGCCGGTGAGGTTCTCTTTTACGTCCTTGAACAATCCCAGTTGCTGACCGGCGTAGTTGACGGTGCGGGTCAGCGACGTGCGAAAGCCCGACAAGTGCGTTCCGCCGTCCACCGTGTTGATGTTGTTGGCGAAGCTGAACACCGTTTCCGAGTAGCCGTCGTTGTACTGCAGCGCGATTTCCATGGCAACGCCATCACGCTCCGCCTCCATGTAAATCGGCTTGTCGTGCAGCACTGCCTTGCCACGATTCAGGTGCCTGATAAACTCGGCGATGCCGCCGTTGAACTTGAAGTCGGTGTGCTTGGGCTCGCCCGTCTTGGGGTCAGTCGTGCGCTCATCGGTGAGCGTAATCAGCAGGCCCTTGTTAAGGAAAGCCAACTCGCGCAGGCGCTGCGCCAGCGTGTCGTAGTTGTACTCGGTGACGGTGAAGATTGTTGTATCGGGGACAAAGTGTACTTTGGTCCCTCGCTTCTTGGTATTCCCCGTCTTCTTAAGCTTGCTGGTTGGCTCGCCCTTGGAGTATGTCTGCTCCCAAACCGCGCCTTCACGCCAGATCTCGAGTTCCAGCAGCTGGCTAAGCGCGTTGACGCAAGACACGCCGACACCGTGTAAACCACCGGAAACCTTGTACGTCGAGTTATCGAACTTGCCGCCCGCGTGCAGAACCGTCATCACGACTTGGGCCGCAGGTAGGCGCTCGCCATCGACGTCCATTTCGCCTGTCGGAATGCCCCGTCCGTTGTCGACGACGGTGATTGAGTTATCGATGTGAATGGTTACGTCGATGCGATCGGCGAAATCAGCAAGCGCTTCGTCCACCGAATTGTCGACGACTTCGTAAACCAGATGATGGAGTCCTATCTCGCCCGTCGAACCGATGTACATGGCGGGACGCTTGCGAACTGCCTCCATGCCTCCCAGCACCTTGATGGAGTCGGCAGTGTAGTCGGCATCGGACTGTCCTTCGCCGTTCTTCCCGTTGGAATTGGACGGCTTCAGATTCTGAGTTGCGATACTGTCTTTTTCTACGGGGATTGCGGAAGCTTGCGTTTCGGTCGGGGACATCCTGCTCCATTCCATCAGGAACACGCACCGGGGCGGTTCCCGCTTCCTTGCACACGGACCGCAGAGGAGGCACTTCGTGCCTTCCCTGTTCATCCTCAAGTACCAATAATTTCAACGGTTTGAGAGGCCTTCGATCCGTTTCCATTGTACCACAGAATTAGCCAGGACAGCGACCGGTTCTGGGCCGGCAAACGTCGTCGAATGAGTGGCTTACCGATAGGCATTTCCTTGGTAACCAAGGTGCTCGGAAACCCTCATCGGTCCGATACGCAAGCACCACCTTCTAGAGTGGTGTCCTGGAAATAAGTGGACCATCTATTGCTTCTTTTTCCTGGGGCGCGGCAGGGTACA
>Ga0306921_10002459_pt1 | contig 18577 bp, 14 predicted proteins | sample sta12Cox44000080_FD_203760 | JGI IMG/M metagenome (GOLD analysis project Ga0306921, IMG submission 203760) | Lab enrichment of tropical soil microbial communities from Luquillo Experimental Forest, Puerto Rico - statoxic.12C.oxic.44.000.080 (v2)... | ecosystem: Environmental > Terrestrial >... | reverse complement strand
GACCCGGCATGATATAATTTCAGAGTCTTTCCTGTTGATTCCGGGAATCTTTTATGCCGAAGTTAAAGACCCATAAGGGTGCGTCCAAGCGGTTCAAAAAGACCGGTACGGGCAAAGTAGTTCGCAATCATGCCTTTGGCCGTCATATTCTGACCTCGAAGCCGCACAAGCGGAAAAAGAAGCTGCACCAAAGCGTCGTGGCTGATCCAGCCAATCAGCCCGCATTGAAGCGGATGCTCCCGTATTGAGGGAGCAGTTGGCCCGAGCGGACGGCGCGCATGGCACGTGCCCGATCCGCCAATAGAAACAACTGTTTAAAGGAGTCGAAACGTGCCGAGAGTCAAACGAGGGACCCACCGTCGGAGGTCGCGGAAGAAGACGCTCGACCAGGCGTCCGGATATTTTCTCACCAAAAGCAAGCTGTACCGCGCTGCCCAGGAGGCTGTCGAGCGCAGCCTCCGGTTTGCCTACGTCGGCCGTAAGAACAAAAAGCGCGATTACCGGGCGCTCTGGATCGTGCGGATCAACGCAGCGTGCCGCTCAGAAGGGATCTCGTATAGCAAGTTTATGCATGGGATCAAAGCCGCCGGACTGGACCTCGATCGCAAGGTGCTGGCTGAGGTCGCCGTTAGTGACGACGCTGCGTTCCGCAACTTGGTAGCCGCGGCCAAAGCCGGACTGGAGAAAGCATGACCCCCGTCCTTCAAGAAACCGATTCTCTGAACAGCCTGGAGCAGCGGATCCAGCAGGCGATTCAGCTTGTTTCGCGGCTGCGAGCCGAAAAGGACTCCGCTCTGGAGCAGGCAGCGCAAGCAAGAGCCGAGTCGGCGCGTCTGGCAGAAGATGTCCTTGCACTCCAGGAGGAGCGCAAGGAGGTCCGCCAGCGCATTGAAAAGCTGTTGGGGCAAATCGACGAACTGGGCGCCCCCTAGCGGGTGCTCGGCCTTTTCGGAGGTGCTGGATGCCCACTAACGCCAGCGAGAAACAGCCGGTCCGCGTCACGATCCTGAGCCGGACCTATACGCTGCTCGCCTCCGGCGACCCGCGCGATGTGGAAGCCGTGTCGGCCAGTGTCAATGACCTGATGCTGTCGATTGCGGGCAAGGCTCCCAACGCCGATTCGACGGGGATCGCCGTGCTGGCCTGCCTCCACCTTGCCGATAAATTGCGCACTCTCGAGCGCGAGCTTCACGTCCTCGAGGAGCGCGTAAACCGAAAGTCAGAAGAGTTCGTTGGCCTGCTGGAGCAGGCACTCACCACCGGGGGAAAAGCGTAATGGTTCGAGCAAGGCTTCCTTGGCTGCTCGTCTGCCTGCCGCTGGCGGCGGCAGTGACCTACCAATCAGCGATCGCCGAGTGGCGACGCCAGCGAGAAGCCGGACTTCGCCGGGACGGCGGGTGGCTCACCGTCACCGGACTGTTCTGGCTGCGGGACGGACCGAACCGCTTCGGTGCGGGCCCAGGAAATGACATCGTCTTGCCGGCGGGGCCCGACCAGGCCGGAGTATTTGAACTGCGCGGCGGCCGGGTCTCCGCTCAAATGGACGGCACCACGCGCACAATCCGCCCGGACACCGAGGATCGGATCCAGGTGGGGCGCTTGAAGCTGTTCGTGATTCGGCGCGGCGACCGCTACGCCATCCGGATGAAGGATCCCGATAGTCCGTTCCTGCGCCAGTTCCGCGGTCTCGACTATTTCCCTGCCCAAGAAAGCTATCGCGTCACGGCGCGCTTCGTCGCCGAACCGCGCCAGATTCCGATCGCCAACATCGTGGGCCAGACCGAACCGGAGGACAGCCCGGGCTACGTCGTCTTCCAGTTGCGCGGCCGGCAATATAGGCTGTACCCGGTGTTGGACGAACCCGGCGCGAAGAGCCTGTTTTTCATCTTCAAGGACCAAACTGCCGGCCAGGAGACTTACGGTGCCGGGCGCTTTCTGGATACGGACCTGCCCAAGGATGGCCTGGTCGTATTGGATTTCAACAAAGCCTACAGCCCGCCGTGCGCCTTCACTCCGTACGCCACCTGTCCCTTACCGCCGAAAGAGAATCGACTGCCGGTGAGGATTGAAGCCGGGGAAAAAAAGTACGGCCATTAGCCTGGATTCGGCTGCCTACGCCGATACTCTCATTCGAGTCACAGCCGGCAGGAGGTTCGAAGGCGGAGCTAGCCGACTTCGTCCCGCCCCTTTGAGTTGGGTGAGGCGCCGACTCACGGCTCCCGAAGGTGTCCCAGCCGGTCGGGGGTGATCGAACAAAGCTAGCGCTACCAGGCACAATGACGGCGTCGGGGCAGGCACTACGCCCCAAACAAGGTCCCCGACCTCACTCGGATGGTCCGCCCCGCCGCGTCCGGTCAACTATAACAGCCCTAGAGTCTCAAACTCTGTGGAGGCCTCGCGCGCGCTCGGGTGTGCGCGCCTTCAGCCGACGTCCGCGGTTTTTGCCTGCCCGGCCAGCCAAGCGCGGCAGCGGGCGTACAGCGCTTCGACCTCTGGGCCTGTCAGTCCCGGCATGTCGGTCTTCACCGGGTAACCGATTTGTGATTGCAGATAGGCGAGGTGCCGGTAGCCTTCGGGGAACCGGGCGAGCAGCGCCGGGTCGAGCGAGAGCTCGGCGGCCGGGTCGACCGGGTCCATCCGGTCCTTTTCATAAATCGGCTGCGGCAACACGATACCCCACCGCCCGTCGCGCTTTTCGAGAAAATCGCAGAAGCGACCGGTGCAGTTGACGTCGCACAATACGTCGTGTACCCGGGCGCGCTGCGAGATCATCATCTTGGTGAAGGCGATGGACCGGTTGCCGTTGATGTCGACCGTGCTGGGGCCTTGAAAATGGAGGATGCGCACGCCCTTGGCGAATCCCGTTTTGCTCATCTCGATGAATTCTTCAAAAGTGCCCTGAGTCCAGGTGGCCATCATGCGGCCGTCGGAGTGCCAGACCGTGCGGAAGCGGTCCCACTCGTTGGCATCGCGATAGAGCACCCAATTGTCAATCAGTTCACGGATCTTCAAACGTTCGAGAAGCTGGTCGTCCATGGTGAGGGGTATGATACCTCACCGCGGTTATTAGGAACAATCGGAGCGCGAATTCGAGCCCGCGCGGATCTCGGGAACGCACTCGACGGGGAAATTGACAGATTGAGCCATGGCGCAGAAATAATGGGCCCGCTCGTGGACGCCCACGGCGTCGGCCATCCGGGCTGCGTCCCTGATTGTCATGCGAGGATGCAGGACCGCTTTCGTAAAGTGTCCCGATCCGTCCTCCAACTCGGCCATCTCCCCCTCGGCGTCATCGGAGTAATCGGTGACCACGATGCCCGCGTCGGCGCACAGATGCAGGACCCAGAGCATGTGGCAGGCCGACAGCGCGCCGAGCAGGAGTTCCTCAGGATTGTAGCGTGCGGAATCGCCGCGAAACAGTGGATCGGACGACGCGGGAATCGGCACGCATTTCCCTGCCCCTGAGATTTCGTGATTCCGGCTGTAAGCCCGGTAGGTGGTCGTTCCCTCGCCGAGATTGCCGGTCCAGCGGTTGGTAATTCGATAATGGTGCGAGCGCATACCCCTCCTGAGATCGACTATAGCCGACCCCCGGACCTGGCGAGTGGCAGATTTAGCCGGCGGCCCGCACTTCGTAGTTCACGCGGCCCTTGCGGTGGCGCCAAGCCACGCTGATCATCTCGAACAACTCTTTTTCGGAGAAGGGCTTCCCCAAGACGTTGTACCCGCCGCGATTCAGCACTTGCATCCAGAAATCGTCATCGGCCTGGCGGGCAGTTACGATCACCGGCGGCGGGAAAGGAAGACTCTTGGTGTGATTGAGCAACTCGACCCACGTTCCGTCAGGCAGGTTCGCCTCGCAGATGAGAACCAGGGATAAACGCTGGCGTAGAGTGTCGGCGGCTTCCGCCACAGTCTCGGCTTCGACCAGAGTCCACCGACTGTGTTCGAACATCCGGCGCAATGTGGCGCGATCGGATTCGGGAGCCACCACCAACACGGTCACCTGTGTTCCGGAGGGTTCATCCGATCCCATAACCGGCTTCCTCAACGCGGAGAAATCGCGGGCCGAAGACACGCGCCATCCTGCCCTGATGCTCAGTGTATAGCCGTGCGAGCAGCCGCGCAAGGGGCTGTGGGTGCCTATCCGGAAAACTCTTTTCTGCAGTCTGGATGCCTTCAAAAACAGACGTTGCTATCTTATATTGATTTCCCTTGAGGGCTGGTTCGCAGCTTCAACTGGCGAAGATCAGGGTTCCGACGAGAATTTCCATCAACTTTGGCTCAGCGTCAAAGGCCGATCCGGCTCCCCACACCCCCGGCGTGCACCTGGAAGTTCGGCGAGGGCGACGGCGCTTTCACCGTCACCGGCGCCTCGCCGCCGCCCGCTTAATCGGCGAGCGGGTCGGGCCGTATCTGGAAATGGACTACTTTGTCGTCGGTCCCTTTGCCGGTCTCGCTATGGAACGGTGTGCGCGTGCCCCAAGTGGTCCAGACTCCCTTGCCTTTCCAACCGGCTGAGGCATCATCGATGCGGCCGTCCATCCCCTTGGCGAAGAACCCGAGTGGATAGGGAACTCGCAGTACGACAAACTTCCCACGCACCATAGCCAGCAGCGAATCGGAGCTGTTGCCGGTGGCGATCGGAGTGTTCTTGCCCAGCCCAAGGGTGTCGAACTGATCCACCCAGTCGTAGTAATGCGAGTCGGCGCTGCCGGACTCCTTCAAGTTGGCGAAATTCGGTCCCGGCGTGGGGTAAAGCGTCCAGCCCTCGGGGCAGTGCTGGCCGGTGGCGGTCGGGCCGTTGAGCGGACCCTTGCACTTCCGGCGGTCGAAGCTGGCCAAGTGCCCGCTTCCTAGCACTACCCAGACGACGCCGTTGCCATCCACATCCATTCCCCGCGGCGAAAAACCAGAGACCGCCGCTTTGGGGTTGTGCCACGGCACCTCGTAGTATTCGGCCAGAGCCGTTTCGGGAGGGTGCGATCCCGGGTTGAGCCGCACGATCCCGCCTGGAAATCCCAGCACGCTACCCCAGACCATCCCGTCAGGTGCTATGCCTAGACCATAAAACGCAGCGTTAAGCCGCGTGTCCTTGGTCGGATCGGGCTTGGTAGTGATCGCCGAAGACGTACCCAGGCTCTCGCCGCTGGGGGCTGTGAGCACTCTCTGCTCGCTCTCGACGTAAACGTCGCGTTTGCCGTTGCCGTTGGTGTCGAGGACGAGGGCCGTCCATCCCTGTGACTTCTGCTCGTCGTGCGTCTGGTCCCACATCTTGGTGTTGAGCCAGCCCACCACTCCGCCGCCGCCGCCGCTGCTGGTCCACAACGTGTTGTTGGCATCGTGGGCGAACAGTAGATGGTGCGTGCCGTAGCAGGTATTGATCAGCGACGTCTGCTTAGTCGCCGGATCATACACGGCGAGTTGCCGGCCGGAGCGCTCGAGCGGTGTAAGCTTGGCCGAATCTAGGGTCGAGCCCGCCTTGCAAAACGCAGGGTCCTCGGGCGGACGAATGCGCGAGGTGAACCACACGCGCCCACGTTCGTCGAACATCGGGTTGTGAACGGTGGTGTGGCTGTCCCAGATCGCCTCATCCCCCCAAACCGCCGACGGCTCGAGCGGCTTCGGCTGGCCAGGAGTGTTGGGATCGCGGTACGGCACCTTAATCTGGCTGATGGCATTGTGCACTGGATCGAGCACTGGCAAATAATCGCGGCTTTCTTCCGGCGATCCGTAGATCAAGCCGTTGGCGTTCACCTTCGGATTGCGTTTGTCGGTGGAGATTTCATCGTGCAGATAGGCTTTGGGATCGGCCCAGTCCCATTGCGTGATGACGACGTTGCGCTCCACTCCTTGCGGCCGCGGCGGCGCCGATGTAGGTAGCGCTCCATGCGCGATCCGGTCAGTCCAGTCTCCGAACAACTGCGTGGCGCGCTCAGGACCGAGCTGCCCCAAGCCGCCCGTCATGGCGTTGCCGGCCTGTCCCGACCGAACACGGCGCAGCCACTGCTGAGCGGGCGAATCCAATTTCGCGAACAGGGCAGGAATGGTGCGCGTGTACTGATTGCCCAGCTGGTGGCAGGACTCGCAACTGTCGGTCTTAATGAGGTGCAGCCATTGATCCTGGGTTTTGATGTTCGGCGAAATGCCGTTGCCGGACGGCCCCGTGCCCGGAAACTCGTTTTTCTCCGGCACCTTCAGCATCGCATACCAGTATTCGGCCGGATACAATTGGGCGGCGGTCTTGGCATCCGGCGCCACGGTTGGCCTCAGATTCACCAGCTTGCCGGTCTCGGTCTCGGTTTTGGGTGAGTCCACCAATCCGTAGCCGCGCGCCCACACGGTGTACTTGGCCTTCGGCAGGTCGGGAATCAGGTACCGGCCCTGGTCATCGGTCACCACTTCCTTGATGTAGCGAGTGGGGAGGCCCGTGGTTTCGGCGATCACCCAGACTCCGGCTTCCGGCCCTTTGCTGCTGGCCACCACGCCGCCTATGTCATCGCCATCGATCTTCACCGCGGCCGGCTGCTGCGCGCTCAGGTTGGTCCGCGTCGTGATCAGATATCCGGCGGTGACCAGAGCCACGACGCCGCCCAAGTAAAAGAATCTGGCAATCCGCATATCGCACCTCCTCGCCCGCGTCACGCCTGACGATGCGGCGGGCACTCCTGGAGAGACAGTATATACTCGAACGTGCCCGTGTGCGCAACCCGCCGACGCTCGTCGCCGTCTCGGCGGCGCGTGATATGATTGCCGCCATGCGGAACAGAATCGCCCTTCTTGCCACCCCCTGCGCCTGTCTGTTCGCTTTGGCCGGCGCGCGAGCCCAAACCACAGGGCCATTCGCCGCCGAGGCCCAGGTCGGATATCGTGCGATTCCGAACATTACTTACCTCACGGCGAATAACTACGAGGCCAAGCTCGACCTGTACCAGGCGCGGGGGCAAGCTGTGCCCCAGCCGACCGTCCTGTATTTCCACGGTGGCGGGTGGACGGCTGGCTCCAAGGAGAGCAGCATCCTGACCCTGCTGCCGTATTTCGAGATGGGCTTCAACGTGGTCAACGTCGAATACCGCTTAGCGCGCGTCTCGCTGGCTCCCGCCGCGGTGGAGGACTGCCTGTGCGCCCTCCGCTGGGTCATCCACAATGCCAAGGAGTACAACATCGATACCAGCCGCATCGTGGTGACGGGCAATTCCGCCGGCGGGCACCTCGCGCTCACCACGGGAATGATTCCCCCATCGGCCGGCCTCGATCGCCAGTGTCCGGGCCCCGAAGAATTGAAGGTCGCCGCCATCGTCAACTGGTACGGGATCACCGACGTCGCCGATCTGTTGGACGGGCCGAATATGAAAGTTTATGCCGTCACCTGGTTGGGCAGCCGGGAGAATCGCAAGGAGATTGCCGGCCGGGTTTCTCCGCTGACCTACGTCCGCCCTGGATTGCCTCCTATTCTTTCCATCCAGGGGGATGCCGATCCGACCGTACCCTATAGTCATTCGGTGAGGCTGCACGCGGCGCTCGAAAAAGCCGGTGTTCCCAACAAGCTGATCACAGTGCCCGGTGGCTTGCACGGCAACTTCAAGCCGGAAGAGTATCCGCATCTCTACACCGAGATCGGGGATTTTCTGGCGAAGCACAACCTCGTAAAGCACGGCAGTTGATACGCCCGACTACCGCGCGCTAGATTACGCGGTCTCGCTCTCCATCTTGGCGAGGGCGGCCATTTGCTCCTCGAACGTCGGATGCGGCCGTGGACCGGAAGTCTTTGGCAAAGCGGACCTTGCTTGCTCTCATGAACCCTCTTTTCCTAGCGTGCTGCTCTACTACGCGCGCGAGATTCCCGGGGCCGCCCCCAGGACTAAAAACCAGCAGCGCCCCGCAACGCGACCGCGCTATGGGATCGCAATGAGAATGGCGGAATTCTATCCCAGAGTCCGGTGAGCGGCAAGAGTGAATCGAAGTTTACGTCATGAATCTGTTCAAACCGGTCGGAATTCTCTAAGCCAGCGGCAAGGGCTTCAGGTAGGCTCCATAATGTATACTGCTGTCCGGCGCTCGATTCGGGAAAGGTGCCACCCGACAAGGAGGTACATCGTGGGGAATACGGGGAGGCCGTCATATTCGGCCGGCCAAGGGCAAGCCGATTGCGAACCTGCGCATTCGCTTGCTCGACATGGCGGGGGTTGCTGCCGACAGCATCGGCGACAGCACGGGCAAGCTCGAGGCTTAGCCTTTCCGGCCGCTAGGCGCAGAAAGGGAAAGTGATGCTCTCCAGGTTTGGGCTCCTATTGCTTGCGTCAATTCTGCCGTTGTCCGCCCAGTGGGAAAATCTGAAGGGCGGCGATACCAATCTCAAGGCGCCCGCGCCGCGCCGGGCCGACGGCAAGCCCGACTTAACCGGGATCTGGATCGCCGATCCACCCAAGCTGCGGGACGTGACGTCTGATCTCAAGCCGGGCGAGCTTCAGATGCAGGAGTGGGCTGAGGCGGTCTACAACCAACGCAAGACCGGCGATCTCTCCGCCGACGATCCGGATGCCAACTGCCTGCCTCAAGGCGTTCCCAAGATCGATACCACGCCTCTACCGTTCAAGATCTACCAGGAACCGAAAGTGGTGGTGGTGCTGTACGAGGCGTTCGACCAGTTCCGCCAGTTTTTCTTGGATGGCCGGGGCCTGCCCAGGGATCCGAATCCGCAGTGGTTCGGATATTCGATTGCTAGATGGGAAGGCGATACGCTGGTTGTCGAATCCTCGGGCTTCAACGGCAAGGCGTGGCTTGACCAGGTGGGCCATCCTTCGACTGAGAAGCTACGGGTCACCGAACGTTTTCGGCGGCGCGACTTCGGGCACATGGACGTGATCTCGACTATTGACGACCCCGGAGCATACAAGAAACCCTGGACCTTTACCCAACCTCTGACCCTACTGCCGGCGACCGAGTTGTTGGAACTCGTGTGTAACGAAAACAATAAGGATATTCCACACCTCAAAGGACGACGCCCGCGGCCCGATTGATATAATCTTGCGACGGATCAGGTGAAGTTCATTCTCTCGTGTGCAACACTCGCCTGGGTTAGTTAGCGGCACCGGTCTCGGGACGCGATTCTGGAGGGGCCCGAAACGATCGATCCCGATTCCCGCGAGAACTTGAAGGACACCTATCTGATCCCGGAGCGCTGTACCCAGTACTGCGGTGGCCGCGGCCAGTATCCGCTTCGAACGAATCGAGGAAACAAATGATTGCACGTCGGACGTTAATTCAGAATGTGGCGGCCGTCTGGGCCGCTTCCGGCTGGGTCAAAGTGAGCCGTGCCCAGCCGGTTCCGAATTCCTCCGGCAGCGAGCCGGCAAAGCTCAAGGCGCCTCGGGGGGCTTGCGATTGCCACCATCACATCTACGATGCCCTGCGGTTTCCACCCCCCCAGCCGGGAGGCACCATCATCCCGAACGCACGCGTGGAGGAGTTTCGCCTCTTGCAGAAGCGGATCGGAACCACCCGCAACGTCGTGGTCACGCCGCTTGCTTATGTCACGGACAACCGCGTGACCTTGGACGCGATTGCGCGGCTCGGAACGAACGCACGCGGCGTCGCGGTGATCCGCCCTACCGTCACCGACGCCGAGTTGAAGCGCCTGGCGGAAGGCGGCATCCGAGGAATCCGGTTCTCCCTCACCAATCCGAAGGAACATCCGACCTCGATCGAGATGATCGAGCCTTTGTCGAAGCGGGTAAACGCGCTGGGCTGGCACGTGCAAATCAACATGACCGCCGACGAGATCGTGGCTGCGGAGGATCTGTGGAACCGGCTGGCTTCCCCGATCGTGTTCGACCACATGGGACACGTCCCCGAACCGGCTGGCGTGAGCCATCCAGTCGTCACCCTGATTCGCCGCCTCGTCGACAAAGGCCGCACCTGGGTCAAGCTGTCGGTGACCTATGACAATACCCGCGACGGCCCGCCGTCCTATCGAGACATCACGCGCGTTGCGCAGGCGTACGTGAAGGCCGCGCCGGAGCGGATGGTATGGGGGAGCAACTGGCCGCACCCAAACGAGTCGGTCAAGCCCGATGACGCCGCGCTGTTCGATCTGATGGCCCAGTGGGCGCCGGACCCGAAGACGCGCCACCGCATCCTGGTAGAGAATCCGGAAGCTCTGTACGGCTTTACGAAATCATGACCTTGCGCGGAAATTGCCCGTTGTCTTCGAGAAACGTCTTCTTCCGCTTCAGCGCCGCGGCCTCCGGCTGCATGACGCCGTTCGCATCGGTGACGCGCGAAACCAGCGTATGCTCACCCGGCGTCGCGCCCTCCCAGCGATATGTGAACAGCTTCCACGAATACCGGCTGTTGGATTTGTCAAGCGTGGCCGGCTGCCAGGCGCCGCCGTCGATCTGTACTTCAACCGATTTGAGCGGCGTGCCATCGTTCAACACGAACCCGAGAATCGAATGGGCTCCGGCGGTCTTCCTCACCCGGGCAATTACGGACTTGGGATGCATCCGGGTGACTTCGGTCTCAATCCACTGGGTCTCGGGATCGGCATCCTCGCCGGTGCCGCCCACTCCGCGCAGGGTGCGGTACCAGCGGGCCTGAAAATTTCCTAGATAACGGTCTTCCTGCAGGTGCACTTCCGCCAGCCACTTCACGTTGGCCACGCCATACCATCCCGGCACGATCAGCCGCGCGGGGAAACCCTGATCCCTCGTCAGCGGCTCGCCATTGAGCGCATAAGCGACCATCACGTCGGGTTTCAGGGCATTTTCGAGCGTCATGCTGCGCCCAAACTGCTGCTCGAGTTTGTACGTCTGTTGCCGGAAAACGATGTCGAGCGGACCGCGGTCTGTTCCGAGAAAGACGGCTTCCCGCGCCCGCGGATCGATCGTCAATTGCTTCAATATCGAGCTCAGGCGGACGCCGGTAAAGCGCCCGTTCGAACAGAGGCCTTCCATCGCACGGGGGCTGTTGCCGGAGCACTCGTAGCCGTTGATGATTTCGGTGGACTTCATCGCCCGGAGATCGGACAGAGAATACTCGGCCTGCTTGTGCACCAGGCCTGTGAACTTCAGCCGGTACTTCTCGCCATCGATCTCTGGTTTATTGAAGTGTTGCGTGCCGAAAAACTGATCTTTGGGCGTGATCGGGCCGTCGATCTTACGGATGTCGAGCAGCCGCGCGGTCGAATTGGGGTTGTTGGGATTGAACGTGTTGGGAATATCGGTGAAGGGAACGTCAGAAGCGTCCTCGGCCATCGCCGGTAGGGCCCAGTCCGGCATCAGCGCCAACAAGCTCGCCGCCGCCAGCCCCTTCCGCAGCGTCTCTCTCCGGCTGATCAGTTCCTCCATTTTCGGTCTCCTTGGCCCGCACCAGGCTCTTGGGGTCGAAGCGAAACGATGATAGCAGCAACAGACGGCGATTTCCACCGCTTGCCAAGTCCGGACGGCTTTGCCAGGACCCCGCCCGGAAGATGCTGATTCACTGGGAACCTGGAAGGGTGATGTAGAAGGTCGCGCCTTTGCTGAGTTCGGACTCAACCCAAATGCGTCCTTCGTGGCGGCTGACGATCTTGCGGCAGATCGCCAGACCCATGCCGCTGCCGGAAGCTTTGTCGCGAGGCTGCAGGCACTTGAAAATTCCGAAGACTTTTTCCGCGTACTGAGGATCGATTCCGATTCCGTTGTCACGCACCGAAAAAAGCCACTCCTTTCCGGTGTGGTGGGCGGCAATTTGCACCCGGGGAGGCTCCGCGGATCGATACCGAATCGAATTCACCAGCAGATTCTGAAACAGTCGGATCAGCTGGACGGAATCCCCTATTACTCGCGGCAGCGGCCCTTCGCGCGTAATGACCGCGCCGCTTTCCTCAATCAAGGAGCGGATGTTGCGCACCGCATCATCCAAGGCATCGTCGCAACTGGTGGGCGAAAAAAAATCGGCGCCCCGCGCATCAACCCGCGAAAAGTCCAGCAGGTCATGAACCAGCCTCTCCATCCGGCCGGCGCTCTCTACGATAAAGTCGATGAACTGATCGGCATCGCCCTGAAGCTGGCCGCGGTATCGCTGGGCGAGCAGTTGGGCGTAAATCGACACGGTGCGCAACGGTTCCTGCAGGTCATGACTGGCGATGTAAGCAAATTGCTGCAATTCGTCGTTGGAACGTGCCAACTCTTCGGTCCGCTCCAATACCCGCGCTTCGAGACTCGCGTTCAGCTGCCGGATCTGCAATTCGGCCCTGTTTCGCTCGCTGATGTCGCGAATGGCGCAGGTGACCAGCAGCCCTTCTTCGGTCTGAAGAGGGCTGAAACGGATCTCCACTGGAAAACTGGAGCCGTCTCCCCGCACGGCCGCCAGCTCCGCGTCTCTCGCTCCGGGTTGACTCCGGCCCCATTCCGAATAAGACAGAGTAGCCCAACTCGGCACCAGCGTCCCGATGTTACTGGAGATTAACCGGTCTCGCGCGCGGCCGAAGACAAGCTCGGCTTGCGAATTGACCATGACGATTTCGCCCGTATCGCGACAGACCACCATCGCATCCGGCGCCGCCTCCAGCAACGACCGAAATTTCTGCTCCGCCTTCTGCAATATTTCGGCCTGTTTCTGAAGGGCGGCCGCCTGTTGTTTCAGCTTGGCGTTGGCGCGGCATAATTCGACGAAGACCGCGACCTTTGACCGCAAGACACCGGGAACCAAAGGCTTGAACAAGAAATCGACGGCGCCGAGGCTGTACCCTCGCAAGAGCTGCTCTTCGTTCCGGTAACCGGTGAGGAAAACGATAGGCACGTGGCGCGAGCGTGGGCGGCTTCGAATCAATTCTGCGATTTCAAAGCCACTGATTTCGGGCATCCGCACGTCCAACAGGACCACCGCAAAATCGTCGTTCAACAGGTGGCGGAGTGCCTCCCTTCCGGATCTGGCCAGGACCAGCTCCTCGCCCAAATCGTCGAGGGCCGCTTCGAGCGAGACAAGGTTGTCGGGCGTGTCGTCGACCAGAAGTATCTTCATCTTCGGTTGTTCGACGACCCCTTGCGCGGCCCGGATTCCGATGTCGGCTGGAGACATTGGCATTTCACCCGGCGATCGCCGGCGCCGGTCGCTCGCCCGGACTCGAGGCCAGGCAAACGCGCAGCGCCGCGTAGAGTTGGTCGAGATCAACGGGCTTGGTGATGTAGTCGGAGGCCCCCGCTTCGATACACTTGTCCCGGTCCCCTTTCATCGCTTTGGCGGTAACTGCGATGATCGGCAAGGACTGAAGCTCGGGGATCTGACGGATGGCTTTCATGGTCTCGTAGCCGTCCATCCCGGGCATCATGATGTCCATCACAACACCGTCGATGCCGGGAGTGCGGCGCAGAACTTCGATGCCGGCTTTTCCGTTTTCCGCATGAACCACCTGCAAGTTGCACTGTTCCAGCACCGTCGTAAGGGCGAAAATGTTTCGAACGTCATCGTCCACGATGAGCACCTTTTTATTGACCAGGGGGGCGTCGCTGCGCCGGACGGCCGCTAAGACCTCCTTTTGGGATTCCGACAGATTCGCTTCAGCGCGGTGCAGCAACAAAACCGTCTCCTCGAGAAGGTGCCCCACCGACTCGGCGTGCCGAACCACGCTCAGCCGCCCCAGTTTTTGGATCTCGGCCTGGAACCGCGCGCGTATTTTCGGTCTGCCGCAGATGACAGCGGGCGGGGTCCGGAGCCCACCTTCGGCCTGGATCTGTTCTAGCCATTGAGTTGCCGATACACCATGAAAACGAATGTCCAAAGCCACACAGTCCGGGTGTTGCTGCCGAACCACACTCAGGGCCTCTTCCGCAAAACCAACCGCCACACTCTCGACATCCGGGCCACCCAGGGACTCCCGCCAATCCGATTGGCGTGCATGGTTTTCCGCAACGATCAGCAGTTTCTTCGCCCGACGCTCGAGCGACTGGTAAATCGCGTTGATGGCGGTGTTTAGTTTGTCTGGGGAGGTCGATTTCTCCAGATACGTCATGGCACCCAAGGCCATTGCGCGGCGCCGGTCCTCGTTGGCGGTGATCACATGCACCGGGATATGCCGCGTAGCCGAATCGTGCTTCAGCCGATCGAGGAGGGTCCATCCGGTCATGTCGGGAAGACTGATATCGAGCGTGATGGCGCCGGGCGCGAACTCTCTGGCGAGAGGAAGCGCAACGCCGCCCCGCAGAGCCACCAGTGCTCTGATGCCCCGATCGCGCACGAGGTTCACAAGCGTCCGCGCAAAGCTCACGTCGTCGCCGATCATCATCAGAACCCTGTCGCCGGGCTTTATCAGGTTCCGGTCATCCTCGAACTCAATCTCATGGACAACCGCCGCCGGGGCCGACGGGGGGGTCGGCAGGATCAAGTCTATCCCAACGTCTGCGTCTCGGCCGCGCGGATCGACGACCGCCGCACTGGCAACCAGAGCGGGACGCCGGTCACCACCGGGGGCTATCCGCCCGAGTCCGGCTTTCCCTCCGGAGCCCGGGGAAGAATGGCTTTGCGGAAGGTAAAGCGTGAACGTGCTGCCCTCCCCGGGCGTGCTCCGCAGACGGATCTCGCCGCCCAGTAAGCGTGTCAATTCCCGGCTGATGGACAAACCAAGGCCGGTCCCGCCATATTTGCGGCTGGTGGTTCCGTCGGCCTGTTGGAACGCCTCGAAGATGATTCTTTGTTTGTCCTGCCGGATCCCTACTCCCGTATCGGTGACCGAGAAGGCGATCACAGACTCCGCACGGCTGAGCACGGAGTGGTTCGCGCTCCAGCCTGAACTGCTCGTCTCGATCCGCAAGCGCACCGAACCATGATCGGTGAACTTGAGCGCGTTCGACAGCAAATTCTTCAGCACCTGCTGCAGCCGTTTGGCATCGGTAGTAATCGTCTCCCTCACCAGCTTCTCGGCCACCTCGATGGAGAACTCAAGCCCCTTCTCTTCGGCAACGTGGCGGAAGGTGCGCGAGCAGAAGTCCCGCACCTCGGCGAAGCCTACGCTTTCCAGCTCCACGTCCATCTTGCCGGATTCGATCTTGGTCAGGTCGAGAATGTCGTTGATCAGGCCCAGCAGGTCGGTCCCGGAGGAGTGAATGGTTTCGGCATACTTGACCTGTTTGGGCGTCAAGGTCCCCTCGGCGTTTTCCGAGAGTATCTGAGCCAGGATCAAGAGATTGTTCAACGGCGTGCGCAACTCGTGGCTCATGTTTGCCAAAAACTCGCTCTTATACTTCGAGGCGAGCGACAGCTGTTCCGCTTTTTCTTCCATCTCGCCTTTGGCCTGCTCAACTTCCCGGTTCTTGGTCTCTACCTCGCTCTTCTGCTCGGCCAACAGCTGTGCCTTCTCCTCCAATTCGGCGTTGGTCTTTTGAAGCTGTTCGGCCAGGGCCTGGCTCTGCTGGAGAAGTTGTTCGGTGCGCATAGTCGCCGCAATCGTGTTCAGCGTGATGCCGATGCCCTGAGTAAGCTGATCGAGAAAGGCGAGATATACCTCGGTGAACTGGCGGAATGAAGCCAGCTCCACCACCGCCTTGACCTCGCCTTCGAAAAGGACCGGAAGCACGACGATGCTAGCCGGCGCTCCCTCACCCAGGCTGGAGCTGATTCGGACGTACTTATCCGGCACGTCGGTTACCAGGATGCGACTCTTGCCCAAGGCACACTCGCCCACCAATCCTTCGCCCATCCGAAATTCCGCCGGGAAGCCGTCGTGATCGCTCGTGCCGTAAGACGCCACCAATTTGAGCGAATCCGACCGAGCGCTAGAGCCCGCGATATAGAAGGTCCCGTGCTGGGCACCCACCAGCGGGGCCAACTCGGACAGGAGCAATCTGGATACCGTGAACAAGTCACGCTGGCCCTGCATCATGCCGGTAAACTTGGCGATATTGGTCTTGAGCCAGTCCTGGTTGGTGTTTTGCCGCGTCGTCTCGGCGAGGTTCACAATCATCTCGTTAATGTTGTCTTTGAGCGCGGCGACTTCACCCTGCGCCTCCACCGCAATCGAGCGAGTCAGGTCGCCGTTGGTGACGGAGGTGGCGACATCGGCAATGGCGCGCACCTGAGTCGTCAGGTTGGCGGCGAGCTGGTTGACGTTGTCGGTCAGGTCGCGCCAGATGCCCGCCGCGCCGGGCACGCGTGCCTGGCCGCCCAGCTTGCCCTCGATGCCCACTTCACGAGCCACGTTGCTTACCTGGTCGGCAAAGACGGCCAGCGTGTCGATCATGCCGTTGATGGTTTCGGCGAGCTGTGCGATCTCACCCTTGGTTTCCAGCACCAGCTTGCGCTTCAAGTTGCCATTAGCGACGTCGGTGACCACGCGGGCGATCCCGCGCACTTGCGTAGTGAGGTTGGCGGCCATCGAGTTTACGTTGTCGGTCAGGTCCTTCCACGTACCTCCGACGCCACGCACCTCGGCCTGGCCACCCAGTTTTCCTTCGGTGCCGACCTCACGGGCAACGCGGGTCACCTCCGAGGCAAAACTGTTGAGCTGATCCACCATGGTGTTGATCGTATTCTTCAGCTCCAGAATCTCGCCGTGCACGTCCAAGGTAATTTTCCGGCTGAGGTCTCCGTTGGCCACAGCCGTCGTGACCTGCGCGATGTTCCGGACTTGGGCCGTGAGATTGCGGGCCATCGAGTTTACGTTGTCGGTGAGATCCTTCCAAATGCCAGCCACGCCCCGTACGTGCGCCTGACCGCCGAGTTTGCCCTCGGTGCCGACCTCACGGGCGACACGCGTAATTTCCATGGAGAAGTAGCCAAGCTGATCGACCATGGTGTTGATGGTGTTCTTCAACTCCAGGATTTCTCCTCGAACATCGACCGTGATTTTGCGGCTTAGGACTCCCATCGCGACCGCAGTAGTCACCTCCGCAATGTTGCGCACCTGCATGGTAAGGTTCGCCGCCATCGAATTCACGCTGTCGGTGAGGTCCATCCAGGTACCTGCCACGCCCTTCACATGGGCCTGACCTCCGAGCTTGCCTTCGGTCCCCACTTCGCGGGCCACCCGCGTGACCTCGGACGCAAAGGAGCCGAGCTGATCGACCATGGTGTTGATGGTGTTCTTCAGCTCCAGGATCTCGCCCCGGGCATCCACAGTGATCTTGGTGGTTAAATCACCCTTGGCTACGGCCGTGGTGACGCCGGCAATGTTGCGCACTTGGTTGGTGAGGTTGGTGGCCATCGAGTTGACCGAGTCGGTGAGGTCCTTCCAAGTCCCCGCCACTCCCCGCACGTCGGCCTGGCCGCCGAGCTTACCTTCCGTGCCGACCTCGCGCGCGACCCGCGTGACTTCGCCCGCGAAGGCATTGAGCTGATCGACCATGGTGTTGATGGTGTTCTTCAGCTCCAGGATTTCCCCTCGCACATCGACCGTAATCTTACGGCTTAAGTCGCCCCTGGCGACCGCCGTGGTCACTTCGGCAATATTGCGGACTTGAGCCGTGAGGTTGACGGCCATGGAGTTCACGCTGTCGGTGAGGTCCTTCCAGGTTCCCCCCACGCCTCTCACATCGGCCTGGCCGCCCAGTTTGCCCTCGGTGCCAACCTCCCGCGCCACGCGCGTCACCTCGCCCGCGAAGGCATTGAGCTGATCGACCATGGTGTTGATGGTATTCTTCAGCTCCAGAATTTCGCCGTGTACGGCTACCGTAATCTTGCGGCTCAGATCGCCCCTGGCGACCGCGGTCGTCACCTCGGCGATGTTGCGGACCTGGGCTGTGAGGTTGCCGGCCATGGAATTGACGTTGTCGGTGAGGTCCTTCCAGGTTCCGGCAACACCCGGTACGTCGGCTTGGCCACCGAGCTTGCCTTCGGTGCCGACCTCGCGCGCCACCCGCGTCACCTCTGAAGCGAACGAGCCCAGTTGGTCCACCATCGTGTTGATGGTGTTCTTCAGCTGCAGGATTTCTCCGCGCACATCGACGGTGATCTTGCGACTCAAATCGCCCTGCGCCACGGCGGTTGTCACCTCGGCGATGTTCCGCACCTGCGCGGTGAGGTTGTGCGCCATCGAGTTCACCGAATCCGTGAGGTCTTTCCAGGTGCCGGCCACGCCCCGAACCTCGGCTTGGGCTCCCAATTTCCCTTCGGTCCCGACTTCGCGAGCCACGCGCGTGACTTCGGAGGCCAGCGCATTCAACTGATCGACCGTAGTGTTGATCGTGTTCTTAAGTTGGAGAATCTCGCCGCGCACATCGACGGTAATCTTTCGCGACAGGTCGCCATTGGCCACCGCCGTGGTCACCTCCGCGATATTGCGAACCTGAGCAGTCAGGTTGCCAGCCATCGAGTTGACGCTGTCGGTAAGGTCCTTCCAGACGCCGCCGACTCCCTTGACCTCGGCCTGGCCACCCAGTTCGCCTTGGGTGCCGACTTCGCGGGCAACTCGCGTCACCTCCGACGCAAAGGCGTTTAACTGGTCCACCATGGTGTTGATGGTGTTCTTGAGTTGCAAAATCTCGCCGCGCACGTCGACAGTAATCTTTCGCGACAGGTCGCCATTGGCCACCGCCGTCGTCACCTCCGCAATGTTGCGAACCTGAGCGGTCAGGTTGCCAGCCATCGAGTTGACGCTGTCGGT
>Ga0306921_10002454_pt1 | contig 18596 bp, 11 predicted proteins | sample sta12Cox44000080_FD_203760 | JGI IMG/M metagenome (GOLD analysis project Ga0306921, IMG submission 203760) | Lab enrichment of tropical soil microbial communities from Luquillo Experimental Forest, Puerto Rico - statoxic.12C.oxic.44.000.080 (v2)... | ecosystem: Environmental > Terrestrial >... | reverse complement strand
CGGGTCCTTCAGGAATTCAATGATTTCCTGGAGTTCTTCCTTGGCTTCATCGCTGCCAGCAACATCCTTGAAGGTGGCTTTTTTCTGCTGAGCGGAGAGCAGGCGAGCCCGCGACTTGCCGAAGCTAAGCGCCTTATTGCCGCCGGCCTGCATCTGGCGCATGAGGAAGAAAACGAAACCGGCGAGAAGGAGAAGCGGGAGAGCGTTCAGAAGGATAAGGACCCAATCACCGCTGCGGACTTCCTTGACGTTGAGCTGAACGGCCTTGTCGCGCAGGGCTTTGGTAATTTCCGGGGCGTTTTCCTTGGGAATGGTCACATGGAACTTGCGGTTGACGGGACGAACGTATTCCCCCTGAAGCTCGTAGCTGTTGGGCGATAGATACAGGGTGACCTCTTTCACATCGCCCTCATCGACCTTGGCTATGAACTCGCTGTAGCTAGGATTGTCTTCACGAGCAGCTTGGCCATTGCTGGAAACCAGCTTCCAGAGCATGACGCCCAGGAAGACGATGGAGATCCAGAAAAGAATCGTTTTTGCCGTCGAACTAGAATTCACATTAGCCTCTCAAAATACCCATTACCGGAAATCCTAAGTAAATGTTGTGCCCACGTCTAGCGGTTCTTCTTGCGCTTTCGCCCCATGGTTCTATGTGTCGAGGTGGCCACCAGGTCCTTCGAATTCGGGCCCGTGCCATTGGCTGCGGCCAAACCGTACCCAGACCACACTAGATTAGATGCAGTCCGAAAGGCAAAGTAATCGGGCTCCAGGGCGACACGGCGGCGCGAGGTCTTGTCGAGCAGAACTGCGAGGCGCAAGGAGCGGGGTTTGCCCTCGCCGATGCGGCGCAAAAGAAAGTCTTGCGTGATGCCGCTGTCGATAACGGAATCAACCAGCAGAACGTCACGGCCTTTCAGACCGGACTGCTCTTTCGCGGCGGGAGAAGCGGAACGGCTGGTGAAAAAAACCTCGCGGCGCGGCCGGCCGGCAAGTTTGATATCGCGGATGTCTTCGCGGACGAAGTGGAGCGCAACGGGAACGCCAATATGGCGAATGAGGTCGGCGGCGAAAATAAAGGATCGATCCATAGTTACGACAACATCCAATTTTCGGCCGTGACATGCGCGGGTGATTTCGCGGCCCACAGACTTGATGCGATTCGCAATGCGCGCAGCCGAGTAAGTTGTTACATTGGCCATCGCTACGCTACGGAAACCTCGGTAATCACGACTCCTTTACGCGTGGACGGCTTTGCCGCAAAGTCCACCGCGACGGGCAAACCACGGGACCAAACCACCGACCCGCCGGAAGTCAGAACCGGCCAGGCGACTTTCTGCCAGCGACTGACGCCCGCTTCGTTCAAGAGCCGCGACAATTTGTGGCACTTCCGGTGGCCCAGCGGTTGCACCGAATCGCCTGGCCTCCAGTTACGAACCACAAGGGGTGAACGCAACGAATCACGGTCGAGAACCGCCCCTGTAACAATAGTTTCTCGCCCTTCCACAGGCCAGTCAATCACCCGAAACCGGAGGCAGCACGAATGTTCCACCAGCGGAACATCGGCCTGACCTGTCTGAAGGTTCAGGTGATGGGCGTAGCCGGGATGAGTAAATTTGGCCTTGTTTTGGGTGTGTTTGCTCGACTCAGCGCGGAAGGAGAGAAAGGTTCGTTCTCGGCGGACTTCCACGCCGCCCGGAAGAGGCAGGGATTTGCCACCGTCCGGCTGCTGCGCCAGACGCAGGATGGCGTTGACGTGGACGGAACTGAGTTGGCCGGAATGCGGCTTCACTTTTTTGACAAGAAGGCGAATCATGCGTTTGCTCATGGCTTCCGGGGCGCGGCGTGACCAGAGATTCCCGGTTTGATTCACCTCCCCGGACGGAACCGAAGGAGCGACCAGATCCCGAAGAGAAATGCGCCATTCGCCGTTGTGCTCCTTGGCGGAGAGAAAAAGACGAAGTTCGGCGGAGCTTTCGAGCCAGGCGTCCTCTTCGCGGGCGAGATCGGCAAGCTGTGAGAGATGCTCGACCACGGCGGGCTGAAAAACCTTTTCGAGAAGAGGCAAAAGCTTGAAGCGAATTCGAGCGCGCATGCGACGCGTGTCGCGGTTGGTCGCGTCTTCGCGCCAAATCTGACGGCGAAGGCGGAGGTAAGAGCGCAGTTCCTGGCGGCGGAATGCCAGCAAGGGACGAAAGACGACGCCGGCTTCAGGGTGAATTCCGGCGAGCCCGGAGAGACCCGTGCCGCGAAAAATGTGAGAAAGGACGGTTTCAGCCTGGTCATCGGCAGTGTGGGCAACCGCAACTTTGTCGAGATGAGTGTCGCGGGCGAGGCTTTCAAAGAAGGAGTAGCGGGAGCGGCGGGCGGCGTCTTCGAGGTTGGAGTGCTCGCGCGTGGCTTTGGAGGCAACGTCTTCGTGCGCAAGCAAAAATGGGAGATCGTGGCGGGCGGCGAGGGCTCCGACGAATCTCTCGTCGGCGTCGGAGGCTCGGCCACGTAACTTGTGATTGAAGTGGGCGACGGAAAGGACAATGCCGAGTTGCTCGCGGAGCTCGAGAAGCAGAAGGAGTAAGGCGACGGAATCGGCGCCGCCAGAGACGGCGACGCCAATGCGTTGGCCCGGATGGGTGGTGCTGTGGAGATGGAATTGATGCAGGAGTTTCTGAGCGAGGTCGGAGCGCTTGGCGTGTTTGGGTGTGCGGGCGGGAGTTTTTCGGGACATGGCCTTCTGTCGTTATCGTAGCAACGCTGGATTGTGGGGTCGAGCGACAAAGCGGGTACGAGTGGCCGCCGGCCTCGCTTCGACGCTCAGGGTGAACCGAAGGGCCTCTACAACTCTTTGTACCCGAACTTCGAATCGGGCGTCTAGACCTTTCGGCGCAGAAGAGCAGCACTTCTTAGGATGACACCCGCCAGGAGGTTGGAGTCAGAGTTCGCCGGGAGACGTGGAACAGAAACAAAACGGAGAGTTGCATGTCGCGCAGGAGGTTTAAGGGGACCTTGTGGACCGGAATACGGAACCAATGCTGATCATCCCAGCGCTGGCGAATGCTGGTCCAGAAGGCGTGGAGGTCGCCGCGGGTGTAGACCTTGTTTTGAACGAGGAGGGGGCTCCACTTGGCCCAGAAAAGCTGGACTTTAGAAGGCACGCGGAGGGCCGGGAAATGCTCCTTGGCGCGAAGAAATGCGGTCTGGAGGTCAGCGAGTTTGAGCTGATCGTACTTGTCACGGAGTTTCGCGAGTTCTTCGACGACGCGCTGCTCGGCTTCCGAAGGATGACGAGTCTGCAGCCAGAGTTCTTCCATCTCCGCGATGACGCGAAGCATTCCGCGAAGATGCGAGTAAATCTCCCGGATGCGCGCGGGGTAATATTCGCGTCGCGAGAGAATGGGAAAGCCGGGACGGCGGGCTGTGCGCCCCTTCAAGCGGAAATAGCCACACATCATGGGATGGCGGCCTTCGGTTTGAACGGAATTCTTGTACCAGAAGAAGCGCAGAAAATTATTCCAGTAATTCACCCGCGAGCCACGCTGCAAAATCGCTTTCATGTTGGACAGGCTATAAAAGCTGCGCCAGGCCTCGAAATAGGTCTCCTTCCAGGCGCCCCCTTTTAGGTACGGGTGGTGCGTGACTTCGTGTTGGGAATCGTAGAGATTGAAGTCGGGATGCATCCACTCGCCGCGACGCAGCATGTGCAGATGGTCGATGGAGCCAGGCAGGGGAGTCAGCATAAAGAAAGAGGCATGGTCCGGCTGGACCTCTTCGGTGAGGAATTTCACGTCGCGCCGGATGGAATCTACGGTGTCGAAGGGGAAGCCGAGGATATAGCCGACGTGGGAGGAAATCCCGCCGTCGCGATAAGCCTGGATGAGGTGGCGATACTCCTTGACCTGATTCTGCTTCTTGCCAGCGGCCGCAAGGTTGCCCGGGTCGACGCTTTCCATGCCGATAAAAACGGTCATGCAGCCGGCCTGGCTCGCCTTGGCGACAAAATTCTTAATCTTCCAGGAAAGCACATCAACCTGCATCATGAACTCGACGGGTATTTTTTCTTCCTCGCGAAGGCGGATGAGGTTGTCGAAGATAGCTTCCCAGTTTTTGTTGCGAGCGAAATTATCGTCGGTGAAAAAGTAGAAGGTAATGCCGTTTTCGTGATAGTTGCGGCGAATTGCTTCGGCGATGTGCTCGGCGGAGCGGAAGCGCATCTTGCGGCCCTGCACGTTGATGATGGTGCAGAAAGTGCATTCGAAGGGACAACCGCGGCCGCAGTCGAGCGTGCCGAAGTTGGAGGCGGCGAACTTGCGGAGATACTTCTTGCGGATGGCGGGAATCGGTTTCGTGTAGAGGTCAGGCTTGCTGTTAAGAAAATCGTACAGGGGCTTGAGGCGGCCGTGAATTGCGTCGAGCAGCAGGTCGCCCCAGGTTTCCTCGACTTCGCCCTTGACGATCGAGACGCCCGCGTCCATCAGTTTCTGGATGTCGTCGGGAATGTCGGGCAAGAGCGCGAGGTATCCGCTGACGTGGAAGCCGCCGATCAAGACCGTGAGTCCGGCGCGGCGGAAGGTATGGGCCAGATCGCAAGCGCGGGGGAACTGGTTCGTCTGCACACCGACCAAACAGACGATGGTTTTTGCGCGATTCCAGAGCTCGGAGCGACAGATGCGCTTGACCGGAATTTTGTCGACCGTTTCGTCGAGGAGATGCACTCTGACATCCCAGGAGTCGCCGAGGCGCTTCTGCTGAATTAGGTCTTCGGTAAGCCCCACAAGGCAAGCGAGCGTATTGCTAGGGAGCACGCCGCGCCAGTGGCGAACAACGTAACCGTCGTCGTCGTATTGGGAAGGCTTGATGAGGTAGAGATTGAGTCTCTTCATAGAACACCTGTAACGGGTAGTCTGGAGGCACCCGGGCGCTTGGGTGGGAACAAACGCGGTAATCCTGTCACAGAAGATAAGATGCAGCAAGCCTAATCGGTGATAACCGGCGCCACGGCGAGGGTTGCGCGAAAGGATTGACTTAGGGGCGGAAGCCAGCGCACGATAGAGAAAGGGACGAACAACTGAAGAAATGAACACGCTAGAAGCTGTGGTGGCGCACGCAGAAACGCTGGCAGCAATCCGAAAAAAGGATTTGCAATGCGGAGACCGCGTGCTGGTAACGACCAGAAACTCGCTGTACACGGTGTGGGTGTTGGGTGAGGGCGAGTATTGGGTGTGGGGCGGCTGGTTCGATCAAAAAGGATTGTCGCCGCATCGAGTGGGGATCAACGGGTGCACGTGGGGCGGGAGCATCATCCACCGGGATATTGTGGCGGCGCCGGGCTTGCAACTGGAGTTTGGAAACCGGTTGCTGACCACGCGGATTCGCAGCGTGCAGGTGATTCGAGCGAAGGCAAGCTACTCTCCGAACTGAATTCATCGAAGAACTTGGGTTGCGCTGAGTCCACCGGCGGGGCTTGCTGTGAATGGCCTATTCCGAGCCGGCTCAACCAATCCGCCAGAGACCCGGGCGCGGGAAAAACAGCTCAAAACTCTCTCCGTTTGTCGAGGATGATCTGCTTTTCGATATGTGCCGAAAGGGCTCATGGAGTCCTTTATCCGTGGTGCCCCTCCCTCCAATCCTTGGTTTCGAGGCCGGATTGCTCCGGCCGAAGCAATCGAGGGAAACCCCCAGGCTTGGCCTATTTCTGGCGGAAGTGGCCGGTAAGATTCGGTGAAATCGAAGTTAGCGGCGGGTGCAAATCAAATTCATTGGAACTGGGGTTTCGGGTTAGGCTTTGCGGGATGCTCAGCGCGTTCCTTGCGCTTCTCTTCCCTTTCCTTTTCGGTTGGCGGGTAGCTTTCGAAGCCCTTGGTGATTTCCTGGTTCACCTTCGGCCAGACCTTGTCGATATTCAGAATTTTCTGCTCGAGGAATAAGCGCCAAGCAAGGTCCTTCTTTTTAGCGTCAATCAGATCGATCATCAGAGAGCCTTCGCGGGTCGTGGTGGCGGACCACAATTCGTAGGTGTAGGACCAGTTATCGACGATAAAAGGATCGAAGCCTCCCCAATCTCCCGTGGCGGCGACATTGACTTCGGACTGGGAGTTGGCAAAGTAGCGGACAACAAGATCGGGATTTTCTTGGCGTTTGACCTCCTTGAGGCCGCGCTTGGTGAGTTCGCGGGCGACCGCTTCATGCACGCGGTCGCGAATCTCGTTGGGGTTCAGCTGGAGCATGACGAGGTGCTCGACTCCGCCGATGTAGGCAAAGGTCTTGAACTTCGAGAAATCGAGATCGGGGTTGAAATCGATGTTCATCTTGGCGCTGGCGTAGGGAGAACTCAACAAGGCGATGAGAAAGAAAAGGACTGGCGCGCTTAACGTACGAGACATTCGTTGCTGGGTTCCATGCCGGAGCAGGCAGGCCATTTGTTTTCCTCCGCTTGAGAGGTCATCATATTCCATTTTGCCAGTGAGCGAGGGGCAAACAGAGGGGGTGGGGACAATCGACACATACAACGCTCGGAAGGCAAGGCCGCGAGATGAAGAGGAAACAAGGTCCTAGAAATCCATAAGGATAAGGGCACGCTGCAATCGTTTCACCCAATGGTTTCTGGGGCAAGCGGCTGAAGGCGTTTAGGAATTAGCGAGATTCAAGTCGCGGGGGCAACTTGTTTGCGGCGATTCATGTTTGCGGCGATTCATTGACTTGGCTTCAGCACACCAACTAAGATGGCCGCACATGTCCGATCCTCCCTCCCGTGTGGGCCAGACCGTTTCTCACTACCGCATCCTCGAGAAACTTGGCGGTGGGGGCATGGGTGTGGTCTACAAGGCGGAGGACACGGACCTGCGTCGCTTTGTGGCCCTGAAATTCCTGCCGGAGGATGTAGCCACGGACCCCGAGACGCTGACGCGATTCCAGCGCGAAGCGCAGGCCGCCTCGGCTTTGAACCATCCAAATATCTGCACAATTTACGAAATCGGAGTGGAGAACAATCGTCCGTTCATCGCCATGGAGTTCATGGACGGGATAACCCTGAAGCATCGGGTTGGTGGGCACCCGCTCGAGACGGAGCTGATTCTGTCGGTGGCTGCCGAGATTGCCTATGCGCTGGACGCAGCCCACGCCGAAGGGATCGTGCACCGCGACATCAAGGCTGCAAACATATTCCTGACGAAACGGGGACACGCGAAGATTCTTGATTTCGGACTGGCGAAGATGCCGGCGACACGAAGTGGCCAGCACCAGATCGAATCGGGCGACACACTGACGAATGCCTTGGATGGTGAATATCACCTCACAAGCCCGGGCTCGACGCTAGGGACGGTTTCCTACATGTCTCCCGAGCAGGTGCGTGGAAAAGAACTGGACGCGCGCACGGACCTTTTTTCGTTTGGCGTTGTCTTGTACGAAATGGCAACGGGCCGGGTGCCGTTCCGCGGAGAAAGCCTCGGAGTCATTCTGTCTGCGATCCTGAACGATGCGCCGGTGCCACCGGCCAGCTGCAATCGTGAGGTTCCACCGGAACTCGAGCGCATCACCCTGAAGGCCCTCGAAAAAGACCGGAACTTGCGGTACCAGAGCGCCGCCGAGATGAGAGTCGACCTACAGCGGTTGAAGCGCGACGTAGATTCGGCGCTGTCCGGGACAAGCCACTCCGCGGTGAGCACGGAAGTAGCGGGACGAGACCGGCGGTCGGTCACCGAGCGCCTTGCCGCAGTCCGTGGGTCGGTCGCCAAGGTATCGATTCCGTGGCCCTGGCTTGTGGGGCCAATTGGCGTAGCGGTGCTTGCGCTGGCGGCGTTTATCTACTCGCTGACGGTCGTGCCCGCTCCATTGAAGCTTTTGGGGGCCACACAAATTACGAATGATGGTCGGGCGAAACTGCTGGCGGGTACGGACGGGGCGCGTCTATACCTGCAGTACAACACGTCCGTGGTTGGTGATTCTTCTTCGATGGGGCAAGTGTCGAGCAGCGGCGGAGAGGTCGTGCCGCTTTCCGCGCCATCGGTCAGCATGCAGATTTTGAACGTATCGCCCGACGGCTCGGCGCTGTTGATTTCAGACGAGCCGGGAACGGCGTTTGACGGTCCGCTGTGGGCATTGCCGGTTCTGGGAGGGCTGCCGCCGCGGCGGATGAGCGATGCGCTGGGGCACGCTGGGGCGTGGTCTCCCGACGGCCGGCAACTGCTTTACGCCCAGGGGAACAATTTGTTCCTGGCCAACTATGATGGAACGGACTCGCGTCTGCTGGCGAGGATGGCAGGATGGGTCACTTCGCCGCAATGGTCACCGGATGGCGGTGAGTTGCGCGTCACGCTGCGGGACCAGAAGACAAATGCAACTTCGCTGTGGGAAATATCGTCGGATGGCAAAAATGCGCACCCATTGCTGGATGGCTGGCACAACCCTACGGCAGAGTGTTGCGGAGTGTGGACGCCGGGCGGGAAGCATTTCCTGTTTTCGTCGGAAGGGAGCATCTGGGAGCTTCGCGAAAGAACGAGTTGGCTAGGGAAAACAAGCCTTGAACCGGTGCAATTGACTTCGGGGCCGCTAGCTCTTTCGTCGCCACTTCCAAGCAAAGATGGGAAGAAGGTATTTGTTACGGGAAGAAGGCCGCGAGGGGAGCTGGTTCGCTACGATTCGCAGTCGAACCACCTGGTGCCCTATCTCTCGGGGCTTTCAGCCGAACACCTGTGCTTCTCCAAAGACGGGGAGTGGGTGGCTTATGTCATGTTCCCGGAAGGGACCCTGTGGCGAAGCAGACTGGACGGGAGCCAACGGCTGCAACTGAGCTTCGCGCCTTTGTATGCATCCATGCCGAGGTGGTCACCGGACGGAAAGCGGATCGCATTTTTCTCGACGACGTCAGGGAAACCGGCAAAGATTTACGTGGTTTCGACGGAAGTCGGAGGCCCCGAGGAATTGATGCCCGGAGACGAGCACCCAGAGGCCGACCCTTACTGGTCACCGGATGGAAGTTCGCTGGTGTTTGGAAGCACGTATGCCTCGTCGGCGGTGGGAATTCGCATCTTAGACCTGAAAACGCGCCGCGTAACCGCACTGCCGGGGTCCGAGCAGCTATTTTCCCCTCGCTGGTCGCCAGACGGAAAATACATCGCGGCGATTCGGTCGAATTCGCAGAGTCTGATGATTTACGACCTTGCGAAGCAAAAGTGGAGTGAAGTATTCCGGGAGAGAAATGTCAGTTTTCCAACCTGGGCGAAGGACGGGACGCACCTTTATTTCCTGAGTTGGCCGGAGGCTCCCGCGGTGTTCCGGATGCGGCTGAGCGATTCGCACGTCGAGCGGGTTGCCGATTTGAAGGATTTTCAACCGACGGGATATTGGGATGACTGGATGGGACTCGATCCGAACGATTCTCCACTGCTGCTGCGCGACACGGGCCTGCAAGACGTATACGCGATGGACGCGCAACGCTGAAGGACAAGCCGAACGGTCTTCGGACCAGCGATTCGCTTCGCAGTGATTCCTTCTGACGACTTGAGTTTACCTCGCCGTGCTTACTTCCCTTTTGTACACTTCATCTGCTGCGGACAGGCCGGCTATGCGTTTTCCTCGAAGCCCGGCTCAGGTTCGGGGAGTTTATCGCCGTCGCGAGAAACCCAGACATAGAGAGTGGGCAAGAGGAAGATACTCATGACGAGATCGGAGATGAGACCGCCAACGATGACAATCGCGAAGGGCCGCTGTGAATCGGAGCCAATCGCGTGGGACATGGCGGCGGGCAACAAACCAAAGGTCGCGACGAGCATGGTCATCATGATGGGGCGGAGGCGAAGAACGGCGCCCTCAATCGCCGACTCTTCGATCGAATGGCCCTTGACGCGCAACTGATTGATGTATTCGAGCATGATGACACCGGTCTGCACCGAGACACCAAAGAGAGCGAGGAAGCCGACGCCGGAAGATACGCTGAAATGGGTGCCGGTGACCAGAAGAGCGAGCAGGCCGCCAATGGGAGCGAGGGCGACGTTGGCCAGGATAAGCGAGGCCCACTTGAACGATCGGAACATGAGATAGAGGATGAGAAAAATAAGCAGAATCGTGAGGGGCACAATGACGAAAAGGCGTTCCTCGGCACGCTTTTCACTTTCGTATTCGCCTTCCCAATCGATGTGGTAGCCACGTGGCATTTCGACTTGCGCGGCCACTTTCCGGATGGATTCTTCGACGGCCCCTCCGAGATCGCGGCCGCGCACGCTGTATTTGATGGCGATGTAGCGCTGATTGGCCTCGCGATAGATTTCGGAGGCCCCGTCGCGCTGTTCGATTTTGCAGAGTTGCGCGAGAGAGACGCGCTCGCCAGAGGGCGAGAGCAGGCGAATTTTCTCAATGGCCTCCCTGGAGTTGCGGTAAGGGGGGAGGTAACGAAGAACGAGGTCGTAGCGCTGCTCGCCCTTGAGGACCTGGGTGAGGGCCGTACCGCCGATGGCGGTCTGAACGGCGTCCTGAACGTCAGCGACATTGATCTGGTAGCGTGAAGCATGCAGGCGGTCAACCTCGATATTGATGTTGGGCTGACCGAGAACCTGGAAAACTCCGAGGTCTTCAATTCCCTTCACCTGGCGCATGACGTCCACGATCTGGTTGGCTTTGTCTTCGAGGACTTTCAGATCGTCGCCGTAGACCTTGGTGGCGAGCTGCCCCTTAACGCCGCTGACGGCCTCCTCCATGTTGTCGGCGATGGGCTGAGAGAAATTCCAGAGGACGCCGGGGACCTTGTCGAGTTCATGTTGCATGGCAGCAATGAGGAGCTCCTTATCTTGATGGAAGACCGGGCGCCACTCTTCCTTGGGTTTCAGATCGACGAAGTATTCGGTGTTGAAGAAGCCGGTGGTGTCGGTGCCGTCATCCGGGCGGCCGACCTGGCTGGTGCATTTGGTAACCTCGGGAAAAGAACAGAGCAGAACGCGAGTATTGTTGGCCACGCGAGTTCCCTCGGTGGGACCGGTGCTGGGAGCGAGAGTGCCGCGTACCCAGAGAGCACCCTCGTCAAGATGAGGAAGGAATTCGGAGCCGACGACACCACTCACCATCAGATAAGCGGCGAGAAGGGTGGCGAAAGCGGCGGCGGTTACGGTGACCGCGCGGTGTTCGATGGCCCACTTGACCGCCGAGCGGTAAGACTTCTTGATGAATTCCATGACCGGGTTGTGCCATTCGCGGGCGCCGCTGCGAAAGAAAAAACTGGAAAGAACGGGAGCAACCAGGACGGAAAAGAGGAGGGCCCCCAAAAGGGCAAAGGCCACGGTCCAGGCCATCGGCTTGAACAAACGGCCCTCGACGCGCTGCAAAGTGAAGATAGGGAGATAGGCGGTAATGATGATGGCAATGGCATAGAAGACTGGCCGCTGAACCTCATGGGCCGCGTCGCGGATGCGTTCCATCGGAGTTTTGAATGAAGTTTCGGGATGACTGAGATGGCGAATGATGTTTTCGACCATGACCACGGCGCCATCGACAACCATTCCAAAATCCAATGCACCGAGAGAGAGCAGGTTGGCGGGGATACCTTTGAGCTTGAGGCAGTTGGCGGCGAACAAAAGAGAGAAAGGGATGGTTAAGGCAACGATGGCGGCGCCACGAACATTGCCGAGGAAGAGGAAAAGGATGACCACGACAAGAAGGATGCCCTCGGTAAGATTGTGGAGGACGGTGTGGGTGGTGTAGTGAAGGAGGTCGCTGCGGTCGAGAAACGGAACGACTTTAACGCCAGGAGGCAAGATGTAGTGGTTGAGCTGGTCGACCTTTGCGTGAATGGCGTTAAGGGTGGCCTGGGCATCTGCACCTTTGCGCAAGAGGACGATGCCAGAACAGACGTCGTCGTTATCGATGACCACACCGTTTTCGCGATGAATGGCACGGCCAAACTGGCCAAGGCGGATCTTGGGGCCCTGAGCGACCACCGCGATGTCCTTGACCCGCAAGGGGGTGCCCGTTTTGGTAATCAAGGCGGTGTTCTCGATGTCGGAGACATTTCTGACAAGGCCGACGGCACGAATGTTGATTTGCTGCAGGCCCGCTTCGATGAAACTGCCACCGGCGTTGGCGTTGTTGTTGGTGAGTTGCTGTTCGACCTGCGCAAGGCTGAGGCCGTAGGCAATCAGCTTGTTCGGATCGACGCGGACCTGGTATTCGCGAGTCGGCCCGCCAAAACTGGCGACGTCGACGACATTGGGCACCGCCTTAAAGTTCTTTTCGATGACCCAGTCTTCGATAGACTTCAAATCCATCACGTCATACATGGGATTCGTGCTCTTCAAGGTGAAGAAATAGATTTGCCCGACGGGGCTCCAATCCGATCCCATTTGCGGGTTGACGCCCTGGGGCAAGGTGACCTGGGAGAGCCGCTCGAGCACACGCTCTCGATTCCAGGCATTCTCCTCTTCGTCGTCGAAAATGAGTTTCAGGTCGGAAAGGCCGAAGAGGGAAAAGGAGCGGAGGTGGGTGACGTGGGGAATGCCGTTCATGACGGTTTCGAGGGGGATGGTCACTTGCTGCTCGATTTGCTCGGCGGAGATGCCCGGCCATTGCGTGATGATCTCGACATAGTTGTCGGCAACATCGGGATAGGCTTCGACGGGAAGCTGGTGGAAGGAGAGAGCCCCCCAAAGAATCAAGAGAACAGCAATGGAGAGGACAATGAAGCGATTGTTGAGCGCGAAATCGACAACACTGCGAATCATGGCTTCTTCCTTGCAAAATTTGGACAGGACCACCGGAAACGTGTGCCTGCGGTTCGGTGAAATGGATTCGCGCTGCCATGGCAAGCCAAGGCAGCGCCACGAACGCGATCAGGCTGTGAGTTGAGGCTTAAGCGCGGAGGAGTTCCGGCGGGGGAGCGCGCCCCCGATGGGGGATCAGACCACGAGCGAGGGGAAATCGGCAGTCAGAAGGCCGCGTGGCGCGAACCGGCGAACCCAGGTATGGGAGCCGTGCTGCCGAGGGACAAGCTCCCGTCGGCGACTGAGAAAGAACGCCAAAGCAGTCGAGTTCCGGTAATGCGGAGCCAATCCAACCTGTCTTTGAGCCACGGAAAGCCTCGGGATAAGCGGCCGGATCGGCCAAGGAGAAGCTACCGTGGCCGTCGTTCAGAAGAATCGCTACCGGCAGCTTGCGCCAGGATGTGGTGAGAACGAGATCGGGCACGTGGTCGCCGTTGACATCGCGTGCCGCGATTTGCAATCCGCCTGTGGGAGCGACGACGCGGATGGAATGCAAACCGACAGCGGTCAGATGAAACTGAACCCAGTAGTCTGTCAGAGACGGATCGCTGCGCCCGGCCTGGACCACGGCCAAATCAGGCCTCAGGTCGCCATCAAAATCAGAAAAGGCAAAGGGAGCATCGGGCGAAACTGAAGGAACGGACTGGCTCTGCGCCAGGGCGCGTGGAGCAGCGGCCAGAGCGAGAGTGAGAAAAATCAAGAAGCAAAAGAATTTCGCCAGCCGCCCCGACCAAGAGGGCGCTTCGCGATTGAGAGGAGAAAATGTCGAGACCAACTTGGAGTGATCCACGAATAGCCCTCTTCCTCAAAAAAATAAGATATCACCCAAGGATTCGCAAAGAAAACCCCTATCGGCCGCTCGGTTTCCTAACAATGCCTAGAGACACCCTGCGCCAAGAAAACAATGAAAAGCGCCTGACGCAGTCAAACATTTGCTGAGCTCTTCCTTTTTTTGGCGCGCTTGCCGCAGGCAGGCTCCCCCTGCCGCTTCTCTTTCACCAACCTCTTACGTCCAGCAACCAGACCACCGGGGTAAGTAGCGTCATTTTCGTAGAGAATGCGTGATACGTTCGCGCGGTTTTCGACACTACACAACAAACGGCTGTGGTGCAGGTGTCAAGGCCGCGGCGGGCGGTTTGCTGCTTCGCTTACGGCAAGGACGCCCGGGTACTAGTTCATGGTAGATGCGGATGGTAGGTGAAGACACGCCGACAGCCACCTCAAACGCCAAGCCAGACGGGGCGAGGCTCGCAACGAGGCGCATTCTTCTGAAAACTGCGCAGCGGGGGGAGCGAGCAAGTTCGTGTTGCTCCAAAGTTTGTCAGCGCAATTAGTTTACTTTGAGCGACGGTTTCACCTAAGATTTCGTACTAACATGGCGGGCCCTTCTGACAGGGGCGACCGAAGACCAGCACGATGTCGGTTGCCCGAAGGCGGCTCTAGTGAATTTCACGTCCCGGCCCCGAACGGCGACAGCCGAGGGTGAAAGCCCCGAAAAACAACGGAAGACGGATCCGCCCGATCGGAGCGGAACCACCGTTGGCCGATTCTTGCTTCAAGTGCGACTTGGACGAGGCGGCATGGGCGAGGTCTACCGTGCCTACGACACGAAGCTCAAGCGGCTGGTGGCTCTCAAAAGAATAGTCAGCGCTCCCGATGATCAGTACCGGGAGCGGCTTTGGACCGAGGCGCAGTACGCTTCGCGCTTGAACGACGCGCACATTGCGGCGGTTTACGACATGTTCGAGGAAGGAAATGAAATCTTCCTCGTGATGGAGTACGTCGAAGGGCAAACGCTGCGGCAGCGGCTGAAGGAACCGATCTCGATCAACAAATTCCTGGAAATCGCGGTGGAGTGCGCGGAAGGGCTGGCGGCAGCGCACAAGGGCGGAGTGCTGCACCACGACATCAAGCCGGAAAACATCATGCTGACGTCGGCGGAGCAGGTAAAGATGCTGGACTTCGGGGTGGCGCGACGACTGCCGAGCACCAGCCTGTTGTCGACGGAGATTGATTACCGCAGCGACCGGGGCAAAGTGAGCGGAACGCTGGCGTATATGGCGCCGGAAGTCCTCGAAGAAAGCCAATCGGACGAGCGCTCGGATATTTTCTCGCTGGGCGTGATCTTCTACGAGGGGCTGGCGGGACGGCACCCGTTCCTCACGAAAGGATTCCTGGCGACATGCAACCGAATTCTGAGAGAGAACCCGGTACCATTGCGAAAGCGGAATCCGCGGGTGCCGGCCGAGTTCGAACGCATTGTCAACAAGATGCTGGCCAAGAATCCAGCGGAACGCTACGTTTCTGCCGCTGATTTGGTGGTGGACCTGCGTGCGCTGCAGCGGAGCCAAGGGCTGGTAGGAGCGCTGACGCAATCGCCAAAGGGGCAGAACGACGGTACCCCAAAAGAGAATGCGAAATGGTGGCTCAGGGCAGCAGGCACCCTCCTCGGGCTCGTGTGCTTGCTGGCGCTCGGGAATTATCTGTACCGGGCAATCGCGGCGCCGATCTTCGCACCGCATGACCGGATGCTGGTGGCAGACTTCGAAAACCACAGCGGCGAGCCGCTGTTTGATGAGACCGTCGGCGAATTGTTGGGGCACGAACTGCAGCAATCGCGCTATTTGAACATCGTGCCGCGGACGGAGGCGGTGGCGGCCGCGAGGCTGGTGGGACGTCAGGATGTTGACCATATCGATGCGGCGCTCGGCGAAGAAATCTGCCAGCGCGGGAACTACCGCGTGCTCCTGACAGGCGATGTGGTGAAAGCTGGAAGCGGGTACGAAATTTACGTGAAGGTCGTGGATCCGAAACAGGGCGCGGTGGTTTTCGCGGACAAAGAAGGGTTGCAGTCGACGAGCGAGTTGTATGCCGCGGTGGATGAACTTGCAAAACGGTTGCGCAATCATTTGGGCGAATCAATGGTACAGATCGATCAGCGGAGCGCGCCGCTTGCACAAGTGACAACTCCTTCGCTCGAGGCGCTGAAGCGTTACTCGGCGGCGATGAAAAAGTACTCCGCTGGGGAAATTGACGGATTCCTGCCGCTGGCGAAGAGCGCCGTCGAAATTGACCCCAGCTTTGCGATGGCTCACCTGTACCTGGCAAGAGCGTACTACCAACTCGGGAATCTGAACGAGTTCCGCGGACACATGAAGCTAGCGAGGGCAGAGATCAATCACGTCTCGGAGCGTGAACGATTTGTGATCCTGGCCGTGGATTACTCAGCGCATTCGCTTGAGGAAAAGTCGCTAGAGCAATACCGACTGATGACGGAACTCTATCCGGACGACATCGAGGGGCTGCAGGGATTCGCGGAGGAATCCGTGCAGATGGGGAAGTGGGCGGACGCGATTGCAGCGGAAAAGCATCTTTTGCAGATGAATCCACACAGCGGGGTGGACTACATCCGCCTAGTCCTGTGGCTGGACGACACCAGCCAGTTTCAGGCAGCGATCGAAAGCTACTCTTCGGCGCAGGCCAATGGAGTGAAGGCCCCGGAACTGCACTGGGGAGCGGGGCTGGCCTATCTCGGCCAGGAGAATGCGGAGAAAGCGAGCGAGCAGTTCCAGTTGCTGGAGCGCGAGGGCGGAGATTATGAGAAGGGACTGGCAGCCCTTAGCTCGGCGCGAGTGCTGATCTACCAAGGGCGGCTGAAGGAAGCGACGGAGGCGCTACAAACGGGCATCGTCCTGGCAGAGAAGCAGCACAGCGACACGTGGATCCCGGTATACCGGTATCTTCTGGCGTCAGTGCTGGTGTTGCGCGGCAAGACAACGGAGGCGCGGGCAGAATCGCAGCGGCTGTCTGCTGCTGCGCCCGCGAAAGAGACGGAGGTCGAAGAACTACGACGAGCAGGGCTGGTTGCGCTCGATGTGGGAAATGTAGCCGGAGCGCAGACAGAACTCACCGCGTTGGCGAAGTTGAATGAGACGGAGGATAGCGCCTACACACACAGTTGCTATTACAACCTGAAGGGCGCGATTGAGCTTGCCACGCACAAGCCCGGGGATGCGGAGGAGAGCCAGCGCCGCGCAGCCGTGTACCTGCCTTTCTTCAGCGCGTATGAAGGACTGGCGAGTGCATTGGAAGCACAGCACGAATGGAAAGAAGCCGCGCAAGCATACCAACATTTTCTGGATTTCAAGGGGCAAGTGATCAGCGAGGATTCTCCGGCCTACTGGGTCGTGGCCAATTTGCGGTTGGCGCGCGTGCTTGCGCAAGGCGGAGAACCAAAAGAAGCCTTGAAACACTACGACGAGTTTCTGCGGTTGTGGGCCAACGCGGATCCAGATTTACCCGTAATGCAGAAAGCGCAGGACGAACGCGCTCGAACGCTCGAAGCCGTTTCTTCGGGGCCAGGCACGGCGGCCCCGCAAGGGAGATAGCCAAAACAGAGAGGAGAGCCAATGAACGAAGGAACAGGTACGCAAATGCAAAAGATAAACGGAAAGCTGTCGCGGGAACAACGCGATCACCTGCTGAATCACCATCTAGGACTCGCGCTCTGCGGAGACCGGTTGCATGTGAGATACGTTCTGGAATGCGATAACGCCGACCAGGGCGAGCCCTGCCCGCTTCCCGAGGAAGTTTCACTATTTTTGTGCAAGCGTCCGCCGTGCCCGGCCTGAAGAGGTGAGAGCGCTCGGACAGCCTATGACCAGAGGCGTGTTCGCACACTTCGCGCGGTGCGCGCGTTTAGCTTTTGGCAGAGCGGCGCTGACGCAGGGCTTCGAAGAGTACTACGCCGGTGGCGACCGAAACATTTAGGGACTTGACTGGACCTGAGGTAGGAAGCGACACGACGAAATCGCAATGCTTGCGGGTAAGTTCGTGTAGCCCGCCTCCTTCACCGCCCATGACGATGCCAGTGGACGAAGTGTAATCTACGTCCGTGTAGGACTTGTCCGCCGCTTCATCCAAGCCAACAAGCCAATAACCCGCCTGCTTGAGATCTTCCATCGCGCGAGAGAGATTCGTGACCTTGGCGACAGGAAGGTGCGCGAGGGCTCCGGCAGAAGCACGCGCCACCGTGTCCGTTAGGCCAGCCGCGCGTCGCTCGGGAATGACGACACCATGCGCCCCGGAGGCAAGAGCGGTGCGGATAATCGCGCCGAGATTGTGAGGATCCTCGACACCGTCGAGAAGAACGATGAGACCGCGCTGCGATTTGGATTGATTGGCGTGAGTGACGATGTCTTCGAGAGTGACCGGGGCGCGAACAGCGGCGATGGCCACGACTCCCTGGTGATCGCGGGTATTGGCCAAGCGGTCGAGCTGGCCGCGGTCTTCGAAACGAACAGCAATACCGCGCGAGCGGGCGAGCTGAACGATTTCTTCAACGCGGGAGTCCTGACGGCCCTTGGCGATAACAATGCGGTCGAAGGCGCTCCCGGCCTCGAGGGCTTCACGAACCGCGTGAATACCGGTGAAACGATCCATACCGAAGATAGTTCCCGGTGGTCAGTGTACCGTTCAGAGTGAAGTGATGTCACGAACGGATGAGTGAGGCAGAGCTTGGGAGCAGGACTGCGGCGTGGGTTATTGCAGCCACGGGAAAAATGCATTTAGCCGTGCCGCCGTCCGCCGCTACCTGGCGCGGCACGCCGGAAAATGACGGTTTCCCTCCGCCTGCCTGCGGCAGGCCGTGCCACTGGCCCTGTCAATCGAGGGCAGAACAGAATTCGAGGATGCGAGCGCGGACGGATTTGACAGGGACGGCGAAGGACAACACAGAGGCATCGTCGAGAAGCAGGATGACCCGGTCGAGTTCGCCTTCGCCGGCGCGACCCGCGAGAGCAAGCCGGAGGGGATGGAAGAGATCGCGGCCACGAACCTCGAGAGTTTCTTTAAGGTGAGTCA
>Ga0306921_10002452_pt1 | contig 18607 bp, 13 predicted proteins | sample sta12Cox44000080_FD_203760 | JGI IMG/M metagenome (GOLD analysis project Ga0306921, IMG submission 203760) | Lab enrichment of tropical soil microbial communities from Luquillo Experimental Forest, Puerto Rico - statoxic.12C.oxic.44.000.080 (v2)... | ecosystem: Environmental > Terrestrial >... | reverse complement strand
CTTGATACCAGACCAATCTGCTCTCAGCGGCCAGTCGTATGAAATTGAAGGCGAGCTGGCGAACGCTCGGCTGTTTGCCGAGAAGGAAGTCTCGCTGCCCATTCACCCCTTCATGTCTGACGATGACGTCGAGAGAGTAGTGGCGGCGTGTAATAGTTGGGGAAAATCATAGGCGGCGATGTTCTCGATCGTAATCCCAGTTTACAAAAACGAAGCATCCATTCCGAACCTTCTGTTAACACTCCATGGAATTAACAAGAGGTTGGGCGGTCCACTTGAAGTCGTGTTTGTCGTTGACGGAAGTCCGGACCAATCCTTTCAGCGCTTGGCTGCGGAGCTTCCAGCCGCCCCTTTCAAGGCTAAGCTCATCGCTTTGTCGCGAAACTTCGGGTCGTTCTCCGCGATCCGCATAGGTCTGCAAAAGGCAACGGGCCCATACTTCGCTGTCATGGCAGCTGACCTGCAGGAACCAGCAGACTTAATCATGGCGTTCTTCGATGATCTTGCCAAAGACGAAGCTGATGTGGTTGTAGGCACCCGTGTAGCGCGAGACGATCCCTTTCTAAGTAGGATCGGCTCTCAGCTATTTTGGTTTCTTTACCGGAAGGTGGTACAGCCAGAATTGCCTCCTGGCGGAATCGATGTGTTTGGCTGCAATGCTGCCTTTCATCGGGAATTGCTCAAGCTTGAGGAATCTCACAGTTCGCTTGTCGGTCTGGTGCTTTGGTTGGGATTCAGGCGCAAGGCTATTCCTTACAAAAGGCAGCGACGACAACATGGCAGGAGCGCATGGACCTTCACAAAGAGAATGCGTTATCTGGCAGACTCGTCCTTTTCCTTTTCAGACCTTCCAATCAAAGTGCTGCTTTGGATCGGTTCAATTGGTCTCGCTACATCCATTCTTTTTTCCATAATCGTCCTATTGGCGCGGCTTACTGGTAGGATCCAGGTACCGGGATATTCACCGATCGTCTTGACCATCATTTTTTTTGGGAGCATTAATCTGGTCTGCCTCGGCATCGTCGGCACGTACGTGTGGCGGGTTTACGAGAATACGAAGAAACGCCCTGGAGCTGTCGTGTTCCGAGAGATACAATTTAGCTGAGTAAACATGGATTACTTCGTTCATCCGCAGGGTATCTGCGAAAGTCATTCCGTCGGCTCGGACACAAAGGTATGGGCTTTTACGCATGTTCTGCCCGGCGCAGTGATAGGTAAAGATTGTAACATCTGCGATCACGTTTTTATCGAGAACGATGTCGTTGTGGGCGATCGCGTCACCGTAAAGTCCGGAGTCCAGCTCTGGGATGGTCTTCGGATCGGCAACGACGTTTTTATCGGGCCAAATGTAAGTTTCACTAATGACCTGTTCCCCAGGAGCAAGCAACAGCCTGTAGAGTTTGCAAAGACTATCCTTGAGGAAGGTTGTTCGATCGGCGCTAACGCCACTGTTTTGCCGGGAATTTCCATTGGCCGACACGCCATGGTCGGCGCGGGCGCAGTTGTGACGCGATCAGTGCCTCCGAATGCAATAGTGTACGGCAACCCAGCTCGGATCCAAGGTTATGCCTCCGAGATGCCAAAGACAAATGACGCACGCAACCGCGGGAAACAGCAAGATTCGTCCATTGATGTTTCGCATGTGGAAGGTGTCACGATCCATCAATTGCCATTGTTCGAAGATATTCGAGGAAGACTGGTAGCCGCCGAGATGGGTGACGTGTTACCGTTCAAACCAGCTCGATTCTTCCTTGTTCACGCTGTGCCGAGCAGCGAGGTGCGCGGGGAGCACGCTCATCGGGAGTGTCAGCAATTTCTCGTTTGCGTAAAGGGAAGTGTGCACGTCGTAGTAGACGATGGCGCGCGACGTCAGGAGATCGTTCTTGATCGGCCGGAGATCGGCATACACGTGAAGCCGCTGGTATGGGGAACGCAATACAAGTACTCAGCAGACGCCGTCCTACTGGTGTTTGCTTCTCATCCCTACGACGCGAACGACTATATCCGCGATTACGACAAATGGCTCGAGGCATTAAAACAACGTTTGATGGCCAAAACCTGATTTCACGGCGCGCTCGCCCTCTTATCAGGCTCTCACTCTAGTGCATCAGAGTAGCATGAAGCTGACTGACACGGTGGTAGATCGTTGGAAGTGGCTTTTTCGCGACCCGATCTTTCAGTCTCTCGCGATCTACACAGGCATCATAATCATTCTGATCTGGCCAACGGTCGGCCTCTACGCGTGGTCCGGACACGATCAACTGTTTCCGGTTATTCGCGTTTACGAGGTTTGCAAGGTATGGCGAGCGCAAGGACCTGGCCATGTGCCATGGGCGCCTGACTGGGCTTTCGGTTACGGCTATCCCTTTCATACTTTCTACCAACCGTTCGGCTACTACGTAGGCGCTCTCTTTCATTTTTTGCTCGGTCTCGATTACGGTCCGGCTACCAAGATGAGCTTCTACAGCTCAATTCATCTAAGTGGCCTTGCGATGTACGGGCTGGTCTATGTGATCGGAGAACGTGAAGGCTGGCCGCGGTTACATTGGTGGGCGCTCGCCGCTGCTACCGTGTTCGCGTTAACCCGGTATCATTTAACGGATATGTTCGTTCGCGCTGATCTCGGTGAATCATGGGCGTGGGCCGCTGTGGCCGGTGTGTTTTTAGGAGTAGAAATTGCACGGCGGCATGGGTTATTCGGCTTCCTGGTGATCGCGATGTCTTACAACTTTCTCATGTTAAGTCACAATGTCACCGCTCTCTACGGCACGATCGCAGTTGGATTTTACACGTTGCTTACGATTTCCGACAAACGTTGGCCGTTCATCGTTATGACTGGAGGAGCTTTCGGCGCAGCGATGGCGGCTTTTTTTTGGCTGCCTGCCATGATCTTGCTGAAACTGACAAACGCAGGTCTTTCGTCACGCGCAGCTGCCCACGTTGCTTCAACCATCTCGTCCCCACAGGTCCTGCAGTCACATGCTTTATACTGGCAACAGTACTTCGTGGAGAGCCTCGGTAGGCAAGGGAGTATCCCGGGCCCCGACGATAATATGGGGATTAACCTCGGTATCGCAGTGCTAATCGGGATTGTGCTCTCCGTTATAGCATTTTTTCGATCCGGCCTGAGCGGCACTCAACGCTATCGGGTGGGAGTCTGCCTGGCCCTGACAGCGCTTGTTGTGTTCGCGACGTCCAATTACATGAACTGGGCGCGCGTGCCGCGGGTATTGTGCTTCATACAATTTCCGTGGCGACTATTGATTTTCACCACCTTGTTTGGCTGTCTTGCTACGGTTATGGCTGCGCCTGTATTGGATAGATGGTTGCATCCGCTCGTGTGGGCTCTGATTGCAATTGTCTTGGCAATCCCCACCCTACCGTTGATTCTGACGCTGCCTGGTAAGCTAACTGATCATGGAACTACCGAGCGCGTCTTGCGCTGGTACGCGCGGCAGGAGCGCTTGAATTGGTATGGAGGCAACGCTCCTCAAGAGTTCTGGCCATTAACAGTTAAGCCGCCTCTCACGGATCCGAAATTTCTGTACAATAATCCGCCGCCGGATAATCGCCTGACACCGATTAGCGGAGAAATCACAGTCCAAAATTACGAGCACAAAGGGACAGCATACATCTACAGCTATGCTGCTCCCACAGACGTTACGGCCCAAATTGCTGTCGTCTATTTTCCAGGGTGGCAACTAAGGATCGATGGACATAGGCGGGATGATAAAATCTCAGTAGGCGACAAGGGTCTCCTGAATCTTAACCTGCCACGCGGAAATCATTTCGTGGAGCTGCGATATGGTTTGTCACCGATCGGGCGCGCCGCGCGAGACATCAGCTATGTCGCCTGGTTCGTATGGATAAGCGCAGCTGGGGTACTGCTGCTCCGGCGTAAAAAAAGAGCTGCTGCTGGAGTCCACCCTTGTCAGATTCGGTTGGCTCCGAGCCATTGATTGTGAATGGGTGCACGGCCCTTTCTGAAGAGGAATCTTGCATGTTTCGTCCGAACACAACACATTCCGTGGCGACGATTCCGCTTTCGGCGATAACGCGGAGTGCTACACGAGGCTTTGCAACGCCGCTGGTTGTTTAGAGCATGAAAATTTCAATCGTTATTCCTTGTTACAACGAAAAGAATACAATCCAGCAAATCGTCGAAACAGTTCGGGCCGTCCCGATCGGGAACAAAGAGATCATCGTGGTCGACGATTGTTCACAGGACGGGACGCAAGAGTTGCTGAAAGGAGAAATTTCTCAGATTATTGATCAGACTATTTACCATCCGGTGAATTGCGGCAAAGGCGCGGCGCTCCGGAGCGGCTTCGCCGCAGCAACCGGTGACATCATTCTTGTGCAAGATGCGGACCTTGAATACAGCCCAGAAGATTACCCGGTGGTCTTGGAACCGATTGTTTCAGGTAAGGCAGACGCGGTGATCGGATCTCGGTTTATGGGCGGTCGGCCGCATCGGGTGCTTTTTTTCTGGCATATGGTAGGCAATAGGTTTCTCACACTGCTGTCCAACATGCTGACGAACCTTAACCTGACAGACATGGAAACCGGCTCTAAAGCGTTTAAAGCTTCTCTTATCAAATCGATTGAGATCGAAGAAGATCGTTTTGGTGTTGAGCCTGAGATGATCGCGAAGCTCGCCCGAAGAAATTGCAGGATATACGAGGTCGGCATTTCGTACAGCGGCCGGACGTATGCCGAAGGCAAAAAAATCAGTTGGAAGGACGGCGTGTATGCGCTTTACGCCATAATCAAATATAATCTCCGGGGGGCGAAGACCACGACGCCCTTTGAGACTAAGTAATAAAGCGTGTTCGCCGATTGCGACTTCGGACGGCACTGTAACCCTTCCAGGCCGGACGCAAAGCTCTTAGGATTTGAACCCGAATGAACGTTAAACAATCCGTATCGTTACCCGGCCATCCGACCTGGACCGAACGGCTGCCAGTGTGGCTAGCAATAGCAGCCGCTTGCATTTTCGTGTGCCTGGCCAGCTATCGTATTGAACTTCCCGGACTCTATTTCGACGAAATGATTTTTGTCGACGCGGCTCAAGGTAATCTCGAGACGACGCGCGTCCATATGCGTTTGGGCCCAGTACCGGTTTTGATCATGCCTTACATCGGTGCGTTAAAAGCATGGCTCTACGTTCCGGTTTTTCATCTGTTAGGCGTCTCACCCTGGACGGTTCGCCTGCCTGCGATCCTTGTTGCCGCCGCGACACTCCTGATTTTGTTCCAAGCAATGCGCCTAACGCTTGGCGCTACCTGGGCTGCAGTAGTCGCCTGGCTGCTGGCGCTCGACCCGGCTAACATTTTTCCGAGTCGACTCGACTGGGGGCCGACTGTGTTAATGCACTTCTTTCAAGCTTCTATTCTTGCTCTCTGGTTTAGCTATCGCGACAGCTCACATGTCTGGAAAATAGGTCTCATAGCCATTTGCTGCGCGCTTGGTTTCTTTGACAAGTTCAATTTCATCTGGTTCGTGGCAGCCTTTGGCACAGCAGTCGCCCTTTGCTACCCTGATAGCCTTAAGCGCCTTTGGGTCTTATCGCCGAAATTCATTCGTTGGCTTGCAATCGTTATTGGTTTGGCTGCGCTGGCCGTAGCACTGCGCCTGATTTTGCCAATCATGCAGTTTCCCCCGGCAGTGAGTCTCAGGGCACATCTCATGCAGAGTTGGAGTGAGTATCAGATCGCCCTATCCGGTATTGCGGTGGCCGAATATGTATTTGGAAACGCAGCGGGCATAATTAGCTCGGTTCCGCATAGGCTAGTTTTCATTGCTGCCGGGCTGGCATTGGCATGCAGCGTGATACCAATGTCCAACCCCAATGCCCGGGAAAATAGAAAAAACGGTTGGTTCTGCTTCTTGATCGGTCTCTTCATTTTCATAGAGATTGTGATAACGCCGCAGGCTGGAGGTCCCCACCATCACTCTATGCTTTTCCCTTTGCCTCTGTTGGCCTCTGCGTTCCTCGCACGATCTTTGTATGATCACTTTCGTACGACAAAGTTCTCCTGGCTGGCTCCAGTCATAGCAGTGGCAGTAGCAGTCGTGGCAATGTGCGTTTTTGTCGTGAACTTTCATAATACGCTGAGGTACGTGTCGCATTTTAGAAGCGATTCGAGGTATAAGCCGCTGTGGTCTCCGGCCATCTATTCTCTTTCTCGTTACATCAATGACTATGAGCGAGGGTCGCAAAAAATAGTCTCGGTCGATTGTTGCCTGGAGCAGCTTCAGATGCTGGCTCCGAAGAAACTCCGCCGTCGGTTCCGCGATCTTTGGTCGGACTTCAGGCGTTTGCCAAAAACTCGCGACGAGCAGGACGCGATGCTGGCAAATATCTTCCCACAAGGCAGAACTCTTGTTATCACCTTCGATCCTTCCAAAGAGACTTTTCCAGAGACGCGGAAAAATTTCTTTGCCTTGCTTTCCGCTCACCCTGAGCTCGAATGCCGCCTGGTAAAGGAATTTTGGTACGGAGGCGAAAAGATTTACGAACTGTATGAAGTTGTCCGTGGATCAAACAGCGGATGAGAGGCGGACGTGCAAAAACCGGAGTGCCTGAGCGCGACGCGGTAAATCGAACGTCATCTCGTCAAAAAATTGCTGCTCGAAATATCTTCTTGCGATCGGCAGGTTCGATTTTAACATGCGTCCGATCTCATCATCCCGGTGTAATACTGTTGATTTTCGAGGATCATCACCACGGAGGGTTTATTATGGTTTCAGATGAAAGCAACACTCAGTGCATCTGTATAACATACACAAGGACTCGGGGTTCAAAGGGTCTTTTCGTGCACACACCTTTCGCGCTCTTTTTAGCATGCACGTTATGGCTCGCTGTGGTCTCCCATGCTTCCGCCACTGCGCTGCCAGATGGATTCGCCGAAGTGCAGTACGCACATGGGTTAACGTATCCGACTGCGATGGCCTTTGCACCCGATCGATGTTCCGCATCGGGCACACCAGTACACAGGCTGTTTGTTTGCGAACAGTCAGGCACTGTACGCGTATTTCGCAATGGCGTTCTGCAGCCTCAGCCCTTTTTGAGTGTTCATACCGAAAGCTGTGACGAGCGCGGACTCGACGGCATCTGTTTCGATCCGAACTTCGCAGCGAATCACTACGTTTATGTCTATTACACGGTATTCGCGTCCGCCGACTCCTCATTGCCTACTCACAATCGTCTGAGCCGCTTTACTGCCGATCCTGTCAATCCGGATGTCGCCTTGCCCGGGAGCGAAACTCCTATCATGGAGATGGATACTCTGAATCCTTTTCCCGCCTGCATTCACAATGGGGGCGCCATGCACTTCGGACGCGACGGCAAGCTTTATGTGGCTGTGGGCAACAACGGTGTTAATGCCCATTCACAAGATTTCGGCACCGTGCTCGGGAAAATCCTGCGGATCAACCCCGTCCCGGAAAATCCCGACGGAACCAATCCGGAATCAACATTTCCCACCGATAATCCCTTCTATAGCACGACCACAGGCAAAAACCGCGCGATTTACATCCTGGGATTACGGAATCCGTTCACGTTTAATTTCCAGGTGAGCACTGGACGGATGTTTATCGATGACGTTGGCGAGGCGACCTGCGAGCGCATCTTTGAAGGAATTAAGGGAGGCAATTGCGGCTGGCCGGAAGTTGAGTGCCCCGCGGATTCGCCGATTCCTGGACTAATTAATCCCATCTTCGCTTACGAACATAATCCTAACTTCACACCGCACGGTTGTGCGCTTACGGGAGGCACTTTTTACAATCCACCGCACCTCTGTGCCGGCGATCCGCCGTACGGCTTCCCGAGTTCATACGTTGGCAAATATTTCTTCTTGGATCTTTGTGCGGGTTGGATTTACACACTTGATCCAAACCAAGTCGACGTAACGAGCTCATTCCAATTTCCATGTCCTTTGTGCCATACGATCAATTTGTTTGCTTACGGGATTCATGGCACGGGCTCCGGCGATCAAGGCTCTGTTTATCTGACGCAGGGGCCAGACGCAAATCTCTACTATATCAGCCGAGTTGATAGAGCAGTTTACCAAATTAGTTATCCGGGGAGCCTTTCCCCTACGGTCGGCACGCAGCCGGACAATCAACTCGCTGGCCAAGGATCACCTGCGACCTTTACCGTTGCCGCGTCAGGCGTTCAACCATTACACTATCAATGGCAGCGCGGTACGACCAATATTGTCGGCGCACCGGACTCTCCGAATTACACCCTAGAAGACGCCCAGGTAGCAACTGACAACCAGGCGACGTTTCGATGTGTAGTAACTAACGCATACGGGAGTAGCACAAGCCAGAGCGCCGTCCTGACGGTGATTCCACAACAGCCCCCGACTGCCAATATCACCTCACCCGCACCAAACACGAACTTTAGGGCCGGTGACGTTATCTCCTTTGCCGGATCGGCGACCGATCCACAAGATGGGACGCTCCCACCGAGTGCGCTTACCTGGACAATATTGCTCGAGGATCATGCTGTTTCCGACTCAAACCACTTTAGCCAACCATTTTTCGGCCCCGTTAGCGGAATCGCAAACGGCACAGTAACAATTCCTACACGCGGCAGGACCGAACCTGACATTTGGTACCGCATTTTTCTCACCGCTACAGATTCGTTCGGGCTTACACGGACCACCTTTACTGACATAGTGCCGGAGCTTTCCCGCTTGTCCGTTGTAACAAACCCCGCGGTGTTCCAGTCAACAAACGTGCGGTTAAAGGTCCGCTTAGACGGCTTACCGAAGTACGGTCCGTACCCGTTCTGGAGTGTGGTAAATCTAATACGCAATATAGGAGTGGATACCCCACAGGTGTTGAATGGTCTGACGTACGACTTCTATTCCTGGTCAGATAACGGTGCGCGCTTTCATGACATCTCGGCGCCGCTAACTTCAACTACTTACGTCGCGAATTTTTGGAAAAGACCAGGGTACGGCAGCATAACGGCCAACCCGAATCCTGTAGAGCTACTCCCGGGTAACACGACCGGCGTTACCAACGTGTTTTGGTCAAGCGCACAAGCCGTCGCCGTCGAGGTGCATCGCGATTCACCGTCTGGGCCGCTGTTTGCCCGCACTGCATCCGGGAGCTTTTCGTTGCCTACAGGAAACTGGGTGCAGGAAGGCACAAGACTCTTCCTGCAAGATGTGACTGGCGGTCAGTCGCTAACTCCTGCCTTTACACTTGATTCAGTAACGTTGCATGTTACCGCCGCTCCGACCGGTTCGATTACCGCGAATCCGAATCCTGTTATCCCGGACTGGCGCGGAAAGGGCGCAACAACTCTCTCCTGGACAAGCTACGGGACCAGTAGCGTCGAAATCCACGTCAACGCTCCCAATGGCCCGGGGTTTGTCAGCAGCGGTTCCGGTACTTTCACGGCTATTACCGGCCACTGGGCAGGCCCTGGGATAACTTTTTACCTGCAGAATACCTCGAATAGCTTGCCCTTAACTGCCGCGAATACGCTGGCCAAGGTCACGATGGTTGGTGGAACTATCTCCGTTAATCCGGATCCAATCATAGTAACGGATGGTTCAGGTTTGGGAGTCGCCACAATCACTTCGACCAGTACCGGAACGTCGGCAGTGGAGGTACACGTCAATTCTCCATCAGGCAATCTCCTCTACCGGACCGGTCCCGGCACGTTCTCAGGGGTTACAGGCAAGTGGGTTAGAAACGGCCAGAAATTTTATCTTCAGGACGCCTCTGACGGAAAGCCGCTTACTTCCGCCAACACTCTGGCCGTTGCAACTGCGGTGGTAATATCTCAACCATAGAGGAACTTTTTTCCGGACAGCGCGAGAGCAGATTGGGTTGTGATCGTCGAGTGCGTTCGCTCGTTTCAAACGAACGCAGTTGATTTTCTTGCTTTTCATCTGTTCATCTTTACAATCCGCGATTCAATATGGTTGGGAGTCGGCTCGCACGCGGCAATCATTCGTCTGCTATCAGTGAATCTCGTCGTCTGAGCCTCGCCCGGTTTTCGGGGGCGATATTTCGGACTGCTTTCCTTGCCTTCGCGGCGTCATGTGCAGGTGTCGCCGGTATTTGGGCCACCGATCTGCCCGACGGTTTCGCAGAGAGACAATACGCCACCGGGCTAACCGACCCAACAGCGATGGCGTTCGCGCCGGACCCTTGTCCTGTATCTGGCACACCCATTCACAGACTCTTTGTCTGTGAAAAAGAAGGAAGAGTTCGCGTTTTTCGTAACGGCGTTTTACAGCCAACGCCCTTTTTGAGTGTAGCGGCCGACACTCGTGGTGAACGTGGGCTGGACGGAATTTGTTTTGACCCGAACTTTGCAGCGAACGGATATGTTTATGTTTACTACACGATCCTACAGGGCGACGCCTCTTTGCCGACTCACAACCGCGTGAGCCGCTTTACCGCTGATCCTGCCCATCCGGACGTCGCGCTAGCCGGGAGCGAAACACCTCTCCATTGAAATGGACGATTTGGTAGCGACCTCGTATATCCACAATGGAGGCGCCATGCATTTCGGACCCGACGGCAAGTTTTACATATCCGTAGGAGAAAACGGTCAGGGTACACCCTCGCAATCCTTAAACAGTGTGCTCGGCAAAATCTTGCGAATTAATCCGGTACCCGAAAATCCCGATGGGACCAACCCGCCATCAACCTTTCCGACTGACAATCCATTTTACAATCGCGGTACCGGAAAAAATAAGGCGATCTATATACTGGGATTGCGCAATCCGTTTACATTCAATTTTCAGCCCGGCACGGGCAGGATGCTCGTTGATGATGTAGGCGCGGCGGTTTGGGAGGAAATCAACGAAGGGATGAGCGGCAAAAACTACGGTTGGCCAACTTGTGAGGGTCCTTGTGAGCCGCTACCTGCCGGTCTGACGAATCCTATCTTTGCTTACCAGCACAATCCGAATTTTACGCCTCACGGATGCGCGATCACCGGTGGCGCTTTTTATAATCCGCCACCGCGCTGCTCTGGGGACCCGCCGTACGGTTTTCCAGCTTCCTATGTTGGCAAATATTTCTTCATGGATTTTTGCGCGGGCTGGATCTACATAATGGATCCCAACACAGTTGATCCAGCCAGCCCGTACGGATTTCGTTCCGTTGCGCCATTTGCAGATAACATTCATGGTTTTGCCACTTACCTGATTCTTGGCCCGGACCAAAACCTGTACTACATCAGCCGTGCGGATGACGCGGTTTACAAGATTTACTATTCCGCCAATCTCGCACCTACGATCGGCACTCAGCCGGCAGACATACTGGTTGGACAAGGATGGCCAGCTACTTTTACTGTTGCCGCCTCAGGCGCACCGACTCTCCATTATCGCTGGCAACGCAATGATATCGACGTTCCCGGAGCGGCCGACGCACCAAGCTATACGGTCTCGAATCCCATTGCAGCGAACGACAACGGAGCCAGGTACCGTTGTATTATAAATAACTCTTTTGCAAGCATACACACGCGAGAAGCCGTGTTATCTGTCATTACCCAACAACCTCCTGTGGTTACGATTAGCTCGCCGCATGCCACAAGTATCTATGAAGCGGGCGACACCATTACGTTTACGGGATCGGCTGTCGATGGTCACGACATCATAACTCATGATCCACAGGATGGTGTGCTCTCCGCTGACGCGCTGACGTGGCAGATCTTATTCGAGCATCATAGCCTCAATGACCCCAACCATCATACACATCCGTTTTTTCCCCCTACCAGCGGAATATACGGAGGTACCGTTACACTCAATTTCCCGGAGACCGATCCAGATGTCTGGTATCGCATTTTTCTGAGCGCAACTGATTCCTATGGCCTCTCCACAACCGTTTTCCGAGACATATTCCCACGTCAGGTACACCTCGGCGTGACGACGACGCCGGTGCGGCTTCCGGTTAAACTCGATGGTTCACCAAAAACTGTTCCTTACTTTTTCTGGAATGTGGTTCATCTGATACGCAACATTGGTGTAGATACGCCTCAGGTTAAGGATGGGCTCATTTACGATTTCGTATCGTGGTCAGATCACGGTGCTCGATTCCACGATATTTTCGCGCCACGAACCAGTACGAGTTACATTGCTAATTTCTGGAAGCGACCTGGCTATGGGAGCATTACCGCTAATCCAAATCCTATCCAGGTAACAGATGGCAGCGGTACCGGAGCGACGACCTTGTTATGGTCAACTCGACAAACAAACAAAGTGGAGGTCCACCTCGGCTCCCCAACGGGAGGGCTGCTTGCTCGAAGCGGTGCAGATAATTTCTCGCAACTGACCAACGATGTTATACGAGATGGAACAAAGATCTACCTCCAAGACGTGAGTAACAATCAACCTCTTGCGCCGCGTTATACCCTCGATTCAGTGACGTTACACGTCACGACTGCCCCTGTGGGATCAATTACGGCCAATCCAAATCCTTTCGTGACGGACCAAAACGGCCTTGGCCAGACAACTATTGCTTGGACAAGTAATGTGGCGCAACGGGCAGAAGTTCACGTCGATGCTCCTAGTGGTCCGGGAATTGCAGGAGGTGACTCGGGCTCTTTTTCAGTACCTACTGGCCACTGGGTCAGAGACGGAATGACATTTTACCTGCAGGATGTATCCAACGGTTTCCCGCTAACTTCAGCCCACACGCTCGCCACAGTGACGATGAGGGCTATACGACCGCCTGCCGGCTCAATCACCGCCGTACCAAACCCATTTATACCTGGGCCGAATGGCCTTGGCCAGACCAGGCTCACGTGGACAAGCACTAACACCAAAAGAGTTGAAATTCACGTTAATGCGCCCAACGGCAATCTTTGTACCAGCAGTGGCCCGGGCACTTTCTCTGCAACTACCGGCCAGTGGGTGCAAAACGGAATGACTTTTTGCCTCCAGAATGTTTCCGATAACCGGCCCTTAACTGCCGCGAACACGCTCGCACGGGTAATTTTGACTGCTTCTCCTTGAGGGAGGTTCCACCTTCGTTCGCGCTAATCATAACAGTTGGCTGTGCGCAAATTCTCTTATCCAGCACATATGCGTGTTTGCAAAGTTAGTTGGGCGATAGTTGTTGCCACATTTTGGACCCCGCTTTTCCCGGCAATGTCGGAAAATTCCGTGCCGACACTGGCACGCGAGTTATCAGAGCTTCCGCCCGAGAGTTCGGTTCTCGATCTGCCTGAAGGCGTCTATACGATTGGCAGCACTTGGACGATCTCCAAGCCTGGAATTGTGGTTCGCGGCGCCGGGCCCGGAAAAACAATTTTGGTGCGCGATCCGAACTTCCAGGGTGTTCTCGTCCGAATGGATGCCGAAAGGAGCACCCTAAGTGACCTTACACTCGACGGGGCTGGAACACCGACAATTCTTTTTCTGAACCGCTCTGGTGTCACCGCGGACACGCTGGAAGTGAAAAACTTCACTCATATCGGCATAGCCGTGCCAGGGCAGGCTTCGGACTGTCGAATCACAAAGTGTGTCATCAACGGCCCCTCCAGCCAATCAACGATGGCTATTTGGCATGACGCAGGGCGTAACCCGACTGATTCGACAATCATGATCGACCACAACGTGATCAAGAATACTGGCCTCTATGGCACTGGGGGTCGAATAACAATCGCGGATAACCAGATAAGCGGAGAGCCGAATCCTGGCGGAGGACAGATGGACATCGGGAACGCATATTCAACAAATACTGTCGGTGTTATCACCGGTAATACGGTTATGAACGGCGGAACTTTGATGACCGGCGGCATTGAATTGGGCGGCGGCAGCTTCACTGTCGCAAATAACACAGTGAGAAATCATGGGCTCGCTGGCATAGGGATTGGCCATAACGTAGTCCAAGCTGAGATAACTGATAATATCATTTCCAACTCCGGCCAGAACACTACCGATAAGCATCAACCCCAGTGCAGATCTGCAATCTACGTCGGATATGGGGCGACCAATATACGTATTTCAGGAAATCGTTGCTTCGATGACCAACCAAATAAAACGCAAACATGGGGAGTGATTCTCGTTTCTCCACCGGCGAAGCCCGACCCGAGATTCGCGCCTAAAGCAACGGAACACATTTTCGTAACAAACAACGATTTGCGCGGGAATCTGCGTCCGGAAGGCCTACTGGATGAAAGCCGTGCGCGGGACAGGCGCAGTTCAGGCAATCTTCCGCCTAGAGCGAACCGTTAACGAACTGTTGCTAATCGTTATGCCTGCCGCGACTGCAATTTCGAAAGCCGCAGTTCCCCCAACCGGCGAGGGCCTGTCCACAATAGGTTCCGGACGACCAGCTACTGAGAAGAGGCGATTTTATCTTCGTGAGGTGGACGGCATCCGTTGTTTTGCAGTGTTGCTGGTTTGGTTGCATCACAATCCAGCGGGACCTGGAGCTGTTTTGCACGAGTTTAGCGCCAACGGTTGGGTCGGTGTAAATGTGTTTTTGGTCCTTAGTTCGTTTCTAATCACATCCCTGCTTCTGCTGGAGGCCGAGAAAAAAGGATCGATATCGCCCGCGAGATTCTACAGCCGACGAGTCCTGCGGATCTGGCCTTTGCTGGGATTAGCGCTGGCCCTGAATTATTTGCTTTTACCGGCGATTAATTATTTCCCGGATGGATTCCGGAATCAGCCTTTTCTTCAGGACTTGAAATATCAAGCTATACCGAATGCACTTTTGTTGGGAAATTGGAGTGCGGCAGTATTTGGTTATTTACAATACGGGTTTTGCAATCACTTGTGGACGATCAATCTCGAAGAGCAGTTTTACCTCCTTTGGCCTATACTGATGTTTTTCCTCATCAAGAAACCGCGCAGGATTTTGATCTGTTGCGCGGCACTAATGGCGGTGTCCTATGTTGCCCGATACTACTATGTCAGCGTCGGGTTCAAGCATCCAGCGCTGTGGGTTAGTACAATCACGAGATTGGATCCGCTAGCTCTTGGAGCTATACTGGCACTACTTTATCCACATTTGCGAAAATGGTTGGCTGGCAGACCGCGCCTGGCCTTCTCGCTGTTAGGCGTGGTTGTTTTTGCCATTACCAGTTGGCTGATAGTTCTTACGCTTCGCCGCTGGACGTGGGATTACGGAGATGTTTGGTGGAAGCTGGGTGCGGTAGACGCGTTCGTGGCACTTTGCGTTTGCTGCGTCATTAATACCCCGGTCTTGGCCTTTTTTTTCAGATTGCCGGTTGTCGCGTGGCTGGGGAAAATTTCGTATGGCTTGTATGTTTATCAGAAGTTCTTCGTAGATAGCAAATTTAGCATAGCTATACGCGCCTGGTGTCTCCAAATGACCAGGGGAAACGACAACCTGGCGTCGTGGGGATTGGGAATCTTGATCAATTCTCTCGCTCTGGTCGCAGTAAGCGCCGCAAGCTACTATTGCTTTGAGCGATGGTTCCTTAAATTTAAGGAGCGCTTTGAAAGTATTTTATCGCGACCCGCGTAGCTTTATGGCCAAAATGCTACGAGTTTCGGTACGAGATCGCGCATCCTAGCACACTCCGGGCGGGTGAGCTGCTCAGATCCGGAACGTTGCCATGCGCCGAGATCGAGACTGCCGTCCACTATCCGTTGCCGGTTCACCTACAAAAGCCGTACGCGCGTGTCGGTTACCAGCGCGGTGATCTCCCTGTCACCGAGAGCATCCGCCAGGGATCTCTCTCGCTGCCGATCTATCCAGAAGTTTCCAAGAGAAAATCTTCGCCATCGCATCCATTTTTTTGGATTTTGAGATTCACTGATGGGCTTCAGCATAAGCCTTCCGCCGCATGGGCTCTTGCTACGATTTGCTTCAGGCGACCGGCAAAATGCTTCAAATTTTGGGCTTGACACGTGAGAAGGCGACCTGATACAAACGGGGCGATCACGTGAGCCGACCTCCTAACTCATTCGGCCAGACAGAAGTAGTCTGTTGGGCTCAATCTACGCTGGGAGCGCCGCTTTCGCGGGATGCTTAATCCAACTGGAGCTCGGATGAATGCGGATGCTCTTCTGCCGAAGTGCCTTCGGATAGTTTCCGGTTCCGCGCGAACTGGGAGGGCAGTTCACGTTTTTACCAGGGCAATATCCAACCCAAATGCACTAAACAAATGAAAAACATAGTAAGATTCATCAGCCGCTGGCATTCGCGCAGTGGCTTTTTTATTGTGGCTGTCGCACTCTGCTGGTTTGCGCTTTCGCAGCCGCTCGAAGCAGCTTGCTCAGACGTTGGCGACTGCGGTGGGCAGAACACGGGAGTGGGCCCGGACGCACTCGCTAACTTCACCAGTGGAGTCTTGAATGTGGGTGTTGGTTTCCGAGCGCTCTTTAGCGACACCAGTGGCAGCTCGAACACTGCTGTCGGCGAGCAAGCCCTCTTCAACAATATTGACGGCAGTCACGGCACGGCCATCGGTGGGGAGGCCCTTTTTAACAACACCAGTGGCCAGGAGAATGTGGGCATCGGGTTTCGAACCCTCTACACCAATACGACTGGCAACAGAAACACCGGTATGGGATACCGAACGCTTGCCTTCAATTTGGATGGCAGTGATAACACGGCTATCGGATGGAACGCGCTCTACAATAACCGGAGTGGTGGTATTCAGAATACCGCCGTCGGTTCCCGAGCGCTCTTTACCAACCTGACCGGCCAGGACAACACCGGAGTGGGCGTTTTTGCACTCGAGAATAACGCCTCAGGTGTCACGAACGCCGCCTTGGGTATTTTCGCGGCCCAGAATACTACAACCGATTTCAACGTGGCTGTCGGCGGCTTTGCGCTTCAGCAAAACGTTGATGGCGCCAGAAACACCGCCGTTGGCGCTGGCGCGATGGAGACTGGAGCCGCGGGCAACGATAACACCGCGGTTGGGGAGCTAGCCGGCAATGGCACCACTGGAAACGGCAATACCGCTTTAGGCAGCGGCACCGGCCAAGGCGTAGCAGGTGGCGAAGGTAACATCTATATCGGCGCACACGTGCAGCCCGGTACTTCTGGCGAATTCGAATTCATTCGGATCGGCAACGACACGGCTTTTACGTTTCCGTATGACACGTATATTGCCGGCATCTTCAACAGGTCGAACGATCCCGGCACCGCCACTATCACTTACGTGGACTCCACGGGAAAGTTGGCCTCTATCTTGTCGTCCCGGCGCTATAAGCACGACATTAAACCAATGGACAGCGCCAGCGAAGCAATCCTGGCTCTCAAGCCAATGTCCTTCCACTATAACAGCGACGCCAAAAACACACCTTGCTTTGGCTTGATCGCCGAGGAAGTTGCGGCAGTAAACCCCGACCTGGTGATACGCGACAAGAAGGGCGAAGTCATGACCGTCCGTTACGATGTGGTGTGGAACATGTTGCTCAACGAGTTCCTCAAAGAACACAAGAAAGTCGAGGAGCAGCACGCGAGCATCAGCCAACTAAGGAGCGAAATGCAGACCATGGTTGCGCAGCTCAAGGACCAGGCCGCGCAGATCCAGAAAGTGAGCGCCCAGCTTGAAGTGAGCAAACCTGCGCCGCAAGTAGTTGCGAACAAACCTTAAAGCTCCGGAGTATAGCGGCCTTGTGTGTCGAAGCACCGAGGGAATTAAATCGGAAGGTGTTCGCCATTGCGGCGAATGCCTTCCTTGCTATGAATAACGTAAATCGATTACAGTTGTTCCTCGTATGAAAAAAATATTTGTCCTTTCGATCCTCACGGCTTTCGCAATGGTTTGCTCCTGCGAAAAACAAGATTCGCCCGCTGAAGAACAATTTGCGCAACGGAAACTACAGCTGGATGCACGCGAGGAAGCGTTAGCTGAAAGGAAGAGTGTATTGGATGAGAGAGAGAAAGCCCTAGATGAAAGGGAGAAAGCGCTACGGCAACGAGAGAAATCGTTGGCCGCAAAAGAACAAGCCACGATGAACGCTCAGACGAATCCTGCTAACGTCCAAGACCCCGCAGAGATGAAAGTTGAAAGAGACACGGTAACACAGCAGCTTTCCACCAGGATTCCCGATCCCTCGCAAGCGGCTGTTGAAAAAGCTGAAAAAGAGAGCGAAATACGAGGCGCTCAAAAAGTGCCGGCGCCAGGAAAATTGCAGAGCCAAAAACAGCTTAGCGCAGACGAAGTACAAAAGGAAAAACAGCCTATCATGGACCCAGCAGGGATTTCGCCAGCGCCGCAGTAAGTCCGACGCGGGTACGTACGCTGTTCGGGCCGAAGCTGGCTGGAGTTTTGGGCTTATAAGAGCACAGGCATTGACTCGCAGGCGCTTTTAACAACACAACTGGAAACGATAACGTGGCTGTCGGGTTTAGAACGCACAGCTGTTGGATGGAATGCGCTGTATAACAATAGGGGCGCCGCTAGTAACAATACAGCGACCGGTTCAAGAGCCCTTTTCATAACAACGACGGCATCGACAACACAGCCACCAGGATTTGAAGCGCTCCGTGAAAACATGGTGATAGTCGGACTGCATGCCAAAAGCGCGAGTCTGAGTAAACTGACTCTGCACTGCCGGGAAGGTCACGGTTCGGGACGGCAACTGATGGGAAAGCACTTCATTACCAGTACCGGCGGCGATCAGATTTATCT
>Ga0306921_10002451_pt1 | contig 18611 bp, 34 predicted proteins | sample sta12Cox44000080_FD_203760 | JGI IMG/M metagenome (GOLD analysis project Ga0306921, IMG submission 203760) | Lab enrichment of tropical soil microbial communities from Luquillo Experimental Forest, Puerto Rico - statoxic.12C.oxic.44.000.080 (v2)... | ecosystem: Environmental > Terrestrial >... | reverse complement strand
AAGGTGCTGCGGAATGGCACCGAACGCGATATGACCGTGAACTTGGGCGAACTGCCGGTAAAGGAGGCGAGCCTCGAGAATGATCGCAACGGCTCCAAGAGTTCTCTTTCCGGAGTGTCGGTCGAAGACATGGATACGCAAACCGCGCGGCAACTCGGATTGCCTCCGAACACCAGCGGAGTTGTGGTTACCGGTATCAACCCGTCCAGCCGGGCCGCTGGTTCGGGGCTGCAGCGCGGCGACGTGATCCAGGAGGTCAACCGGCAGTCCATAAAAACCAGTTCGGATTTTGAGCGCGCCATGCGCAACTCGAAAGACGAGACGCTCCTGCTGGTGAACCGCCGGGGCAGCACGATGTACGTGACCGTTTAAGAGGCTGCTGCGGGCAGGCCGGCCTCGGCATGGCTTCGCGCCCGGGCCGGCCTGCAGGACTCTTTTTTCCCCATTTATTTCTTTCTGTCTCCGGTTCCGACAGGACCAGTCGGAACTTTCAGTCCCAGAAGGACTTGCCCCCGATCGCGCTTCGGTCACACGGCGACCGACCGGCGCGCAGACCGGACCGTTTGCCACAGAAGAATTTGTCTGTACAGTTCGTGCTATTTTGTCACGCCGTACTTGCCATGGCGGTTGCGTACGACATTACGCCGGCCGCAGACAAGCGTCGCGAGCTCGAGCCACGAAAACGTAGCCGATCGACCTAGCTATATTGGCCAGAACCCGGCGTGGTTGTTTCCGGGTGGAAGGCAGACATTTGGCCGTGGTGCTTACCCACGGTGTCGAAGGCGCGAGGGGGTCACCCGCGTCGAACTCGTCGCCGAGTTGGAGCCGCGACTCGGCTTCCGTCCGGCGGTCGGTTGAGCAGATGGGCCTGTTCCGGGAGCCGTTTCGGAATTCCGCGTTTCCGCTCGCGCGTCTAGCGCGTGCCGCCGGCGACGCCACGCTGCTTCCGCGTGAGAATCTCGCGCACCGCATAGATGCGCCGATCCTGGCTTTCGAAATAGGTTCGCATGATCATTTCGCCGATCAACCCTGTACTGAACATCATCATGCCGCCCAGCAGCAGCAACCCACCGGCAATCATGAGCGGGCCGTGCTCGAGAACAATTTCGTAACCAAGCAACTTCTTGACCGCCAGGTAGCTCATGATTCCGCCGCCGCAGAGGGTGCCGAACAACCCGAGCGAACCAAAGAAATGCATCGGGCGGGTAAGGTATTTCAGCAGGAACCTGATGGTGAGTATGTCAAACAACACACGGAACGTGCGCCCAATTCCGTAGTGGGAGTCGCCCGACGCCCGCAAGGTGTTGCGGATCGGCACTTCGATAACGCGCGCGCCGTAGAAGCTCGCGAGCGCCGGAATGAAGCGGTGCAATTCGCCGTAGAGATTGATGTCCTTCAACACCTCGGCGCGGTAGGCCTTGAACGTGGTCCCGAAATCGCGCAACCTCAGCCCAGATGCCTTGGCCATCAGCCAGTTGGCGATGCGCGAAGGAAGCTTACGGCTGATCGGATTGTCGATTCGATCCTTGCGCCAACCGCTGGCAATGTCGTAGCCGTGTTCGATGCCCTGGAGCAGTGCCGGGATGTCCTCCGGAGCGTGCTGCAGGTCGCCATCCATGGCGATAATCACGTCGCCTTTGGCTTCGTGGAAGCCCGCTGACAGCGCCGCCGTCTGGCCAAAATTCCGCCGCAGCCGGACTACCTTGAGGTGCCCATCGGTCTCGACCAGGTTAGCCAGCAACTCAAAACTCCGGTCGGTGGAAGCGTCGTCGACAAACAGAATCTCGTAAGGCTTGCCGAGTTCTTCCAGGACTAGGGTGAGGCGGTCATAGAGGGGAAGAAGCGAATGCTCTTCGTTGTGGACCGGAATGACGATCGAAAGCATGGCGAAACCATCAGTGTATCACTGCCGCGTGCGTTCACAACCTGTCATATGCTGGAATTCACTGATTGCATGGACCCTGTTCCCTTTCGCGCGACCCGGGCGGGGGCCCCGTACGACGGCCTGTCGCTGCCGGTTTCGGTATTACTCGACAACGTGCGCAGTCTCTACAACGTGGGCGCGTTCTTTCGCACCGCGGACGCGGCTGGTCTTGAAAAGCTCTATTTGTGTGGGATCACTGGCCGGCCGCCGAAACGCGCCATCAGCAAAACGGCGTTGGGCGCCGAAAAAACGGTGCAGTGGGAGCACGCGTGGGAGCCGGGACCGTTGCTTGAGAAGATCCGCAGCCGAGGCTACGAAGTCGTAGCAGTGGAAACAGCCGTGCACGCCCTGGACCTGTTCGATTGGGCGCCGCGATTTCCCGTTTGCCTGGTTTTCGGCCATGAAGTGGAGGGCATCCGGAAGGAGCTCTCGGCGCTGGCGGATACGCACGTACGCATCCCGATGCTGGGCGGCAAGCACTCGCTCAACGTGGCCACAGCCGGAGGTGTGGTTGTCTATGAGCTGTTGCGCAAGTTCCGAATGTCCGGGCTTGCGCTACGATAGGAACTTGTCGCAACCACTCGCCCGCCTGCGAATGACGCTCGACTTCCTGCCTTCGCCGTCCGCGGAGAACCCTGGGCTGTTTATTCGCGATCCCTACCGGTATTCCGATTCCGTGGTAATCATTCCGCCGGTGCTGGTGAGGTGCTTGGACTGCTTCGACGGCCGCCATACCGATCTGGATTTGCGGGAGTCGCTGGTGCGACTGACCGGGGACCTCGACGTTGGCGAGGTCCAGCAACACCTGGTTCAGACGCTCAGCGCCGCCGGTTTTCTGGAAGATGAAAACTTTCGCAGGATGCAGGACGAGCGCCGGCAGGCATTTGCCTCAAGCCCCGTGCGAGAGCCGGCCCACGCCGGCTCCGCCTATCCGCTCGAAGCCCCCCAGTTGGAGCAGACGCTCAAACGTTATCTCGGCGCGGTTTCCCTCGCCCCGGAAACCGACCACCTGCTGGCCATTGCTGCCCCGCACGTCAGCCCTGAAGGCGGGTGGCAATCGTACCGCGCGGCCTATGGCCTGCTCGGAGAAGAGCTCCGCGAGCGGACCTTTGTCATCCTCGGCACCTCCCATTACGGCGAGCCGGAGACTTTCGGCCTCACTCGAAAACCCTTCATCACGCCCCTCGGCGAAGCCACTACCGATGTGCCTCTGGTGGATTGGCTGGCGGAGCGCGGCGGCCCTGCCGTGCGCATGGAGGACTACTGCCACTCGTTCGAGCATTCGGTGGAGCTGCAACTAATCTTCTTGCAGCATCGGCTGGGCCCGGGAGTGCGCATCCTGCCGATCCTGTGCGGAGCTTTCGCACAGAGCCTCCTCGGCGACCAAAACCCCGAGCGGAACGACCGGGTCAAGCAGTTCTTCGAGGCCCTTGGCGAATTGGCCGAGCGCGAGGCCGGTAGGGTTTTCTGGGTGCTCGGCGTGGACATGGCGCACATGGGGGCGCGCTACCAGGATGCGTTTTCTGCGGTCGCCGAACAAGGCATCATGGCCGAAGTAGCAGACCGCGATCGTGCTCGCATCGACCGCATCAATGCGTGCGACGCCGACGGCTTCTGGGACCTGGTCCGGGAAAACCGCGATGATCTGAAATGGTGCGGGTCGGCGCCCTTCTATACGTTTCTTAAGACGGCGCCGCGCGCTCGTGGCTCGCTGCGGCGATACGAGCAATGGAACATCGATGAGCGCAGCGTGGTCAGCTTCGCCGGGATCTCGTTCTCGCGGATTTGAGGGGCGGGTCGGAAACCTACGCTACTTTCTGTACTTTGCCGGCGCGTATGCAGGAGGTGCAGACGCGCAGGCGCCGGCTGGCGCCGTTTATGATCGCGCGAACGGTTTGCAGATTGAGATTCCACCGGCGCTTGGTAACATTGTGGGCGTGACTGATGCGGTGGCCGAACTGAGGCCCGCGACCGCATACTTCACAAACTCGTGCCATAAGACGAAAATTGTAGCAGCTTCAGCGGGTTTTCCGCAACTTGCGCATGCACTGGAAGTTTGATTGGCCCAATTTCTGGCGGTCGCTGATCGCGGTGCTCGTGGGCAATGCCATCTACTACGCGTCGTGGCGCCATCTGCCCGTGCGGGCGCGGCACCAGCTCTACCAGGTCGACTGGGGCTTAGCCGTGGACTTCTGGATGTGCCTGGTCTGCTATGGAATCGTTCGCCTGATCCGTTGATCCTAATTCAGGCCGATGAGGCGCGCCGGATTGCGCCTCGCCATCACATCGATTTCGCTGTCTGTGATGCCGGCTCTTTTCAGCAGATCAAGATACTGCTTCCAACCCTCGGTGTGGACGGGGTTCGCGGGCTGGCCGAGGTCGCTCGAGAGCAGGCTGTGCTCGGCTCCGACGGCGCGGATCGCCTTCACATAATCGGCCACCTTCAGCGCGGCGGCTGGCGGTGAGGTGGGCAGCACCGGGCTCGCGCAGAACTCGAGAAGGGCGCCGAGGCGCGCGGCTTCCTCCATCTCCGGAATGCTCATATTGACCGAATCGATCAGCGGATGCGTCACAACGATGCGGTTAATGCCCAGTTTGCGTGCCTCGCGGATCAGCATCAGGTCTTCGAGGGGCGAGGAGTGCCCCGTGGCCAGCGACAGATTTTCCTTGGCGATGATCTTCAGCACCTCGATCACCTCGGGCAGCGGCTGGCCATCCCGGGAGACGGAAACAAACGGCCGATTTTCTTTCGCGAAGCGGACCTGGTTTTCCGCGTCGAAAGTCGGCATCCACACGATGCGCGCGTGGCCACCTTGGAAGGCTGCCAGCTTCGCCACGGCTTCGGGATTCACGCCTCCGACGGAACGATTGAGCGCGATGGCCCCATAGATTTCGATGCCGGGAACGGCCCGGCTCACCATATAGGCGAGCTGGGCGGTGGGAGCGAAGTGGTTCTTCAAAACCAGCGCCCGCATCCCTTCGTTCTGCGCGAGGCGCGCAGCATCGAGGACGTCGATTTTGCGCGCGACCGCGTCGGGTCCGCCGTGAACGTGGATATCCACAATCCCTTGCAGTTGCGCGAAAGACAGGCCCGCGCCCAACACGAACAGGGATACAAGTCGCATCGCTCTCCTCCGGCTACTTGAGCTTTTCGAGTCTTTTGCGGATTTCCGGGGCATCCTTGGCGTCGCCAGAGAGTTCCAGATACTTGCCGTAAGCCTCTTTGGCAGTCTTGGCGTCCTTCTGCTTTTCGGCGGCCTCGCCCAGCCGCAGCCAGGCCTCGGCGAACCCGGGGTTCCACTTGGTGGCTTCGCGAAAACGCAAAGCGGCTCCGCGGAAGCTGCCTTTCTTGAAATAGTAATTGCCGATGTTCAGTTCTTTCTGAGCTTGCAGCGGGTTGAAGGAATATTCCTTCACCGACAGTGATTCGTCTTCCTCCGGGGGTACGGCCTCGGTGGTGGAAGCCGGCGGCTGAGGCCTCTCCTTTTTAAGGTCGTCCGCGAACACGGTCGTCGCGCTCACAACCAGCAGCGCCAAAACCCAGCGTGACATAATTGAATTTTACTCCACCCTCAACCACTTGCAGCCGTCGCGTTCAGAAACAAACCACTTGCGATTTCAGACGCCAAGCCACGTTTGCGGGACACCTGCGGGATAACGGCGAATACAAGGCGCAGATGCGGGATTGTGCGGGATGGCCTCTGAACTACCCACGCCAAGCCTTCCGATGCAACCTAGGCCGGTTTGCCCCTCAAGAAACGGCATTCTACGAGACGGGCGGCTGAAACATTCTCGGTGTTCCGTGATTTGGCGCATAGGGGTACACTGTGCGAGGCGCCGCCATACCAAGTCCAGAGCATGAAGAAAGTCTCCCTTATTACCGATGGCTCTTGCCTCGGAAATCCCGGGCGAGGGGGCTGGGCCTGCCTGTTTCGGTTCGATGGCGTGAAAAGCGAGGAGATCTTCGGATTCGACCCGCATACTACCAATAACCGCATGGAACTGATGGCTCCGATTCAGGGCTTGCTGGCGCTCGAAGAGCTGGCGCTCAAAGAGCCTTGCGAGGTGGAGATCACCAGTGACTCGAAGTACGTGGTCCAGGGGATGACCGAGTGGATCTCCAACTGGAAGCAAAGGCGTTGGTGGCTCAAGCATGGGCCTGTGCTCAACGCGTATCTCTGGATTGAATTAGACGAGTTGGCCTCACTGTATAAGCCTAAGCCCACCTGGGCATGGACGCGGGGCCACGCCGATCACGAAGACAACGTCCGGTGCGATTTGTTGGCACGGAATGCGGCAGCCACCCAGCAGAGTTCTTGGCCAGATGGAAGGCGGCACGCACCTCTCCGCCGCAACCTGGGTGTGGATTACGTGCCGCCCAAACCCTGATCAACGAGGCGGGCGGCTGGAACATTTCCGGCAGTCCAATGTATTGGCCGCAAACGGTTATCATTTGGACGATATGAGACGACTGCTCTTTGCACTGCTGGTGCTGGTCTGGATTGCCTCGTCTCAGCCAAGCGCACCACACCCCACCATCGTCAACAACCCGAATCCGAATCGCCTCATTGTTCACGATGTCCCTACCCCTCCTGTCAGTGCGGTGCCATCGAGCCCGATAAAGTCTTTCCTGAGGATCTGGTATTTGCGGGCAGCCCGGATATGGATCAGAGCTTCGAGGCTGTGGCAAACCCGCTAATCGCCCGGAACATCACTTCCGCTTCCTCTTAGCCTTCGGCGACCTTCCACGCTTGCCAACCTTGCGGGCCTCTCGTTCCTGCCGTTCCTTGAGTTTTTTCCGGGGGGTCGCCGATCCGCGCGGCCGGTGCTACAACTGCGGGCAAATGGAGGCGGGGAAGTGAAACTGCCCAAGACGCTGCAACGGTATGCGGCCATCATCGAGTCAATGGATAATGAACGGTTCGCAGGCAACGGGTACTGGGTTTATCCGCGCGGCCGGGATGCACTTCGTGCCGATGTACTGACTGCACCGGGAGGTGAGCAAATGAAGGCTATCCGCCGTTACTTTGCGAAAGTCTAACGGGCGCGGCGCAACACCGAGCCCGTGCTCGAGCGTACCGCTACTGCGATCTCGCGAAGGTGAAGACGACGAAAGAACCATTCAGAGCGCCCTTGCATTCTACTTTAGGCCTAGCTAAAGTATAGAATGTGAATGGCGGCGAATCCCTACAGCGTTCAAAGAGTCGACGGACAGAAGCCGTCAATTCGCCGGGGAATAGCATTCCTGTTATGCCGGGAGAACGCCGGCCTCAATGCAGCAGAAACGTTCTTTCGGTTGAAGCCGAATCGGGCTCGGGAGGTTAGAACACGGTTTGATCATTGGATTGACGGCGGCCAGCCGCGCGACAACTGGTTCCACGGGTGGCCAGGCCATCCCATGTACAAGCACTGTTTCGTTTTCAAGTGGAAGGAGAATCGACAGAATCATCGCTTATATGGATTCCTTTGTAATCCGCAGCCCACGTCACGTCCAGGATTTCAGTTGTGTGTGCTTGCGACGCATCGAACGAAGAACGAACGCGAGACGGATGAGCGCGAGCTTGAAATCGCTGTCTCACTCCGCGCGAGTCCGGATGTGATTATGGCGATCCAGAGCATCTATCCAGATGTGAAAGGCGGTAAGGAGCAATGGGTAAACTAAATACGCATTGGACGAGCGCCAGTACAGACGATTTTCTCTATAGGGTTGCGGCCGATTTCGCCCAACAAATCGAAGATGCGATGAAAGAGTCCGAGGCCAGCCAGGCGGCATTGGCTAAGGCTCTCGGCGTGTCCGAAGGACGCGTGTCTCAGGTGCTTAACAATCCCGGCAACCTGACTTTGCGTAACGCGATTGAGTATGCGCGTGCGCTGAAGAGGAAAGCAGCCATCGTGGTTTATGATGATCGCGATCCGAAGAACCGAAACGGGCCGATCAATTCCAAGATTTTTACATCGTGCTGGGAAATGCGAGGCAGGCCCTCCGATTTCTTTGAGTTGAACGCGCCTCCGCAGCAGACTGCTATCAGCACACAAGCCTTCTTTGCCTGCCACCACGGCTCATTCATCGGGCCGCTTGTCGCCAACAACGCGCTTTCCTTCTGGCCCGGCACATCCCTGCCCTGGCCAATTTCTCCCGGTTTTACAAGTTCTAATCAAACCTCCACGGGAACTCTCATAGCAAGCGGAGAATTAGTATGGCAGAGCCAACCCAAATAGTTTTTAGCTACAAAGAAGTGGTAGAGTGCCTTGTTCGAAAACAAGATATCCATGAGGGCATTTGGGGACTATCTGTCAAATTTGCGATTAGTGCGGCGAATGTAGGCCCCACTAAGGAAGAGTTGCGGCCGGCTGCGATTATCCCACTGATGGAAATTGGACTTCAGAAGATGGAGGAAGAGAACAATTTGTCCGTTGACGCAGCGAAAGTCAACCCTGCACCAATCCGGAAGGGAAGCTCTCCTCGTGCGAAAGTTAAGGGCTAAGCCTGCGACTCATTCGTGCCCAGAAGGCTCCGCTCTGACGCGGACACGGTAACCTGCGGCGACACTGCGAACAGGAGTGACGAGTAAACACACGTCAGCAGAACGGCAACGTACTTTGTCATGGTTCTCCTTATTGAGTTATTTCCCATTGACTTCTTCTTCACTCGCTCCCCACCTAAGCAAAGGGCCGGGACATGACGCCCGGCCCCTTGCCCTTCTCTCTAGAGAAAAACCTTACCGGCCCTCAAAGTAAAGCCACACTGTGCCGACTCTTGACAATCTGTGAGTCCTCATGGCTTTCAGGGATAAAATACAGGGACAAGCGTATGGTGTCAAGATGGTCTTTTCAATCCTTGCTCCCGTGATTCAAGCTCTACTGGAGCGCATCCAGGAGTGAACCTCCTCAAGTTGTAAAATGGAATCGTGAACGACCGCGAGTTTCGGCAGCGCCTCGTCAAATTGCGCTTGGAACGCGAGCGTAAAGATGCTCAGGCCGCAAACGCGGCCAAGAAACCTCCTGTTTCCGCGAAGTCCCAAAAGGCGAAGAAGAAGTGGTCTGCGTAGGCCGACCGTCATAAGGCTCCACGACCACCGGCCGAGGAACTGTCGGCGTTTACAAGCGCGGCTAATCCGGGACTTAAGCGCCAAGATTGAGGCAATGGCTGCAGCCGGCGACTATGATGGTCTGCGGTGCATTGCACGGACCGTTGATGCGCTATTCAGCCACCCACCGCAGAAGTAGGGGGAAACGATGCATATAGGATTTACAGAGATCCTGATTTTTCTGGGCGTCTTGCTGGTGCTGCTTTTTTTGGGGCTCGTAATCCTGGCCTTCTGGAGACTGGGCCCGAAGTGGCCCTTGCTGGCCACAATTTTATTGCTTGGGTGGGGACTGCATATGTTCGAGGGGTTGGCCCTGCCGGAAATAGCGGCCGTACTAGGGCTGGGCGTGCTCGCTTTTTGGCTCGTGATGTGGCTCTTGGGAAAGCTGAATCCCTCTAAACGCAACTCAGATGGCCCGCCAGACGCCAGCTAGGCGTAGACTATTGGACTGCGGAAAGGAAGGCAACGGTGACGGTGATAGACAGAGTGATGGCCCTCGTAACGGCAGGCGTTCTGCTGGCCCTTTTGTTCCGGGCCATCGACAGCATTCTAGATAAGCTGACTGAAATTGCCAACATTCTGCGGGGCATAAGGGACCTATTAGGAACCGAAAGGAGGCCACAATGACGAGACGACTGCTGATGTTGCTGGTGATGGCGCTGGCTGGCTCTCTGCTGGCCCAGGACCCAATAAAGGCCAACTGACTACCTCACTAAGGGCGTAGTCAACGGCTTGGCGTGGCGTATCATGGCTCCCGACATGAAGAACATGTTTGTAACCGCCTACCGGCTCGGCTTAACTGATGGCCGTGATTTGCTCACATGCACGGGTACAACTAAGCGGCTGGCTAACCTTGAGAGCGGACAAATCACCGATGAAATGGACGTCTTCTACAGCGCCGTAAGCAATCTGCCAATCCAAATCAACGGCGGGCTACTCTACAGTTGGCTCAAGCTCAGTGGCGCCACGAAGGAGGAGTTGGAGCGAGTCAGGCTCGAATTCTTGAAGTGAACGGTCCACCCAGCCCCCCGCCCGAGGCCAGCTAGGCGGCAAACTTTGGCCGATACTCGTCCCGTAATGCCAACGTCTGTACGACACTCAGCGATCGGCGCCGCCGACGATTGGTTTTCTTAACTCCAGGGCGGCTTGCTCGATCGACACATTCAAAAACCGCTGCCGCGTGCTCGCCAAAGGCCTGGCGACGTTCATAGACGCTGCCGCTAACCGCTATGCCGTCGATGAGGTAAGTCATTCCCAGTTTCTCTGTAATGTCGAGGCGATGTGGATAAGCGCCAGAGTTTGCGCAGCCGCGATGGTTTCCTTAAGAGTGAAAATATCGGCGTGTCCCGCTGTTTGGCCGCTATTGTTTTCCAGATACCAAGCCAAGCCGTCGCGTAGCCGGTTGCCATATTCCTGGAGAACTTGGACTGTGACAGTTTCGATTTGCATGTCAGCCTCGATTCCCCCGGTTAGCTTCGCTGCCCGCTACGCTTTTGAACGGGACGCGGAATATCCCGCATTCCCTGATTAGGCTTGCTCGCCACAACCTCGGGCGTATCGGAATCAACGCCCATGAACTTCGCCGGCAGAACCTCGATGCCCAAGTCGTTCACGGGCCAAGTGTCTCTCGGTACATTATCCATGCTGTTACCGTGGACACCGCCGTACGGCGTGTTGTTGAAGTTCTGGCGCTGGGCTGAAATGATTCCCGAAATAATGCTATCGGTTGGTTCCCGATGACTGATTGGCAGTTCCTCGGGCATCAGATCCGAATACCACGCAGATTCAACGTGCTGAATCCGGGAACCGTCTTCGGCGCGGCCTTCACGGGCGCCGGGTTGTCCTGGTTCGGCTGCGATATCGCGTCTAACGCGTCTAACTGGGCTTTTGTCGTTTGCCATAATAATTGCCTCTCTAGAACCAGTTCCGGTTCCAATAAGTGCTCCTTACAGTCTTGACTTGAACTCGTTAAACATACGCCCGCCGCCACGGAATCTTGCAATTTGCTGATCCGCCCGTTGTTCCATTTCGGCTTCGGCCGTTTCGGGGTTATCCCACCTGTGCTCTTGAGCTTTCTTGGCCGCCTCTTGTGCCTCCAGCCGCAATTGCTCGGACAGGTTCAGGTGGAGCCTGCCCTGTCCGACCTTCCACTCAAAAGCTTCCTGCCAAAGTTCAGGAGAGGTTGCCAGAGGAACACGCATGCCGTTGAAATCGACAATGCGGGTGCCGTGCTTGAGTGCCAAATACTCGCAAATCTCGGCGCTGTTATGTTCGTTCGTGCCGTCAAACTCAGGATGCGCCGCGGCGAATTCTTTGTAGGCCAGAATCGTTTCCCGAAGGTCTGCCTCCTCGAGGTTGCTTAAGGCTTCAAGTTGGCAACGATAGTACGCTTCTTCCGCGGAGCCGACCACTACGTCTTTTGGCGGGAGGAGTGGTATAGTCCGGGCGTGCTGTCTCTCTTGCGCCTCGGCTGATTCCTTGCATTCTCGCGGCGGGTAATAGTGATGGCCAGTGGAAACACCCAGCCAGCCACCGTCAATCTTTCGGACTAATGACATTTATCTGCTGCCTTTCGTTGCTGCCTGGGGGGGTTCTGCCGGCCCCGCCCTCACCGTCTGCCGCGATTCTGCCGTAAGACCGCCCCGAAGACACCATGACGGGCACCGGCAGAGATGCCTTCATGATGTCTTCAGGACAAAACCCAATCCGTCGCTTACCAGTACGGTAGGCGCGGAGTTCGCCGGACTTTACCATGCGATCAACGGTGGCCACGCTCAATCCGAGCTTACTAGCCGCATCCGCACGGGTGATAAGTTCGTGCTCAGTGAGTTGCATATGACTTAGCGTAGCACAATTTAGAACATTCGTGCTACAGGGGGTGGTGGGCGTCAGCTGATGATCATCCCGCCATCGGTGATGAACGGCATACCGTCCTCATCGAGGGTTCGGTGACTCTTGAGTGGGGTTCGATTCGGCACCCTGGGTTCCGGTGGGAAGACGGGGCTCGTCTGCTGAGCCAGCCAGTCATTGTGCTCTTTCTCCTGCTGTTCACACTTCAGCAAATCGGCGCGCAGGTCCTCGAATTCCTGAGCGACACGACTCGGCAATGAAGCGAACCATTCCCGAACGCTGCCGGCTGCCTTGCATTGCTGAACCGCCGTGTTCCAGCGTTCGCGTTCGGCCCGCTGCCGTTCCTCGCGCTCACGGTTCTCAATCTCCTCGCGGGCCGTTTCCTGGTCAAAGGCCTCGCAATCGGGGCAATCGACGCCACCAGGCCGGCCGTGGGTGCAAGGCCATTCAGCCTCATCCAACGCAATGGCGGCCACGGCCTTGGGCGCCCGTTCCGGCTTTGGCCTGCCCGCGTTGCGAAGTCGAGACCGCACGAAATCAGAGAGAGTCATCTGCGAGTCCCGAGCTTTCGCCTGCCAGGTGGACAGTTCCTTCGGCGAACACCGAACTAGGATTTGCTTGGTACGGAATTTGGCCATATATACCCCAAAATACTACAGTTGTAGTTATCAGGGGTTACGGCCACAGAAGACCGGTTCTGACCTAGCCCGCCTCCTCAGGCAAGTCCCCTAGGGTGTTCCCCTCTCCCGGTGAACGATTTCCAAATGTATCTTTTTCAACGGCTTGCTAACAGCCCGCTCGCGGACCGTGGTGCATTGTGAAACAAGCGGCAAACCGCGAGACTGTTTCACGGCCAGCGCGCTGCGGGCCCCTGGGTGCTTTGGCAATTGGGTAATACGCGGAATTTCAGCTTGTTTAGCGAAGAGAGGGGTGGGGGGTTTACCCTGATCGGTAGAAATTCCGGCTTGGGGGCCTCCCACGGCCCTCGATTCGTGGCAAAAGGGACGTTATTCATCTAGTACTTAGAGTACTCTGTGGTGCAAAGCGGTGCAACGGCCTGGACGCGGGGAAATGCTGCTAGCTTTCGGCAGAGCTGGCGCCTGGTGGCGTGGGGACAGCGGCATTAACGCCGGCAGCGGATGAATCAGACGAAGGCCGGGGTTAGTGTCGCTTTTTTCTAGTGCTGTCGTGGAATAAGATAGTCAACGAAATGGACTGGCTAAAGGAACACGAGTACCTTGCCGCGTGGATTGGCCTCGTCCTCGCATTGATTGCGATCATTCCGATGTTTACGAAGAAACCGGAAGAAGAAGAGCCAATTGTGACATGGCTTAAGAGATTGGGCTGCGTTTTCTATACGCTTCTCCTACTGTTGACATGTGTGACGGTAATCTTGATGCCGACCACGGGCATAGTCATGCGTATCTACGCCGGGGCCATCGGACTCGTTGCGTTTTTCGTCCTCATTATGTTAGGCGTGGGAATGTTTGCCGAGCTTTTCCTCTCCAAATCTGAAAATTTTAAAAACTGAAAATCCCCCCCCAAATCATGCCGTGGCCGAAATGTTTCAGCCGCCCGCCTCGTAGAATGCCGTTTCTTGGCGCAGGCGGACACGTTGTCCGGACTGTCCGGGGTTAGGGGAAAACCTGGTGCGAGGTGCAACACAAACCCTGATTCGGAGCGGAAAAGAGAGAACCTTTCCCGAAAAGTCTTCTTAAACGTGTTTGGTGTTATAAAGCAGTATTCCGGCTCTAACATTTCGGGAACGGTAGGCGGCGTGCGGTATTCTGAAGGCAGTCGAAGACGGGCGCGTCCACCGGTGCACACGGTGAAGGGCCAATCCTATCCAGCCTGATGACGCGCCCACTGCTCAAGCTGGGATAGGGCCGAAGGATAGGATGCTGGACAAAAAAGACCCGCCGACGATTTCACCGCTGGAAGTTGCTCTCTCCGAGGACTTGGACTTCCTACATAAGGCCGGACTGAAAGTTGCTCGCTCCAAGAACCTATTAGATCAGGCCGGCCTGTCGGAAGTGTATGACCTAGCGAGGGTGGCGCTTGCAGTAATGACCAAAGCGGCGATCGCCAAGGCCAACAAGACGCCTGTCCGGATGCCCGACCTGAAGACCAGCCGCACGCGGATCACGCTGCAAGTCCTCTTTACACGCGAACTCGCGATCATCAAAAAGCGGGTGCAGGAATCGTTCTGTGATGCCGGAATGCTGAAGCGCGAATACCCTGATTTCGAGGTGTGGAATCAGCTAAGCAGTAGTGAGATCCGCGAGATTGCCCGCGGCGAGGACTTTAGGCCCAAGGCGTATGCAGGCAATATAGTCCTGCGCATGTTCGGCCTGACCAATCTGGAAACCCTTAGGAAAGACCGCAAAAAACTCAAAAAAGCCTCCCAAAAGTAAGCTCCGCTCCCATCTGTACCCATCTGTACCCCATTTTTAGGCCCCATCTGTACCCATCTGTACCCACTTTTCGGTTGTTGAAATGAAGGTGTGCCTGACTTAGATCGCTTGATAAGCCCCTGCCGCCTAGCACACGTGCTGGGCGTTCAGGAAACTACATTGGCAACGTGGCGACGCCTTGGATACGGGCCGAAATGGACCCGTGTAGGGCGTCTGATCCGGTATCCCGAGAGTTCGGTTAGCGCCTGGATTAACGAACAGATGGGGATTGGCGGCGGTGAGCCGCCTCTGGCGGCATGAAAAGCGAAAGGCCCGAGTTAGCACCTCGGGCCCTCAATTCTCGGAAAGGAATGGAAACGAAACGATTCTCATGGACATTGTACACCACACCTCGGCTGACGTAATCGCAGCCGTCCACATCAGCGACGTTTACCAAGCCTTGACGGGCACCAAACCTCGGCAGGCCGGCATCGGAAGGTTTCGAGCCAGGGCCATCTGGCGGGACGGTGACGGCTACAATGTCGCGCTCGACGATGGCCGTGGATGCTGGTATGACCATGTTACCGGTGAGCATGGCGGCGTCCTTTCGCTGGTGCAGGTCGTTCGTGGCGGCACGAAGCAAGAATCATTACGTTGGACGGCAGACCTCGCCGGCATAGAGCTGACAGATCGCCCGCTCACCCTAATGGAGCGGGAGCGGTACCGACTACAGAAGGCAATCGCAGACCGTGAAGGCGCCGATGTTGTCGCGTGGCGGGATGGTTTGGTTTCGACCTTGCGTGAGCACCGGAACGCGTTCCTAAGCGCGTACCACAAAGCAAGAAATTACGTGCTGGCCAACGGTGTTGACACGCCATTCGCAAACTTGATGGCGGATGCCTGTGAGTTTTACCTCCGCAAATATCAGTGGCTCGATAAATCAATTGCGCTCATCGAAGCGGCAGATTGGGGATTTCTACTTGACTGGTACAGACGGACCAAAAATGCAGAAACGGCCTGAAAAAACCTGGGCGGAACGGGACCAAGAAAAGCACCAGAGTGATCTGGAGGGTGCGACAAGGGCCGCTATGAAAAGCCCGTTGCCGATGAAACTCAGCACGGTGGTAACGACGTTCCAGAAGTGGCTTTATTTACCGGACAAGATCTCTTTGTACGTCGTCCTAGGTGCACTCGCAGCCAACTTACTACCGGGCGATCCACTTTGGCTCCTCATGATCGGCCCACCGGGCTCTGGGAAAACCGAACTGATCCTGCCTTTGGCGAAGCTAGCAAGGGTCATCATGGCCAGCACGCTAACCGAGGCGGCATTATTAAGCGGTACAGCATCCCGTGACAAAGCAAAAGAGTCCAGCGGCGGCCTACTGAGGCTGATTGGCGATTTCGGCATTCTACTTTGCAAAGACTTTACTAGCGTGCTGTCGATGAACCGGGACAGCAGAGCCGCAGTGTTGGCCGCACTCCGTGAAATTTACGATGGCGCCTGGGACCGGCACATCGGTACGGATGGCGGTAAGACCCTATCGTGGAAGGGCAAGCTGGGCTTGATTGCCGGCTGCACATCGGTTATTGACCAGCACCACGCGGTAACCGCGGCGATGGGCGAACGGTTTGTCATGTACCGGATGCCGCCCATTGATGAAGATGCACTCGCGGCCCGAGCACTCGACCACCAGGGCTCTGAAGAGACCATGCGTAGGGAGTTGGCGAGTGCAGTTACTAGCCTGTTTCTGAATATTGAACTGGCCGACGATTACATCGTGGAGGGCGATGACAGGACCAAATTAATTGCACTGGCCGCGTTCACCGTCAGGTGCCGCAGTTCTGTTGAACGCGACGGCTACACCAGGGAAGTGGAGCTGATTCCAGAGCCGGAAGCACCGGGCCGGCTGGCTCTGGCGCTGGCTCGCCTCTTGGTTGGGGTAACGGCCATCGGAGCAAAAAGGGAAGACGCATGGCGGGTGGTTTCCAAAGTCGCATTAGATTGCATTCCGGCTCTTCGGCTGCGGGTAATCACGATGTTGGCGGGAGCGAATGTCCCGGTGGATACCACCACCGTTGCAACCGCCATCAAGTACCCGACGCAGACCACCAGGCGAGCATTGGAGGATTTGGCCGCACATGGCGTCGTGAAACGGCAACCTGGCGGCCAGGGAAAGGCCGACCTTTGGGAAACAAGCAAGTGGACCGAAAAGAAAATTACCGCTGCATCGATAAACTTTCCGGCGTTGTCGGAAGAGGAAGAGGACACATGAACCGTCAGCCTCCGCTGACAAAACCGCAACCCAACTAAAGGAGAAGAAACAGAGTGAGTAAAACCACGAGAACCCGGAAGCGGAGTAACCCCGGAATCCAGCATAGTAACCTGTCCATGCCGGCCGAATGTGTTGGCGTGCAGAAACCCAATGAGCCTCCTTCTGCAATCTGTCATGTGGCGCTGCGCTGCTTGCGGTGCAGGCTATGCGCGTACCACTGTGACTGCTGGGCCAGGCTCGAGCCGCCCGCCTCTCAGACGCCTGATGCGCCCGTGTTGTTGCCATGCCCTCAGCGTAAGCAGGCTGATCCTGTTCAAATGCAGCTACCAATGAACTGCTACCTGTGCAAGAGCCAAATCGACAGGCCGGACGTGTATATCGTCGCTGGCCCCGACGAGTGGAGTGAACCTGATGACCCCCACACCTGGCCGCTGGAACCAGCGCACCAGGATTGTCTCGACCGTGCGGCTGCGTTGATAGAGAAGGTGACTGCATGAGCATCCAGAAGCTAGAGAAAAAATACCGCGAGAGCAATCTCGACAGCGCCAAGAGGATTTTACAGGACCCGGCCTATCAAGAGGGCTCGTTGATGAAGTTGTGGGCCGTGGAATATTTGCGTAAGCACGCGGCAGAGGCACAGAGGGCCAACCATGAACGGCACTAAAGCGGAGCCTGAAGGGGTAGACCTCGCCTGTCGTCTTCTGCTGGCCCTGCGGCCATTAGCAGAGCGGTCGGGCAATAGCACATTGCTTGCGCTGACCGATTGCGTGTGCCAAACGCGCGACGCGAACGAGCTTGTAGCGGTGGTCTCGTTGTACAGCCAGGAATACCCCGCCGATCCATTGGCCGGCAAGATACACGTTTGGAACACAGAGGAGTGAATTGAGCGCACCCGCTCCAATTCGACCGCAGGGTTTGGTATTCTCGCCTGTTCAGGAGGAACGCATGGCGCGGCGAGAACATCAGATGCCGGCGGTATTGGAGCGGCAGGGAAAGCAGGGCTTGGAATTCTACATCCGGTATCGCATTCGGATTCTCAAGGCGGACAGCGACGGCAAGCCAGTCATCAAGCGCATAGAGAAGTGGCATCACATCGGCATGTGCTCACGGATGACAAAGCGCCAAGCGGAGCGCGAGCGGGACAAGATCATGGACCAGGTGAACGGCCAGCACGCCACGATTCAGTCCCAAGTCCTGTTCAAGGATTTCCTGGAAGTCTTCCGGCGCAACCACTACCGGGGCCTGAAAGAGACATCGAAACGGTATTACGACCAGCGCATCGCGGCCTGGATATTGCCGGTGCTCGGCGACAAGAAGTTGTACCAGATTTCGCCGCTCGAAGTGTCCGAAATGCTGGGTGCGATGGAAACCAAGCGAGTGGCTCGCAGTACCCGCACCGCTACCAGAGCCATCCTTGCCACGATGTTCAAGAAGGCTCGCCTGTGGGGATATCTCAAGGACCAGGCCAATCCAGCGCAGGATGCCGAGATCGGCCGCGGCAACGAGGGCGCACGAACCGTTTGGACTCCCACCATCGAAGATGCGAGAGCCATCATTGAGCACGCCGATGAAGACGTGGCGCTGATTCTGGAAATGATTGTATGGACCGGGATGCGGATTTCAGAAGTGCTCGGTTTAAGGTGCCGAAATGTTGACCTTAGCCAAGCCATCCTCTACGTCCGCGAACGGCGTTCCCGCTGGGATGTGGATGATCCGAAGTCTGCTGCCGGCCAGCGACCGCTACCGCTGGGTTATCTGGCAGAACGTCTACGGCCGCTCATGGCGAGTCCCGACCAATTCCTGTTCAGGCAGCCAGAAGGCGAACCTTGGACGGACCAGCTCTTGTACCGTCGCATCCGTTCAGCAATGGACGGGGCCAAGCTGCACCACGCCGGCAATGCATGGCACGCCTTCAGACGCCTCCACTCAACCCTGATGAGGCGGGAAATGTCGATATTTGACCTCCGGGCTCAGATGGGCCATGCGGACATCAAGACTACCCAGCGGTACGTGGATTCGCCGGTTAGCGACCGTGCCGAGGCCCTGGCTAATGCACAATCCAAGGTGATTCCGTTCAGGAAAA
>Ga0306921_10002449_pt1 | contig 18613 bp, 14 predicted proteins | sample sta12Cox44000080_FD_203760 | JGI IMG/M metagenome (GOLD analysis project Ga0306921, IMG submission 203760) | Lab enrichment of tropical soil microbial communities from Luquillo Experimental Forest, Puerto Rico - statoxic.12C.oxic.44.000.080 (v2)... | ecosystem: Environmental > Terrestrial >... | reverse complement strand
GCTCTTGTACTTCATGGCCGGCAACTTGCTCTTCGTACACGGCGGCCGAGCCAATCCGCTGTCGGGCTCTGCGCCATACTTCATCGGTGTATCGCTGGCGGGGCTCGCACTTGCGACGCTGTTGAACGTGCTCGGGCTTGACATCGAGAAATGGTTGAACAACATCGGCGCGGGCAGCCGCTGGGCGGTGACGCTCGCCTTGATCGCTCTCGGGGTGTACGCGTGGCACCGGTTTGGGATGGCCACGCCCGTGAACGCTGCTACCATTCGGCCCAGTGTTGGCGTCACCGACCTCATCTTCTGGTCGACGATCGCGTTTGCGTGGACCGGACCGGAAGCGATCTCGTTCATGGCGGGCGAGGTCAAACAAGCCCGGCGCACGATCGGCTACGGGCTCGCGCTCGCCGCGCCGGTCGTCGCCGTGATCTACATCGGTGGCACGGCGGCGGTGCTTGCCATCCTGCCGCCGTCGCAAACCAACCCCATTTACGGCGTCATGCAGTCCATCGGCACCGCCGCCAGCCGTTTTGGCTGGGACTTTATGACGCCCATCGCGGCCGTGCTCGTCATGTTAAGCTGTCTTGCCAGTACCGGCGCGTGGCTCGGTGCGGTCGCGCGCTTGCCGTTTGTTGCTGGGCTCGATGCATATCTTCCCAAGGGATTCGGGCGCATGCATCCGCGTTGGGGGTCACCCGTGGCAGCGCTCTGCACGCAAGCCGGAATCGCGGCGTGCTTCATCTTCCTAGGCCAAGGCGGCACATCAGTCAGAGGAGCGTACGACGTCTTAGTGAGCACGACCGTCATCAGCACGCTCATCCCGTTCTTGCTGCTGTTCGCCTCCGCGTTTCCGTTGAGCGCAGGTCCACCGTTACCTGAGGACCTGCGACCAGTTGGCGGCAGGTTGACGATTCTTGCTGCTGCCACCATCGGTTTTTTGACGACGTTGTTCGCGGTCATCCTCGCTCTCATACCGCCGACCAACGAGCCTGACAAAACCCTGTCGGTCAGCAAGATCATTGGGCTCACCGTGTTGATGGTCGGCAGCGGCGCCGTGCTGTATGTGGCCGGGGCGCGCCGCAAGCGCAAGGTTACCGCGGCTGAGGCGACGGTGTAGGACATGGGCCGTCGCCAGGTGACATTGACGGCTTGTGCGCTCGCGTGTGCGGCACTCCTTGTGGGCTGTAGCCGCGTCTCGACATCGGGCCGTCCTCCACCCGGCAACGCATCGACGATCCATGGCGTCGTGCGCTATGCGATATCGAACGACCTTAACACGCTGAATCCCATCATCGGTGGTCTGGCGTACGAGAACGCAATCGAAGAAGCGATCTTCAGCGGTCTCGTCAAGCTCGATGACCATGAACGCATCATCCCAGATCTCGCACAAGAAGTACCAAGCACCGGCAATGGCGGCGTGAGCCCCGATGGACGGACCATCACGTATCATTTGCGTCACGGGGTTCGCTGGCAAGATGGTGTGCCGCTCACCTCGGCTGACGTCGCATTCACCTTCGCGCGCATTGAAGATCCGAAAGTCAATGCGCCCAATAGTGCGCCATACACACACGTCGAGCGCTTGTTGACACCCGACCCGTTCACGGTTGTTGTGCGCTTGAAAGCGCCGTGGGCGCCGGCCATCGGCCAGCTCTTCTGCGACGGCGAAAACGGTTCGATCGTACCAGCACATGCATTTGCACAGGCAGGCGACTTCAACCACGATCCGTTCGGGGTGCACCCGATCGGTTCGGGGGCGATGGAGTTGAAGACGTGGGAGCGGGGTACACGCCTCACGCTCGTCCCTAATCCCTATTATTTTGAGGGCGTTCCGAAGATCAAGGAACTAGATATCCTCGTCGTGCCTGACGCGAATACGCGCTTGACCCTCGTGACGTCCAAAGAGCTTGACGTTGCCGAGATCGGCACGCCCAACCAGGTGCCTCGGCTGCGACAGCTGACCGGCTATTCAGTGCGTTTGGTGCAATACACATGGGGCAACTATCTGCTTTTCAATCAGTCACGCCCGTTACTCGCTGACCTATACACTCGACTAGGACTCGCGCTCGCGCTCGACCGGCCGCGCCTGGTCGCAACCGCATACGCCGGTACGGCCGTCAATGGGGAGTCGTTCATTCCGCCGTACAGTTGGGCATACACGTCCGACAACGGATCGCCGCCGTATGACCTGGCTCGCGCACGATCCGCTTTCGCTTCTGCGGGATGGCGCGTGGGCAGCGATGGCACCCTCGTGCACGGCGATAAGCGGCTTGCGTTCACGCTCTCGACGACGACCGGCAATACCATCGCCGCTAGCCTGGCGCAGCAGATCCAAGCGCAGTGGCGAGCAGTCGGCGCGGATGTCGCCATTCAGACCGTTCCCGTCAACGTGTTGCGCAGCCCGGATGGACTGTGGACCACGGGGCGCTTTGACGTTGCGCTCCAAAACTTGGTCTTCGACCCTGACCCGGACCGGGAAGCCAATTTGGGCAGCGGATTCATCGGCTCGCGCGGTTTCAACGATGGAAGGTACGTGAGCACGCTCTCCGATCGCTTGAGCGCAGAAGCGGTCGGCGTCTATCCGCATGGTGAGCGCGCCCCTCTCTACGCACAGCTGCAGCGCCTGTGGAACCACGATCTGCCGGTGCTGCCCCTCGCATGGCCCCAGGCGATCTACGCGGTCAACGACGACTTACGCAACTTCAAGCCTGAGCCCGTCAATTCTGATTTTTGGAACATTCAAGAGTGGGAGATCTGACGTAGTATGGCACGCGCCCTCGATCATATCACTGCACGGCACCTGTACGCGCTGCCAGTCGTTGGTGGATGTGTGCTCGACCAATCCAAGTCACGGCTAGCCTATTGCATGACCACTATGGACGAAGCGGCTAACGCATATCGAGGCAGCGTGCACGTACTGGATCTTGCGAGCAACTCGACGCGCGCATATACGCATGCCACCGCGCGCGACGGCGCTGTACGATGGTCGGCCGACGGCGCATCACTCTTCTTCACGAGCGACCGCAGCGGCTCGTCGCAGTTGTGGCGCGTTGACCTAAAGGGCGGCGACCCGGTTGCCTTGCCGGCACTGCCAGGCAATGTGTCCGCATTCTCGGTTTCCCCAGGCGGAGCGCATATCGCCGCGATCACCGTGCCCACGAAGAACCGCGAAGAGGTCGAACGGCGCGGTTGGCGCCGAATCGTGCGTATACGCTATCGAGCAGACGGCCCTGGGTATTTTGACGATCTGCCCGAGTTGTGGCTCATCGATCTGCGCTCCGCAACGACGCGCGCGATCACGGACGGTACGGGCTTTGTCGGTTCGCCCGCATGGAGTCCGGATGGCCGGATGCTGGCGTTTGCCGGCGAACACGCAGCTGATGCGGATTCTTTGTGGCTGCGAGAACTCTGGACTGCGTCGGAAGACGATGGCTGGCATCCACGGCGGATCGTGTCCTTCGGGTCAGCGATCGATGCGCCGGCGTGGTCACCAGATGGTTCCCGCATCGCGTTTGCCGGCAGCCAGCCGGAAGGCGCTACGGGCGGCATGCACAACGTGCGGCTTTTTACGTGCGGCCGCGACGGCAGTGACGTCCGGTGCCTAACCGCCAGCGAGGAATGGACCTGCGGCAACTTCATCCTCACGGACACGAGCGCGGCCGGCGGCTTCCCTCCACCGGTCTGGATCTCGAACGAGGCTTTTGCGGCGCTCGCTTCAAGCCGCGGCTCGGCACAAGTCTGGCTCGTCTCTAGCACCCATGCCGTGAAAGCACTCACACCGCTCGACATGTCGGTGACCGAGTTCGACATGCTGGACGAGCAGAACGTCGTCTGCTGCGGGTCGACGCTGACGACGCCACCGGAACTGTATCTGGCTCGGGGCGGCGAGTGCCGCCGGCTGACGCAGGCGACGAATGATTGGTGCACCGCGCTGGGCGTGGCGCCGGCGACGCAGTTCATGATTCACCACAGCGGCATGACGATCGATGCGTGGCGCATGGAGGGCCGTGCAAGAGCGCCGCGCGCGGCGGTGCTGCAGATCCACGGCGGACCGCATTTCGCGTACGGCAACGCCTTCGTGTTCGAGTTCTACTTATTGGCTGCGGCTGGCTTTGACGTCATCTACTGTAATCCACGCGGGAGCCAGACCTATGGCGAGACGTTCGCAGCGGCGATCAAAGCTGACTGGGGACGCCCGGCGTATGACGATTGCATGGCGGCGCTCGATACGGCGATCGAACGGTTCTCCATCGACGCAAAGCGGTTAGGCATCGCCGGCGGGAGCTACGGCGGCTATCTCACCGCGTACGCGATTGGGCAAACCGCGCGCTTCAAAGCAGCGATCGCGATGCGTCCCGCCGTCGATCTGGGGAGCTTATGGGGCACGTCAGAAGTCGGACGAATGTTGGCCGAGGATTTTGGCGGCGGCCCGTTCTCTGTACCCGACGTGTATCACCGTGATTCCGCACTGACCTACGCTGGTGCCGTCCAGACGCCCGTGCTCATCATTCATAGCGAGCACGATTACCGCACGCCGGTCGGCCAGGCCGAGCAGCTCTTCACCGCTTTACGTCAGCGTGGTGCGACCGCCGAGGTCATGCGCTTTGCGAACTGCGATCACAACCTCTCACGCACAGGTCCACCGCGGCAAAGAGTCGCACGCCTCGAAGCGATCGTTGACTGGTTCGAGCGATACCTCTCAGCCTAAGGGTTATTCGAGTGCCTGTTTGACGTCGAGCGCGATCTGTTCGATGAGCGCAGCCCGACCGTCAAAACGCTGCTGCGCGCGGACGAAGCGCCACTGCGAAAGGCTGAGCTGGTCGCCGTAGATAGTCGCATCGAAACCCGGGATGTACGTCTCCACAGTGAGCGCACCACCGCCGAACGTCGGCTTGTCGCCGATGCTGGTCACGGACGGGTAGGCGTTGCCTTTGTGCCAGGCAGTCGTCGCGTAAACGGCCGGGGGCGGGATGAGTTTCTCAGGCTCGATAGCGAGATTCGCCGTCGGGTATCCGAGCTCGTGGCCGCGCCCATCGCCCAGCACAACGTTGCCCCGAACGCGGTAGGGCGAGCCCAACAGCGTATCGGCCTCAGCGAAACGCATCTGACCGATCAGTTCGCGGATGCGCGAGCTCGAGACCCGCTCGCCATCGCGTTCCAGCAGCGGTGCAGCTTCAAAAAAACAATCGTGGGCCGTGAGCACGTTGCGTGCTAGTGCGACGTCACCAGAACGTCCTTCGCCAAACCGCCACTGATCGCCGACGATAAGAGCCCTCGTGCGCAGGCGGCGTAGCAGCACATCTTCCAAGAACGCGTGCGCGCTCGTGCGCTGGATGCGCTCGTCGAACGGCAGCAAGAACAAGATGTCGATCCCGACACCTGCGAGCAGATCGATCTTCTCATCGAGGGTCGTCAGGCACTTAGGCGCCTGATCGGGCTGCAAGAACGCTTGTGGATGGCGCTCAAAAGTCAGCGCTCCGACGATAGTGCCGAAGCGGCGCATCGCCAACAGACGCTCGAGCACGCTGCGGTGGCCGATGTGCACGCCGTCGAAGACACCGATGCTAAGCAGCAGATCAGCGCCGGCCTCATAGGTATCGAGGGAGCGAACGATGCGCATGGCGGCTATTCGTTCTCTGCCGCCATGCGGTTGCCTTCGGAGCTCCGTGCAAATACGTGCACCGGTTCGAGCATCGTGACGCCGTCTTTTTGCACAACGCTGCCATACCCGATGAGCGCGCCTGCATGCATGGCGAAAACAATTGCGCCTGCTGACACGCCGTGTACCCCATCGCGCGTCACGCGCGCATCGCCACCGTGGCCGAAGCGACGCGCTTCCTCTCCATCTAAGTCCAGCCGTGCATGTGGAAGCACCGTCAGCGGATGGATAAGACATGCCGCTGACGCGACCTCGATGCGGTCGGGCGTCACCGCATCGCGCAGCGCGAATGGCCCGGCAGCCACTCGCACGAGAGCGCCCATGTGCGCCGGCACCCCGCAACGGCGGCCGATCTCCTCGCACAGCGTGCGGACGTACGTACCGGCGGAACATGCGACCTCTAAACGGGCACGCTGCGACTCGCACGCGATCAGGCGCAGTTCATGGATGGTTATCGCGCGCGGCGCACGCGCGACCTCTTGGCCCCGCCGCGCAGCTGCGTACAGCGGCCGGCCGTCTACTTTGCGCGCCGAATGCATGGGCGGAATCTGTTCCAGCGGCCCGATGAGGCATGCAACCACTCCTTTTAGTGTCGCTTGCCAGTCTTCGGGTACAATCGCACGCTCGATCTCCGTGCCCGTCGCGTCTCCGGTATCCGTTCGCACGCCGGCGATGAGCTCGAACACGTAACGCTTGCGGTCGTCAGTCAATAGCGGCAAAAGTTTCGTCGCTTTGCCGGCTGCAAGCACCAAGACTCCGCACGCTGTGGGATCGAGCGTGCCCCAATGGCCAAGTGACGGCGCGTTAAGGCGCCTTTTCACCCAGCTGCCGAACGCAGCTGAACTTGGGCCTGGCGGCTTGAACGCATTGATAAAACCGAAAGGCTCGTGTGACATGCGGGCTTGTAGTTTGCTGAGCGAGCTCGCGGGTCCGGCCGTGTATGCTACCGAGAACGGCGTTCGGCAGCCATCTCTGCGCGCACAGCTTCGAGCATGCGCTCGAGTGCAGCGGGCAGCGGCCCTTCTAAGGTGGCTCCAGCCGCGCGGAAATGACCGCCGCCGCCCAGCGACTTCGCCACCTCCATGACGTTGACGCGACCGCGCGAGCGCAAGCTCAAGCGGTAGCTGCGGTCAGGCGACTCCTTGAGCAACGCAGCGACTTCGCAGTGGTCGACGGCGCGTAGCGCACCGACCACGTCTTCCAGATCTTCGTGCGTGGCGCCGAAGTCTTCGAGCAGCGCTTGGCTGACGCTCGAATAGCAGATGCCGTCGTCGGTCAGGACGAAATCATCGAGCACGCGGCCGAGGATCTTCTGACCGCTGTAACTGCGCGTCTGATAGAGCTGTTCGACGATGCGATCCTTGTCGGCACCCGCATTGACGAGCGCCGCCGCCAGCCGTAGCGTGTGCGGGTCGGCGTTGCTATACATGAAGCAGCCCGTGTCCGAGATGATCGCGGTCAAAAGGCAGGTGGCGATGCTGCTCGTGATCGGCAGGCCGAGCGCTGTAATGAGGTCCAGCACGAGCACGCCCGTCGCCGCCGCCGACTCGATGACGTAGTTCCAGGCACCGAACCGCTGGTTACCGAGGTGATGGTCGACGTCGATGATGCGCTCGGGCGGGACCCAAGCCAACGGCTCGCCTGCCCGCGATTGATCGCTCATGTCTAAGAACACATACAGAGCATGCGCGTCGACGCCGTCGAGCGACCGCTGCGTGAGATCTGCATCCGGCAAGAAGCGCAGATTGCGCGGCACTTCGTCGTCGAGGAAGTAATGCACGGTCTTGCCCAATGCGCGCAAGGCAAGTCCTAACGCAAAACCGCTGCCGAGCACGTCACCGTCGGGCTTCTCGTGCGCGCACATCACGAAGTGTTGGTGCTCGCGCAACGCGCTCAGCACGGGCTCGAGCGCCGTGCCGGTCGCGGCCCCGTTACTGCTCGCCGTTTTTGCGCTCATCGCGTTTGCGCACCTCGTCGATGATGTGACTCACCCGCACGCCATGCTCGATCGAGCGATCGCGCACGAAGGTAAGCTGGGGCGTGCGCCTGGTCTGCATGCGCTTGCCAAGCGCCGTGCTCAAAAAGCCGGCCGCAGAACGCAAACCGCGCATCGTTTCGCGTGCGGCGCGTTCGTCGCCCATGGGGCTTGCGTAGACGCGCGCAGATCGCAGGTCGGGGCTGACCTCTGCCCCGATCAACGTCACAAACCCGACTCTCGGATCCTTGAGCTCCTCGCGCACGATCTCGCTCAGTTCCCGCACGATCTCGTGCTCGATCCGCATGAGCCGCTGATTCTTCCCCGCAGGCCGCTCTGGTATCATCACGGTCATTACGCCCGACGTCTACTCCGGCGACGGAGAGGCATCATCATCACCCTCACCCTCGTCATCATTCTCGTCGTCTTCGAGCCACTGCCCAGCGGCATCATCGCGAACCTGGCCCCGTGCCCAGGTGCGCACCGCTTCCGCCCGCTCCTGATCCCCGCATTCGGTGAGAGCGTCAACCAGTTGCGATGCGGTCATCGCCCAACGCTCATCTGCATCATCAGCCCCGAGCACGACAGCCGCTGCCAAATGCGAAATGGCGTCGGCCCAGCGACCCAAGTTGGCGTATGCCGCGCCCAGATCCGCGTGCAGCCCCGGCGCACCCGGAAACGCGTCCACGCCTGCGCGCAGCACATGCTCCTCACGTTCGTCGTTGCCGAGCTCGAGGCAGAGCGACGCCATGAGCTGGATGCCTTCGGGGCCTAAGTCGCCTGCAGCCTCAGCAGGCTCGAGCAACTGTAACGCGCGGCGCAGCTCGGAGCGCTGCTCGGGCGTCCATGGCTCATCGCCGTCTCCGTGCGCAACGATGACGTTGAAATATATCTCATGGGCCTGGTCGACGACGTCGCGATCCATCTTTACCTATCGCGCAGCCGGCCGGACCGGCTGCCGCTCCAGTGCGACGCCTACACGCTCGCCGGGGCGACGCGTTCGGTCGTAAAGGCCTCGATCACGTCACCCTCTTTGAGATCGTTGAAGTTCTCAATCGCCATGCCGCACTCGTACCCTTCCTGCACTTCCCTGACGTCATCCTTGAAGCGCTTGAGCGAGGCGAGTTTACCCTCATATACTTGCACGTTGTCGCGCAGCAACCGCACGCCTGCATCGCGGACGATCTTGCCACTGCGAACGTAACAGCCTGCGATCGTGCCGACCTTGCTGACCTTGAAGATCTGCCGCACCTCCGCTTGGCCTATGACGACCTCGCGCTCTTGGGGCTTGAGCATGCCCGTCATCGCCGCCTTGACTTCGTCGATGACGTTGTAGATCACGTCGTAGAGACGGATGTCCACGCCCTCGGTCTCGGCCTTGCGCATGATCGTCGCATCGGGCCGGATGTTGAAACCGATGATGATGGCGTTCGATGCGCTCGCGAGCATAACGTCGCTCTCGTTGATGCCACCGACGCCGGCATGGATGACCCGCGTGCGCACTTCTTCGTTCGCGAGCGTGTCGAGCTGCGAGCGCAACGCCTCAGCCGAACCCTGCGCGTCGGCCTTGATGATCAAGTTGAGATCGCGCTGGCCGCTCTCTTTGGCTTGCGCCAAGAAACCATCGAGCGTCACCATGCGCCGCGTGGTCGCCATGCGGATCTCGCGTTTGCGCTGGCTGCGCTTGGCGGCGAGCTCGCGCGCATCGCGCTCATCGGAAACGACCTCCAGCACGTCGCCCGCTGCAGGCACGTCGGAGAGACCCATGATCTCGGCGGGAATAGAGGGACCGGCGCGCTTGATCGGTTTGAGCTTGTCGTCGAACATGGCCCGCACGCGACCCCACGCGGAACCGACCACCACCACGTCGCCGGTGCGCAAGGTGCCGTTCTTCACGAGCACGGTCGCGACCGGACCGCGTGAACGGTCGAGCTGGGCTTCGATAATGACGCCCTGTGCACGGCGGTTTTTGTTGGCCCTGAGCTCGGCGAGGTCGGCGTTGAGCAAGACCATTTCGATCAGCTCGTCGATGCCGGTTTTCTGCTTGGCTGACACGGGAATGAACTGCGTCTGGCCGCCCCAGTCCTCAGGCGTGAGCCCGAGTTCGGAGAGTTGCTGTTTGACGCGGTCGACGTTCGCATTGGCCTTGTCGACTTTGTTAACGGCGACGACGATGGGCACGCCCGCAGCGCGCGCATGGTTCATCGCCTCGACCGTTTGCGGCATGACGCCATCGTCGGCTGCCACCACCAAGATGGCGACGTCCGTGACCTTGGCGCCTCGCGCACGCATCTCGGTGAACGCTTCGTGGCCTGGCGTATCGATAAAGGTCACCTTGCGATCGCCTGTCTCGACCGTGTAGGCGCCGATGCGCTGCGTGATGCCACCCGCCTCGCCGGCTGCCACCTTGGTGGAGCGGATAGCGTCGAGCAGCGAAGTCTTGCCGTGATCCACGTGACCGAGCACTGTGACGACCGGCGGCCGCGCGGTAAGCGAGCCAGCAGGATCGGAATCGACCACGATCTCAGCGACTTGCTCGCCGGCCTCCTTGACGATCGTGTTGAAGCCAAAGCGTCGCGCCACGAGCGCAGCAACATCCGGCGGTATGTGCTGGTTGATCGTCGCCATGGTGCCCATCTTGATGAGCTGCGCAATCACCTGGCCAGCACCCACAGCCATCGCTGCGGCGAGCTGCTGCACCGTGATGAGGTCGGGAATCTCGAGATCTTTGAGGACCGCTGGTTCTGCGGCCGCGGTCGCGACCGACGCGCCTTTGTGGCGCGGTTGCGTCTTCTTGAGCAGCGCTTCGCGCTCGCGCTCCTTGCGATCGCGTTCTTGTTCCTCACGCGATCGTTTGCGGCCGCCGGCCGGCGCCTGCGTGATCGGTGAGGGTGCTGCGGCCGGCGCTACGCCAGGGCGACCAGGCATTGGACGACCCATCGTGTCGCGCCGCGGCACGGGGCGAAGCGAGGGTGCGCCGGCAGTGCGCGGCTGCGCGACAAAAGGACGCGCCGGCGGTCGCTCGGGGCGCGGGGGCACGACTGGTCGCGCTGCTGCTGGCGCAGGAGTCGACGGTGAAGCAGACGCTGCCGGCACGACTTTGTGCGGCGCAGCCGGACGTGTCGCGCGCACGGGGCGCGGTGCGCTGGCCGGCACGGGCTTCAGCTGCGGCTCGAGCGGTGCGTGTGCGGCGGGCGCTGTAGCTGCCGCGGGCTTTTGCACCGGCGGCGCGGATGACGCGGCGGCCGGCGGTGCAGCCGGCGCTTGCGCCTCAGCAACGGCTGCCTGCGGCGCGCCGTTACCCGTGCGCTTCGGCGCAGCTTTGTGCGACTTGGCAGCTTTGGCGAGATTGCCGAGCAGCACGCCCTTGACTATTTGGGCGCGATGTTGATCGATCACGCTCATATGCGTCGAAGCGCTGATGCCGACTTTGCTCAGCAGCGCTATCGTCTCTTTGCTCGAAAGGTTGAGCTCTTTTGCGAGCTCATGCACCCGTACTGTGGTTGTCATTTTCTCCTTATGTCATGAGGGCGCCGAGCGCCCGATATCGTTTATTCTTCTTCACGGCCTGTGCGCACTCCGGTGAACACAGGTATGCTCCTCGTCCTGGTCCGCGGCCGCCGGGGTCGGCCCGCCACTGGTCGCCGCTGCGCACGAACCTGGTCAGCCTGTGCTTTTCGATGCGACGCTTGCAGACCACGCATTGGCGCAGAGGTACGTGCCGTGTCTTCACCCTTGCCTAGTTCCTTAGAGCAGTCCTGTCAAGTACCCCCGTCAGTCTCGGCGGTCTCTTCCTCTTCGTCAGCGCGCTGTAGCTCTTGCAGTTTGCGGATCAGGTCCTCGTCTTGCGCGAGCATCTCCGGCGTGAGCTCAACACCTGTCTCTTCCGCAGCGATTTCAGCCATGGCTGCGACTTGTTCATGTTCTTGCTCTTCTTCGGCGCGTTGCTCGACGAGTTCCGCCCATTGCTCTTCGCTGTGGATGTCGATGCGCCAGCTTGTCAGCTTCGCCGCCAATCGGACGTTCTGGCCTTCCTTGCCGATGGCAAGCGACAGCTGGTGCTCGGGCACTACCGCTTCGGCGAGATGTTCGCGCTCGTTGAGGTGGACAGAGACCACCTTGGCGGGCTGCAATGCGTTGGCCACATAGGCCGCAGCATCGGCAGCCCATTGGATGACGTCGATCTTCTCACCATGCAGCTCTTCGGTGATGTTGTTCACGCGCGAGCTGCGAGGTCCGAGACACGCGCCGACTGCGTCGATATCCTCTTCTTCCGTGAACACCGAGACCTTGGAGCGCGAGCCTGCTTCGCGAGCGACGTCCTTCATCTCGACCAAGCCCTGATCCACTTCGGGGATCTCCTGCTCGAACAGCCTGCGAACGAGGTTTGGATGGCTGCGCGACAAGATCACCTGCGGTCCTTTGTTGGTCTTGCGCACTTCCATCACATAGACGCGAATGCGCGACCCTATGCGAAAGACCTCGCCAGGCACCTGTTCGGACAACGGCAATACCGCCTCGGCTTTGTCGAGGTCGACGAACATGTTGCGCTGCTCGTAGCGCTGGACGGTACCGCCGACGAGCTTGTCGAGTTTTTGATTGAACTCGTCGAACACCATGTCACGCTCCGCCTCGCGGATGCGCTGCACGATGACCTGCTTGGCGGTCTGGGCGGCGATGCGCCCGAATTCTTTGGGCGTGATCTCGACGTCGAAATTATCGCCAACCTTGTGGTTGCCGCCGGCTTCCGCGGGCGTGATCTCAATAGTAGGGTCGGTCACCTCGTCGACGACTGCCCGCCGAGCGAACACGCGATACGAACCGTCTTGACGGTCTACCGTCACGATGGGATTACCAACCGCCTCCGCCTCGCGCACGAAATTGCGCTTGTACGCAGACACCAGCGCGGCTTCCAACGCCTCCAACAGCGTCTCCGCGGGCAGGTTACGATCGCGCTCGAGCTCTTTTAAGGCTTCGATCAATTCCGGATTGGGCTTGGCTGGTGCGACGGCGGTAGAGCCGTTGCCCGCAGCAGTTTTCTTCAACGTCTTCCGAGGAGCCATGTTCTTCCGTTCGTGAGCAGACCGAACTGGTGGTCCGCCGGCTAGAGAGCGCAAAAGGAGTGGACCAGCCACTCCTTTTCAGGACATCAACCCGGATTCTACCAGATACGCGCGTGGCCGTGCAAGGGGTATCTATTGGGGAAGTCGTGCCCGGGGTGCTGCGCTCAGCGCTTTTTGAGGTCCTCACGGGGATCGTAGACCAAATTGGCGCGCTTAATCGCCGCATAAGGTATCGGCGTCGGGCCCGCGTACCGGTCGTCGACGGTCACGGCGGTATCGTCGGCGTGGGCGATGCGCCCGTTGAACTCGACGCGGTTTTTGATGCGGAGGCTTGTGATCACGTTGATCACGCGGCCTTGGAATCTTTGGAAGTGCTCCGGCCGCAAAAGCGGGCGATCCAAACCCGCGGACGCGACTTCGAGTTGGAAAAGCGGCGCCGGCGACGGCAATTCTTCAATCCGGCGTTCGACATAGCGCGAGACTGCTTCGCACAGGTCGGAATCGACGCCGCCTTCACGATCGATGGTTAGACTCACGTAATGCACGCCGCGCTCTTTGCGCGTCGAGGCTTTGAGCACTTCGATCCCGCGGAACTGCGGCAGCTCGCTCATGCGAGCGCAGATGATCTCGAGCTCCTGCGGCCCCAATCGGGTCATACGATCGTTGCAAGCGGAACGACGTCCGCGCCCGAGCGCTTGAGCGCGGCTCTGATCGCGGCGGCAGTCTCGACCGCATTTTTGGAGTCCCCGTGGACGCACAGGCTTTGCGCGCGGACGCCGATGGCGACCCCGTTGACCGCGCGTACGTGTCCGTGCATCACGATGTCGACCGCCTGTTTTGCAGCGCGTTCTGGATCTTCGATCACCGCATCAGGGTGGCTTCGGCCACGTAACGTGCCGTCAGCTTCATAGGCTCGGTCGCAGAACGCCTCGGCTGCGACGCGCAGGCCCGCAGCTTTGCCCGCGGCGAGCAGGTGCGAGCCGGCAAGGCCCACGAGCACGAGTTGCGGGTCGCAGGCAGCGACTGCGTCGGCGATGGTCGTCGCAAGGGCGGCGTTTGTGGCGCCGTCGTTGTAGAGCGCGCCGTGCGGCTTTACGTGGATGAGGCGAACACCCGCGGCACGTGCGAGCGCGTGCACGGCTCCGATCTGATAGATGAGCGCCTGACGAAGTTCATCAGCCGGGAGGTCCACCGTCCGCCTGCCGAACCCGGCCTGGTCGGGGTACGATGGATGCGCGCCCACCGCCACATGATGACGAGCCGCGGCGTCGAGCGTCGCGGCTATGATGCTTGGATCGCCGGCATGAAATCCGCATGCGACGTTGGCCGAGGTGACATATTGGAAAATCGGCTCGTCGTCGCCTTTGCGGCGTGCTCCAAAAGACTCGCCGACATCGGCGTTGAGATCAACGCGTAGCGGCTGGCTCATCGAAATCCTCACGTAACGCTTGCGTCTTCTCCGTCAACGCTGCGCTCGCATCGGCGAGCGTGACGCGCGAAAACCGCACGCTGTCGCCTGGTCGCAGCTGTGCTGCATCTGGGATATCAGCCGCGATCACGACGAACGGCACGGCATAGCCACCCGTGGTATGGTGCTCGGCGAGCAACACGATGGGCAGCCCGTCGCTCGTAAGCTGCACGCAGCCGGCGCAGACGCCGCTTGACAAGACATCAAACCCGGCGTCGTTGCGCAGCGCGTGGCCCTCGAGGCGCACGCCTTGACGGTTGCTGCGCGTAGAGACGCGGTACGCTTGTCCGCACAACGTCTCTATTTCGTGTGCTGCGCATCGTGCTATATGGGGTCCGGGCAGAACGCGCAGCACCGCGGGTTGCCGCCAAAAAGGCCTCGCGCTAGCGGGGATGGCACGTTCGTCGTCAGGGAGTTCCCGTTCGACCTGCACCAGCGCGAGCGTATCGCCCATGGCGAGCGCACGGCCAGCTCCGCCGAATCCCGCCGTGACATCGGTGCTCGCGCTGCCGAGCACGAGCGGCACGTGGATGCCGCCGTGAAAGGCGACGTAACAGCGAACACCGCGCTGCGCATGACCGATCTTCACTTCGACCCCCGCTCGCACGCGCAAGGCTTGCCAGGTCGGCCGCTGCGCGCCAGCAACGCTCACTGGAGCGTCTGCGCCGGTGATCGCGATCATCGTCGTCTGGCGCGGCGTAAACCGTATGCCGGTCATGGTCGTCTCGACGACTGCGGCGTTGTGCGTGTTGCCGAGGAGGCGATTCGCGCAGCGAGCGCTGAGCCAGTCGCTTGCACCAGACGGTGACACGCCGAGTGCGGCGACGCGTTGCCGGCCAAGGTCTTGCACGGTCGAGAGCAAGCCCGGGTCGATGATCTCAATGCTGGTCGACATTATCTGACGACCGCCGTGGCTTGGTCGAGCGAGTCGACCGCATGGAAACGCACGCTGTCGCCTGGGTGCAACAGGGCTGGCTCCGCTTTCGCAGGATCGAAAATCGTCGCGCCGGTCTTTCCCAAGACGCGCCAGCCTCCCGGCGAGTTGCGCGGATAAATACCGCATTGGCCGGCCGCGAACGCGACACTGCCGGCCGGCACTTTGACGCGCGGCGTTGGCAAGCGCGGCAGATGCAGCTTGTCGGACAAACCAAGCAGGTACGGGAACCCGGCCGAAAAGCCCAGGAAGGCGACGCGGTATATGGGTCTGCAAAATTCCTCGATGACTTGTAATGGCGCCAGCTCGGTCTTTTGTGCAACGTCTTCCAAGTCCAGCGCATACTCATTTGAAAAACAGACGCCTATGTCGATATGTCGCACGATCGCCGGCGGGCCCGTGGTCGCCTGCTCGAGCGCGCCACGCATGGTCGCCATCGCGATCGCCAGCTGTGCCGCTGCAGGATCGAAACGAACGAGCACTGACGCATATGCCGGCACGACGTCGAGCGCAGCGGAGCCGAATGCCTGCAGCGCAGCCGCGTGCAGCGCCCACACGCGCGCAGCAGTCCCCTCGTCAATAGCGTCGCCGACCACAGCGAGGACCGCGGCGTCTCCGACCGGCAGCACGTCGCCTGCGATGCTCATGGCCGAGCCGTTTCAGCGTACGCGCCGCACAGTCCGTTCGCGACCGCCTGAGTACAAGCCGGCGCCCGGATGAGAGGGCCGTCACCAATGCTCCGGGGAAGCCGTCGCGGATGAGTACCTTGCACTTCTCGCCGCGAGCCAACCGGGCTAGTGAGATCCGCTGGCAGCAGTGGGGAGAAGCAGCGTTCGCGCGCGCAGCTGACGAGAACAAGCCGGTGCTGCTTGCGATTTCCGCCGTGTGGTGCCACTGGTGCCACGTCATGGACGAGACGAGCTACTCAGATCCGGCGATCATCACGCAGATCAACGAACGGTTTGTGCCCGTGCGTGTGGACAACGATCAGCGGCCAGACGTCAACGCTAGGTACAACATGGGCGGATGGCCGACGACTGCACTTTTGACACCCGAAGGCGAAGTGCTCTACGGGGGGACCTATATCCCACCGGAAGCGATGCAGCAGATCCTGCGCCAGGTCGATGCCTTATACGGCGACCCGGAGAACCGCCGCTCTATCAGCGAGCAAGTGGTGCAGATGCGCACTGCACGGCTCGGGCGCGCACGGACACCGCGCGGGGGCGATCTGGATCCCAACACCGCCGGCAACGTCGCTGCAGAGTTGTGGTCGGCATACGATCAAGAGTACGGCGGGTTTGGCAGTGACCAAAAGTTCCCGCACGTGGGCGCTCTGCACTTCCTGCTCGATCTGTTCTCACGCACGCACGACGAGCGTGCGCAGCTCATGGTGCAGCGCAGCCTGCACGCCATGGCCGGGGGCGGCATGTACGACCACGTGCAGGGCGGTTTCTTCCGTTATTCCACGACGCGCGATTTCTCGGTTCCCCATTTCGAGAAAATGCTCGAAGACAACGCCGGTCTGCTGCATGCGTGCGCCCGAGCTGGCGCCATGTTCGACGATGTTCGATTGCGCGCTACCGCCATCGACGTCAAGCGCTATCTCGACCAGCACTTATGGAATGATACATGGCAAGCATACGGCGGTTCGCAGGACGCTGACGAACACTATTACACGCTCGACGCCAACGGCCGCGCACAGCTTTCCGAGCCGTACGTCGATCGCACGGTGTACAGCTCGTGGAACGCACAAGCTGCTAGCGCGCTACTCGGAAGCGCACCGTTGCTCGAGGGCGACGGCATCGATCGCAGCGCTTGGACAGCACGAGGCTGTGCGATCCTCGAGACGCTCTTCGGCCGCATGCTCGAGGATGGATTGCTCCGTCGTTACTTCGATGGAACGCCGCACGTGCGTGGGCTGCTCGGCGACCAGGCGTGGGCCGCATGGGCAGCCCTGACGGCATTCGGCGCCACTGGTGAGCCCCGGTGGTTGCAGCGTTGCGGCGATCTCATCGCAGCGATGCGCGAGCTGTACGACGAGCAGTCTGACGCGTATCTCGACCGGCTGCCGGGCGGCGATGGCGCCGGACGCGTGGCTACCGCGCTTGCCCCATTCGACGAGAACGCGCTGATGACTCGCGTGCTCATGGCATATGCCGCGGTCAGCGGCAACCATTCGTTTGCAGAGCAGGGCGCGGCGATGCTGCGCCGCTATGCGCGCGATTATCGATCGCATGGGTTGTTCGCTGCCGGCTATGCCGCAGCGGTGCTCGACACAGCGGAGCCGCCGATCGACGTGCACATCATCGGTGCGCCGAACGATCCGCCGGCCACAGCACTTCGTGCTGCCGCGCTGCGCGTCACATCGCCGCCGCTGCGCATCGACACGATAGACCCAGCTACATCCAAGCAACGGGCTGAGGAGTTCGGTGCTGCCGCCGGCGTACAAGCATTATTGTGCCGGGGCACGGTCTGTTTTGCACGAGCCGCTTCGCCTGCAGAACTAACGAACGCGCTCGCCGGCGTCAAGACGTAAAGCGACGTCCATCCGTAGTTTGCTCGCCCTATACAGGTGACGTTAGCCGAGGCGGTCAAAAGGTGGTCGGCTTTAAAAAGAGCCGACCCCACATTAGTTTTGAGCCGGGCGCCCACAATTGTTTTTGGGCGAGCTCACATTCTTTGGAGGAACAGTGGCGAAATACGACGCGATCGTCATCGGCGGCGGCCATAATGGGCTTGTCACCGCAGCATATCTGGCGCGCGCGAACTGGAAGGTGCTCGTGCTCGAGCGGCGCCCTATCGTCGGCGGCGCCTGCGTCAGCGAAGAGACGTTTCCTGGCTACGCGGTGTCGACCGCCGCGTATGTGAACAGTCTTTTCCGCCCCGAGATCATCCGTGATCTGCGCCTTGCCGATTACGGCTTTTCTCTGCTCGAACGCAATCCCGCGTCGTTTTCTCCGTTCCTCGACGGGCGCTATCTCATCTTGGGCTCGGATAGCGCGACGAACGTCAGCGAGATCTCTAAGTTCAGCCGCAAAGATGCGGAGAACTATCCGAAGTACGAAGAGATGCTGCTGCGTGTTGCGTCGGTCATCGAGCCGACGCTCGAGCAGACGCCGCCCAACATCGCAAAACCAGGCTTGGGCGATCTGCTCAAGCTCGCGCCGATGGGCCGGGCGATGCAAAAGCTCGGCTCGCAGATGGGCGAGGCGATCGAGATCCTCACGGGTCCTGCACGCCCGATCCTCGACCGCTGGTTCGAGTCCGAAGAGCTCAAAGGCACCATCGCCACCGACGCCATCATCGGTGCGTTCGCGTCGCCGTCGATGCCAGGCACCGCCTATGTGCTGTTCCATCACGTGATGGGTGAGACCAACGGAAAACACGGGGTCTGGGCATACGTCAAGGGTGGCATGGGTGGCCTCACGCAGGCGCTCGCCAAAGCTGCCAAGGATCTCGGCGTCGAGATCCGCACCGATGCCGAAGTCGCGAAGATCTTGACACGCAACGGCGCCGTGAG
>Ga0306921_10002448_pt1 | contig 18613 bp, 16 predicted proteins | sample sta12Cox44000080_FD_203760 | JGI IMG/M metagenome (GOLD analysis project Ga0306921, IMG submission 203760) | Lab enrichment of tropical soil microbial communities from Luquillo Experimental Forest, Puerto Rico - statoxic.12C.oxic.44.000.080 (v2)... | ecosystem: Environmental > Terrestrial >... | reverse complement strand
GACCGCCAGCCTCCGGCGCTTGAGGTTTGAGAACAGGCGGCGGATATAGAGCAGCACGATGCGGGCTGGCCATAGGACCGACGGTGATCGCGCTGTGGGTGATTTCGGGATGTTCTGGTAGGACGGCCAGTCGTCGGTTGCGAGCTCGGTTGCCGGTGCCACCGCGCCGAGGATAACGGCGTGGATTTCCTTCTTGGCAAAGCCCTCGATGACCTTCGGGTGAGCGCGCCGCGGCATACCGCCGTCGATTTCGACCGCCCCGGCGAGCAGCGTCTTGTCCGTCGCACTGCAGCCTCCCGGGTCGTTGTTGGCGCGCGACGCGGGAATGGTTGTCTCGTCCGCCTCAACAATGCCGTGCTACGGCTCGCGATCTGGATCAACAATGGCCCGGCGCAGCTTGGTACACTGCATCCAGGTGGGTTGGTAGGAACCCAGGCCGAGCAAGCTCTGCAGTTGCAAGGGCCGAGATGCCGTTGGAAAGCGTGGGCCCCAGAAACACCGCCCAGAAGCAGGTGGTAGCGGCAGCTTGCTGGCGTGCATGATGGTGCTGGCGGTCACCGAGGTCTGGCGGCCGCAGGCGGCACACTGATCTTGAGAGCCCAGGTGCGGATGTCGCTGCAAGCGGGAAAAAACAAACCCCTTCCGGCAAGTGACGCTCAAAGAGGTATTTCGCACACCCCGCATCGGTTGCAAAACGGCTCAGGAATTCGGTCAAGATCTTGGAAATCCACCTTCAGCTGTTGGAAGCTGGTGGGTACATTCGCGGTGATCGAGAGAACACACACATGAAAGTCGCGACAAGGTCATTGTAACCGGAAGTGTCACCCGGGGGCGTTAGGGTTAAGCAAGAAATTCCGTGAGATTTTGATCGGGCAAGAGCGCACGTCGTACCCTTGGACATCGCCACCGGTCGGGTCATCGGGCACTGCTACCAGCGCCACCGCGCGGTCGAATTTCCGCAAATTCCTGGGGCAGTCGAGCAGGCCGTGCCGGCCGATCTCGACATCCATTTGGTACTCGACAATTACGCCACCCACAAAGCGCCGCCGGTCAAAGCCTGGCTCACCCGCCGCCCGCGCTACCACCTCCACTTCACACCAACCAGCGCCTCCAGGCTCAACCAGGTCGAACATTGGTTCGCGCTGCTCGCCGACCACCAGATCAAGCGCGCCGTCCATCGCAGCGTCGATCAACTCAAGGCCGATATCGCTGCCTTCATTCAAGCCCACAATGCCCACCCCAAGCCATTCCTGTGGACCAAGACAGCCGATGCCACCCTCGAGACAATCGCGCCATATTGCTCGCAGACCCTGGCCATACATGGCGCGACTTCTTAAACGAATTTCTGATTCGGGACACTAAGTGACGCTTGATATAATGAACGCGGGGAGCGCCGCGCGATCGGTGTCAAGCGCGTTAGGCCTCGATCAACTCGAGCACCTTACCGCCCGCGCCAAAGCAAGCGGCGGTGAGGTGGCCCAATCGGCCGATGCCGCCGTTGAGCGATACCGCGAAGTCCCGCTCTATAAAGCTGCGCTGCTCACGGTCGATCCCGCGGACGATGCGCCGAAATCCTTCAAACGAACCCTTTAGTTCGAGGATGTCTTCACGCCCCCACCAGAATGTGTCCCCCTGCGCGGCTAGAGGGCGCGCAGGATCGATCGCCGCGTGGACAAACAGCACGCCCAGTTTCTCGGCAAAAGCCGCGTGACGCAATGCCGAGAATAGCGTCGTATGTCCCGGGGCGGCGTTCATAGCGTCGCGAAGTGCTCCTGTCCAACGCGTGATCGTACGGGGGCCGTCGCGAGCGGCTGCAAATCCTTGTCGCAAATCACCACCATAAGCCCGCACGGTCGCTTCCATGCCGGCGCCGACCATCCATTGTAGCACCTCGCCGGGATTGGGTGCGAATTGAAGCTGCAATAATTTCTGCCACATTTCTTCCTGCGCCCCCCGCAGGAAGGCCACATCGCAGGCGAAGCCGCGTTGGCGCCCGAGGACGCGGCGGCGAAAATCGAGGAGCTCGTCGATAGTCGCAAGCACCGCGTCGCCGTAGCCGATATAATTCCCGAGATAGACAACCCGGTCCCCCTCTTGGAACCGGGCACTGATAGCATCATGCAAACGAGTCAGCCGCCGCGCCGCGCCGTTTATCGCAGCAATCGCCCAGACTCGTCGGGGATCCTGCAACTGGGCGAACTTCTTTCCCAGCCGCACTTTGCAAACCCCCTGTTCCGGTGCAGGTCCCATCCCGCTCGGATACTCAGGCCGTCAGCAACTGCTCGACCCGCTGGGTCGCCGTAGTCTCATCGATCCGTTCGACCGCAGCGAACTCGCGCACGAGACGATCAAGCGCGGCTTGGTAGATTTGTCGCTCGCTATAGGATTGCTCTGGCTGACCGACATTGCGATAGAGGTCGCGAACCACCTCGGCAATCGAACCAGGGTCGCCGGAGGCGATCTTGGCTTGATACTCCTGAGCACGCCGGCTCCACATGGTTCGTTTAGCCCGTGAGCGACCCCGCAGTTTCGCCAGGGCAGCATCCATTTCCTTGCGGCTTGACAGCCGACGCAGCCCGGACACCTTTGCCTTGGATAATGGTACTCGGAGCGTCATGCGGTCCTTGTCGAAGTGCACTACAAAGACATTGAGCGTATGACCGGCGATCTCCTGTGTTTCGATACCAACGATCTTGCCGACGCCATGTGTTGGGTATACGACGAGGTCACCAGCGGCAAACGGAACCTTTTCCGAGGTCATATTCATCTCTCACAATCGATGCGCCTGGCACTGCCGGAACGCTTCAACCGATCGCTGCGCCGGGCGACATCAACCGTCCACGACTCAACCAGGAGCGAAGACGCGTCGCTGCATCAACGTCAGATTACCGTGAATAACCTTTTTGAGGCTAGCGGATCAGGTGTGCCGATACCACAAATCGGATGTCGGAGCCCGCGGTACCTGCTTGGGCTAGCTTCCGCCCGGGTTAGGGGTGAAGTATTTTTCGTGTTTGTCGGGCACATCCTTCCATTGATCAGCATCGGGGGGGTAAGGCTTTTTGCGCGTGATGTTGGGCCAAGCCATCGCGTATTCGCGGTTAAGTTCTAGCCAGCGCTCGGCTGGTGGTTCGCTGTCGGGAATGATAGCCTCGACTGGGCATTCAGGCTCACAGACGCCGCAATCGATGCATTCGTCGGGATGGATTACCAACATGTTCTCGCCCTCGTAGAAGCAGTCGACGGGGCAGACTTCCACGCAATCCATGTATTTGCAACGAATGCAGGCTTCTGTGACGACATAAGTCATGGCGACGTTTACTCTCCTGAGCTTTTCAAGCCGTATCGGCAGGAAAGCGAGATCAGATCATCACGCTTACCTCCTACCGGAACGCAACGGCGCGCCGTGCAACTCGCGAAAACCAGTAAATAGATAAGCCTGGCAACGCGACGCACTAGGCTGTCGTCGGATTTGGTGATCGCACCGTCGGCGCAGGCACCACCCTTCCCTATCGACCGACCTCCCGAGAGGGCGCCGATCTCTGGTCGGAGTAAACGTGAATACCGAATCCTCCAGCCGGGGCCTCATCCTCATCGGGTCGCCAAGCGTAATACCTATAGTCGATCATAGCCTTTTGCCTAACACGGCGGCTCCCCAATGGGCAACCCCACACGGGATGGGGTCTTGTCCAAATATTGAGAGAACTGATTCCTGTCTCGAGTGAGGTGGTCCCGTTCGCGAGGCAGCCGATCGGCGCCGATTTCACCTTGCCTCCCATCGATATTAGGTCCTGCGGCGGTTGTGTGTTTGTGGGCGAAGGGGCCGTTTCCCGCTTGTTGAGCTTGCTTCCGAAGCGGAGCAGGTCAGCGACGCCCATCATCGACGTTTCTAGGGCAGGCTCCGCTTGAGCCAACTGTTTCGGTCTGGGGGTCGGGTTTGGAGCCGACATCTATGTGGGTGACAATGTACCAACATCGATCATAAGTTCCAATCATCTGATTTCCGCTTTTGCAGCATGCGGATGGAAATTGAGGATCAGCTCTCGCCGTTGTTCGCCGACTAGTGACTCCAACCACGGATTCGATAGTGAAAAAGCGCGGAAAGATCGTCGTACTCCACTTCGCCGCCCAAATGCCGCTAGCCGGCGTCGCATGTCAGGCGCTGCATTATCTCTTGGGAATCGAGCAGCTCGGCTATGAATCCTGGTATGTCGAAGATAGCGGGTCCAATCCTTACGATCCGCGGGTAAATAGCGTCGTGATAGGATGCGACTACAACGTTGCCTATCTCAGACGAATAATGGAGCATCACGGATTTGGGGGCCGTTGGGCCTATTGGGATGCGATACGAAATGTTTGTCACGGGCTGTCGTGCGACCGCATGCGGTCGCTTTACGGGGAGGCTGCGGCCATAATCAACCTTTGCGGTGCGACAAGATTGCGCGAGGAGCATCTTGCCTGTCCTGTCCGCATCATGATCGATACTGATCCCGTCTACGAACAAATTAAATACGCGAAGGCCGACCCAGCGTCCCGCACCTATCTCGACGCCCACACCCATTTCTTTACTTATGGCGAGAATCTCGGGGCGCCGGATTGCCCGGTACCACTGTGCGGTGTGCCATGGCGCGCGACTCGGCCACCGGTCGATTGTCGCCTTTGGCCCTCTGAGACTCGCGACGCACCCTCATGTTTTACGACTATCGGCACGTGGGAGAACAAAGGTAAGAACATCGAATTTGGGGGCTCGCAATATATTTGGTCGAAACACGTAAATTTTCTCCGGTTTCTGGATTTACCGAGAAGCCGCCCGAAGACATGCTTTCGCATGGCGATGTTGCCGCCCGATGAGCATGTGCGCGCCGTGATCGAAGGGCGCGGTTGGAGCCTGGTGGATCCCCGTCCGATTTCCGCCGATATGTCGCGCTACCACGGGTTCATAGCCCATTCGGGCGGCGAGTTTACGGTCGCGAAAGACATTTATGCGCGATCGAATAGCGGCTGGTTCAGCGATCGCAGCGCTTGCTATCTTGCCGCCGGTCGGCCAGTCGTGACCATGCGCACAGGATTTAGCAAATTCTATCCGGTCGGCCGCGGCCTCTTGGAATACACCACCCATGAAGAGGCACTTGCTGCCATCGATGCAATTACCGCTGATTACCTTAGTCATAGCCGAGGCGCCCGAGAACTCGCCAGGGACTATTTTTCCTCTGATCGTGTTATCGGCGCGTTGATGGCGGAAGCTGGGGTCTGAGTCGATTGACCGCCGCTTCACAGATAGTGCCGGTAGAGCTCAGTTTCTACGATGCTGAGAGAGGCCAGAAGCCCTTCCTCAAAAGTGGTCCATCGAATTTAACCATGGCCGTTTTCACAGCCTGGCTGGCCGCCAATCCCATTCTCGCCAGACCGACCCCCGTATCATCGTCGCCTCGTATCTCCCGCGAGTTATTCTGGAGGCGGGCGTCCTTAGGGTTGACGATACTCGCCATCGTTCTCGTGCTTCTCACGTTCCGCGACTACGGAGTCACCTGGGACGAAGACGCGCATAACTGGTACGGAACCTTTGTACTGGATTATTATCTGTCATTCTTTATTGATCAAAGCGCTCTTCATTGGCGTGATCTCTACAACTATGGAGCGATCTTCGATACCGTCGCTGCAGCGCTGAACCGAGCTTCTCCAATCGGGATTTATGAAACCCGACATCTTCTCAACGCCCTGGTCGGTATTCTCGGACTGGTCGGCTGCCGCAAACTAGGTCATGCGATGGGCGGCGGCCGCGTCGGCTTTCTCGCCGCTCTCTTTCTCTTTTTGACACCGAACTACTACGGGCAGATGTTCAACAACCCAAAGGACATCCCCTTCGCGGTCGGTGTCGTGTGGGCGACCTATTACATCGTTCAGATCGTGCCAATACTTCCGCGACCGCCGCTCAGACTGTTGATCAAGTTCGGCGTGGTTGTCGGAATGACGATGGGGGTACGTGTCGGCGGCTTGATGTTACTTTGCTACCTTGGTCTGTTGCTCGCTATTGATGGCATTTGGAGAACACTCGCGACAGGGCGCGCTTTTTTGCTGATCGAAAGCGCCTGCGGAGCTTTTTGGCGGATCTTCTTGCCGGCTGTGGCGTTCGCGTATCCGGTCATGCTGCTATTCTGGCCCTGGGGGCAGACCGACCCGATCGAGAATCCGCTGCGCGCTCTCGCCTTCTTTTCTCATCAGACCTTTCCATTTAGCACTCTGTTCGACGGACGGTTCATCCCCGCGTCTGACCTGCCTTGGACTTATCTTCCCACGTATATCGCCCTCGGCCTTCCCGAACTCGTCTTGGTTCTCTTGCTGTGCGCTCCAGTCCTTGCCTGGATCTCTATTTTGCGCGAGTGGCCAGACTTCCGTCGCGAATCAGTGCTGTCGCATTTCATGGTTGGGTTCGGAATTGTCTTTCCGGTTGCTTTTGCAATAGCGATCAAGGCCGTGCTGTTCGACGGTATGCGCCACTTTATCTTTGTGCTGCCGCTGATCGCGGTTGCTGCTGCCGTTGTAGCCGACCGGGCATGCACGCGGCTGGGGGACCTGCCATATCGGCGGTTGGTCTATTTGATGTTCGTAATTTACGGTGTCGGTCATCTTTCTATCATGGCGATGTTACACCCAAATCAATATGTTTACTATAACGCTTTCGTCGGCGGTATTCGCGGAGCGCAACACAAATTTAAACTCGACTATTGGGCAAATTCCTATGCAGAAGCAGTACGAGGATTGAAGACTTATTTGTCAACCATGTATGGCCCAAACTTTGAGGATCGCGAGTTCACGGTCGCAGTGTGCGGGCCGCCGATTTCCGCAGACTATTATTTCCCTGCGAACTTTCGCTTTACCCGTCAACGCACCCAGGCGGATTTCTTCATCGCGTTCACCAAAGACAATTGCGATCGTTCGCTGCCGGGTCGGCCTGTATACCGGGTTGAGCGCATGGGGGCCCTACTCTCAGTTGTACTTGATCGCCGCCGCGGTACATCCGCCGAGCAGCAGACAGCTAAGTGACAGTCAGAATGTGCGCCGGCGGAGCCCGTCGGTGACGGGCCATCCCCGTGATCCTCTTGTCATGCGTCCCACAAGGGGCGGCGGAATAAGCAGGCTTGTGATAGCGTTTTGCGGTTGCGGCCGCGATCGGAACTCGCACGATTGCGTCCTTAGAGACGGCGGATGGAACGTCCGGAATATTATAAGCTTGACCGCCTCGAAGACCGAATGTGGTGGTTCGCTGCCAATCATCGAAACCTGCTGACACTCTCATGGCTTCTGGTGTCACTTACAGCTGGCGGGCAACCGATCCTGGATGCAGGTTGTGGGACGGGTGGTTTCCTCGTACAATTGGCGGCCCGCTATCCTGATCGCTCCCTCTTTGGGCTCGACGCCGACGCGTTAGCCTGCCGGCGCGCAGCCGCCAAAAGCGCCCGGCCAGTGTGTGTCGGATCCATCGACGCACTGCCCTTCCCGGAAGGCGTATTTGCGGCAGTCTTCAGCGTCGACGTGTTGTGCCATAGCGCTGTCGATGAGCGTTCCGCCGTGGTGCAATTCCATCGCTGCCTCGCGGACAATGGCTGGCTGGTCATCAACGTGCCGGCGTACAGCTGGATGCTGTCGCGACATGACGCCGCAGTGCACAATGTGAGGCGTTACACCAGGAAGAGCCTGTGTCGTCTCTTAGAAGCTGCCGGGTTGCGCGTGATTTACGCTACGTACTGGAACGCCGTGTTATTTCCAGTGATGGTCATAACGCGCAAGGTTCTGCCTAAACGTGGCGGTGCGAGCAGCGATGTTATGGAATACCCTCGCCTGGTCGATTTGTTATGCCGAGCCGTGACCGCCTGCGAAACCGTCTTATTGAGAAGGGGGTGGAGACTCCCATTCGGCGGCTCGGTTATCGTGATCGCTACCAAAGGGGTCCCCGCTCGTGGTTGAGGAGCCGAAGGCTATGCCGGGTCGCCTCGCGCTGTCGATCGTAATCCCAGTCTATAACGGCGCGAGCAGCATCGCCCATCTAGTTCGTGCGCTCGAGAATCTCTCGATCGCGGGTGGACACGAGATCGTGCTCGTCAATGACGGTAGCGCCGATAATAGCCTTGCTGTGTGCCACGCACTTTTCGATGAGGCGCGGGTACCAATGACGATCATCAGTTTAGCGCGCAACTATGGCGAGCATAACGCGGTAATGGCGGGACTGCATTATGCGAACGGGGATCACATCATCACAATGGACGATGACCTTCAGAATCCGCCGGAAGAGGTTCAACGGCTTCTAACCTTCGCCCAGCGCAACGGCAAGGACGTGGTTTACACCTATTATTTCGAGAAGCAGCACCCAGTGTGGCGCAATATGGCCAGTCGCTTTGCAAACCGGGTTGCGGATTTCATCCTCGATAAGCCGAGAGTCTTGTACCTGTCGAGCTTCCGTTGCATGACCGCATTCGTCGCGCGGGAGGTCATTCGCTATGAGGGGCCCTTTCCCTATATCGATGGATTAATACTTCAAGTGACGCATGACATCGATCGACTATCTGTGTGCCACCTTCCGCGTGCCGCCGGAAGCAGCAACTATACGATGCGCCGGCTCTTGCGATTATGGATGAACATGTTCGTGAACTTTTCGGTAATGCCGTTACGGATCAGCACAGTAACCGGCTTCGCCTTGAGCGCGCTCGGAGCGGTCGGGGTGGCTATGGCGGTCGGCGAGGCGCTGCTCTATTCTCCGCCCCCGGGCTGGGCCTCGCTAATGGCCGCGGTGTTGCTGCTTTCAGGCGTGCAGCTATTAATCCTCGGAATTATCGGTGAATACCTTGGCCGACTCTATTTGACCGCCAACCAAAGACCTCAATCTGTGGTTAAGGAAGTGCGGCACACCGAGCCCTGAGATCGTGCCAGGAAAGGGTCGCCAGGTTGGCTCCGCGAGCGTGCCTGAACGCGTCCGTGGGCTTTAACGTCAGCCCCACTCAAGTTAATGGGGACTCTGACGTAGCCACGCCGCAAATCTCTAGAGACCTACCACAAACCGTAAAATCGGTGCACACGCCGGCTCGCCCGAGCATTCTGCTATCAGAGCGTGTATATTCCTTGAACAATCTACTTCACTCCCCAAAGGACTTTGCGTTTTCCGTGGCCTGCTAGGCGAGGCTAGCGACAGGTCTTTTAAAGATTGGTTGCCGATTGTTTGGCCGACGCCCATCGTCGAGAAACCAACCGAACGCGGGCCAGCGTGTTGAGCCTGTGATCCATCACTTTGGCGAAGGCTTGGGTCTGGCGCGAGGTCGGGGTGGTCACCAGCGGGAAGCCGTAAGCCTCATTGAGAGTGTGGTCATCCAGTTCAGTGTGCAGGTGGCGAGATCGCGTGCGGTGGCGAGCTTTGAAGCGGGCGAGATCAGCCGGCTGACGATCAACGCAACCGCCGTAGCGTGAAGCTTGTCTGCCGGCTTGCCAAGCAGCGGTCGAGGCCGATAGCCCGCAGCTTGCTCAGCACCGGGACGGCATGCAGCGAGCGGCGGGTGCGGATCCCGTCTGCGGCCACGGCAAGTCGCCCTTTGAGCACCGTTAGCGTGCCAAATCCCTCCAGCAGAATGGTAGGTCAATCGGAAAGGTTCGCCGGCGTGCGCTTTCTAACCCAGCCTTGCTGGCGCGGTGGCGTCGGCTCTCGCGCAACAGGCATCACGGGGGCTAGCCTCGATTGGGTACCGACTCACCTGGGGCTATGGAAGATTTAGCTAAATCGGCTGAAAAAGCCTTCGATTTGTGTGATAACGCGGTCAATCATCTCTTCGGATATCTGCGGATACATCGGCAGGCTTAAGATCTGTCGTGCCGCGCGCTCGGTTACACCGAGGCCTGACGGGCCGGTCGTGAGACGGCCGCGGTATGCAGGCTGCAAATGAACCGGAACCGGGTAGTGGATGGCAGTACCGATCCCCGCAGCGTGCAACCAGTTGCGCAACACGTCGCGCTCGGCGAGGCGGATCACATATTGGTGAAATACATGGATTGCGTCCGCGCGACGCTTCGGAAGCATCAGCGGGAATTTGGCAAGCCCAGAATCGTAACGGTCGGCGATCGTACGACGCCGCGCGTTGTCGGCCGCAACGCTCCCGAGCTTAACCTCGAGGATCGCCGCCTGGATCGCGTCGAGACGAGAATTGATGCCGACGCAGGCGCTAACATACCGCTCTCGCCAGCCATATTCCCGCATCTCACGCAACGCCGCGGCGAGCGCGGAGTTCTTGGTGACGACCATGCCCCCATCGCCAAGTGCACCAAGGTTTTTCGTCGGGTAAAAGCTGAAGCACCCCACGTCGCCGAATGATCCGGTGGGTCGCCCTCGGTAGAGCGCGCCGTGGCTTTGCGCGCAATCCTCGATCAAGCGCAGACCATTGGCGCGTGCAAGGTCGCAGAGGGCGGAGAGTTCGGCCGGCTGGCCATAAAGGTGTACAGGCAATACTGCTGCAGGCCGACCTCGGTGTGGCACCTGCAACGCTCGCGAAAGCTCGTGCGGCGAGATCGTATAAGTTCCTGGTTCGACATCTATCAGCACGGCAATCGCACCGACCCGTTCAATCGCCGCGACGGTCGCGACTGATGTGTGCGATACCGTAAACACGAGGTCGCCCGCACCGATGTTACAGGCACGCAAAGCAAGCTCAATCGCATCTGTCCCGCTTGCACAGCCGACGGCGTGATCAACACCGACAAAATCGGCAAAGGCGGCTTCGAACGACTCGACCTCTTGACCGAGGATATAGCTGCCGCCCTCCAATACGCGAGAGATCGCACAGTCAATCGCGTGTTGTTGCGCGATATAGCTGGCGCGGGGATCAGTTTGAGGAATCGGACCAAGAGGTGTTTTTCCGAACACGCGCCCTCACAGATAGCAAGCCAAGTAGCGACGATAATAGTCAAGCGACCGATGAAGCCCCTCGGCGAGGGGGACGCGCGGACGCCAACCGGAGATTGCACGAAACCGGCGATCGTCGGTTACGAAGTCACCGATGTCAATACGTTTGCGCTCCGCCGGAAACTCCCGGATCTCGTATTTCCCTCCGCCGTAAGCCGCGATTACCGCCTCGGCCAGATCCGCCAAATTGCATGCTTCGTAGCCACCAACGTTAAGTGCCAATCCCTCGGCTTCCTGAGTTACCGCGGCATAGAGAAACGCCTCGGCCGCATCGTCGACGTAAAGCAGATCCCGACGCTGCTCGCCGCTCCAGATCTCGAAGGGCTGCCCTTCGATCACCCGGCGCAGCCAGATGCCCAGAAAGGTCTGGCGGGCGTCCTTGATTCGCATTCCCGGCCCGTAGACATTGGTCAGACGCAACGAGCGGCTCTTGATTCCGTATACGTCGTGAAAGAGCAGATGGTAAGCCTCCCCGGCCATCTTATTGACCCCGTTCACGTCGACCGGTCGCAGCGGATGACGTTCGTCCACTGGGAGATAATCCGGCCGGCCATAAATCTGGCGCGTTCCGGCATGGACTATGGTGATACCCGGATTGACCGCACGGCATGCTTCCAGCAGTTGGAGTTGGGCCGCGCAATTTATCGCAAGATCGTCTGCCGGCGCCGCCATTGAGTCGAGATGGCTTGTCTGCGCGGCGAGGTTGAAAAGAAAATTTTGATCGGCAAGTAAAAATCGCATAATATAGGCACCGCGGATATCTCCAATGTTGACTATGACGCGATCGCGAATATCGGCTATATTGGTGAGATTGCCACCATATTCTGGGATCATACTATCAACGAGGAGGACCTCGGCACCGAGCGTCACGAGACGCCGAGCTAAAGCTGAGCCGATCAAGCCGAGACCACCGGTTATTATCACACGAGCGCCTTTAAAAACGTCGAGGCGCAAATCCGAACCCGAGTTCATCTTTTTATCGCCAGTTCGACACCTGTATAAGTACGCATATATGTCGGCAGCGATCCAGACACGGCATGCCCGGCGACAACGCTACCGATTCGGGACTCATTCCGGAAGCAACGGACCTTGGCTTATTCATAGGAAGGGCTGTTGCGCAAATTCGAGCGGTTAGCTTATTCTCTGCTGCCGAATGTTGGAAAATCTACTGGCTAACGCTGTGTCAAACTGTTCCGACAACGGTCCGGACGCGCCTTTATTAGACTGGGAGACCGGCACGAAGCATGAGCAGTGGGATTTAGGTCGGACGGCAAACGCGCCGCACTCATCCAACACTATTTGGCGCTGCATGAATCCGGATCGGCAAATTCGTTCCCAGGCTGGTTATCTGCCAACAATGGCTTCCATGGCGGGTCGAGTTCCGACACTCCTGCTGGAGCGGCCACTTCCTCGTATAGCGACTGCGCCTCGATGGCGGGGCCGCGGCGCGCTCCAAGTGCCTTCACCCGGATTGTGCGGGAAAGGATGCCTTGCTTGACAACGATGATATCACCCACCCGGATCAGATGTCTTGCCTTCCTGACGACGGCGCCATTAAGGATGATCGCTCCAGCCGTGCAAACGCGGGAGGCCAGCGAGCGGCTTTTTGCTACGCGGGCAAACCACAGCCACTGATCGAGGCGTCGGCTTGTCAGTTCAGGCGAAGCGTTTCTGCTCAAGTGAGGTTCAACTCCCGCAGCTTGGCGAACGGATGTCCTTCCGCCGTCGGCGCCTGATGGCAGCGCTTGGCCACGTCGCGTTGGCGGCGTCGCGGTCCGACGAATTTCTCCTCGCCAGCGCGAATTACCGCGCGATAGCCGAGTGCTGCGAGCAGTCGTCGCAGAGCGGATCGTTCGAGCCCCAAGCTTACCGCTAATTCGTCATCCGTTGAGAAGGCGCCAAAGCGAGCGAGACGCCGCGCTGCGGCCGCGAGGCGCTCCAATCGATCTGGACGCAGCGCGAGCCCACGGAGCACGCGAAGGCCAATCGCCGCGTAAAAAGACGCCGGAAACGCCGAATCGATTTCGATCACCTTGGTGAGCTCGCGCTTGGACAGCAGCGGCGACGCTGGCCAGCTATGTTGCACCGCCCACAGCAGAGCGCGAAAGCGAACAATATCTATACGTTGCAACGACTCGAAGTAGATGCTTTCAGTACCGAACCGGAGGCCGAGCCGGCTCAACGCAATCCGGTCTGCCGGTTCAAGAGCCTTGAGCTGATGGCCGACAGTCGCTCTCGGTACGCATCCGAGCTCGCCGACCAGCTGAAAGACGAGCCCCCGACCGACACTACCGAGCGGTAAGGCTTGTGCCGCAAAGAGCGGTGCCAGTCGACGCTCGATCTCGACGCGCAAAAAAGCTCGCAGGCGCTGCCTTATCCTTTCGCGCGCTTCGCCCTCAACAAACTCGTCGACCAATAGATCTACCTGCGGGGTCAGGATTCGGTTTCCCGCCACCAATCGGCCGACGCCGCTCCCGTGCCAGCGCAGCACGCCGCTGGGGTCGATCGAGAAAACTTCATCTGTATCCGCGAGGAGCCGCCGGATGCGTGCGGCAACCTCCTGCCGCAGCACGCGGCTTGCGACGGCGATCAACATCCGGGCCTCCGCACCGTCGACCGCGTCGGGTACAAAATGCAATCCGTCGAGGAGGCCGACATAGGTCTTCTCGACATGGACCTCCCCTGCGTCGGACACCGAAGCTAACGGTTTGCCTTCGGATGCAAGCTGGCGGATCAGCAAGGCCGACCGGCGATCGACGAAGCGTTGTGTAATGCGGTCGTGCAGTGCATCCGAGAGCCGATCCTCGATGCTCCGGGCGCGCTCTTGCCACTCTGTCGCGTTATCGACCCAATCACCGCGGTGGGTGATATAGGTCCAGGTACGAGTATGCGCGATGCGCGCCATCAGCGTGTCGATATCGCCGTCGACGCGGTCGAGATTTGTCATCTGTCCGGCGATCCAATCAGTTGGAAGCAGTTGCTCGAAGCCGGCGAGATGGCGAAAGCAAAGGCCGAGCAGCCGAGTATGGCTGTCGGTCAGAGCCTTGCGAAAATCGGGGATCTGACACACCTCCCACAGCAGGCGAACCGCGCCGGGATGTACCGCCAACTCGACGACTTCCGGATTGCTGGCGAGTGTTTGTAAGGCGCGATGGTCGTCGGCTTCGCGAGCCTGGACCAAACCGGGGGTCGATGGGCGCTCGTCGAGGCTCTTCAGCAATGCCCCGATTGACTCGAAGCGCAGCCGCGTGTTGCGCCAGTTCAGCCGTGTGAGCGGATCGAATCGGTGGGCTTCGACTGCCTCGATGATCTCCGGCTCAAGCGGCCGCTGCTCGGCGGTGGTGCCAAAGGTGCCATCGCTCATATGGCGCCCCGCACGACCTGCAATTTGTGCGATTTCAGCGGCATTAAGTCGGCGTGAACCACGGCCGTCGAACTTGTCAATTCTGGCGAAAGCAACGTGGTCGACATCCATGTTAAGCCCCATCCCGATCGCATCGGTGGCGACGAGATAATCGACCTCGCCGGCTTGGAACATGCCAACCTGCGCGTTGCGCGCCCGCGGGCTCAGGGCACCGAGAACGATCGCTGCTCCGCCTCGCTGGCGGCGGATAAGCTCGGCGAGAGAGAATACGTCCCCTACGGTAAAGGCAACTACCGCGCTGCGCGGCGGTAACCGTGTCACCTTCTTCTGGCCGGTGTAGGAGAGTGTCGAAAAGCGGGGCCGACTCACATATTCGACATCGCGGATGAGCCGACGCATTAAAGGCTGGATCGTGTCCGCACCGAGAAACATCGTCTCCGCGAGACCGCGGGCGTGAAGAAGACGCGCTGTGAAGATGTGACCACGCTCAGGATCCGCGCAGAGCTGGACCTCATCGACTGCAAGGAAATCGACCTGGCGATCGAGCGGCATCGATTCGGTGGTGCAGACGAAATACGACGGGTTCGGTGGTAGGATTTTCTCCTCACCGGTGATTAGTGCCACCGAGCGAGATCCTCGCAGCTTGGCGATCCGATCGTAATTCTCTCTGGCCAGCAGCCGCAGCGGGAATCCGATCATGCCGCTACGGTGGCCGAGCATTCGATCGATAGCGAGGTGAGTCTTGCCGGTGTTGGTCGGCCCGAGAACCGCGACTAACCGCGGAGCGGAGCTGAGCATGGCCATAGGACGCAGGTATCAGGCCGAGACGACGAGAGAGCAAGTGTAAACCGAAGAACGACCCGGAGATTCCGGTTTGCCCGCGGTCTGGCGTTGTCGTGTTAACCGATTGTTTGGCGCTTTGGCCAAATATGCCGTGCCGCAATATTGGACGAGCGGGATGGTGAGCGCTCATCGAGGAAAGCCGGAAGCGCCTCTCGAGAACTACTGCTCTCGCCTCGGGACCTTGCTCGAAGCCAGGTATACCGGGCTCGCGCTGCTTGCCGCTAAGCAGGACTCAGATGCTGCCGCCAGGCGCGCACGTGAAGCGCTTCTCGAAGCCAAGGCCGCGGATCTCGCGAAAACCCGATTTCTTGCCAACATGGCTCACGAACTCCGCACGCCGCTCAATGCGATCATCGGCTTTTCGGAGATTATCAAGCTAGACACCCTTCAGACGAGGGAGCGCCATGCGCAATACGCTGAGTACATTCATGATGCTGGAACACTCCTTCTCAGTATCATCAATGGTCTTCTCGATCTCGCGCTGATACAGGCAGGAAGGATCGATCTCGATGAGCAACTCTTCGCCGTTGGCGAGTTGATCCAGTCTGCGGTTCGCACCATCGCGCCTATCGCCCAAGAAAAATCCATCAGGGTCGACTGCAATCTGGCCGAAGCATCCACGCTCATCTGCGTCGATCAGATGAGATTTAGACAGATTATTGGAAATCTATTGTCCAATAGCGTCAAATTTACTGAACCAAAAGGTCGTATATCAATTAGTTCGGCAGTAGACGGCTGCGGAGACCTAATGATTTCGATTACGGACACGGGCATCGGTATTCTCCCTGAGCACTTGGAACGGGTGCTAAGCCCTTTCGAACAGATCGCAGATCACTTGACTAAAGAGAATGAAGGAACCGGATTAGGGCTGCCGATCGCCCGGGCGCTGAGCGAATTACATGGCGGCAATTTGACTTTGAGTAGCGATCTCGGCGCAGGCACGACAGTCGTGGTGCGATTGCCTCGTGAGCGGATCCGCTCCGCGGCACACGCTATTTCGTGACCTTCCGACCTCGACGCTCATGACTGGTCCGGCAAACCCGTGGTTTCATCCTACAGGAGAAACGAAGCTATGAGGGACAGCCCTCCTGAATGCATCGAACGGCGGGTTGGGCGAGTCGTAGCCGTAACGCCCTCTCAGGCGATCGTGTTGCTTGAAAGGTGGGACGCGACCGGGGCAATGGGGCTCGCCATGCCGCTCGAAATGGGGACTTTGGTCAAGTTGCACAGCCGCGTTTCGACCGTTTATGGTATGGTCACTGGTCTTAGGGTCCCATTGCCAAGCCTTGAGCCCTCCGAGAAGGATTTGAGGCTCGTCGAGCTTGAGCTGGTCGGCGAGATCCGAGGCGCCGACGGCACCGGCTTCTTTCAACGCGGTGTATCGGCGTATCCGGCGTTGGACGAGCCCGTTTACCTCGCCTCTGGCGCCGATCTAGCCAAGGTTTATGCGCGCCCTGATGCCGCGATGGCTCAGGTCGGAACGATCCACCAAGACGCCATCGTGCCGGCGTATATTCTAACCGATGAGTTGTTCGGCAAGCACTTCAGCATCGTAGGTACTACGGGGTCGGGTAAATCTTGCGTCGTCGCGACGATCTTAAATGCCGTCATCGAGAGCAACCCAAACGCTCATGTTATGCTGCTCGACCCACATGACGAGTATTCTAGTGCATTCACAGAAATTGGAGCAGCTCTTAGCCCCGGTTGTGATCTATCTTTGCCGTATTGGTTGTTCAATTTCGAAGAACTAGTCGAGATTGTGATAGGACCGAACCGTGACCCAGAACAGGTGAAGATTCTAGGAGAAGCGGTGTTGGCCGCAAAGCAATCATATTTCGTTAAAGCCGGCATTGATAAGTTTGGAACGGTCGACACACCCACTCCATATCGGATGTCCGACGTTGTGCGTTTTCTCGATGCCGCGATGGGCAGCCTAAACCGTCCCGAGAGCGTCGCTGCCTATCAAGCCGTCAAGGGTCGGATACTCTCTCTCCAGAGCGACGCCCGCTACGGATTTGTGTTCGGAGGCCGCCTCAGTCTGCGCGACGAGTTATCCGATATTCTTTCCAAACTGTTTCGGATTCCCGTAGACGGAAAACCTATCACTATACTTGAACTCTCCGGTATTCCGTCGGAAGTGTTGAATGTCGTGGTTTCAGTCTTGTGCCGGCTCGCATTTGACTTTGCCTTGTGGAGCGAAACCCCGGTTCCGATCACGATTATCTGCGAAGAAGCGCACCGTTACGCTCCACGCGACAAAGAGCTCGGCTTCGAGGCAGCAAAGCGGGCGCTGTTTCGTATCGCCAAGGAGGGCCGCAAATATGGCGTCTCGCTATGCGTCGTCAGTCAGCGCCCATCGGATCTGGCGCCTGGTCTGTTATCGGAATGCAACACGATGTTTGCTTTCCGAATGACCAGCCACGAGGATCAGGACATCGTACGTAGCGCTGTTCCGGAGGCTTCTCACGGACTGATGAACTTTCTGCCGGCATTGCGCAACGGCGAAGCTATTGCTGTCGGTGAAGGCGTGGCGATGCCGATGCGGATATGCTTCAGCTCCTTGCCGGAGGATCGCCGCCCCAAAAGCGCTACCGCATCTTTTACGAGTGCCTGGTCAAAGGAGGGCGAGCCCTCGCAGATTGAGCGGACCGTCGAGCGTTGGCGGCGAGGTGTGCGGCACGACCCAGCATAATCTACTGAGTCCGCCACCGGCAGGTAAGTAACAGGCCGTCTGCGACGTTGGTCTTGCACGCCCAGGGTTTGCGCCACATATCCTCGGCGCATTTTCCGCGAACCCGCGATGGCAGGCTATGACCCAGGAAACCAGAAGCTTCCAGGCGGAAGTCAGCCGCCTACTAGATATTGTTGCGCACTCGCTCTACAGCCAAAAGGAAATCTTTATTCGCGAGCTTATTTCGAATGCCTCGGATGCGTGCGACCGACTGCGGTACGCCGCCTTGACCGAACCGGCACTTGCGGAAGGCGATACCCGCTTCCGTGTCGCGTTGACCCCTGACAAGTCGGCCCGAACTCTGACCGTGGCTGACAATGGCATCGGCATGAACCGAGCGGAACTGATTGAAAATCTCGGCACCATCGCCCGCTCGGGCACCGCCGCGTTCGTCAGCCAGCTGTCGGGTGATGCGCGCAAGGATATGAGTCTGATCGGCCAATTCGGGGTCGGTTTCTACTCGGCATTCATGGTGGCTGAACAGGTCGAGGTCAAAAGTCGGAAGGCCGGAGAGACCGAAGGATGGCGTTGGGTTTCCGACGGCAAAGGCGAGTTCACGATCGAACCTCTGCCGGAGGCGACACGCGGGGCCACGATCGTCGTCCATCTGCGCGAGGGTGAGGACGAATATCTCGAACCGGCGCGACTGCGCAAGATCGTCAATACCTACTCCGACCATATCGGACTGCCCATCGTGCTTAAGGACGGTGGTAAAGAAGAGACCATCAACACCGCATCG
>Ga0306921_10002445_pt1 | contig 18621 bp, 21 predicted proteins | sample sta12Cox44000080_FD_203760 | JGI IMG/M metagenome (GOLD analysis project Ga0306921, IMG submission 203760) | Lab enrichment of tropical soil microbial communities from Luquillo Experimental Forest, Puerto Rico - statoxic.12C.oxic.44.000.080 (v2)... | ecosystem: Environmental > Terrestrial >... | reverse complement strand
GGCGCTCAGAGAGGCGCTGGTACTGCGCGCGCAGTGAGAGGCGGCTCAGCCCAGCGCGGCCTGCTGGTCGAGCCACTCGGCGAAGAGATGGGTCTCGCGGCCGACGCCGGGAGCGCAGCCGTAGTACATCGGCGGCAAGGGCATGCGCAGATCGGGCAGCGGGCAGACCAGCCGGCCCTGCGCCACGTCGGTCCCCAGCAGCGAGGTGGCGGTGACCGCGAAGCCCAGGCCGTCGACCGCGCCCTGCAGCACGATGTGCGAATGGTCGAGCTGCAGCCGTTGGGCCGGCCGCAGACGCGGCAGGCCGACATGCATCTTCCAGTCGTCCCAGTCCTGCTTGCGCGTCTTGACGACCAGCAGCGTGTGCTGCGCCAGCGACTTCGCCTCGACGATCGGCTTCTTCTTCAGCAGTGAGGGTGCGGCGACCACCACCAGCTCGTCCTCGAGGAAGGGCTGCGCCTTCACCGCCGGCGGCCAGCCCTCGACGCCGCGGCGGATCGCGATATCGAATGGCTCGGGCGCCTTGTCGGGCGAGGCCAGGCTGGTGAAGAGCTGCGGCTCGATGCCGGGATAGTGCGCCACGAAGTCGGGCAGCCGCGGGATCAGCCAACGCACGGAGAACGATGTCCGTGAATTGATGCGCACCGCGCGCGGCGGTGCCCGCACCATCAGCGCCCGCGCGGCGGCGCCGATCTGCTCCATCGCCGGGCTGGTCTCGGCATAGAGCTGCTGGCCCTCGGCCGTCAGCAGCACTTTGCGGATCTGCCGTTCGAACAGTTGCACGCCCAGGAACTCCTCCAAGCCGCGCACCTGCCGGCTGATGGCGCCGTGCGTGACGTTCAGCTCCTGGGCGGCGCGCGAAAAGCTCTGGTGGCGGGCGGCGACCAGGAAGGCGCGCAGCGCATTGAGCGGCGGAAGCTTGGCCGAGACCATGTGTGAGTTTTTATCACGCACGGCTGGAAATCACATCGTTTGTCATCGAATCGCAACACGCCCAAGGATGCCCGCCGTCGTGAGCGTCGCGCCGTGAGCACCAGCACCACCACTGCCAGAGACCTGCCCCCTCAGCGCATGCCAGTCGGCATGGCGCTGCCGGGCCTGGTCCTCGCCATCGCCCTGATCGGCGATGCGCTGATCTACGTCGTGCTGCCGCTCTATCACCAGGAGTTCGGCGTCAGCCTCGCCATGGTGGGCGTGCTGCTGTCGCTCAACCGCTGGATCCGCCTTTTAGCCAACTCGGCCGTCGCCCATCTCGGCGACCGCATCGGCCCGCACACCATGATGATCGCGGCCGCGGTGGGCTCGATCGTCTCGACCACGCTCTACGGCCTGGGCGACGGCGCGGGCCTGCAGATCTTCGCGCGCTGCCTGTGGGGCGTCTCCTTCGCCGCCCTCAATCTCGCGACGCTCGCCTATGCCGTGAGCGACCGGCCCAATGCCGGCAAGCGCGTCGGCCTCAGCCGCGCCCTGATGGGCGTGGTGCAGGTGATGGCGCTGATCAGCGGCGCCTGGCTCTGCCTGAACGTCGGCTCGCGCCAGGTGTTCGTGATCTTCGGCGCCATCACCTCGCTGGCGCTGATCGCCGCCCTCCTGCTGCCGCGCCTGCCGCGCGAGGCGACCAAGACGCAGGGCTTCCGGCTGCCGATCCCGCACCGGCTGGAAGTCTGGGGCTTCATGCTGGGCTTCGCCGGCGACGGCGTGTTCCTACTGACCTTGGCCTTCCTGATGAAGGACTCGATCACCAGCGTGGCGCCGGTGATGGCGACGGCGATCCTGGTCGCGCTGCGCTATGTGGTCGAGATCACCACCGGACCCATCGCCGGCTGGATCGGCGACAAATTCGGCGCGCGCAAGATCTCGATCCTGAACGGCGTCGGCCTGGTGCTGGGCTTCGCCGCCATCGCCGCCGGCCACGAGCTTTTGGGCGCGCTGCTGGTCGTGACCACGCGCGGCATGTTCAACACGCTGGTCCCCGTGCTGGTGATCGAGCGCGGCAAGGCGAGCGTGCTGAGCAGCCAGGCGAGCTACTCGACCTGGCGCGACTTCGGCGCCGCCGTCGGCCCGCTGTCGGCGCCGTGGCTGTTCCTCAACGTGCCGCAGGGCCCGCTCTATGCAGCGCTGGCAGTGGGGCTCGCCGTGACGGCGTTGGGGGTGTTTGGTCAGGCGGTAGGCGGACGGTCGCGCTACACTCCCGCCATGGCGGACTCGACGGAGAGCCTGCGCCGGCAACTGCTGGAAGCGCGCGAGAAGGTCCAGGCGCAGATCGACAAGCTGCGCGGCCTGCCGACGCCGCTCGCTGGCATCGGGCTCGAGCCCGTGCGCGCCAACGGACTCAACGTCGAGGGCGATGCCCTGCTGGCCAAGCTCACCGAGACGCTGCGCGACATCGACGACAGCCTGGATGAACTGGACGGCGCGCCCTAGGGCCATTCCGGTAACCCGAGACCTGCGCACTTTGGCAGGGCGGGTCGAGGGCCGAAGGCCTAGACTGGCCGGGCATGATCCAGCCGGCCCGCCTCACGGTCCTTTGCCTGGCCGGCGGCCTGTCGCTCCTCGCTGCCTTCCTGGCGCCGGGAGCCGATGCCGCCGAAGAGCGGCTGTGCCTGCTGAAGCGCATCGAGGCGACCAAAAACGGGGTCAATCTCTACTTCACGGCCGCCCGGCAGGTCATGCTGATGCACGACGACCAGGAGGGCGACCTCTACCTGATCGATGCCGCGGCGCGCGAGACCGAGGGGTCGGCGACCGCGCCGAAAGTCATGCATTCGCTGCCGCTCAGGGCCGGCGAGGAGGCGGTACTGCGCACCACGGCCGACGAGCGCTGCTCGATTACGCTCAGCCAGCGCAACGGCAAGGTCGGCGTCGAGATCGAGCTGTCCGGTCCCGGCTGGGAGGGCAGGCGCACTGCGCCGGCCGGCACAGCGGCCGGGGCGTCCGCCAGCACACCGAAGTCGACCAATCCCAGGTTCGGGAAGTTCCTGCCGGCCGAGCCCTGAGCCATGGCTGTGACCGGTCGGGGGTGTGGGAAATGCGCCGCGACGGGCTTTCCGCAATTCGGGCAGGTGATTTACTATGGGGCTCAGACGAACTCCGGGACCACAAGGGTCCCGGAGCCGATCACAGGTCCATCCGCCGGCGTGGTTCGAAGGCCGTAGCTAACGGATGAGCTGGATCCCGATAGCAGTCTGAGGCCAACGACCTCCGGGACCACGATGGTCCCGGAGCCGTTTCCCAATAGTCCTTGCGCAGGCCCGGTGAGGCCCTTGGCGCTAGCGGATGATCTTGACGTTGAGAGCGGTCTGCTGGCTCCAGACGGTGACGACGTCGTCGCCCGGCTTGAGCGTGGCGAGCGCCGCCTTGCCGGCATCCGACACGACGCGCGGCAGCTGGATCACCTCACCGGCGTTGGGCGCCGGACGGTCGGGCTCACCGCCCGACTTGTAGATGATGTAGAACTGGCTGTTGGCCGGGTCGACTTTGGTGACCATGCCGTCCATTTCCCACAGCCGCATCACCGGCTTGGAGCCGGGGACGCCTTCGATGCGCGCACCGATCTGCTTCATCGACGCCGCCTGCTGCATGGCCGCCGGCGAGGCCGGGGCGATCAGGAAGTCGACGTAGTCGTACCACTGCACGTCGACGATCTGGCCGGGCTTCAGCTGCTCGTAGCTGTTGCCGTCGCTGGCGCCGCCGGTCTTCACAACCAGGTCCGACACCTTGAGCTTGAAGCGGCCGAGATCCGTCCACACCACGGTGAAGGTGCGCGACTCGGGGTTCATGCTGTCAATCGTGCCACGCTTGAAGTTCTGATACTTCGACGCGACGTAGTACTCCTGGGCCGCGGCCGGCGTGACGAACGCCGGAACGGCACCCGCCGTCAGAGCGGCTCCGCCCAGCAGCTTGAGAGCCGAGCGGCGATTAGCTTGCAACATGGAAGTCTCCCCTTACTGATTGATAACGATCGTGACGCGCCGATTCTTCGGCTGGTTCGTCTGCGGCGCGGTGTCGACCAAGAGGCCGGTGTCACCGCTGGCAGCGGTCGTGATCGACCCTGCCGGCACGCCGTTATTGACCAGCAGGCCCTTCACCACGTTGGCGCGCTGCTGCGACAACGCCATGTTGAGGCTCGGCGAGCCGACGGTGTCGGCATAACCGGTCACCGCGATCGTCGCGTTCGGCTTCGTCTTGAACACCTGCGCCGCCTGGGCGACGGTGTTCTGGTCCTGGTCACTGAGCTTGATGCTGCCCAACGCGAAGAACACCATGTACGACACCGGCGCCTGATCCGGATTCTGCGCGCCGGTCTTCGACAATGGCCCCGTCATGAGCGCGCCGCTTTGGCTCTCGCAGGCACCCAGTGCAGCCGCCGCCATTGCCAGAACGATTAGCTTTCTGAACATTTTGCCCCCTCCTAAATGCGAGCGTCCGTTTCTCTAGCCCACTCGCCGAGACCGCAGTGTGATGCACGTCGCGTAAGAGAGCAATTTTATTTGGCTTCAACCCGGTTGTAAGAAGTCGGAAATTGCGGTGACCAACGTCACACTGCGACCGGGTCTCAACGCAAGTGAACAGCCGGCGGTAATTCCCTGCCGGAACGCCCTAAAAAATTTGCAGTGATGCCTTGCGGGAAGCCCGCCCAATGGCACGGCCCGTTTGCGCAATTCCGGCAGGTGTTGCTAGCGGAACACATCCTTGCGCTGGCGGACCTCGGCGAACACCAGCGCGGGGTCCTTGCCGACCATGCCGACGGCCTTCTGCACGCCGGGCAGATCGGCGCGCAGGAAGGGATTGGTCTGCTTCTCCTCGCCCAGCAGGCTCGGCACCGTGGCCTCGCCGCGGGCGCGCGCGGCATCGACCGCGGCGCGCCGCGCCATCAGCTGGCCGTTGTCTGTTTCCACCGTCACGGCAAAACGCGCGTTGGACTGGGTGTATTCGTGGGCGCAATAGACCCGCATGTCGTCGGGCAGCGAGCGCAGCCGGCTGAGCGATGTCCAGAACTGCTGCGGCGTGCCTTCGAACATCTTGCCGCAACCCAGGGCGAAGATGGTATCGCCGCAGAACAGCGCGCGCTGGTCGCGGAAGGCATAGGCGATGTGGCCAGAGGTATGGCCCGGGATGAAGAAAATCTCGGCCTCGGCCTCGCCGAAGCGGTAGCGGTCGCCGTCGTCGACCTCGACGTCGATGCCGGGGATGCGGGCTCTGTCACGCCGGTTGCCGACGATGGTGCAGCCGGTGGCCTGCCTGATCTCCATGTTACCGCCGACATGGTCGCCGTGATGGTGGGTGTTCAGGATATGGCTGATCTTCCAGCGCCGTTTTTCGGCCTCGGCCAGCACCGGAGCGGCCACGGCCGGGTCAACCACGCCGACGCAACCACTCTGCGGCTCGCGCATCAGCCAGACGTAGTTGTCGCTCAGGACAGGAATGCGAACGATTTCAAGGCTTGTGCTCATAGTGCGACGCTAACAAAGCTGAAATGCATCCGCCACGGACACGCCGCCATGGTCGAAACGGAGTGGTTTCTGCTAGGATACTGGTATGTGGACGGACGTCCTCGATCTCAACGAATTCTACGGCAGCACCCAGGGCCAGATGACCGTGCGCCTGCTGCGCGCCCGGCTGCGCGAGGTGTGGCCCAATGTGCGCGGCGAGACGGTGCTGGGGCTGGGCTATGCCACCCCCTTCCTGCGGCCGTTCCGCGAGGAGGCGGCCCGCACGCTGGCCTTCATGCCGGCCCAGCAGGGCGTGACGCGCTGGCCGCGCGAGGGCGCCAACCACACCGCCCTGGTCGACGAGATGGACCTGCCGCTGCCCGACCGCTCCGTCGACCGCGTGCTGCTGGTCCATGCCATCGAATGCAGCGAGCAGCTGCGGCCGTTCCTGCGCGAGATCTGGCGGGTGATGGCCGACGGCGGCCGGCTGGTCACCGTGGTGCCGACGCGCGCCGGCCTGTGGTCGCAGATGGACCGCTCGCCGTTCTACCAGGGCCATCCCTATTCGCCGGCCCAGATTTCCCATCTGTTGCGCGCCAACATGTTCGCGCCGATGCGCCAGGCGCGCGCGCTCTACATGCCGCCGACGCGCTCGCGGCTGATGATGCGCATGGCGCCCGCGCTCGAGCGCTTCGGCCAGCGCTGGCTCGGCCGCTTCGCCGGTGTGAGTGTCATCGAATCGGGCAAGCAGCTCTATGCCGGCGTTGCCGAGCGCACGGTGCAGCCGGAGATGGCGATCGTGAGGCCCAAGCTGCGGATCGCCAGCTCGCGCGATACGCAAGCGGCCCGCAACCATCACGGGGATGGCGAAGCGCCCGCCTCCTGATAGTCTCGCCTGATGTCTCTATCTCCGCGCGTCATCGCGCTGCTCGGCTTTGGTGAAGCGGGATCCGCGATCGCGCGCGGGCTCGCCTCTGAAAAAGGTTGGCGCGGTCCCGCCAAGCCCGGCGACAACGCCCCGCGGCGGGTGATCGCGATCGATCCGGCGCTCGACAAGGATGCGCGCGGCACGGCGCTGGGCAAGGACGCCGGCCGCCTGCAAATCCCGATCTCCGACAAATACACCGAGGCGCTCTCTGACGCCGACCTGGTGATCTGCGCGGTGCAGGGCGAGCACGCGCTGGATGCTGCCAGCTCGGCCGCGCCTTTATTGAAGAAAGGCGCGTACTTCCTCGATCTCTGCACCGTCACCGGCAAGATGGCCGACGAGGACCGCGCGGCGATCGAGAAGGCCGGCGCGCTGTACATCGACATCGCCGTCATGGGCGGCTTCTTCAAGTACGGCATCAAGGCGCCGATGCTGGTGGCGGGCGGCGACGCCAAGGCGGCGGTCGACTGGATGAACGCCAACGGCTTCGACGCCAAGTATCTCGGGCCGCGGCCGGGCTCGGCCTCGTCGGTCAAGATGGTGCGCTCGGTGCTGATGAAGGGGCTGGAGGCGCTGGGCGTCGAGGCGCTGGTCACCGCCGAGCGCCAGGGCATCCGCGAGGAAGTGCTGGAGTGTCTCGCCGACGTCGACCTGGTGCCGTTCCGCGACCATCTCGCCTCGCTGGTGCAGACGCACGTGGTCCATGCGCGCCGGCGCTGGGAGGAGATGGGCTTGGTCGCCCAGACGCTGCGCGAGACCGGGGTCGAGCCCAAGATGACGGTGACCACCGAGCAGACCCTGCGGCGCAGCGTCGAGGCCGGCATCGCGCCGGCCGACGGCAAGGTGCCGGGGCTCGACGAGGCGCTGAAGCTGCTGTCGGACAAGGTGATGCGTGACAGCTGACGTGTTCGAGCGGCTGGTGGCGCTGCTCAGCGACGCCAAGGCCAGGTTCCGGGTGATCGAGCACGAAGCCGAGGGCCGCTCGGAGAAGATCAGCGTGATCCGCGGCAACCGGCCCGACCAGGCGGCCAAGGCCATGGTGCTCGACGTGCGCGGCGGCGGTGGCGGGCGGCGCCACGTGCTCGCCATCCTGCCCGGCAACCGCAAGCTCGATTTTGCCGCCGTCGCCCGCCTGTTCGAGGCCCGCAAATGCGGCTTCGCGTCCCCTGAGTCGGCCCAAGAGCTGACCGGCTGCGCCATGGGGGCGGTGCCGCCATTTTCCCTCAATCCTGGGCTAAGCGTGGTGGTCGACGAGGACCTGCTCGCCCATGACACGCTGTTCTTCAATGCCGGCCGGCTCGACCGCTCGATGGAGCTCGATACCAAGGACTGGATCGCCGTGGCCAAACCGCGCGTGGCCAGGATCGCCGCGCCATCTTAAGGTAGCGCCATGCTGAAACGCTGGATCCAACAGGCCCAGCCCATCGTGCTCGCCGTCGGCTTCGTGCTGATCGTGCGCACCGTGCTGGCCGAACCCTACAGCGTGCCGACGCCGTCGATGGTGCCGACCTTGCTGGTCGGCGACCAGCTGGTCGGCGCCAAGTATGCCTACGGCTACAGCCGTTACTCACTGCCGCTGGGCGAACTGCCGGGCATCGAAGGCCGTCTGTTCGCCCGCCCACCCGAGCGCGGCGACGTTGTGGTGTTCCGCCTGCCGCGCGATCCCTCGACGACGTTCGTCAAGCGCCTGATCGGCCTGCCGGGCGATCGCATCCAGATGCGCGAGGGCCGGCTCTACATCAACGGCGAGCTGGTAGCGCGCCGCGCCATCGGCCGCTTCGACGGCGACCTGCTCTACATCGAGACCCTGCCTAACGGCCGCGAACACGAGATCATCGAGATCTCCGACACCCAGCGCCTCGACGACACGCCGGTCTTCACCGTGCCCGACGGCCACTACTTCATGATGGGCGACAACCGCGACAATTCCCTCGACAGCCGGGTGGCGGCGAGCGACGGCGGCGTCGGCTTCGTGCCGGCGGAGAACCTGGTGGCCCGCGTCGACCGCCTGCTGATCTCGCGCGATCCCGACGTGGGCTGGTTCGACGTCGGCCAGTGGGCGCATGCTTTCCGGCTGGGACGGACTTTTAGCCATATCGACTGAGCTTCCCGGCGTGCCGCACGATTGGCGTTTCGGCCCGGTCAGCGAGACCGACTTCGAGCCCCTGCTGATGCTGCGCATCGAGGTGATGCGCGAGCATCTCGAGCGGGTGTTCCACTACAAGCCGTCCCGCGCCCGCCGTATTTTCCGCGAGCATTTCGACGAGCCGGGAATGCGGCTGATCCTGTCGGGCGACGAGCGCATCGGCTGCGTCGGCTTCCGCAGCGAGTCCGAGTGCCTGAAGATCGATTCGTTCTATCTCGAGCCGCGCTTCCACAATAGCGGGCTCGGCACCGCGATCCTCAAGGTGCTGCTGGCCGAGGCCGACGCAGCAGCCAAGCCGGTGCGGCTGGAGGTGCTGACCGGCAGCAAGGCCGACCGCTTCTATCTGCGCCACGGCTTCGTCAAGCTGCGCGAGGACGCGATCGAGGCCGAGTACGAACGGCCTTTGCGCAATTTGGGCAGGTGATCGCTAGCGCCGCAGCATGAACACCGCCTGCTCGCCGAACAGGTTGGCGAGCAGCGGCGGCATGTGGATCGGCCGGCTCTTGCTGTTGAGCACGATCGCGCGCTCGATGCGCACGCCCATGTCGCGGCACAGCGCGCGGAAGTCGTCGATGCTGCAGAGATGGATGTTGGGCGTGTCGTACCACTTGTAGGGCAGCGACGGCGTCTCGGGCATGCGCCCGCCGAACACCAGGCTGAGCCGCACCCGCCAGTGCGCGAAGTTGGGGAACGACACGATCGCCCGCTTGCCGACGCGCAGCATCTGGCGCAGCACCTCGCGCGGGTCGCGCGTGGCCTGCAGGGTCTGGCTCAGGATCACGTAGTCGAAGGCATTGTCGGGGTAGTCGCCCAGGTCGGTGTCGGCGTCACCCTGGATCACCGACAGCCCACCCGCCACGCAAGCGTTGACGCCAGCCTGGCTCAGTTCCATGCCACGCGCATCGACGCGCTTGAAGTTCACCAGATAGGCGAGCAGCGAGCCATCGCCGCAGCCGACATCGAGCGCCCGGCCACCCGGCTCGACCATGTCGGCGATCAGCTGCAGGTCGACGCGGATCGGAGCGGCAATGCTCATGCGAGACCCCGCACCGAGCCCGCGCCCTGCAGGAAGCCCGACAGCGTGCGGAACATCTCGGGCTCGTCGAGCAGGAAGGCGTCGTGGCCCTTGTCGGTCTCGATCTCGACGAACGACACGTTGGCCGCGGCGGCATTGAGCGCATGCACGATGGCGCGGTTCTCCGGGGTGGGGAACAGCCAGTCGCTGGTGAAGGAGATCGAGCAGAAGCGCGTGGCCGTGCCGCTGAACGCCTTGGCCAGCACGCCGCCATGGGCGTCGGCCAGGTCGAAATAGTCCATGGCGCGGGTGATGTAGAGGTAGCTGTTGGCGTCGAAGCGGTCGACGAAGGTCGAGCCCTGGTGGCGGAGGTAGCTCTCGACCTGGAAGTCGGCGTCGAAGCCGAAGCCCAGCGCATTGCGGTTCTGCAGGTTGCGGCCGAACTTGCGCTGCAGGGCGGCCTGCGACAGGTAGGTGATGTGCGCGGTCATGCGCGCCACCGCAAGGCCGCGCTCCGGCGCCGTGCCGTGCAGGCGATAGTCGCCGCCCTTCCATTCCGGATCGGCCATGATCGCCTGTCGGCCGACCTCGTGGAAGGCGATGTTCTGCGCCGAATGGCGGGCGGCGCAGGCGATCGGTACGGCGGAGAACACGCGCTTGGGATAGGTCGCCGCCCATTCCAGCACCTGCATGCCGCCCATCGAGCCGCCGATCACGCAGAACAGGTCGGGGATGCCGAGATGGTCGAGCAGAGCCGCCTGCGCGCGCACCATGTCGGCGATGGTCACCACCGGGAAGCGCAGGTTCCACGGCTGGTTGGTGGCGGGGTCGCGGGCGAGCGGCCCGGTGGTTCCCATGCAGCCGCCCAGCACGTTGGCGCAGACGATGAAGTAGCGCGCCGGATCGAGCACCTTGCCCGGCCCGACCATGCTCTCCCACCAGCCCTCCTTGGCCGTCACCGGATGGGTCTCGGCGACGAATTGATCGCCGGTCAGGGCATGGCAGATCAGGATGGCGTTGGACTTGTCGGCATTGAGCGTGCCGTAGGTCTGGTAGGCGACGCGATAGGGGCCGAGCTCGACGCCGCAATCGAGCCGGAGCGGGCGGTCCTTCCCCAGGACCGCGTAGCGACATCGCGCCAGCGCCTTGCCTTCGGCTTCGGTGAGATCATCCAGCACGCCCAAGCTCCAACAAAAAACCCCCGACCGGAAGGGCGGGGGCTTTTTGGAGCGCTCCGACCTTTTAGCGAGGTTTAACGTGGCCGCAAGCCGGTCGGCTCAAATTCCACGGATGCGCTTGTATAAGGACGTAGGCGCCAAGAGGCAAGGGCTCCGATCGCATAGCAGCGAGACTTCTTGCCCTTTGCGCCGCCCCACTGGACGTAGTATCGCCTCGCCCGCACCAGGATTTACCGGACTTATGGACGCTCCCAGTCTCGACAATCTGCGGCAGGAAATCGACGTCATCGACCGCGACCTGCACGGCCTGATCCGCCGGCGGGCCGAGCTGGTCGACAGGATCGCCGCGTCCAAGCCCAATGGCGGGCTGGCGATCCGGCCGGGCCGCGAGGCCAAGGTGCTGCGCCAACGACTGGCCGCTCATGCCGGCGCCTTTCCGGCCGCTGCCGTCTACCGCATGTGGCGCGAGATGATGAGCGCCTTCGCCCTGATGCAGACGCCGGGGCTCAGGGTCGCGGTGTGCCGACCGGTCGACCAACCGGGCTACTGGGACCTGGCGCGCGATCACTTCGGCTGCCAGATGCCGATGGTCGGCTTCGAATCGCCGGCCCAGGTACTGGCCGAGGTGCGCACCAGCCCGACCACGGTCGGCGTGGTGCCGGCGCCGATCGAGGCCGACACTGCGCCGTGGTGGCCGCTGCTCGCGAGTGGTGAGAGCACCCTGCCCAATGTCGTCGCTCGGCTCCCCTTCCTGCCGATGCCCAATGCCCGCGCCCGCGGCATCTCGGCGGTGGTGCTGGCGCGCATCGAGCCCGAGGAGAGCGGCGATGACCGCGCCCTGATCTCGATCGAGACGCCCTCCGGCATCAGCCGCAACCGCATCGCCCAGGCGCTCGCCGCCGCCGGCCTGCCCGCCTTCACTTCGGCGCTGGACCAGCTTGCCGGTGGCGTGCATCACTACCTCGTCGAGCTGCCAGGGGTGATCGCCGATGGCGACAAGCGCCTGCGCGGGCTCGAGACGGCGTTGAAGCCCGAGCGCGGCCGCGTGGCCACGATCGGCGCCTATGCCGTGCCGGCCACACTCTAGCGAGAGATCGCCATGTCTGCGCTGACCCCGCGCCCGGGCATCCTGAAGATTGCGCCCTACGTGCCGGGCAAGGACACCGTCGAGGGCAAGGAAACCGTCTCGAAGCTTTCGGCCAACGAAGGAGCGCTCGGCCCTTCACCCAAGGCGATGGCGGCCTATGCCAAGATGGCCGCCGAGATCTACCGCTATCCGGACGGCGATTCGACCAAGCTGCGGGCGGCGATCGGCCGGCACTACGGCCTCGACGCCAAGCGCATCATCTGCGGCGCGGGCTCCGACGAGCTGATCAATCTCCTGGTGCGCGCCTATGCCGGGCCGGGCGATGAGCTGCTGTACAGCCAGTTCGGCTTCCTGATGTATCCGATCAACGCGCTGGGCGTGGGAGCGACACCGGTGGCGGCGCCGGAGAAGGACTACCGCGCCGACGTCGACGCCTTGCTCGCCAAAGTCACCGACAAGACCCGGATCGTCTGCCTCGCCAATCCCAACAATCCGACCGGCAGCTACATCACCAAGGACGATGTCCGCCGCCTGCAGGCCGGGCTGCCGAAGAACGTGCTGCTGGTGATCGACGCGGCCTATGCCGAGTATGTCAGCCGCAACGACTACGAGTCGGGCGTCGAGCTCGTCGATCAGGCCGAGAACGTGGTGATGACTCGCACCTTCTCGAAGATCTACGGCATGGGCGGGCTGCGGCTCGGCTGGATGTACGCGCCGGCCGGCGTCGTCGACGTGATCAGCCGCCTGCGCCAGCCGTTCAACGTCAACCTGGCCGCCCAGGCCGCGGGTATTGCCGCGCTGGAGGACATCGCCCACACCGATGCCAGCCGCACCAACAACGACATCTGGCTGCCCTGGCTGTCGGCCGAGCTCACCAAGCTCGGACTGAAGCCGCTGCCCAGCGTCGGCAACTTCGTGACGGTGGGCTTCGGCTCGAAGGAACGCGCCCAGGCGGCCAATGAGTGGCTAATGAACGACGGGCTGGTCCCGCGCATGATCGCAGCCTATGGCCTGCCCGAGCACATCCGCATCACCATCGGCACCGAGGCCGAGGTGAAGGCGGTGCGTGATTCACTGGCGCGCTTCGTCGCCGCCAAGAAGTAATGGCCGAGGTGATGTTCGACAAAATCGCGCTGATCGGCATCGGCCTGATCGGCGGCTCGATTGCGCTCGAGGCCAAGAAGCGCGGGCTCGCCAAGAAGATCGTGGCGGCAACGCGCAGCGCCGAGACCGCCGCCCTCGCCAACAAGCTGAAGCTCGCCGACCACTGCGGCACCGACCTGGCCGCGGCCTGCAACGGCGCCGATCTGGTGATCGTCTGCACGCCGGTCGGGGCCTGCGGCCCGGTGGCCAGGGCCATCGCCCCCAAGCTCAAGAAGGGCTGCATCGTCTCCGACGTGGGCTCGGTGAAGCAGGCGGTGATCGACGCCATGCAGCCGCACATTCCGGCAGGCGTGCATTTCGTGCCGGCGCACCCCGTCGCGGGCACCGAGAATTCCGGCCCCGAGGCCGCGCTGCTCGACCTGTTCCAGGGCCGCTGGACCATCCTGACGCCGTTGCCCGACAGCGACCCCAAGGCGGTCGACAGGCTTGAGGCGTTCTGGAGGGCGCTGGGCAGCGAGGTCAACCGGCTCGACCCCGCCAACCACGACCGCATCCTCGCCATCACCTCGCACCTGCCGCATCTCATCGCCTACTCGATCGTCGGCACGGCCGACGATCTCGGCGGTCATCTCAACAGCGAAGTGTTGAAATACGCCGCCGGCGGCTTCCGCGACTTCACCCGCATCGCCTCATCCGATCCCACGATGTGGCGCGACGTGTTCATGAACAACCGCGAGGCCGTGCTCGAGGTCCTGCAGCGCTTCCAGGAGGATCTGTTCTACCTGCAGCGCGCCATCCGCTGGGGCGAGGCCGACAAGCTGTTCGAGCTGTTCACGCGCACGCGCGAGATCCGTCGCGCGCTGATCCATCTCCACCAAGAGTGAGTGCTGCGAAGCCCCAGGTCAGGCCGAAGTGGGTCTTCGGCTACGGCTCGCTGATGTGGAACCCGGGCTTTGCCACGCCTGAGACGCAGGCCGCCCGCCTGCACGGCTGGCACCGCGCCTTCTGCATCTATTCCGAGCACTATCGCGGCACGCCGGCCAAGCCCGGCCTGATCCTCGGCCTCTTGCCGGGCGGCGCCTGCCGCGGCCTCGCCCATCGCCTGCCGGCCGGCGATTACGAGGCGACGCGGCGCTATCTGTGGACGCGCGAGATCGACAATGACGGCGTCTACCAGGAGGCGATCCGGCCGATCCATCTCGCCGACGGGCGCACCGTATGGTCGCTGGTCTATCTCGCCGACCGCCAGCACCGCCAGTTCGCCGGCAAGCTGCCGCTTGCGAAGTCGATCAAGCTGGTGCGCCAAGGACGCGGCGCCACCGGCAGCAACATCGACTATGTGAAGAATACCGTCGCCCACCTCGGCGAGCTCGGCCTCAGGGATCGCGCGCTGGAAGAGCTGGCGCGCCGCGCAGCCAATTAGCGGCCGGTTTCCTTGAAGATCGCCTTGACGATGAAGCGCCATTCCTCGCGCGCCTGCTCGACGGTGAGGCCGAGCCGCTCGCGCAGCACGATCCAGCCTTCGGGCGTCAGCGCCATGGCGACCGCGTTCAGCGTGCGCTCTCGGCTCTCGCCCGGCAGGGCCGTCAGCTCCTGGCCGAAGCTCTGAGCAAGCTGCTCGCGGTTGGACGCGTAGAGCTGGTTGACCTTCTCGCCGGCTTCCGACGAGCGCCGTTGCAGCGTCTCGACGAAGGTCCACATCGGCACAAGCTTCTCGTAGCGTCCCGCACGCTGTCCGATCGCGTCCGAGATGCGCTCGTCGAGTGCGCCATGGTTGTTCGCGCCGGTGTTGGCTGGCGGATCGTTTGCCAGGGTGGCGAGCACGCGGCCGAGCACGGCGACATAAAGCTCGGCGGTATCGGCGAAGTGCTGGAACACGGTTCGCGCCGACACGCCTGCAAGCTTGGCGATGTCGCGCACGATCGGCGCCACCTCGCCTTCCATGGCAAGCGTCAAAGTCGATGCGACGATGGCTTCGCGTGTGCGGGCAACACGATCTCCGCGGCCGGCCTGTGGCGCTTGCGACGGCTGACTCGACAGTTCAACGTCCATACCTTGATCCCCTGGGAGCAGCGCTTCGTTCTCTGTGAAGCTTCGTTCATTGTGCGGCGGATTTTGGCCCGCGCACCGAATGAAGAAAAGCGATTTAAACCAATTCCCATGCATACGCGACGATTCACGTTATCATCTACGGCGTAAGCAATTCGTAAGGTCACGGTGCCACGATGAACGATAAGAAGGTCGCCGCAGCATCGCTTGCAGCCCAAGCCATGGGCTGGATCGATCCGGTGACAAAGGCTGTTGTGCCGCCCATCCATATGGCGAGCACATATCAGCGCGACGAAGACAATGGTTTTCGTTCCGGCCGCATCTATGCGCGCGCTGACAATCCGACATTCGACCAGGTCGAAGCCACGCTCGCGGCGCTCGAGGGTGGACCAAAGGCGCTGGTCTTCTCGTCGGGCATGAGCGCTGCCAGCGCCTGCTTCCTCGCCCTCGCCCCGGGAGACCATGTCGTCGCACCGAAGGTGATGTACTGGTCGCTGCGCAACTGGCTGGCAGGCTTCGCCACGCATTGGGGCCTCAAGGTCGAGTTCGTCGATGCCGACAAGCTCGACGCCATCAAGGCGGCGGTGAAGCCCGGCGCCACCAAGCTGGTGTGGCTCGAGACGCCGGCCAATCCGACCTGGGCGGTCACCGACATCGCCGCCGCCGCCGAGATCGCCCATAAGGCAGGCGCGCTGCTCGCCGTCGATTCGACGGTGGCGACGCCGGTGCTGACCCGGCCGATCGAGCTCGGCGCCGATCTCGTCATGCATTCGGCGACCAAGTACCTCAACGGCCATTCCGACATCATCGCCGGCGCCCTTGTTGGCGCGCGCGACGACGAGTATTGGGCGAAACTGCGCACCATTCGTGCCCAGCTCGGCAGCATCCTCGGCCAGACCGAGGCTTGGCTTCTGATGCGCGGCGTGCGCACGCTGTTTCCGCGCGTACAATGGGCCTGCCGCTCGGCGCAGACGCTGGCCGAAAAGTTCGCGGCCCATCCCATGGTAAGCGAGGTGCTCTATCCCGGCCTGCCGTCCTTCACCGGACACGCCGCCGCCAAGAAGCAGATGACGGGCGGCTTCGGCGGCATGCTGTCGGTGCGCGTCAAGGGCGGCGAGCGCGCCGCCATCGCCACCGCGGCTAGGGTCGAGCTGTGGAAGCGCGCCACGTCGCTCGGCGGCGTCGAGAGCCTGATCGAGCATCGCGCCAGCATCGAAGGCCCCGGCACCCCCTGCCCAACCGATCTTCTGCGGCTGTCGGTCGGCGTCGAGGACGCGGGCGATCTGCATGCCGATCTCGATCAGGCCCTGAAGCGAGCCCACAACAGCTAGGCGGCCGCAGCGAAGCGAGGCCGCCGGCGGCGTGTAGCGCTGTAATCAGCGCGGGCGCCGCGCCGCGCGAAACGGATCGAGGTCTCAACAGCCGAGCGAGAAGCCCTCGCGCAGGGGATCGTCGTCGTCGAAGCGGAACTTGGCCTCGCCGGTGACATGGGCGATGCCGCCGACCTCGACGATCACCGACTTGCGCGGGCCCACGGCCGGACCCTCGCGCAGGGCTTTGCCGGTGAAGACCGCGCCGGTGGAGCTCTCGAATTGTCGCTCCTCGCCCAGCTTCGCCTGCCGGCGCGCGATCTGTAGCGCCATGCGCGCGCTGACGCCGCTGCCAGTCGGGCTGCGATCGATCTGACGACCGGCAAAGATGCAGATGTTGCGGCTCGCCGATATTTGCCCGTCAGTCAGGATCGTGCCGTAGAGAAAGGCAAGGTCAGGCTCGTCGGGATGGTCGATTGGCACCGCCTTGGCCGCGGCACGCGCGATTTCCTCGCCGGCATCGGCGATGGCGCGCATCGGCGAACGTTGGAGATCGAGGCCAATCGAGTCGGCGGCCAGGAAGGCATAGAAGGCGCCGCCATAGGCGATATCGACCGCGACCGGTCCCCAGGTCGAGGTCGGCGCCACCCGATCGAGCGCATAGACAAATGACGGTACGCTTTCGAAGCACACCCAGCCGTCGTCCGCCACGCTCGCCACCACCAGGCCGCAAGGGCATTGCAGGCGGACCACGGGGCCTTTCACCCGGCCGCTCTCGACCGCCCAGCGCGCCAGCGCAATGGTGGCGTGGCCGCACATGGTCGAATAGCCCTCGTTGTGCATGAACAGCACGGCGAGGTCGGCCTCGGGATGATCGGGCTCGACCAGCAACGCGCCGTACATGCCGTCATGGCCGCGCGGCTCGAGCATCAGACCGCGCCGCAGATGATCGAAGCGCTCTTTCACCTCGCGCCGCTTGTCGAGCAGGGTCTTGCCTGAAAGCTTCGGCCAGCCGTCTAAGATGATGCGCGTCGGCTCGCCGCCGGTATGCGTCTCCACGGTGGAGATGATCATCCGAAGACCTGCGGCAGGGCGACGCCGATGCGCTCGTTCATCATCTCGATCGATCCGTCGGTGTAGGATGCGATCTTGGCGCCGGCGAGGTGACGGGCCAGCGGGTACTCGGCGCGCAGCCCGTTGGCGCCCATCGCCTGGATGCAGTCGGCGATGCGGCCGAGCGCCATCTCGGTAGCGAATTTCTTGGCGTGGGCAGCCGCAAGCACGGCGTCGCCGCCCTCGTCGATCAGGCGCGCTGCGCGATAGGTGAGCAGCCGCGCCGCCTCGAGGTCGGTCGCGGCATCCACCAGCTTCCAGCGTACGCCCTGATGGTCGATCACCGGCTGGCCGAAGGTCTTGCGCTGGCCGGTGTAGCGCACCGCCGTCTCGAGCGAGGCCTGCAGCAGGCCGCAGCACATGGCGGCGACAGAGGTCCGCGCCCCGTTGATGCCGGCCAGGGCTGCCTTGAAGCCCTGGCCGGGCGGCTGCAGCAGCGCCTCGTCGGGCGCGAGGTAGTCGGTGAGGCGGAAGCCGCCGACGCCGATGGCGTGCCCGCCATGCAGCTCGAACGGCTTGTCGCGCTGGAACCCCGGCCGCTCGGCCTCGATGACGAAGCAGGCGATGCCGCGGTAGCCCTGGCTCCTGTCGGTCTGGGCGTAGGCGATGGAGAGGCCCGCCACCGCAGCGTTGGTGATCCAGGCCTTGGCGCCGTTCAGCTTCCAGCCGCCCTCGACCTTAACCGCCGACATTTCCAGCCCGCCGAAGTCGCTGCCGACACCCGGTTCGCTGAGGCCCGCGCAGCCGATCAGCTCGCCCTTGATCATGCGCGGCAGCAGCCGCGCCACATGGGCCGGCTTGCCGTCGCGGGCGAAGCGCGCGCAGGCGTTGTGATGGTTGATCAGCGCGAAGGAAAAGGCGAAGTCGGCCTTGGCGATCTCCTCGAAGGCGCGCAGCTTGCAGGAGAAGGAAAGCCCCTGCCCGCCATGCTGCTTGGCAAGTTCGATGGTGTTGAGCCCGGCCGCACAGGCCAATTTGAGGGTCTCGAGCGGATAGTGCCGCTCCCATTCCCAGCGCGCGGCATGAGGCGCCACGTGCTCTTCGGCAAAAGCCCGCGCCTTCGCCACGACGGCGCGCTCCTCAGGCGTCAATACCTCGTCCAGCATGCGATTGAGATACACGATTGGACCTTGGCGGCGCCAGCGGCCTGGCTAGAATGGGCGCCACGCGGGTGTAGCTCAGGGGTAGAGCGTCGGCTTCCCAAGCCGTAGGTCGCGGGTTCAAATCCCGTCGCCCGCTCCAATTTCTCAGCCAGGAAC